>JADMIO010897342.1_pt1 | contig 56042 bp, 105 predicted proteins | sample 8958161 | NCBI WGS metagenome assembly JADMIO01 (sample SAMN16585339, study PRJNA669376) | soil metagenome | isolation source: Crop rotation soil | place: USA: Cullars Rotation, Alabama | collected 2011
AGGTGAGCCAGTGTGATTACATTTGCGGCCTAACTGTGGCCAGTCCAGTTACGCTGGAGTCACTAGTATTTAGGTGACACTATAGAAGCGGCCGCGACAACTTGTCCACGTGGAATTCTAAGCTTAGGATCCCAATGTGCTGGAAAGACCACGAACCAGTGGTGATCGAGGTGTTGGCGCACATCGACACAGCCACCGGCTGCGCCTTGTTGCCCGTGGTCGGCGACAACGTTGTAAGACCGGTCAACTGGTTGTACGTCACCAGAGACCCGACTGTGTTGCTCGCCACGCCGTAGAGGTAGATGAAGTAACCCTCGCCGTAGGTCGGATCATAGGCCCGCACAACAGCACCAAGCGGGTGATTGAGAGTTCCGGTTGCAGCAGCCTGCGCGATCGGCTGAATGCCGGCTTCCGGAGTAACGGGTGTATAGGCCATTGAATTATCCCTTTCCGGTTGCCATCAAGCCGTGATAATTGCCTGGAGGAAACGATTCGACATCGCCATGTTCCCGGCCCAAGCTATGAGCTTAACCATCGCATCCTGATTGACACTGAATCGATCCGGATCGAGCGGGACCATGTCGCGATCCTGGTGCGGCCGCAGGAAGATGTATTCGGTATTCAGCGCATACATCGTCGACGCCGGAGCGCCGCTACCGGAGAGCCATGAGCCGCCGGAGCCAAGTACGGACACGTTGCCCGCCGAGGTGCCCTGGAAACCGCCATCATAGACCACGTCGGCATCCATGAACTTGAGGCTCATGAAGCCAGCCATGCCGTTGCGATCGTCCTGGATACGCTGGATCGCCTGCAGCGATTCCCAGTAGTACCGGAAGTAGATGTTGTCCGCGATGAACAGGTCCGGACGATCGGCCTGACGGGCAATTGCCAGCCACGCGCGGTTCATCTGGGTCTGCATGGTCGAGGTGCCGGCGACCAGCCCGTTGGTTGCGAAGCTCTGGACGTTATTCTGCCAGAAACCCCACGTGCCGGCGTCGATGCCGCCGATGGTGCCGGAGTTGTTGATTGCAGCCACAAGCAACTGAAGGCCACCGATCTGCTTGCCGCCATCGGCGGTGCCGTTCGAGTAGGCGTCGTTGCTCATGTTGTTCTGCATGGTCCGCTCGGCGTTGCCGATCCGGCTCTCCAGCAGGTTGATCATCTTCTCCTTGCCGGAGTTCTGCAGCATTTCGAGGCCGGAAATGCTGACGGCAACGGCGGCCTGGGCAATCGGGTATTGCGCGGCAGTAAAGACATCCGACGGCGAGATGTTCAGGATGTCGTATCCTGAATACCGCTTGAACGTCCCGTTTTCGCTGTACTCGATTTCCTGGACGATCGCCTGACCGCCATCGAAGCTCTTGACCTTGCCCTTCTGCGACAGGCGCCTCAGGAGAGCGTTGTTCTTCGTGACATTGTCGGCGAGTTTTCGTGTCCGGTTATAAAGCGTAGTGGTCGTGATCTCTGACCAGTTGGTGTTCGGAATTGCCATCTAGGGCTCCATCGGGCGGCCCAACAGGCCGCACAGGGACGGGGCGTCTCACGACGCTCCTGATTGCGGGAAAGCTCTTACGCATCGCTGAGTTCTTCGAACGCTGCGTTGAGCTGATCTCTGAGCGAACCGCCTTCGGCTTGCGCCTGCGCCACACGAGACTGGCCGGACCCTGGGGCGCCGGTGACCGATGACGCTGCTTTTTTCGCTCGTTCCGCTTTGGCCCTGGCTTCGTCCTGCCGTTGCTTCTCGGCCTTTTGACGCTGGGCCTCTGCGGCTGCGCTTTGGGCTTCGAGTTGCTTTTGGCGGGTGGAAGTGTTTGCCCACACGGCCTGGTCGTAAATCTCGTCCAACGTCGGCTGCTGGCCCTCACCTGCGGCGGCTTTCCAAAGGCGGACCATGTCAGCCTCCAGGTCGTCGTAGTGTGGGTGCAGTAGATTGCCGGACGAGTCTTTGGCGTTACGAAACGCCGTAATCGTGCCTTCGACACGATCCTCTGCCTCACGACGCTGCCGTTCTTGCTGCGCCGAAAGAAACTGGTTGAATTGCTGGCCCTGCTGTTCCAGGCGCTGGATCGTGCTGACGACCTCTGGCGGCAGGGCAATGGGTTGATGACCCTCGGGGATCGGAGGCGTCTCAGAACCTGTTCCGTTCGCCGTCAGACCAATGGCGCGGGCAATCTGAGCCTTATCCAACCGGTAATTGGCGACCAGATCCCGAACAATGTCCACGCCGCGCCCTTCCATCAGGGCCTTCTCGACGTTTGACCATGCCTGGATCAGCGTTGCCGGGGTAAATCCAGCCTGTCTGATCTGCGCCTCATGCGGCGCGAGGATTTGCCGGACCGGGTCGTAATCCCGCACGAAAGCGGCGTGCTGCTGCGTTTTGCGGGTGTAATCAGCTTCCATCTCACCGTGCCGGCGAAGCAGAAACTGCTGCGCCTCGGCCGGGAGTGCCGCAAAAGTCTGCTTGTCCTCGGCTTTCCAGTGCCCGGGCGGTTCGGCTGCCGCGGTCGCAGGCTGTTCTGCGGCAGGTTTTTCCTCACCTGCCGGCTTTGCGGGCGCATCTGTCTCAGCTGCACCCGGTTCTGCTTCGAATTCGGTCTTTTCGGCCTTCGCGAACTTGCCATCCGGAGCACGGGGGCGCGAATCGGACGGCTCTGTTCGCTCCGGAGGCTCCTGCCTGACTTCATGTTCGTCAAAAGCCGCAGAAAGCAGCGATTTCAGGTCGTCGCTGACTTCCGGTTCGGCAGTCGTCTGGTCATCAGGTGGCAAATGAGTCTCCTGGAGTGGGACTGCCTATAAACCGGGCATTCCGTGATAGTCAAGTGGCATTTAATCGCGCACGTCAGGTCTAAACAAAGCTACATATTCCTCTGGGTCAGGTCTAAGCAAAGCTACATATTCCTCCGGAAGGTGGCCATCGCGCTCGATGGTGTCAGCTTCCCAGGCTGCAATTGCTGCATCGGCCAGCATTTGCTCCTTACTCAAATTCGGCCATTTTTTCCCTGGCGCAACACGCGCGGCACGCTCTTCCAGCCGCCGAGACTTGGCCCGCAGCCATAGGACCGTGTTTTTCTTGGTGATTTCGCCAAGCTGTTCCAAAGTAACCGTTGCCATCAGTCCCTCACGTTCGATCCAAAGTCGCCCAATGCCCGCCGTATGTCGTTTACCCGTTCCTCGCGGGACAACTGCGGCCGCTCGCCGCTGATCGGGCGTTCGTTACCGACCTCGATGTACCTGTTGTCGGACAGAAACGTCCGGTGTCGCGAGCGCGATCCGATCACCGGACGCTTGCCGTCGCTGGCCACATCGGATGCTGCAGTGCGGTATGGCTCGATGTCGCGGATGATCTGGATACCTGACACCGGCTCCTCGGGATGGTTCACGCCGGGGCCGCGGATCATGATCATGGCGTCAAGGTCTGGGTCGTATACGTAGGTGCGTCGGGTCATACGATCACGCCTCTGTCACGATGCGCCAGCCATGCCTCGAAAGACCCTTCCGGCACGCACATCTCCTGCTCCCAGACGCGCTCATAATCACGTCGTTCAACGTGCGGCGCTTCGATTTCCTTCAGGGCTTGTTCAATCAGGTCGATCGCCGCCAGTTTATCAGGCGCTTTCTCTGCCAACGCGGCGACATCATCTATCCAACCTGGATAGCCGTACTCTTCTGGAGTGCATTCAATCGTACCACAGCGGTAATACGCAGTTGTGTTAAGTATCTCGCGCCAGGTAATCCGGTCCGGTCGTCGAGGTTTGTGCTTGTTGAAAATCTTCACCAGGACCTCACAACCTTGTCACCCCGTTTTCGTCCACTGCCCACTGGTACACGCTCCCGCGCCATTTGATTTCAACGATCCAGTGTCTGGTATGGCTGATCTTCCTCAGGCGGATCGGACAACAGCCGGCCCAACGCTCTCTCACCCTCCGGATCGATCGGCCTGTTGCCCAGGGCCAGCTTACGCGTTTCATTGAATGCCCACAGTTCATCGATCATGGATGGCAGGCGCGAGGCGACCGTGTCGTCGCTCATGACCGATCAACCAACGACCGGAAAAATGGATTTATCCGCGATAGATCTGCTTTTATCTTTTCAGTAACCACCTTGTTATAAATCGTTGATGCTATGGTTTCGGGCCATAATGGTAGCGTTACAGGCGCCCGATAATTCCACTGCTCCCCATCCCAAAAAGCATTTCCGCTTTCGAACTCACTCATCCGGCTCTCCCTGCATCGAGCCACGAGAACCTCGAGACCCAAGTAACTTGCGGTACATAGCGTGAGTCCTTAGTACCCTGTCGTTAGTCTCCGTCAAAATGCGAACACATACTTTAAGAGCTGCAATGGCTTGTTCGCAGGTCATATCATCCACATTCTGCCCCATAAACATAGTTACAGACGGGATTTCTTCCTCAGGCGGCATCCGGCTCTCCCTGCATCGCGTCGGTAAGGCGCTGTCCCAGATACGCCCGGCGCCGCGTCTTGTTGAACCCCGCCTGCGCGCCGACGACACGCCCGAACTGCGCCAGTTCAGCATCCGGGATAACGACCGTCCAGCGCTTGCCGTACTTCTCGACGGTGTAGCTGTGTGAACGCGTCACCGGATCAAACGAGGTGTGGACGACTTCCGTTTCCGGGTTGATGGTCATTTGTCACCCACTACAATTTCAAAACTCCCGCTTCCATCAAGAAGTAACGGGCGGTTCAGCGATAATGACCAACCCACACAAATTTCGGCGCGGCCCAGATTAGCTTCTCTCCACTCTTTTGCGCGACGGCGGGCATATTGCTCAGATGTTTCATTGTCTTTCACGTCAGTCTCCCCGCGCTTTGGTGCGCCAACTGGTCGGAATGCTGGCGGTCGTCCTGATGCATCTTTGCCAACTCCAGCATGATCTTCGCGGTGTTGTGCTGCTGCTCGGCCTGCGCCTTCATCTGCGCCATCGCAGCGTCCTGCTGCGCCTGCTGCGTCTTTTGGCCCAGCGTAGCCAGCGCAATGCGCTCCTTGCTGGCCGTGTCAGCCGTGTCAGCCTGAGCGCGCACCTCGGTGTCATGTACGTCGGCCTGCACCTTGGCAGCCTCCAGCGCCGGGTCGGTCTGCTTGCCCTGATTCTTGGCCGGCGGCCTCGGCATCGTGCCCAGCACCTTGAACGCCTTCTCGAACGCCTCCTCGAGCGGCCGCGCCACCCGGAACCCGCGCACCGCGAACATGGCGATCTGGCTCATCAGTTCGCTCATCTCGGGGCTGCCCTGGGCCACGGGAACGATCTGCTCCATGAATGGCACCATCTGCTGCAGGAACTCGATGCGCGCCTGCTTCTCTGCCTGCTCGTCAGGGGCAATGGTGCTGTCGGCCTCGATGTCCAGGCGGAACCCGCGGACGCCATCCTTACGGATCAGCGCGCACGCCGCATCGAACTGCGCCTGCTTCTCCTGATTTTGCGCGATGATCTGCTGGCGTTGCTGGTTGGCCTGCATCCAGGCGGCAAAAGCGGGATTTGGTTGGGGTTGCGGGTTAGGAGGTCCGCCGCCCAAAGCTGGGCCATTTCCACCGGGTCCAGCGGCCGCCAGATTGCCGGGCTGGGCTGCTTGGATAGGCTGCGGCGGACCTCCTGGCCCTGGGTGCATCATACCCGGAGGCGGCATTCCCTGTCCAGGGGGCTGCATAGTGGTCTGGCTCATACCGTCGCTCCTGTCGCATCAACCCACGCCGCGCCGTTCCACCAGATCGGATAGCCCAGCGTCGTGTCCAGATACGAATCGCCTATAGCCGGTGCGTCAGGGCGCTGCGCCGTCGTGCCATAGCCTGGTAGATTCACAACAACGCCATCGTTGAGCGGATAGTCGAAGAAGTTGATCGCCCTGACACTCCGCACGCCGGACATTAGGCCGCAATCCCAGGCCGTAGCGGCACCACGTTACCCTGCGGCGCCATTGGCATCCCAAGGAACTGCGGCGGAGGCGGCCCGATCTCAGGCACCGGCGCCAGCTGCGGATACCCGGTAATCATGGAAATGGTCTTCGGGTCGAAGTGCTCGGCGACAACCGCCGCAATCAGCCGGATCATGTCAGTCGCAAATCGCGCCACGGCCCGCTGCTGCGGCTGGATCCGACGCGTCGAGAAGTTGGCCTTCAGCTGTTGGGCACCCATCGTTTCGTTGGGATTCGTCGCCCCGCGCATGATGTCGCCAATGCCGGTGATCTCGTACAGCAGATCCTTCGTCTTGTCCCGCGCCGCGTACAACTGGATCAGCGTTTCCGCTACTTCCTTGATCGGCATCCACTGGATAAAGTTCGACAGACCGCCCTTGTCCATCCACGCTGCCCAGTCCTCGACCGGGATCAGCTTGTTCTCGGTACCCTCATCGATCAACTGCTGCAGCGTGGCCTTTTGCGCGCCTGGGTAAACGCCGGACACCTTCAGCGCCCGTGTCAGGGTGTCGATGCGCGCCGTCAGTTTGTCCAGCTCATCTGCCTGATCCTGGTATTCAACATAATCAGGCACCGGAATGCGCTTGTCGTTTGTCGTCGTGGCCAGCAACGGGTTCGGATCAGGGAAGAAGTTCGGCAACCGCAGCGGATCGTCGACGCGATCGAGGATCAGATCCGGCGTGCCTGGAGCCAGCCACACCACCTCGCCCTTCATCCGGTCCCAGTATTCGTGAATTACCGCCTTCTTGAAGATGTCAGGCACCGTGGACGATTTGTCAGGGTCCTGCTGATTGGAGCCCTTCGGGGTAAAGTCGAGATTGACCATCTTCCCCTTTTTCGAACCGAACCGCTCCACCAGCTGATCGCGCGTCATGTAGGACCGATAGCGCTTCCACGGCACCTCGCGGTTGGTACGCGCCGGACCTTCGCGATAATCTTCCCAGTACTGATAAGTAACGATCGCCTCTTCGTAAACGACTTCGCGTAGTGGCTCGCCCTTGTCGCCGGGATTGTCCACGTCGGTGGCGGCTGCCCACGTTGTTTCGAATTCTTCGGCCGGCGGGATCGGATCACCATAGTGCGGCACGTACATGACCCGCGCCGTCCCGCGGCCTGGAAGCAGACGATCCTGTACCACGGCCTGCATGACGGAATCGAAGTCTGAGTTCTCCAGAGAATAGGAAATGGCGCGCTCGAGGAGGATGCTTGCAAGCCGCCCGGTGTCGTCCTGATCGAGCCAGCGGCGTTGCACGTCAGGCTTGGGCATGCGGGCGTAGAGAACCGGGATCAGCGTCTGGACGTTGGACCAGAGCACGTTGAACCTGTGGACGCTCTGGCCGATCTGCGGGCGCTCGTCGCGATAGCGCTGGATGATCTTCTTGGCGCGCTTGTGCCATTTTTCCTCGTCGCGACCAGCTATCCTGTCTTCGCCCATCCAGAATGCCCAGAGGGCTTCATCGCCCGTCCCGAGATCGACGCGAGTGTCAATGCCGGCGCTGCCGATGCTTTCGCCGACGCCCGAGATGCCCTCAGCCATTTAAATTGCACCCGGGGAAAATAACAATTTGACGCCACGATAACAAAAGCCGCGCAAGGGAAGAATTCTGTGCCGCCCATAAGGCCTACGCATCCTCCCGTAAAATTGGCGCGAATATTTTGCGATCACCCACCAATCCTCCGCATATCGCTACCCGCCTTCACCACCGGGAACGGCTTTGGCTCCGGTACCCGCGTGCCGTCAGGGCGGCGTGGCGGGTCAGGCAGGTCTTTGGGCGTCGGGTCGCCGAATGCCCCCAGTTTGGCGGTCAACTCCGCGATCCACGCGTTCTGCACGCCCATGAGCCGCAGGAGTTCGGCGTTCTCGGCCAGAAGCTGGCGCTCATTCGCACGCAGCCGATTGATGATCGCGTAATCCGGCTCCCAGTCGGGGTCAGTCAGCTCAACTGTATCCAACCCCGCCAGCGTTCGCCACGCCGCTTTCGCCTCCGACTCGGTCATGACGCCCTGCGTCGCGAGACATTCCTCGTACAGGCTATCGCCAGGATCCGGCTGCACCGTCGTGTCGACCACAACGCTGGTATTGGTGTGCGAGATCAGCGCCTGTTGCGCTACGCCGGAGACACGCAATGCTGCGCCGTGCACCAGATTGTCCAGCCAGTCGCTATCTTCTTTGGTCATTTCGCCTCCCCCATTCCCATCAGACCTTCTCCTTCCGCTCGGCCGCCGCGCTCTCCACGTCGTTGCGCAGATCCGCCCGGCGATCGGCCGCTGTCTCCTTCTGCTCCACGCCGGCCCGGGTCAGCGTTACCGTCATATGGTGCCGCGGTTCGCCATCGATCTCATGCGTTCCCGATTCGGTCACCTCGCCATGGCCACCAATCTCCACCTTGGTGCCGTGTGCCATAGGGCCGGACAGTCCCAGCTTTACGATGTGGTCGTGATCGAGCCGCACCGGCACACCATCACGCTGCGAACCGTTGCCGGGCATGCCGTCGGCATCAGCCGCGTCGCGCTCGGATTTGGTTGGTTTCATATTCCGCATGGCTACCATTTCTTCAGATCCTCTGCCCACCGCTGCGCGTCGTCGGGTTCGTCAGCTTGAACGCCTCGTTCAGCGTCATCTCGTTCGTCCCACGGATCGGGCGCGCTATATCAGCCTTCCGGGTCCATGGCCGGCTCATACAGGCATAGCGGGCGTCGTCACCAGCGTGGTCCTCGCCATTCGTATCAACATCCTCTGCCTTGGTTATATCATGCTGCAGGGCAGGAACCGTCCGAATAAAGTCGACGCACGTAGAAAAAACAAACAACATCGGGTCGCCATCCTGGCCGATCATGCGGTCGCGCATTTGAGTCCAGCCCGCCACCCGAGAGTTATCAGCACGACGGAACAGCAAACGAGCCGGCGATTGGTACATGATCTCAGCATGAGACGGGCCGCCATCAACTTTCCAGCAGGCTGGGTCCGCGACGCGATAGTCCAGTCTTTCATTCGGCGCCTCGCGCTTGGCGATGCCGGCGGCAATGTCGCCAGTTGCCATGCCTAACCCGACATTCGGGGATTTTGCCCCGTACCACTCCCGATAACGGATCATCGCTCCTGGCGGCAGATAGCGACCATCAGGCGTATAATGGCCGTCGCTAACGCCCCACCAACCATGGCTGAATGGTTTTGCTGATCCCCAGTCGAACGAGCCGAACCGCGTCCAGTGGTTGGGAAGTGTGAATGGCCGCAGAATGTGCTTAACAGGAGACCAGCAATCGAAAAAGGCGCCGGTAACCACCGACCAGTCCCCCTCCAGCCATGCTTTAACGAGAGCACTACTTCCGACTAAATAAAGCCTGTCAATATATGTAGGGTCGTTCTCTAGTAGAACTCGGTTGTCCTGCACACGACTTGGAATATAGATATAGTGATGCTCCGATCCGTTCGGTAATTTCCGGATCAGCGGCGTGCGACCCATGGGGGCAGGGTCGATGTACCTCCGCCGAATCCATTGCTGCCCCGGCCCGCCGGGATTGGCTGTCAGGATCAACTGGATCGGCACCCCGGTCTTTGACCGTAATGCTCCGAACAGCATGTCAATCGGCGTCGAGTCAGGATAGTTTCCCGCCTCCTCGATCGCTGCGTCGGTCAGGTTCTGGCCTTGGTACTTCTGCGCGTCAGCAACATTCTCCAATGGCCTGAAACGAATGCGCCCGCCTCCTGGCATCCGGAATGACCGCGGCTGTTCTCGCCACTCGGCTCCCATCGGGAGGTAGATTTCCTTGGCGCGCTCGATCAGGTCATCAGCCTGGGGCATCTCCTTGCGGAACAGCACCGCATTGAACGCCTCCTTGTATCGCCACGACTTAATGGCCCATTTGCCAAGAATCCCGTCTGTTTTACCACCACCTCGCGCACCGCCGAAAAGGATTTCAGTGAACGGGCACTCAACCAACGCCTGCTGCGGGCCTTGCTGCGGAGCCCAGATGACTTCGACGTCTGATGCGTCAAGTGGCATCATCACTCTCTACGATAACCGGGACGACGCCATTGGCGTATTTCGCAGCCCATGCCTCCTTATCGATCGGCGTCTCGCCAATGATGCGGTGAATATTGTCGGTTGTCACCTCCTGGGTGATCTTCTCGCCGTAGACTTTGGGGAGGATTTTACTGGCCGCCCATTTTCTGGCGTCTACTCGTAACCGAGAACGGTTCAGGTGCTCTCCATTCGCAATCCATCCAGGGTTCTTTGGATCGTTGTTGCGCATCCAGTCATTTCTGCCGTCGTCAGCAATGTCTCGCAAATCATCTTCCAGCGCATATGCCTGGATTTCTCGCGCACGCGCGTACTGGTTCCGGAAGCCGGAAACGTCATCCATGACCCATCGGTATACCGTGGTGCGCCCCGGCATACCCGGCGCATCGCAAATACTTCTGAGCGACTGCCCATCAGCCAGACGGTCTAAAATTTCGTTCGCCACGCCTTCAGAATAGACAGTTGGCCTTCCTTGTTCGCTCATGCCCATTCCCTATGCACATCCATGCCTGTTTGTCAAGCATCGGTTCCCCGTTGCATCACATCCTCGCGTCATGTAACTCGGTTGCCAGATCCCCCCGACCGCTTCGGTGGCAGGGCACAAAGCCGCTCCTCGGGGCGGCTTTTGTATGTCCGGAATTATTTTCGGCGGGCGTGCGTTTTCCTGTTGCATGTGTCCGATGGATCGGACATATTGTGCTTACGGAACGGGGATGGCCCCGGCCGAATTGGGAAGGCCCCAGCAGATGACCAACATGAACGCAAAGATTTCCGCCCGCATCCTGGTTCTGGTGCAGACCGGCATGTCTGTTCGGGACGCGATCGACGCAGTGCTGGGCACCGGCACGTTCACGAAGCTGGCCTCCGATCTTTACGAGCAACTTCAAGCGAAGGGGTGCTGATGACCCGATCTGAACGCTTCTCTGCGGCCCTCGCCATTCTCCACTGGGGGCCGGGTGCCTTTGCGATAGAAACCGGGGTCTCTGAACGGTCGGTGTATCGCTGGCTTCGTGGGCAAAACCAACCGCCTGAACAGCTTGTGGCATGGGCGGAACAGCTTGCTGCAATTCACACCGCCAACCCTCCGCCGGAACTTCCAGACGATGCCTGAGCTGAAGCTTGACAAATCCACGCCTAAGTATGCCATCCCGCCTTCGCTGCGTTCCCGAGAGAATACTTACCGTGGTGTAGCCAAGTATGGAGGTGTCTCCCTGTATGTCCTCTACTGCAGAGGGTATGCAAAGATTGGGCTCAGCACTGACGTTAAAAAGCGCACGGGCAATATCCAGGCCGCATGCCCGTTTCCTGTTAATGTGATTTTCCAGTATTCCATGCCCAAGAAGCGAGCGATGAAGGCGGAAATAGAAACGATGCTTGAGTTGGACGCCTTCCACTTCCATCATGACTGGTTCAAGTGTTCGCGCGGCCATGCCATCTACGCGGCGCAGAAGGTGGTCGACAAACTCCAGCGCTGAATTTTCTTCGTCAGACCGCAAAATAGTTCTGGACAAGGTCCGGAATATCGGACATATTGTGTTCACAGCACGGGAATGGTTCCGGCTGAGATCGGAGAGACCGAGATGACCCTGACCGAAATCAAATCCGCCAAGGCAGAAGGCTTCGAAATGGCCCAGGAGATCCTGGCCAAGGAAGGCAAAGAATTCGCCCTGGCAGAATTTCACAAATACACCCCGGTCGGCGCAAGTCTCTCGGGCTATGCGGTCGCGTTCTACAACGGCTTCCTGAACGCAGTTGTCGGCATGAGCGCCAAGGAAAGCCACGGGTACTGACCCACCCAGGCGCCTCCGGGCGCCTTTTTCGAGCAACCAGGAGAGATCGACATGCCTGCACCCAATGGACACGAATACGTCGCGGTTGCCTACGGCTTCAGCGACGCCGACGCCGAGATCATCCACAATGCCGCCATCGCGGCATACGGGAGCCCTGCTTACCTCGACATCCTCGCGGTGATCACGACTGCCGCCAACCTCCCTGGTGAACTCGGAACTGCCGACAGCCTCGCCGCAGTCCACCGTTCCGAACTGGCGTAACTCTGACATACCCCGTGCGGCGCCCTGGAGGCACCCTACAGGCGGCGTGGGTAGCGCGGGGTAGTCGGATACCCCTGACGCCACCAACTGCCCTGGAACGCCAGAAGCCCCCTGCGCACGGGCCACGTAGGTCATGACCTGCAGCAGGCCATGATTTCGGCGTTTCGGTCCTGGATCTGCTGCCATTCGAAACGGGTGAGCGTCCCCTGGTGGCACCACAGGCCAGACTGCCTGTCGTCACCAATGGCGCTCTCAGGTGCGGCTGAGATGTCGCTGTAGACCTTGCCACAGCTGCACCGGTCGGAGATCGGGTCGAAGAAATGCCCTGCTACGCTGGGGCGCACCCGGACTTCATCTTTTTTGCCATTTAACGGGGGAGCAAACATCAGAGAACATGGCTCCAGGAACGATGGATAAGAAGCGCTCGCATTGTTCCCCTATGAACCCCGTAATGACGGGCAAGATCACACTGCCTAGCGCCAAATGCGTAAGCGACGCGCGCCGCTATGACATCTTCGTCCGTCAGCTTTGCTTTGTAATGGCGCTCGCCCTTCCATGACCCGTGAGCAACACCATCTGCCCTGTTCTCCTCAGGAGTAGCCCATCGTAGGTTCTCCAGACGATTATTGGACCGGTCAGAGTCACCATGAGCGGCGTGATGAAGGCGCGTTGGGCGAGGCCCCACGAATGCCGTTAAAACCAGACTGTGCGCTGAGTTCATATATTTCGCTCCATCCCTGTGTTTGAGCACGTGCCATCGATACCCCCGGATAACGGAACCTTTCATGACCAACCCGGCACGCCTGTTTCCATGATCCACTCGTAATCGGACGGTACCTTCGTTGCTCACTTCGTAAATGGGCGCGTGCTCTATCGTTCGCCATTCGATGCTGCGAGCCGCGGGGCGGGCGTCTTTCGTGCCGTTCAGGGGTTCCGGTATCATGGCAGCCATCCGAGTTCAGCCGCCCCCTGGTGTTCGCCTCTGAAGACAAACCAGGCATAAGCCACGGAGCCACCCTTTGCTGGCGCCTGGGAGCCCCCTGGCGGCATGGAGACACGAGACCGGAACTGGAGCACCCGTGCGAGATGGCCATGCCTGAACAGGCGCTGGTATCGCTTCTCCCCCTCCAGCCATGCCGTGCGTTGTAGCACTGCGACCGTGGAGACAAGCGACAGGCCGTGCAGGACGAATTCAGAGGCGACGCTGAATGGTGGGTTGCTGACGATGGACTGCGCGCCGTAAAGCGGTCTGGTAAAGCTGAAGAAATCCTGAACTTCACCATAGCCTCTGGCCGCAATGTCACTGGCCACAACATCCCTGTAGCCTCGATTCAACAATCGGCGCGGTATATTCCCCCCGCCAGCTGCAGGGTCCCAGATGGGATCCGCAAACCGCATTTCATCCAGCAGCGCGTCTACCGAATGTGCACTTTCAACATACCAGTCGTCATCGGCCCGTTCATATCCGGACGAACGTGCGTTCCCGCCACGCGGCTGAGTACCTGTCATCGCTCAGAAATCCAACGCTGCAACGGCGGGCGCCCGTTCGGCGGCGAGGGGTTCCTGCTTGCTGACATTGCCGTCCGGCCAGACAATCCAGACCTGCTTGCCCTGCTTCCTGGCATACCGCACCGTCGCCCATGTCCCGCTTCGTCTGGCTTCGGCCATCTCCTTCGGCGCCGCGATTAACGTCTCGCATGCGTCCACGATGTCACGATTGCGATCGAGCGGCGGTTTGGGGCCGTGCCGCACGTCGATGCCTTCGCGGAGAAAGACCCTCGCGCGCAGGATGTGCAGCGCTGGGTGCACGTGGAACCGCACGCCCAGGCTCGCGAACATGATCCCCTGATGCGCCTCGGCGTCAGCGCCAATGCAGGACCCGTGGTGGAAATCGGTCGTGCCCAGTTCGTCGACCAAATGAACAACGCGCAGCGCCTGCGCCGTTGTCATGCCATCCCGAGTGCCGGTGAAGCCGATGCTGGTCATGGCCGCACCTTTGGCGCCAGTTCCAGATCAGCCGCCTTGTGCCAGCTGCACCTGCGTTCCCACGCGACCTCGGCCCATGGCACGCCGGCTTCCTCGCCAGCGGCATAGACGGTGCCCTGCTGCTCATCCAGGCGGTGATCGAAGTTCCTGGCTTTGGCGTCGGCGGTGAGGCGGACGCGGGAAAGGAGCGCTAACATCATTGACCCAATTCCTTGTTGATTGCCTGCGCGGCGTCCATCAGCGCCTTACGCCACCGAAGGGCATCGTTGAGACGTTGGCGGTGAGGATGCCAAGCGTGTCCAGCAGCCACCCTGGCGTCATAAAATTCGAAGACGTAACGCGGCCCGCCTAGCATCTCCCGCTGAGCGATTGCGTGCTTCAGCGCCAGATCAGCCTGGGTAAAAGCCATGGCATACTGACTGGCGATTGGAGCGACCGCCTCGACCTGTCCGTTTGCCTCTTCAAGGTCTCGATAGACCGCAGCCAACTCACCTCTTAACCCCGCCTCATTTTCTGGACGGCGACCCTTCCGAGGGTCGGGTTTCGGGTGCGCAAGGGGAAGGTACTTGAAAGGGTCCGGAACCTTTCCCCCACCTTGGGAAGGTTCGGAACCTTTACCTTTCCCCTTACGCCCCGAAGGTGGTGGGGACGGAACCTTTCCCCCGCCTTTTCGGAACCTTTCGTCACCTTCGAACAGGTCATTCATGGTCTCTGGTCTCCCGTATCATTTCTGATACTTTCGACTGATTGACCTTCATGCCCTGGCTCTTTTTGCTGCTGTCCTTGGGGTTCGGGTACTGCGTTGGCTCGATCAGTCCGGACTTCTTCCACGATGCAAGAATTGCCTTGGCCTGTGCTTCTGTCTTTGCTGCTTCTTCGATGATTACGTGCCCCGCCCAACGTTCACTGGTCCCGCCGGTCAGGTAATATTGCTCACCGTTTCCAGGCCCCTTGGTGAGCCGTTCAAGGATCCGCGTGACCATGGACATCGGGAACTCGGCCCATGGAGATGGCGGCTCCCACCGTTGAACGGTTTGGACATTGTCTGCCTTTCGATCATCGGTCGCGTTGTCCAGGCTAACGCCTGTTAGTCTTAGCCAGAGTGCATCGTCAGGCGGCGGAGCCAGGTTTAGCTTCGCGTTATCGACGCGGACGTATTGCCAGCGGTCCTTCTCAGAAATGCCGAGGCGCTGTGCCTCATCAGTTGCCATAGTCGATAAGGTGACTGCGGCCCTGGACGCATCAATTAGCGCTGAGGCCCCTCGAAAAGCGCCAGCATCCCCTGAAACGCCGCCTTTCTTGAAGTGATGCACCAGAAGGATGGAGCAGTCAGAGGCGTCGGCAATCGATGCCCAAAGGGCGGCTACAAAATCTATTTGATCGTTGTGGTTCTCTTCCACTCGGTGCGACCGCACAAACGGGTCGACCACCATCAGGTGGATGCCTCTGGCCTTGATTTCCGCAATCAGATCGGGAACCTGAGGCCACGCTATGACTGTCCCGTCACGTTGTGCCCGGGCAATGACGAGAGGCCTGTCCCGGCCGCTGTCCATGAACAGTTTGCCGTCAATGTCGCTAAACGACAGATCGTGCCCGATCATCGCGGCCTTCAGCCTGCGGTATAACTCCGTCTCGGGATCTTCCAGGTTATAGATCCAGACGTTTCCTGGATCGTAAACGCCCTCAGACAAGAGGTCTCGTCCCGTGGCAATCGCCAGGGCCACCCCATAGGCATATGCAGTCTTTCCAGAGCCCCCCGGCGCACCCAGAGCAGAGACAAATTTGCGGAACAGGAAATGCCCATAGACCAACTCACGAGGCGGTATCTTGGCTAACTTGGCCTCTGACACCTCCGTGGCCGGGAACGGTTCCGATTGCCGATCCTCATCAAGAGGAGCAATGGTCGCATCCTCCGCTTCGCCATCTATTGAGTCCCATGGCGGAGCCTCATCCAACCAAGGCGGCGGCTGTTCGTCCTCAACCGCATCTCTGCGCTTGGCTTCACGGCCGAAGATGTCTTCAAGGATCCGGTCAATATCAGATCGGCGACGCTTCCACCGCGCGTCCCGTCCTGTCTCTGGGATGCTGTCCATGGCGGCAAAGAGCCGTTCCCTGGCCTCCATGAAGGAGATGCCGTTTCGGGCAAGGTGGCCCGCCAAACGGACTGTTGACTGATGGTAGTTCGTCCCATCCATCAACTCGCGCCACAGGGCGTGGGTATCTACCGGACCCGCCATAGGGCCGTGAGAGCCGTTGAACTTCTCCGTGTGCGGACGCCCAAGCCATATCTCGTCCAGCTCATCGTGAAGATCGATCGCAGTTCCGTCTACGAGTTCGACGCGATGGGAAGGATTGTGCTTAACTGAGCCGTAGTAATAGGCTTGACTGAGGGTGAACGATTCACCAGAGAATATGCCGCGGAACAAACCATTCAGGCGCCCTAGCATCTTCTCCCGGCGGTGAGGCGCAAGCGGCTCAGAAAACGGGCATATTACTCGCCACCGCGGCATATCTTCGCTATGGCTCGGAGAAGTATACAGGAGAGCGGCTATCCCCTGCTTCTCAAGAATTTCTATAGCTTCATCGAGCGGGACTTTGTTCCCGTCATAGTCAGCTTCCAGTCCGGTAACCGCTAACACGTTCGCATCGTTGCGGAGGCTATTCTTGTCAGTGCGGAGATCACCGAACGTGGCTGCCTTTAGCCAGGGCAGTTTTGACTTGTCGCTCGCGGTTATTGCCCGTATCCGCGGGGCAATACCACGAAGAGTATAGGCTTCCTGGTTCTTCGTCTGTGCGGAATAATCCGAGAAGAACGTAAACATGATAGGAGTGTCGAGAGGGCTGAGACCCATCATCACACCCGAACCACTAAAGGCAGACGCGGGGGAAGACTCATTTCTCCCCCAGATCAGCTATCAGGCACTCGTCTAGAATTGGTGCATCGAGTTGCGGCACCATTCTCGCTTCGTCCCAGTCATCGAACGGTTCGATCACGTATGGTTCGCGCTTGGCGGCCGGCTGAGACACACGGGTTTGTTTGCCGAACAAGTCGCGCTGCTTCACTGCGCCGCCTCGTAAACCACCAAAGGATTACCTCCTCGGCCGGTACTGCTTGGGATGCAACGATCAGTTCGGCGCACGTACCCTCGACGCCGGAGCTTCCGTAGCACCGCCCCGGCCCGCTCCATCGACACACCAAGTTCCGCGGCTATGTCAGCCGCGGTATTGGCGCCGTCCAGGACTGCGGCAAGAGCCCGGTCAGGTTCGCTGGCCTGAGGGGTCACTCAGCCGCCTCCCGCGCTTCAGGCGCAGCCTGGAAACGATCCCAGTTGGCCTTGATTGCTGGCTCGACTTCCCCGCGCCACAGCCGAGGCGCATTCTGTTTCAACCAGGCGAACTGCGGTCCGTTGGCATCGACCAGATCCAGGTGTTCTTTTGCGTCAGTTGTAGCCTGGAAGAAACCGACAATGTCTTCTGCCAGCTTGATATCGTCCGGATCATCGGCAGGCTCTGTGGCCGCCGCTGGCCGCGCGGCAGCCTGAACTGGCTTTGGCTTTGCCGCTTCAACAGCAAGAGGCTTCACCGTGAACGCGCGCTTGTTGGCGCGGGTGACGGTAAGGGCCATCGTGATATCTTTCGGGATATCAGACATGTGGCTGATACGGATGCCACCAACCGCAAGGCCACCGAACTGGACCTTTTCATCGCGGTACAATGTCATGGTGCGGCCGACATACTGGTTTCCGTCTGGCCCCCAGACATTGACCAGAACGCGACGCATGGACTTGCCGGGCTTGTATGGCTTGCCATTGTCGCCTTCGAAATGAATGGCGACTGGCTGTTCATCCATCTTAACCGACACACCCGTGATCTTGATCGTCAGGGTGCGGCCGATCAGGTCATCCGCGTTCAGTTGATCGCTTTTAGGCACGATGGTTGGGCGCAGATCACTCATTGTTACCTCCACTTCTTCTTGCGATTTCGCGTTGTGCGTTCCATTTCAGGTCTTCTTCCATGGTTGGTTGCCTAAGCATCCAACCCAGGAAGCCAGCCTCCACTTCTGCCCAGGGCTTCCACCGGAACTTGCCGATCGGGCAGGTTGGCAAGAGGCGTGGCTCTTTCGTCCACGCAACCATGTCCTTACCTGTCGCGCCGGCTTCGAATAGCGCGTGAAGGATATGCGCGGTGACGTATGTATCGGGCCCAGCTCGATGGGATGGCTGGGTGTTTGCGTGGACCGGATGAATTTTCCCAGCATCCTCCAGCCAATAACGAAGGGCTCCATTGCTGTGAGACGGCGCTTCTGGCCACACGCGCAGCGCTGCCTTGTATGTGCAGATCACCGGAACGGGGGATTTGAAGAACTTCAACTCGAATTCGGCATTGTGTGCCGCGATGGCATCAATGGCGCCGGAGAATATAACCTGCGCATCAAAGGGATCCCACGCTTCGCAGTCCGCCAACGAAATATGGTGGATCGCGCGCGCCTCTGGTGGCATAGAATTTACTCTGCACATACAGGTATGCGGGGGTTGAATTAAGCGCTCCTCCAACAAGAAGTCGCATATCGCAACCTCGCACACCTCAGCCTCTGGTGGTTCAAAGCCTGTTGTTTCAAGATCTACAACCCTGATGATGGTCATACTGAAATCTCCAATTGCTCACGGCGCTCTGTCGGGATCAGCCTCGCGCCAGACAGAAGCTCATCGGTGTACTGCGCCATCTTCTCAGCAAGGCGCTGTTCAAAGGCGGCTGCGGCTGTCAGGATCGCGTCCTGCACTTCCTTGATCGGGAACACCCGGATCGTTGCCATTGGCATGCCGCCACAATAGCTGACAAAATCGAGCCATTTTCGCTCGGCAACCAACAACCCAGTTTGAACCTGGATCAGGTAATCATCCGGCATCGCACGATCGATAATGGTAGCAACCTGGAACTTCTGCCGGCGTGATTTGCACTCCAACAGGCCGTCGTTGCCGATCAAACCATCTGGTGAATAGCCAAGTGTGAAGCCCCACCGGTCGTTGGTGATGAACCCGACTTCCTCGACATCAGCGTAATGCTCTGCGTACGTGGCGCGTGCGTAGATTTCCTCTTCCTGGCCGCGCAGCATGTCGTCGTTGACGTAGCTCGGCTCCACGTATCTCGTGATGCGTTGGGCCAAGAGTTCGTAAAGATGTGCGCGCTCTTTATCGTTTGACGCGATCTTCAGAGTCGGTGTGACGATAAGCTTCATCTCGCTGGCGGTGAGAAGACCGCAGCGGGCCGCGTACCATTCTTCGGAACCTTGGATCAGGGTGCGATGATAATGAATCACCCCCGCCTCCCCATCCGATATCCCCCGACCGGCACAGGAAACGTCCCCGGCTTCACAAGCCTGACCTTATCCACCGGCCGCTTCAGTCGTTCCGCAAAGAACGTCGTCACGTTGTTCTGCGGGTCGAACTGCGTCAGCACGGCAACCGGCGTCCGCGTAACGGTCAGGCCGCAATCCTCGATCGCCATGACAATGTCGTCATCACGGAACCAGACGCCGTTTTGCTTGAACAACGCGGAACGGATCGCGTTCAAATTCTTGCCCAGACTGGCGAGATCGCGGATCAGCTCGAGCGCGTTGGTCGTGAAGACGGGGGGTTGAGTGTCAGGCATCACGGGACGATTTCCACATCATACCCATTCCGCAAGTTTTCGAATTTAATCCCCATCTCGTCCGCAGGGCCGTAGCCTTCTATGAAATCATGGTTGTCATACAGACCGCGGGCGTACATTTGGCCGAGATGTTCTATGTGTTCATCCAGGGTTGTGAAATTGTAGAACAACCCGCGAAACTCTCTCATAAACTCGGGAGTAAATTTACGCTCATCGACGGTTACTTCTACCGTAATGGACATGCGAACGTTTTTGGTGGTCATGAATGTGCCTCCTTCACTCGAAACTTCCTCCCCCAGCACGCCCGACACATCGCAACGGTCGGCGCGCCTGCATCGAGCAGCACGTTCGTTGGTCCCTCGCGCACAGGGTCCTGGCCCGGCCGGATCGAGAACAGGTCAGTGGATCCGCAGGTGCAGGTGAGGCCAGGGATCTCAGTCATTGGGACGCCCTTGGCCTGATCTCGAAACGCCGATGTGGGCATTTCTCGCATAGTTCCAGCGGCTGCCGAGCACGGCCCGGCTTTACACGTTGCGCAGCGACGCACTTGTAGAGCGCTGTGACTTCCCCGGAGTCCATCACCCAGGCCCTGCAACCATCCAGTGTTATCGCCATTCCACGTGGCGCAGCGTGCGGTATGCCGACACGCCAATCCGTAGATCGTACGTCGCTCACGTTGCCCTCCTGCCAAGCAATCCAGAGTGGTGCTGGCAGAAGTTGCCGTTCGTCTCACCGGCGCACGTGAGGGGCCACCTGCAGCGTCCGGGGGCGTGCTCGATCTTCATCTCGTTGACGACGCGCCAGTTGATAGACGCGGATGATCCAAGATAGTGCGGGGTCTTGCCGCCATTTGCGGAGCCAAGCGGACGATGCTGCGGTGGTGCTGGAGGTATGGGGGGTGGCGGCACAGTTGGCTTGCCGCAGTCTCGCCGGCCGCGTTTCTTTGTGCTTGTGGCAGGGTCGCGCGGAGCCAGTCCGAAGCGGTCGCGAGCATGTCGGCGCGCTTCGGTTGTTATGTTGAAAAACTCCTGGATCTCTACGACTCGAATGTTCCCAATCCAGAGCGCCTTGAATAATTCACGCGCTTCGGGAGTGCCCCACGCAGGGGCAACGCTTCCTTGCCAAAAATCGGCTATTTTGGGCGCAGCAACTTCTTCGCGGCACAGGTTCAAGCGGTTAATTAAACCAGCAACGGCGCCACGCGAAACGCCGATACGGTCCGCTATCATTTTTGCTCCGAGCCCGTCAGCGTGTAATTCACGCACGCGCTGCCTTGCCGCGGCATCTGCCCACCGTTTTCTTTTTTCCATCTTAATCTCCTGCTTGAATGGCTCTCGGCGGGAACAAATCCGGATTTCTCCAGGTCACGCCTGAGATTACGTTCGGGGTTACGCCCAACTTTTCTGCGATCCGGTATCGGCCCATGCCGCGGTGCCACAGTTGTTGTGCCTGTTCATAGAATGACGGAGGACGGATGCCGTGCATCCCGCACGTTTTGGCGTCTCCGACTTCCAGCGCGCGGCGGGTCGCGATTTTGTAGTTTCCGCAGTCACACAGGCACATCCAGATTGTGCTGCGGTGCCGGGTGCCGGGTTCGCGATAGAGAACGGTCAAATGATCGAACCGCTCGTCGGTAAGGTCGATCAGCGGTTGGCGTGGCATTCTTCCGACCCTCAGGCTGCAATATTCGGTTGGTGGATCTGGAGTGCCGCCCAACGCGCGAGCAAAGCTGCCTCAGCGCGCCCGTCGTCCTTAACTCGCGCAAACAGGCCAGACGCGCCCGGCCAGTAACGACATGCCATTGCACGTGCAGCGCCCTTGTCGCCTGGAACGCCTGCACGCCGCTTCCAAGTTGCGGGTGAATAGAAGTGCACCGGCAGGCCAAGCGCCGTCGCAACGCCTTCCAGGAGCCCGGCGCCATAGCCGAAACTGAATGCGCCCCCGACACCTTCGCCCCGGTGTGGACCAACCTGTTCGATCACAACGAAGTCGATCTCACGCAACTGCATCATATCAGCGAGCAGTGCGGGAACGATCTTCTTGCGCTGCCGCATCGCTGCAATGGGCATGTCGTTGATTTCGATCAGGTGGCCCTCGCGCGATACCCACGCGAGGGCTCCTGTCAGTCCTGGGTCAATTCCAAGGACGGTCATCGCCGTTACCTCGTCGCCGCGGGCGCGAGACCTTCCACCATCACGGCACCCTGAGGAGCCTGGATGCCGACAACGGCAGGCCGGTTCTCCGCAGCGACCGTGCCGTTCACCATGTCATTGACGACGGCGGCCATGATGTCTTCGACGCGTTGAAGTTTGACGCCAAGTTGCAACCTACCGTCGACGATGCGGTAGCGGAACCGCGCATCGACCTTGAACGGCGGTAATCCGAACACCGGAGCAATGCCCAGCGTGATCGTCTCCGGGATTGCGGTCTGGCCAGCGCCTACCTTGGCGTCGACGCTTTCGATGTTCTGGAACTGGATCTGCCCAGACGACAGACGAAGCGCGCTCTTGAAGTCGACCGAGCGTGTTGCCGACAGGTACTGCGCGATTTCCAGCATATCAGCGCCGGCCGGCGAAACGATGTCGCCAAGGTTGTCCTCGATGAACTCGGCGAACTGAAGCTGCGGCATCATCCTGCCGTCGATCGCTTTCCACTTCAGCCATTGCGAGGTGAACCGGAACACGATCTCCGCGCGGAAGTCGCCCCAGCCAGGGCCATGCTCACCATTGCCATTCAGGACCGCCACGATTGCCGGGGCGTTCGCGTCGCGGTTGATGTAGATGGTTGCGTTGCCGCCTTCGTTGGCTTCCAGGATCAGATTGAAACTGGCTGCGTCGAAGACCTGAACGGTGCCGCGCTTACGAACGGGGACAGACAATCCGTTTTCAAGACTGATCGTTTGCAACGACACGCCGCCGTCGCAAGATGGCGTGGCATAGATCGCCACGCTCCCGACAGTCTCCAGCTTTGTGGCAACGACGCCAAGCCGCGCGGCCGCAATGACCGCCTCCATATTGGCTTCCATTTATGCAACTCCCCTGTGTGCTGTGGACGGTGCGAGTTCACGTAGTTCCATGGTCTGCTGCCGTGGGTCCTGCCGAACCAGATTGTTCTCAGGTGTTGCAAAGAAGATGGAGACGCCGGCAGTCTTCTTCGGCGGCTTAACCTTGATTTCTGCCGACACTTCCAGCCCATCAGACTTGCCCATGGGCTTGATGTTCACGGTGAACGTGAGAGTGCCAGCTTTGTTTTCTTCAGTGACCGCCGCGACCAGATCGTTCAGCGCGTCGGCCAGTTCGTCATGCGTCACACCGTTCCGGTGTTCGCGCAGGAAGTCATAGAATGGACGTGAGTTACCAGCCATTTACATAACCTTTCCAGAGTTTACTTCGTGAAGTCTTACTTGCGGCGCCTAAGGCGGAGCCATTGGTAGACACGCTCCCACCGGTCGACGCCTTTCAGGCATCGGTTCCAACGCCAAATTGCAAAGCCTTGAAGCCATGTCATTCAATGCCCAGTTCTTGTTGCTGCCTCAAAACGCGTGCCCGTTCCCTGGCTTCGCGTGATCTTTGCGCCAACTCGTCAGCTTTAGCTTCGAGGTGTGCGGCGTAACGAACTTTCATGCGCTCGTATTCGGTGCGGCGCACCGCTACGATGTTGGGGTCATACCAAAGCGACTTGGCGCGCCTGGGCGTTATGTCCAGCGCAAGAGCAGCCTGCTCGATCGCGGTAGGCCGGCTGTGGCCGAGGTTCGCGAAGTGCGTGACCGTCTCCACGACGATCTCCGACGCCTTACGTATGAAATCATTGGAATAGTTTTGCCACGCCATCTTCCTTCTCTCCGTTTATGAACTGGGTTCAAGGAAGGTTGGTTGGGCAAACATGAGAACGTCGATTGGCAAAAAGACCCGGCCGCACAGAACTTCTGCGGGTGCTGTGCGGCCGGAAAGTTTGCGTGGGCTGGGGAACCCACAGGGAGGTCGTCCATGTAGTCCAGACGCACGCCCACTAACGCTCGGGCGACGAGAGCGACGGGTCAGGGGTTCGTTACGTCCCGACCAATCCGAATTGAGGACTGCCACGCCCGATGAACATGCCGAGGGCGGCTGCTTCGGGAGCATTCCACCTGCCGGCGTGGCAGTCTCGGGCCGCCTGTGTCCGCGGCCCAGCGCTGCGCCCCGTACCCAAAGCGCAGCGTTTGGTGTTGAGTCAGACATACGGCGCCTGATCGAACCAGCCGACCAGATCCACCATGGCGGTGCTGTCGACGATTGTTCCGTCGTCAGGGCCGTAGCCCCAGTACAGCACAACGCTGCTGGTCCGGTGGATTACCTGCACCAGATCGCACGGGTAACTGTCGCCGATGCGGATGATGTCACCGGGACTGAGATCGCTCGCCGGAACGGGGCATGCGGGCTGGGCGCCAGACGGGGGGATATGCCAATCGATCATCGCACGCCCTCCATCCGCCACGCCTGGTCGACGAGCGCGACCGGCAGCGAGCACAGCGCGACGCCCCAGAAGTCCACCCACGATGCAGTGCCGGTGGCGGCGTGCGAGATGGCAACGCTGAACGCAACGGCGACGATGCTCAGCAACGCGACGCAGTGCAGGCGGATTAGGGGGGTCATGATGTGGGCTCCTGCGGGCGGGATTCAATGAATTTCGTTATCTTTGTCCGCAGCGCTCGGCGGCATTCCCGGCCATGCCGAAGTTCGCGGACCAAGGCTGGATCACCGGTAGCCATGCGTCCAAACACTGTTGGAGACATACCCGTGGATTTCAAAAAATCCTCGATACGATGCGCTAGCGGGATGACCGCTGTAGGATCAGGTTTCGGAGGCTGCTCGATTTCGCTAAGCGAAATCGTCAGCATTTCCGGCACGAACTGAAACCATTCTCCGCGCACCTTGCGGTCTGCAAAACGCCTATGAAGGATATGTTCAACCGCCAGTTCGCACTCAATGACGCGGATTACGGAGAGCTTCTCGTAATGAGCGCATTGCAAAGCAGAAAGCCGCGCTTCTACTGCAAAAGCCCAACCGATTTTGACCATGTCAGTATCGCCAGCGCGGATCATGTAAACGGGCATCACGAGACCCCTTCATGCTGCGGCTGCGCACGAGGCGGGGTGGCCAGCTTCAGTAATTCGGTGGACGAAAGGTTAAGCTCTTGGCTTATCTGAACAACGCGAGTGGCCGGGATGGTATTCGTGGCTTTCCAGCCAAGAATAGTAGTGCGGGCCACCCCCAATCGGTCCATCAGTTTGGGAATGCCGCCGGCTCGGTCGATAATATGTTGCACGTCCATGACCCGGATAGTCGGATATTCCGACGTTCCATGTCAAGCCCTATTGTCGGATGTTCCGACCACTATTTAGCGGCAGTCAGCCACATTGTCGGTATGACCAACCTTAAGGCGATAGGCGCTCGGGTGAAGTGGCTGCGGAAGCAGCGGCACCCGAAAGAGAGCCAGGATCAGCTTGCCGCTGCCATCGGTGTTACCCGGTCAGCTATTGCCGGGATTGAGAGCGGCGGCGACCGTGGCGGCCTCGAGACCATGATCGCCATCGCCGACTATTATAAGGTGCCGCTGGACTGGCTTCTCTGCCGGCCCGCCCCAGTAGGCGGCCCACTGGTCGGCGAGTTCATTAATGACCCTGACGAACTTGCCATTGCCCACTTCTGGCGGCGGCTCGGCGACGACGGGCGTGCGGCTGCGCTGACGGTTCTTCGCATCGACAGGCGGAGCACCAGCGCCTCGTAGAAAAAAGATTTCGGCGCTCACGGGCGCTTTCCCGGCCTGACCGAAAAAAACTGTCGGAACATCCGACTTTTCTCTTGACCACAACCGTCGGAATATCCGACACTGCCTCCACGAAACAGGAGGCTCCGATGCGCATCGATCATTCGATCTCTTCTCCGCCAGGTCCGACCACCCCCGGCGCCGAACGTCCGGTAGGATACGTAGAGAAAGTTACGGCGCGCAACCGAAACTTCATGAATTCCACCTACGTTACGTCTAACAACTTCCTTTCAATTGATGCGCCACACAATACTGGCGTTGTCCCCACAATCCCCGACTTACCCACAGCCCCCATCACCCTGCACGGCGCGAGCTACCGGATTGTGGAGTTCGATAACCGCCGGGTTGTCATTCGCCGCGTGGCTCCCGGCCATTGCGTGCTGGCCCCGCGCGACGTGGCGGCTGCGGTGCTCAGGGGCGTGGAGGTCGACGCTCTGGTGCCGTCGGCGCGGCGCAGCGGACTGGCTGCCGTGGCGCAGGTCGCCGACGCGCGGGGGTGCTGGCTGTGAGCGGCAACGTCGCCTGCACGCAATGCCAGGGCACGGGAACTGTGGTCGTTCTGTCGGTCATTGGTGAAGTTCCCGTTACTTGCGGCGAGTGTTTTGGCGACGGCGTCATGAGCAAGACCCGCGTGGAATGGATCCGCAAGGGCACCGAACACCGGACAGCGCGCGTTGAACGTGGCGAAAGCCTTAGAGAATGCGCGGATCGATATCGCATCAGTGTCAGACACCTTGCGAACATGGAACATGCTCGCACAGAACCGGACTTCCCATCATGAAAATCCGCACAAGCTTCGACTTCCCGCCGATCCCGGATCGTTCGATGGATTGGAGTGCGATCGACGAAGATACGTACGATTGTGACTGCGACCAGGACGGCTTCTTCAGCACGGACCCGGTTGGCTATGGCCGCACGGAAGCAGAGGCGATCGCCGATCTTTTGGAGCAGATAGAGGAGCGGAAGCCATGAGCAACCATACTCAAGGCCCATGGATGATAAACTTTGATCCGGATGACGATGATTGGCCTTTGGAGATCGTTACATCTGACCGGGATCATCGTGTTGCATTCCCCGCAACTAACGGAAATCCTGCTGATGCTTATCTAATCGCCGCGGCTCCTGACATGCTGGCGGCTCTGGATGCCCACGCTGCCTGGAGTTTGGCTGAGGAAAACGGCTCTGGCGTTACCTGGGAAGGCCGTTCCGAACTCGCCAATTATGCGAACTGGTTGACCAGAAAAGCCCGCGCGCTCGCAGCCGGCAAGACGTTCGAAGAGCCGTACAAAGGCGTTCCTCACATGATCGTATGGCCTCAGGCCGAAATCCAGCGCGCGAGCGAAGACATTGCTGCGGATTTGGTTCGCATGATGTTGGCTGAAGAGCGGCAATCATGAACAGCATCGCCCGCCACCCCCTCAACGACACCGAGGCCGCGCTGTGGGCCGTGGAACGTGTGCTTCCTGCGATCATCGCCCGCGAACAGGCTGAGGCTGTCGTTGCGTACGAAGAGCGCCTCGGCCGCCCACTGACTGCGGTGGAGCGCGCATCTGTTGAGCATACCGCCATGGATACGGTGCGCCGTGAAACGATGCACCAGTTGTGGCTGGACGGACTGACCGATTTTGAGCGGCGCGTGATGCTGATGCCGCCGAGGAGTGGGGTATGAGCGAGCACAACCTCCTAATGACCAAGGCGCAACTTCGTGCTTTGGCGTGGCTGTCTCGCAATTGGACGCGTGCCGACAGATCTGTATCCAGCGCTATTCACAGCTTGCAATTGCGGTATCGCGATCTCGTCGAAGAGAGGACCGGACCCTTTGGCCCTCGTGGCGGATATTGCATCCAGTTTCGCCTGACGGAACGAGGCGTGCGCGAACAGCTCAAGAGGGCAGCGCCATGACCAACAAACTCACCGCCCACGACCTGCGCCGCACCTTGAAGCAACTCGACCGCATCAAGGAACTGACTGAGCTGCTGTGCCACGACTACTTCGATGTTCCGTGCGAGAAGGTTTACGGCGCGGCCGGCGCTGAAGCAGGCATCCGTGAGACGCTGATGCGTGTGTGCCTGCAGGACGTGGCAGTGGAGGTCGAGTGATGGCGCATGCAGGAGGACCGTGGCTTTTTGATCTCGACGAGATGGAGATTAGAGGACAGTACGGCAGAGTTGCCAGCATCCAGCCGCGAATGGACGCCATCCATAATGGGCGCCTGATCGCCGCCGCACCCGACATGCTGCAAGCTCTCCGCGCCGCCCGAGCGCGTCTCGCGCTGATATTCGAGAGCGACGATCGCGACCCGCGCGACGACGCAACGGTGCAGGAGATCGATGCGGCGATTGAGAAGGCGGAGGGCGTGTGATGCCGTCCTTTATACGAGGTCCGTTCATTGAATACGAATGCACAAACTGCGGATGCACCGTCCAAGAGAACGCGCCAAGTAGCTCGGAACGAATTCCAGAGCTAAACGCGATGGCTGAAAAGCGTGTGTGTGCAGCTTGCTATGAACCACCATGGGCGTCTGCTGTCTATGCGGCGCCACCGAATTACTGACGCGACCTTTGGTAGTCATGAGAAACACAATCCTAACCCCCCGACAAGGATGACATTATGAAAACCACAATCATCACGACCGCGCTTTGCCTGCTCGGCACTGCTGCTTATGCCACGGGAGCCCATGAAGCGCCGCATGGCGGAACTACGCCGGCCGTTTCGGGCCAGCAGAGCCAAGGCCAGATGCAGGGGCAACTACAGGCGCAGCGCGCAACCGCAATGGCGCGCTCGAGCAGCAACGCAACTGGTGGCAACGCAATGGCGCAGGGTGGCCGCGGCGGCGCTGGTGGGCGCGGCGGCAATGCGGCCGGTGGTGCTGGCGGGCAGGCCAACAATGGCGGCCAGAGCATGAACTATTCCGGAGGCAACTACTCGGCGCGCGGAAACAACGTCGATGCGTTCGCTCCGTCGATCGCCACAGCCAACGAATGCGCGTTGCCAAAGAGCGCGGGGGCTTCGTTCCTCGGGATCGGGATGTCTGGCGGCTTTGCAAACGAGAGTGATAGCTGCAAGCGCCAGCGGCTGGCGACAATGTTGGTGAAAATGGGCGATCCCCGCGCCGCCCGTGAAGCGCTGTGCCTCGATGAAGACATGCGCCGGGCGGCGTACAGCTCCGGCCATCCGTGCGCTGCGGATGCTCGTGGCTGGAACAGGCACTGATGTCCGCGTGGACGTGGCCCTGGGGCAGCGAAGAGCACAAGGAGATCCTGGCCGAGCGCCAGGATCTTCTGACCGCAAAGTTCGACGGCACCATGACGGAAGAACAAGCAATCCGACTTGCTTGCATCCGTGGGATGCTCGACGCAATCGATGAAGAGCGCGAGCGCCTGTATTTTGCCACGCTGTACGACAAGCCATGACAATTCACAGCCACGGCGGCGAGCGGACTGCCGTGGCGGGGAGAGGAAGATGAGCGTCCAAAAGTTCTTATTGCCGTTCTTGGTAGCCGTGTCTGGTTGGGCATTGGTGCTAACGGGAAGGATCTTGTTCGATCCAGACCCCGCCGCTGCGGTTTGCTATATTGTCGGATCATTTACCGCTGGCATTAGCGTTGGAATGGTCTTGCAAAGTGTCAGGAGTCGCTAATGCCCCACGCAGAGAAATGGATCGATGGCGTTTTGTGGCTGCAAGAAACGCCCAACGGAAAGTGGCATCAGGCCAGCGATCGCGACACCATCGCCGCTCTGCAGGAACGCATCGTCGCGCTGGAAGAGACGCTTAAGAAAGGGTTGGATGATGTCTGCCCATGATTGCCCGCGGGTCAATAACAAATGGTTCCGCGGCTGCCAGTTTGAGGCGCGCTATGATTTGTCTCCAGCAGATTTGAGGCAGTTTGGCAGTTTTAAGGGCGAGCTGGATGTCAGTCAGTTCCGGCAAAAAACATATGTCAGAGACATTTGCGTCCATTGCGGAAGAACCGTTGAACGTATCTCACAGACAGGAGAAACCTTACCATGAGCGCACACTCCTGGCATCACTACTCACGATGGCACGAGCTGCACCCCGCCGCGCCCCGTCCTCACGACGATCTGCGCAGCGCGAAGGGCATCGCGCGGGCTGTGATTGCGTGTGTTTCTCTGGATGCGGTTCTTTATGTGGCGTGGTGGGTGGTGTGTCATGGGTGAGAAAGCATTGAAGAGAGAGCAAGCAAACCGCGACTGGTGGGATGAGCGAGCCCCTCCTGGGTACCGACTTTATGGTTGGACAGATCGTAACAATGCTTCTTTCGTCCGCCCGGATGGCAGAGTCTGGCACGTTTCAGCCGAAGATCTTGCCGCCTTAAATAAGGCATACGGAAGAACTGTTCCATGACCCCCGACGACCCCCCGCTCGTATCGCTCGGAGCATGTGACGGTGGCCCTGCATTTCGACTTTTAGCCGATGGCGAGGAAGTTGAAGAGTGCGTGTGTTGCGGCGCGATCGTGCCCACGGATCTTGCCGATGGGCCGTTCAAGGGCTTCGCGGCGTGGTGTGAGAGGAAGGCGAGATGACAATGTATGACGAGAAATGTGAAGAACTGGCAGATTATTTTCTCAAAGATGAAGATGACATGCCGCAAAATGCCAAGGCTGATCTTGCTCAACATATCCAGGATGCAATCGAAGATTGGCTTGGGAGCCACCAGAAATGACCGCTGGAGAGTGTTGTCGCCGGCTATTATCTGAAGGGCTTGATTTGTGCATCAGAGCAAGAAATCTCGATGCTATCGACAGACGTAATGCAACGCTTGCAGCTTCCTCTGACGGGAAAGCATGGGAAGCATCTGGCGAATTCGATAGACATGTAGCGCGTCATAACGTGACAAATCCTGATCAACATCTGGCGACAAAAAGCGGCACTGTGCACCTGTGGCTCCAAAATCAATATGAAACCGATCTGGCGGATTGGGAAAAGCGGACACGGCTGCATCTTATGCAGGGGTGTGAGAGGAAGTCGCCATGAACCCCCGCGACCCCCGCCATCTGCCGACCGCGCTTGCGGCGATCGGCCTGGCGCTCCTGGTCCTGCTCGGGGCGCTGGGGGTTGGGGTGCCGTGAAGAATAAACGAGATCCTAGACTATGCCCGCATTGCCGATCATCTGGGTTCGTCCGGTTTCCATGTCTATGTGGATGCGAAAGACCAACATTTCGCTGCCAACGGTGCGATGCGCAATGGTCATCTGGCAAAGATGGTTATCCATACTATGGCAACGAACAAGCCGTCATGGAGCGCGACCCTATGGCCACATGGCTGCGAAAGGAAATCGGCGATGACTGACTCCCCCTGGCAACCCGTCACCATCCCCGCCGTGCGCCATGCGGATGCCACTGCGTTCGGTTTCATGCTCGATCACATCTGGCGCGCGCCCGGCACCAACGCAGCACGCCGCCCGCACTGGCCGGAGGATATGTACATCTCCGTGCTGCCGTGCATCGATCTGGATCCACCGAACGAACTGACCGAAGGCGCAACGCATTGGGTGTTTTTCGAGAACGGGCTTGAATACGGCGGCCCTGAGGAAGATCGCGAGGCCAGTGATTGGCTGGTGGGGGAGTTGGAAGCCGCGGAGGATATGACGTGACCGACAATCCTGCAGAGCTTTGCCGGAGCCGAGGATGGACCTGCGGCACGCAGCTGATTGGTGATGAAGGATTTGGCCCGACGATCATCCAGATTACCGCCATTGGCGAACGGATGGTGCTTGCCAAAACGCTTTCGCACAACGGAGTTCCGCCAAGTTATTTTAGCGAGTCTTCGTGGGCTTTGGAATTTCGCGACTGGCAGGAGTATGACCCCCGCCATCTGGCCGCGGCCGACGCCGAGCGATGCACTGCACGGGTCTACTATTTGGGCGTGCCCAGGTATACCGGTCGCAAGAAGTACAGGTTCGAAAGAGAATGGCTTCATAGGTCATGTAAGCGCCCAGCGACTTGCCACGGGCTATGCTACCAGCATTACACCATTGCTGTTCGACGTAACGAAATTGCGGCCGACGCCGAGCGAGGTGGGTGATGCCTGACCCCCGCTGGCTCCCGGCATCCGATGCAGCTCGCCACGTTGATGTCTGATCGCCCCGTCACCGCGTGGCCGTACGAAGAAGAAGCGAAGTCGCTCTGTCTTTCGTTACGCCATCTCCGCGATCTGGTGGCCGAGCACAACGTGCCAGTTTTGCGTGCGGGCGGGCGGGTGTTATTCGATGAGCACGCACACAGGTATCTGGTGGAGGCACTCCGTTGCCCAAAGAGCGAACAACCGGGCTCAAAGTCATCGAGCGCAAAGGGCGCACCGCGCTCTACCTCCGGGGCACCGTCCGGGGCATCAGCGTTTTCGAAAGTCTTGGCACTGACGACCCCCGGCTTGCCGAAGAAGCGCGGGCGGCGAGGGAAGCCGAACTCTACCGTGGTGCCCTTCACGGGTTCAGGAACACGATGACATTTGCCAGCGCGGCGCTGTCCTACATCCAGACCGTAAAGCCGGGCAGGGACACTCTGGCCGCCGTAGGCAAACTGGCCCAGCATTTCGGCCCGACGATCCTGTGCGGCTCGATTGATCAGGCGAAGATTGACGCCGCTGGAAGGGTGATCTGCCGCGCAGACGCCAAGCCGGCAACAATCCAGCGCACCATCACGACGCCGGTTGCGGCGGTGCTGAACCATGCGGCGAGGCGAGGGTGGTGCGATCCGCCTCGCTTTGAGCGGGCCAAATCCTCCGGCAAACGCACAGATTGGATGACGCCGGCCGAGGCTGAGGCAATGATTGCCGCTGCGGCCGATCATTTGAAGCCGCTGCTGACGTTTCTGTTCTGCACCGGAGCCCGGTTAGGGGAGGCGCTGATGTTGACCTGGCAGGACGTTGACCTGTCGCACGGCCGCGCGGTGCTCCGGAACACCAAGAACGGCGACGACCGCGTGTTGGATCTGCCGCCACGTGCCGTCGCCGCCCTGGCTGGTACCCGGGAACGCGAGGGTAACGTCTTCCGGCATCGTGCGGCAAGCCCATACCGGCGGCGCGACGCCGCCAGCGCGGGATACGGCGGCCAGATCAAGCGCGGCTGGGCCACGGCGCTCCGGGCGGCGAGGATCAGGCGGTGGATGACACCGCACCACGCCCGTCATAGTTGGGCCTCGTGGCATTACGCTGCATACCGAGACTTGCTGCGACTGCGAACGGATGGCGGCTGGCGTACGGTGGCGATGTGCGAGCGCTACGCCAAACTGGCGCCCGAGGGAATCGGCGCTGAGGCGTTGGCGTTCTGGGGTGTGGCCGCGGGTCAGGTGATTGAAAGGAAATCAGCATGAGTGAAAATCTGCCACAAGCGACCCGAACTCGCCGCGCCGATCCTCTGGAGATTGCGGCGCGTGAGATGTGTCTGGCGTCTGGGATTGATCCAGATTCTCGCGTCGCCAAACCAGGGAACCCTAGAGGAATGCCTGCGTGGTGTGATTTCCGGGACGCCGCTCGCGCGGCTAAAAATGCCCAGGAAGCATCTGATCTGGCCGCGCAGATCGTGAACTTGCGTCCGCAAGAGGAACGATTTCGCGATAGCCCTTTGACAATCTTTGGCGACCACGATCCGAACACCATCGCCCAGATGCGGAGCTGCATGGCAATCGGAAATGCCGTGAAGGGCGTTATCTGCGCGGACGGTCACCTGGGGTACGCGCAGCCGGTGGGCGGAGTGATTGCCTATGAGAAGCAAATCAGCATCAGTGGCGTCGGTTTCGACATCGGCTGCGGCAACATGGCCGTCCGACTGGACACGCCGTTTTCAGACATCGAAGGGCGTGTGCGCCCGATTCTCGATGACGTGCGGCGTGTCATTTCGTTCGGCGTTGGCCGCGTCAACCAGGAGCGCGCTGAGCATGAATTATTCGATGATGCCGACGCGTGGCGAGAAGCCGACATGGGAGAGTACCGAACCAAAGCGACCCACCAACTCGGGACTGTCGGTTCCGGGAACCACTATGTCGATCTCATGCGCGATGAAGATGGTTTCGTCTGGATCGGCGTGCATTTCGGTAGTCGCGGTCTCGGTCATACCAGCGCCACGCGCTATCTAAAAGCCGCAGGCGGCAAGGATGGCATGAATGTCGCCCCGGCTGTGGTAGACGAAGACAGCGAGATCGGGCGCCGCTACATCGCTGCAATGCAACTGGCTGGTCGGTATTCTTATGCCGGACGTGAGTGGGTGATCGAACGTGTGCGGCAGATCATTGGCGGATCAGTGACTGAGATGGTCCACAATCACCACAACTACGCATGGCGCGAGACGCATGATGGTCGCGATTTGTGGGTTGTCCGCAAGGGCGCAACGCCGGCTTTCCCAGGACAGAAGGGCTTTGTGGGTGGTTCGATGGGCGATGACGCGGTTATCCTGGAAGGTATCGACTGCCAGGAAGCGAAGGACGCGCTCTATTCAACCGTCCATGGCGCAGGGCGTCTGTTCGGTCGCAAGCAGGCTATTCGAACCTTCACCAAGGCGCAGATGGACGAATGGCTTCAGGAGCGCGGAGTGCTATTGGCTGGTGGCGGACTGGACGAAAGCCCGATGGCCTATCGTCGTTTACCAGAGGTGCTGGCGCATCATCGCGCCTCGGTGAAGGTTCTGCACACCTTGCGACCGTTTGCCGTGGCGATGGCAGGGGAGGCTGAATTTGACCCATGGAAGGATTGATGGGGTGATCGACGAGGATCGAACTCGCGTAACCCGAGTCACAGTCGGGCGCACTACCACTGTGCTACGATCACCACGGGAGTTCGGAGGATTGGTCTGGGCGGCTGGATTTGAACCAACGACCCGCGCATTCCAAGTGCGCTACTCTACCAAACTGAGCTACGCCCAGACACAGACATCCGATCGCGTGATTACGCGGGTCGCGGTCGCGGATGTCGTGGAGCGTACATGAGGTCCTCATATCAACTCTGGCGGCTTAGTTCAACGGTAGAATCCCTGACTTTGACTCAGGAGACGATCGGTTCGACACCGACAGCCGCTACCATCCAAATCCGTGCCAGACCGCACCTGAAATGAAACCTCGCTTGATGTCATCTACATCTTTGGAAAAAACGAACCCCCTTGGTAAGGAGGTGGCCGTAGGTTCAATTCCTACCGGCAGCATTCGTAATCCGTTGAAATCATACGATAATATGGTAAGACGTCTTTTTGCTGAGACCTGGCGGTCGGCACGCAAGAGCACAGAACTGCGTCGGATGGCGCAGGATAACGTGACCAAATCCGTGCCATGTCGTGCCAAGGGTTCCGACCTGCTGTTCCTGGGCCATGAAACAACACGCGCGGGAAACTGGCACATATTTTGGCAACCGCCGGTCGTGGATCGGCTTCGTAGGAACGAGGAGAACTGACAAATGAATGATAATGGGCCGATGTCTCTTAGAGATCGACTTCAGGCCACCATTGCTCAGCGAGCCGCAAAGCGTGGACGGTATCTCACAGCCAAGGAACAGTTGGACAATCTTGCATCGGCGTTGGCAGATGAAGATACACCTCGGGAGAGATGGCTTTGCCGGTTCCTGGGCCATCGTTTCCACCTGCGATGGACGGATAAACCAGATGGGTTGATCTGCCGCCGTTGCGGCACAACTGCTCCCACGCCGTACGGCGACCAACGGATCCCGTATCTGTGACCCCCGCGCCGCCCGGCGTCCGCACCACGAAGGAGAGTAAGAGATGAGTGAGGCTGAGATTGTGCCGATTGACATGATGTTAACCTGTCCGCGCTGCCGCACGCTTCACGTTGACAAACCGGATGGCGAGTGGACGAACCCGCCGCATAAGTCGCATTTGTGCGGGAATTGCGGCACCATTTGGCGCCCTGCTGACGTGTTCACAAACGGTGTAGGATCGATTGCGACCAGAGGCAAAGCCGATACTTGGCCATTAACTCACACACGACAGCAGCCGTTATGACCTAATGATCGTGGCGACCGCCCCACGCAAAAACGGCGACCTCGGGGAGGATCGCCGCTCTGGGCTGTGAGCCGGGCTTGAGCGGGGATTATGGGACGTTCCACGCCGAGTGTCGGATTGCGAACTGCTCTTCCCCGTACTTGGTCCACCATTGGTGCGAGATGCTTACAACCTCGCCCCACGTCACAATCTTCAGGCCGTCAGGGTTGCTTTCGACGATCAAGACCGCATGCGCGTCAGTGGCCGGCAGGTTGTATTCCAGAGCGTCGTTGTCAAACACCCAGGTGCCGCTGTACTTCGGTAGGAGGCACCACGCCGGCACTGCGCCAAGGCTATGGACGGCCTGGTGGATCTCGTCCTGCTTGATGGCGCAGTAGCCCGTCAGTCGATCGAGCGGATCACTTGGATTCCCGTGATCGCGCCAGACCTGGAGCATCTTTTCCAGAATCTCGCCCTTGTCGCTCTCAGGGTTTGCGCGAGCCCAGCCGGTTTCCCATGCGTACCAGCGCTCTACCTCGGCCTCGGGCACAAACGCCGGCTTACCGTTTACCGCCGTCATCACATCCGTGAAGTTTGCTGCGGTGCAAAATGTGCAGTCGCCGACCTCATCGTTGCCGCCGAGGCTGAACTGAGGTACTCGTTCCCAATATCCCGCGATGATGCCTGGGGCCGATGCGTTGGGGCCGATGAGTTCAGAGAGGGTCATGGCAGTATCGTCGCCTTCCAGCCTTTCTTGGCAAAGTAACTGCGGAGGTAATCCCGCTCCTTATTAATGGCCCACTTTAATATGGGCGCAGCGTGCGTGCATATTAAACCCCGCATTAGCAACCCGGCTACGAAGTGAGGCGCCTCAACACGCACAAGGAACTCTTCGTTGTTCACCGGTGGAGGAGAGGCAGCGCCATCGGCCGCGCCGCCGCCTTCGGCATCACCTGAACGCCATTCGCAAACGCAACGACCAGCGCCAGCACGGCCTGAGCCTCGGCTACCATTGGAGCAAAGCTGGCAAGCTTGGAGCCGGGAGGCGCGCCGTTGACCGTGTTGGCCAGCGTGTCGACAGCGGCCTTCAGGTACGTTTCGACCTGCGCGACAATTGGCTGAGCCTGGGCAACGCTCATGGTCGCGGACAGAGCCTGAAACGCCGTGCCAGCCTGATCCAGATACGGCGTAACGATCGCCACGATGCCCGCGGACTCCGGAACTGCGATTGCGATTCCCGCAGCCATTGCCCGAACGAGAGGCAACAGATATTGGATTTGTGCAAACACAGCCTGCGCATTTGTGTTGCCCTGCGGCGAGGTGCAGGCGACAAGCGCGAGGACGGAAACGCCCGATAGGGCAGAGCGGCGGTTCATGGTTGTGTCCCTGTTGCAGATAGCGTTGGAGAAACCGCAGCCTCAAGCTTTACAAGCCCAAGCCGGGCGTTGATCTTGTCTGCGATGGCGTCTGGCGTAATTCCAATGCGGGCCGCTTCTGCTCCAGCATGGTCGAGTGCATACTGTACACCGGCTGCAAGCTCAGGTGATGTGCCGCTCGGCAATGCTGCTTGCAGCGGGTGCGCCATCAATCCATGATCTACGGCATTTTTCATTGCCCCCAAGGCGTTGCCCACCGCATTGTTTAGCGTTTCTGCCGCCTGCTTATCTTTGATGCGGGAGCTGATGATGAGCGGGATCACAACGCCGAGAACTGAAAACAGGCCGCCGACAAGCGCGACGACAATCGCGGTGTAATCAATCATGCTTTCTTCTCCGGTAAGATCGCGTCCATCGCCTGCCGGTAAACTGTTGCCCACCGCTCTCTGGCCTTGGTCGCCCTGTCGCCACCCGCTGCAACTGCACCGGGCCTCCAGTTCCGCACGTAATAAATCCATCCGGCCTCTTCGTTACCGAACGGCGGCAAGAAATGCGGATCACTCCATAGCAATAGGCGGGCGAAGGCGACGGATAGGTTGTCGCCCGCTGGCGTTGCCATGATGCCCCAGACGTGGGTAGCGTCGGCTGGCACACTGGCGGCTGTGCAAATCTTATGCGCCAAGTCCTTTGTCGCTGAATGCGTCAAGACACCCTGAATACCGCCCAATCTTTCGAACTGGTATAGCGAGTGTGCTGGTCCACGACCCTTCTGGATGCGATCTGACCACGCACTCTCCTGGCCTGGGATGGCTGTCAGAAGCACGCGGGCGCGAACATCAAACGGGACGTGCCAGCCGGGCACCGCCTCGCACCAGGCCGCGCCGGGGTCAAGGACGGTCGTAACGAATTCAGTTGGGGTCATGACGCCTCCGTTTCTCACGTCGCACCATAACTTCCTCCGGAACCGGATCTGCGCACCAGAACTTCCACTCAGCCAGCATGAAGTCTACCGTTGCACTGACTGATTTCAGGCCCAGGTGCGCTCTTAACTCATCGACGACACGCCAACGATCCGGGACCAAAAGAATAGTGCGAGGAGTTCTAAGGTCCATGCGCCTTTATAATATTCTGAATACGGCGCCGCAACGCCTTTTCAAAGCTCATGGGGCGCCATTCCCTTTAATATCGCATAGACCAGCGTGCCGATGATCGAGATCAACATGGGGATGATCACCCACATAACCTTGACGAACCGCTCGTGGGCATCGATTTCAGCCTTGGCGTGCGCTGCCCGGTTTTGCTCGTGCATCTGCATACTCAGGGCATTTTGCATCTCAAGCTTGCGCGCGACTTCCGCCGCAGCCGACTCCCGGACGCGCCTGTCTTCTTCTCTGTCACGCCGGTCTTCTTCCCGGGCCAACTCGCAATCCCTCATGTGCTGAGCGAGCATGTTGCGCGCGACCTCATCTTTGAAAATCATCGTCCCTCACCTCACTTCAAGCCATCCAGGTGACGGAGTATCCGTCGTCGGCGTGAACGTTGTTCAGTCGTTATGTAAGCGGCAGTTTGGGTTGATATGGGGTTGCTGGCGTCAGGTGGCGGAATTGCCAATACTGCGGGTCAATATTTTTGATACCATGTCGTATCGGCTCCGTAGCAATGATAAGCGTGGCCACCCCCGACTGCTGCACTTGACGACGCGCCCACAACTGACCCTGCACTGGCATTTACTGTCAGTGTCGTGATGATCTGGCTGAAAATCGCATCGCGCTCGTCTCCGTCGTTGGCGGCAGCGCATGCCGGAAGCGTCAGAGTCAGCGTGGCCAACGTTCCGGCAGGAACGATCAAAGCCGTGCGTTGCGTTGTGGCATAAGTCACGGTTCCACCGGTCGAAGGCGTCGTTTTCACCACACCGGTATAATAGGTCGGACCCGCCTGGACCGTGGTCTTTGTGGCATCAAGTTTGATCGAGAACGGCACCACCGCACTGTTCGTGGTATCGACAAAATCCGCGCTGGCGGCGCCGGTGGTGCCGTTGATCTGCACATCGAGGATCGAAACGCCGGTGCGGTCCAGTCTCAGTTGATTGGCCGATGCATCGAAGACGGTCACGACGCCCACGATTCCAGCGGTGTTCCTCGTAGAGGTTGTCGTGCCGAACGTGCCGCCTCCGTAAACGTCGATTGTATTGCGCAGCGTGTTTGTGGTCGCGCCAAACCCGGTTCGGTTGGTCCAGCGATCGACCTTGACGTTAATCGTGTTGTCCCAATTGACGATCTCGACGTCGCCGGTGTCGTTGCCCGTACTGTGGCCCGTCGTGCCCCCCGGCGTATTCAGTCGGATCACATCGCGCTGTGCGTAGCTTGGATTGCTGAAGTTGATGGTCTGGCCGGTGCCATCCGCCGTAGCATTGCCGGTCAGCACCATGGTCGTGGTGCCGCCGCCCGACAAAACGGTCGGGAATGGATTGGTGGGGATGCCGGGGCCGATTACCATCCGACCGTTCGGAATGGAGTTCGCCGGGCATGTGATGGTTGGTGATCCGTTGGTCGTGTTGCAGGCAAGATTGGTGCCGCCGGTCGGATCGACGCCGCCAGTTTGCTGAATGATGAACTTGCTTGGCGGCATCAACGGATTTGCAGTGGTGTCGTAAGACGACGACTCTATGTAGTTGAAACCGAGGTTATTGCCCCAGCCGATGGCCATGTGTTCAAATGGTGTCTTGCCGACATATTTCGGATCAGCGCCGCGGAAGGTGGCGGCGGAGTATCCGGTCAGTGAATCATTCTGAAACGCAATGACATTTTGCGCTGTGGAGTCGATGTGCCAGAGCGCCTGATTGTAATTGCCTGTGAGGCCGAGATAGAATTTCAGCGAGCTTGTAGGGGAGTCCATCTCCAGCATGGGCGATGAATTGCCACCGCCCGCGCTAAGGCCAGTGATCACCAAACCAGGCGTAGCAGTGTCTGGACTGACCGTCGTTACCGAAGTGCTGCGGATCGGCGCACTGATCGGAATCGACAAGCTTGAAGGAGTTACATTCTGCCCCATCGCCGGAGCGCAGAGCAGCAGCGACAGAACCAGGTATACGAGGTGTTTCATTACTTGTATCCCACGCTGATTACCTGCGTTCCTGATGCAACGATGCAGGCTCCGGTGCCGCCACCCCACGCAATGTTTGTGCCCGCGGCGTAGCCCTGGCTCGGGGTGGTCGTAGTGGCAGTTGTCGGCGACGCCACTGTACCGCCCCAGCCAAACCAGACGGTCTGCGTTGCTGATGGCGGAACCTGGACTGTGAGATATTGCCCCCCACCGACGCCGAAAGGAGTCGACGTTGAAGCGCACGTCACCGTTACCCAGGTCATACCGCCGTCATGAGGCGGCGTTGTCGCCATGATATTCTGCGCCTGAGCCTGTGAGGCGCAAAGACCGACAAGCAGCGCAGCAATTACAGATTTCATTATACCAGTCCTCACTGTCTTTCCGCGATGCATCATGCAATCCTCACAGCCTTGAAAAGACCGGTTGAGAAAGCGCCGCCGGTCGCCGTCAGCGTTGCAACGTAACCGGCCGCATAGACGGTGGTCACGCCGGTCGTGATGATAATGAAAGGGCCTGTTGCCAGATCCATTTCATTGACGCCGCCGGCACCAATGGCAAACCCGACCCGTGCGCCGCCCGCCCCCCCAGAAAGATTGGCAGAGACGTTCGACACACACATAATTCCTTGCGTCATTGTGGTGGCGACATCGAAGGGCGCAAGAGTTGCATTCGCCCACATCATCCATATTCCGGCGCTCGGAAGATCCAGCGTCATCAGGTTCGTCGGCGTTGCTTCCGCGAATGACCCGCCTGCCGCTATTTCAACCGTTTCACCGATACTTCCCGTGGGGAGGGCCACAAGACTCCCCTTAATCCCCACGCCACTGGCAGGTGAGATCAGCCCTGTCGCAGTAATAGTTGTTGCGTAGATCGGCAGCGACCCGGGTGACTGCAGCTGACCCAGCGCAACGTAGTCGGTCGCAGCCACCGCGTTGCCAACGTTGGTGTGCTTGAAACCGTTCATTGGGAGGTTTGCCGTCGCGGCTCCCTGGCCATCTCTGGTCAGGCAGTTACCGAACCCCTGGGTCGTGATCAGGTTTGTGTCGCCGTCCATGCGGCTGGCCAGGATATCAATGCCAGCCGCGGCATCGGCGACCCAGCTGTAGAGGCGGGTGAAGGCGCCAGAGCCATTCCAACCGGGCATTCAGGCGTCCTCCCTTTCTGCTTGAGAAAGGAACGGACAGCCGCTATGGTGGCGACGCACCGCTGGCCTTGCCGGGCCTCGCGATGCGTCTGACCAACCGAGAAGGACCCTCGAGATGGCTATGTGCAAACTACCACATCCCTTGAAAATGTTAAGCTGCGTCTTCATTCTTGCCGCCACGAGCGCCTGTTCGTCGCAGCCGTACGACCCTGACCGGACCGCGGCTGCCCTGATGATCCTTGGCGGCGGAATGCAGAACTACGGAGCGGCACGCGCCGCTGCCTACCAGCCGGTTTATCAGCCGACCTATTGCTACCCTGTTGGCCGGGGGTACACCTGCAACTGAGGAACATGCGGGTGCCAATCTTCATTCCCGTTTTCATCGTTCTGTTCATAATCGTGCCGGTCATTCTGACACGACTGGCCGCTCCTATGCTTGGCGTGAGAACACTCAGCGGATGGTTTTTACTGTTCATGGTCATCACTGCACTGAACTGGCAGATGTGGCAGGCGCCTCGATTGCCGGCTGGACCGGTGGCACCACGTGCGCAAGCGTTGGCGCCATAATCGTTCGTGCCAACCGTGACGGAGCCTGTGCCGGTAGCGGGATATTCTTACCCATCAACGCGGCCATGTAGGGATTTAGCGCTACTGTCTGTGCGAGTTTTCCCATGATGTCCGGGGCCAGAATCCCGGCGGCACCTCCAGCTATCGCTCCTGGTGTCCCGGCTATGTTGTGGCCTTCTCTCGCCAGTTCCGCCGCCGCAATCAGGCGACCAAGGCCGCGGGTTTGATGTGTAGCGGTGGGTGAATTGGCCAAATCTTTTTCGAAGGGCTGCATGGCTCGCCCGGATGCCGCAAGATCAGAGACCTGCTGCTGGATCGCCGGATCGTGGCCAAAAAGAACCGTTTGTGCCTCGGGAGAATATGCCGGGCGCCTCCCAGACAGGGCGGCGGCCAGCGCTGTGGGGCTTTCAGTCGCGCCAGCCGCATTCCTGAGTGCATAGGAACGCACATCGCCAGCAGCGGACGGCAGGTGGGTCAGAATACCCCCAAGCCGCGTTCCCCCCTGTCTCGCCTGCGACATGACGAACTGTGTGGCTTGCTCAGGTGTCTTGGCCTGAAGAACGGGCGCAATGTGGTTGTCGAGGATATCGTGCCCAGTTCTTGTAAGGTCATTTGCCTGACGGAACAGTTTCTCAGCAGTCGGCCCGGCTGCCGTTGCAGCGGCACCCATGTCATCAGACAAGCCGGCGTAAAGACGTTTTACGGCGCTTTTCGATATGCCTTCGATCGGATGCGGGCTCTCCAGCATCTCACCTAAGGCTGTACGCGTAGATTGCACCGATTGCCAGGGAAGCGTCCCGCCGCCCTTCAGGTCAGCGCCCAAAGCCTCTTTCAGTCGTGAAGCCAGCTGCGGTTGAAGTACCTTTGCGAGATTGTCTGCGCCCCCAAAGTCCTGGAGAACGCTATTCAGACTGGACTTGAAACCGGGGACAGGAACCGGGTGATCACCTGGGACAACTGTGTGGAATAGCCCCCAACGGGCAGCCGACTGATTCTTGAACTGATCGAGCCAGTTTGTTGCTGCGCTTTGAAGAGTTGTTCCGGCTTCTTGTGGGGTGGCCGCCTTGCCAACACTATCGGCAACTTCGTTCATCTTGTCTTGCCAGGACCCGATGAGATTACTGCGGGCTGAGGCGATTGGCCCCTCGCTACCCGGCATCCGACCAGCAAACTTCTCGGCATAAGAAAGCCCAGGCGACCCGGTAGCGGTACCGGACAAGTCAGTCGGCAGGCCCAGCCGAGCAAAAGCTCCATATGTCTCAGTGGGAGTGCCGCCGCGCGCAAGCGACGCGATGCGCTGCGGGACATTCATAGCCGCCTGACCTAAGGCTACCCCTGGGATTGAACCTAACGTAGCACCAATAATCGGGTGGTTAGGAAATGTCTCGGCAGCCTGCCCCCCTGTCGCAGATCCGCCTGCAATCGCAGGAAGCGAGGCGAGAGCTGCCTTTGGACCAGACGTAGCAAGCATGGTCGGGCCACCCGACATAACACCGTTGATAACGTCCTGAAGCCGGCGGCCTGCCCAGGTCTCTGGTTGGTATTCTGTACCTCCGGTTGAGTTGAACGCCAGATTTTGCGCGGTCGGGAAATCTGGGAAAGCGGGAAGCGGCTTACCCCCGGGCATTGTGCGCCCAGATGGGTCGGGGATGGATTCCAGTGACTTCTGCGCCCATGCAGGCGCGCCAACCAGGCCACCTACATAATCAACGCCCTGTGCAGCGAGGTTGGGAAGCGCCAGAGTGCCGGCAATGGCGTTCGCTGCTCCGGTGCCCAGTCGGCGCCCAACGTCCGTCAAAAGGTTCCCAGACGGCCCTGCGACAGGATGCGAGGCAGCTAACATAGCCTGCAACTGTTGATCGGGCACGTCTTGCAAGCCAGCCGGAGGCATCGCAACGGGCGGTGCGGCCGCCGTGTGTGCCGCAAGCATGGACTGCAATTCAGCATCTGACAGGGTGGAGATGTCAGCCATTACTTCTGGCCAGCCCGGCGACGTATTTCAGCCTCGATCTCAGCCCGGCTGAAAGCTGGCGCCTGAGGTGCCTTTTGCGTCTGTTGCTGCGCTGGCATTGGCGGCGCATGTTCCGCGGGGCCGCGTCCGGCAGGCTGCTCCATTTCCTGGTGGAGTGGGTCATAAATCGGCGCAAAGGCTCCGGATTTCTTATAGAATTGCGCCTGCCATCCTGGCGCCAGCATTCCGGTCTGCGGATCAATGCTTTGCATGGCATCCATCGCCATGCCGCGATTGAAGACGAACTGGGAGCGCGCCCAGTTCAGGACCCGGTCAATGGCATGCGGATCAGTCTCGATCCCAGGCTGGGTGTGAATGAAGTGCTCGATCTTGGCATCGGTGATTGCACTGTCCTTGCCGATCGTATTTTGGAGGATCGATCCGGCGACAACGCCAAGCGTCTTCTGAGCCGATTGTACATTGCCAACAGCGTTGGGATCGATCCCCATGGACTGGAGATTGACACCCAAAGACTTCCCGGCAGCGGCTGCGGTTGCCAGCCATGGAGCAAAGTAGCCGGCGTTGATCCCTCCGGCAGCAGCCTGATGCAACTGGTTCAGACCATAGTCGATGTTGCCAATCGCTGTGTCTGCCTCGGTGCCAAGTTTGACGAGATGAGATGGCAACACTGCTGCTGCCTTTCCTGTCTCAGCTCCCTGCGTATTGGCAGATGACCGCGCGGCAACGCCCGGGTTGTCGGCGGGGGCGATCTCCTGCTGTACTCCGCCAGGCCCGACTGCCACAGTCTTCCCGGCTGGAGTCACAGTGATACGAGGAGACGGCGCAAAGACAGGTTTTTGCCCATAAGAAGTCATAACGCCTGGGTTATTCGGATCCGGTTTGTAATCAGGAAGGGGAGCGGCAGCGGATTTTTGCTCGCCGGTATTGGCATTTGTCTGGACGCCCCCGGGGCCAACTATGAACTGCTCACGCGGAGCGGCGGCACCCTTTTGCTCACCAGTGTAGGCGTTGGTCTGAACACCGTTCGCTCCCGCCGACCATGATCCCGTCTGGATCTGCAGCTTTGCCACATCAATCGCATGCTGCGCCGCAGTCAGCGCCTGTTGATTGTACTGAAACGCCGGATTTGTCAGGACTGCGCCAGCGCGGCGAATAACCTCCCAAGGGTTCGGGCCAGCCGGCGCAACGCCAGGAGCCGGAGATGAAACAGACGGAGCGCCGGGCGCCGCCCCGCCCCCAGAAAACTTGTGATAGTAATCCGAAAGATGTGTCCCATTGGCGTCCGCCGGATCGTATTTGCCATTACTCTCGACAAATTTCCGCATCCCTTCGATGCCGCCAAGATGCGCAACGGCCCGTAGTCCATTTTGGTCCAGCGCACCCGCGCCTGGAGTATTGGCGATGGCCTTATCGGTATTTTGGAGGTCGTGACCGAGCGCTGCATTCTGAGCGGCAGGATTGGCCAGAAAATCCTTTTGCGTCTTAACGTCAGGGAAGCCGGGAATATTGAATGTCCCCTTCCATTCGTTCGCCTTTAGATTTTCGCCTGGGGCCGGGGTATAAAGTCCAGTATCCGCCAAACGCCCTGCCCCGAATTGGAATTGGCCAGAAAAGCCCTGGTCATTCACCTTTGACGGACTGGGCGATTCGGAACTCGCCAGTTGCGTCGCAAACGTCTGGAGCTGTGGCGTACCCGGCGAGGCTGAGACCGGCGTGGGAGGCGGGGCCAGAGATGTCCCTGCTGGCGTGCCGGCAGGCGTCGACGGGCCGCCCATGATCCAGTTTGACGCGTCCCCGGCCTGCTTGGCGCGTTGTTGCAGGATGTCCTGCATACCCTCATTGGCTTTTCCATATATCAAATTGCCGGCGATGGTCTGTCCCAGACGACCGAGCGCGCCCCATTTGCTGGTCGGCGCGTCACTCATGCCGCTTTGGATCATCGACTGCGCCAACTGCAGCCGCGGCACCGACGCCGCGATGGCCGGATCCTGTGGCGCACCCAAGCCACCGCTGGCCATGAGCATCTGAAGAGTGAGGGGGGAAACAGTGTCTACCATCAGATTGCCTCCCTCAGTTCGCGCCGCAGATCGTTAATCGGCCCGGCCACCTCGTTCGCGACAATCCGAAGATCCCTGGCATAATCTGCAAACAGATCAGGGTGACGATCGCGGAGCCATGCTGCCCGTCCCTCGCTCCACCACGCCGAGCAACGGGCGCACTCAGGCGAGTTCGTCATGTGGTCATAAATAGGGTTATGTGGTGCACCCACCTCGCGCAGGTAGGTCTGGACCTGATCGTGGGACCAGTCGTTGACCGGGAACCACATTTCTACGCCTTCGTGGATTTCGCCGCTGTTGGCCGGCAACTTCTTCATGTCGACCAGCTTTGTGCCGCGGATACAAAGTGTGTTGCCGTCTTCCTTAATGCGGCTCCAGACCGGCCACATCAGGTTGTTAAAACAGCAATGATATCTGGTAACGAGTTTCGCGCCGCTCTGCCCTACAGCCACCCCAACGCCATGAGTGGAGTATGGCAGCAGATCCGTTGGGAGGCCGTATTCCGCAATCCAGCTACGGACATCCTCCTGAATGTGCACGAAGTTAGGGCAAAATGCCTCAACCTGCGAAACAACGTCCCGGACTTCTGGCAACAGGTCCCCGGTGTCCAGGTGATAAACCGTGATATTGTCCAGGTAATCCCGGAGCAAATAGACGCAGGCAAGGCTGTCCTTCCCCCCGCTGAACGAAAGCGCGACCTTGTCATGCCTGAGGAGGGGGGAGATATCGATCATAGCCGGCGAGCCCTCCAAAGGCAGACTCGTAAATCATCAAAGATCTGGTTGTAGAGAGCGTCGTTTTTGAACGCTTGACGAAAAAGTTGATCGTCAACTATCGGGTGGATCCATTCTTCAATTTCCCACCCGCAGCCACCGGCTGTCGCTGCCATGCGCTGCCTGGAAAGCGCCGTGGAATAAAGCAACCGAGAGAACAGATCGTCATCTCCGCCCATTCTCTCATAGTCATAAACCAGGAGTGGGCCGCCGCGCCTGATTACCCGCGCAGCCTCCGCAAGTGCGCGGCGAATATCCGCATGGCACAGTGAGTAACAGAACATCCCAGCATCAAAAGTCCCGTCATCAACCGGGATCTCGTGCATGTCGCACAATAAACTGCGAAACTGCGTGGGGCATAGACCGAGTTGATACCGATGGTTGTTGACCAGGGTGAAGCCCAGAGAGGGATCAATCTCGCTCATGAGATTTGCGACCTCACCCACTCCGCAGCCGAGATCGACAATATGACTGCCCGGCCCGGGGCGGAAGAACTGCAGCAACTTTCCGACGTGTCCCGCTTCGGTAGGCGCCATACGAGCGCCCTGGAGAACCCTGACGCCAGTGTCCAGGATCGCGTCAGTCGCTACATCCAGCACAGATGCAGGAATCATACTCATCAGAGCGCCGCCGCCGCGGATATTCCGGCCGCAGCCAAAGCTGCCATACCGCCATAGTTCGCGTTCTGAGTAGCAACCTGCGCCTGATAATCCTGCTGCCTTGCGTTTTGCGCCAACGCCGTGGCGCCTGTAACGTCAACTCCACCAACCGGCGTGTTCGCAGTTCCTGCAATCGGCTGCATCGGCGACGCCGGGGTCGCGCCGAACAGTTGCGACAGGAGCGCGATCGGCTGCTGCTGCCTCATTTGTTGTTCTGTGAGGTTCTGATTCTGCCCGGCCTGGGCGAGCCCAAACAGTTGCGCCGCCGATGACGCGCCACCGGCCGTCGCAGCGTCCTGCGCAGACTGGTACGCCTGCGTCCTGGCATTCTCCATCTGGGTCATTGCGTTGTTGTACGCTTCTGACCCAACCGGGATGCCCTGCCGCGAAAGCTGGTCCTCGAGCTGTTTTGCCTGTTGGCCCCACTGCGGATCCAGGAATGACTTTTGCTGATTGTAGATTGCGTTGGCCGCATTCGTGTCGAGTTGCTGCGGCCCTTTGTTGAGGTAGTCCGAAAACGGCGTATTGAAATTCAGCGGATTGTGGAGCGAGTCCCGGGCCTGCCATGTCAAATCCGCAGCGGCAGGCATCAGATTGTTAACAGCCGCTTGCTGCCCGGTCAGAATTGCCTGACTTGCGGGAGATAGCGATGTCGTCTGAGTGTAAGTCGGGACCGTCTCGCCCTGCGGGTTCGTGTAGACGCCAGTCGCCGAGTAGCTTGTGTTCCCATAGGGCGTTTCTTGATTGACGTAGTTCAGCGCCGCCTGCGACGCAGCGGTACTGGCATTGGCTGCCCCTTGCGCCTGCGCCGTTGCTACGGGATCAGGTGCCGGTGGCGGCGATGGTGAACTTTTGCCCAGCGTCCCTGTCCTCTGTGAGCCAGCGCGCCGCAGCTGCACGGAGGAGCCCGTACGTTACAGCATCGCTCGATTCGAACGCGTCCGGGTGGTAGCCTTCCTGGACGAACCCGAGCCGACAGAGGAATTCCCGCGTGGGATGGTTCTTGTCACTCGTAATTGCGGTCAGCCGCTTGCATCCCAGTTGGATGAACGGATACCGCAAAATGCCCCTCACCGTTTGAGGGGTAGCCCACCGCTTGTCCACGGTGACGAAACTGATTTCAATGTTGGGATGACGATACTGGTGAAAAACGGCTGCCGCAACCAGTTTCCCGCGCGCCATCACACCAATGGACTGACACGGTCCCCAGTCGTGGATACCCAGTTGCCTTCCGGCCCACACTGCGATGCCTGGGTGACCGTAGAGAAGCATCAGAGCGCATCCCCGGTCTCAAGCCTCAGATCTGTCCTGAGCCATTGCACGGCTTGCGTCGCCCCGACAGAAAGCCCCCAGCCTACCGCTGTTCCCGTCCCGCCCCCGACGCGCCACCGCGGATCGATCGTTACCTCAGCCGACCATGGGGAGGTGTCCCATGGCGAGATGTTCCACGGTGATCCCACAGCCGGCGTGACGACAGGGATCGGAATATTCAGATCGCCATAGTCAAACCCAACGGCGAATTCATAAGCAATCGCACCAGTCGATTGCACAACCGGTCGCGCTGCTGAAACGCGTTTACGCTGCGCACTCCCGAACTTATTCCATGCCTGCTGCGACACCGCTTCGATCGGGGCGTCGACATCGAGATTGCCGTAGTCCGCCAGATAGACAGTCCCGTTGGCCGCGCCGAAGTAAAGCAGATCATTGAACAGGCCAAAGCAGGATGCATTCATACCCACATAGCGACACCAGGGTTGGTCTTTGTTTCCGGTGTTGCAGACGTGCTGATCGAACGTATTGTCCGGGTTCGGGATATTGAAGATGAGCGAGCGGCCGCGGGGGTAGTACAGGGCCTGCCAACCAAAGCCGTTCTGGTTTGCCTTCACCGCGTCCTGCACCGCTTTACTGACCTTCGATCGCGGCGCCATCTCGCCCAGCCGCAACGCGGTGAACATCTGCTGCAACGTGACATGGTCATCAAACGTCGTGATAAACGAGTCGCCGCCGTAGTCCGTCACGGCTCGAGGGCTGACCGGAGGTGAAATGCGATATCTGCCCAATAGTGACCAGTTGGAAGCCAGGGCAGGGTCGTTGCCCTGGAACAGTAGCGCGTCGCCACTGCTCATCATGAATACGGCGTAATCCAGCACACCGTTGCCGCCATCATAGGAGGATGTCGTCATGGCAATGAGTGAACTGCCGCGAGGGCAGAAAGCGCCGAGATCGTAAAAATTCAGCGCGCCGGTAATCGAGTTCAGCGGCGCATACCAAAAGCCAGACGAGTTGGCCTGCCAGAAGAAAAGGCGCTGCTGGTACAGCCAAACCCCAACCAGCGTGCTGGTGTCAACGCCTGTCCACACAGCGTCGGCCAGAGCCGAGCCATCATAGACCTGAGCATTATCCAGGCCATTCACCAGGAACATTCGGCTCAGAAAGCCGCAGGTCTGCCAGCGGTCGCTCAGGTACCCACCGTTCAGCAACACCCCGCTACCGCTGCTGATGTCATAAATATTGCCGCCGCACGCGGCCAGGAGGCGGCTGATATTGGCTGCCGGCGGCGTTCCACTGTTGAACTCGGCCAATGTCTCGACCGGCTCGGTTCCCAGTCCCGTGACATATTGGACGTACCCGCTTCGGATGTTGACGCCGCCTGCGTCAGGAAACCAGTTATCGAGCAGGACCGCGTCCAACGGGTCCATGTCATCCAGCGAGTCCCGCGTGTTCCACCCTTTGACGGGCGACGGGACAGTGATCGGCGCGGTAAACGTCTGGGCGCCGGCCTGGATGCGTTGCTGGCGGGTCAGGATCAATCGAACCGCCCCCGGGTGTCGAGCCATCCGTTTGTCTGTAGGTTTATCGATAGCGTCGTAGAGTTGACCCGGCGCCTGACCTGCTGCGAGACATTTGTTATCACGCGAAACCCAGAAAAGGACGCCAGTGCCGTGGCTGCATGGGGCGCGCCGATCTGGGCTGTAATTGCCGAACTGCCACTGGCAGCCACGTCAGTCTGAGCCAGCGATGAAATATATAAGCCAGTATTATCAGTGGTGGAATCACCAATGCTTCCTGAAAGGATTGCTTCAGTGACAACGCCCAGCGGCACGCCCACAAGCGTTTGAGTTAAGGCAGTCGTTACGCCAGGCGTGCTCGCCGTCAGTTCAGCGACAGGCGTCCCCCAATCAAACCGATCACCAGCCTGCGAGAATGCCACGATCTGCGCCGATCCATCGGTCTTGAACGAACCTATCCGCCGGAACGCCGTTGTCCCTGTCGGCTTATTTGCCGCAGCAGCGCTGGTGTCAAAGTAAACGTCGGCCGCACCGCCATTGATGATCGCGTAAACATGGTACCATGTCGAAACAGCGATCGTCAGGCCGGCTCCCATGCCGTTGCCGCCCGTCCCCGCCGCCCATGAACCCGCCGTCGACTTGGTAAAAGCCCCCAACGTAATCATCACAGTGCCGGTACTGTCGGTTGCCGTGCCGGCAGAGACGCCAAGAACCGTAGCGCTGGACCGGCTTGTGATCATCCCACCCAGATACCCGCGCAGCGGGGCCGAGGCAGCAGCCGCCACGAACGCCGTGGTCGCAAGCTGTGTTGTATTTGTCCCTGGTGCTGCCGTAGGAGCGGTGGGCGTGCCACTGATCGCCAGATTAGTGACCGCCGTATTGCCGATGACGGTAAGTGCACCGCCGACAGTGGCTGCGCCACTCAATGTCGAAGTCCCGGCGACGGTAAGATTAGTGGCGTTTACCAGGCCAGAAAACGTTCCTCCTGTCGCATCCAGCTTTTTGGCGAATTGCGCGTTGATCTCAGCGACAGTCGGTTTGTAGCCGGACACCCAGTTGGGAGACGACTGGCCAAATACCAGAAATGGAACAAGCAGAAGCGCGAGAATGGCGAGAAAGCGCTTCATTCGTCAGTGCGCCTTCCAGGCTGATCCGTCACAGAAAACCGGGATATGCACAGCGCCGCCCCCGGTCAGTGCGGCGTTGTAGGTGGGCGCAGTGGCATCGGAAACCGCAGCCATGGAATTTGCAATTCCGGCTGCACATGTTGGCAGCGCAGCGACAGTCGAAACCGGAAGCTGAACAGGCACAGCCGATCCGAGAACAGCAGTCGTCAAGGTCAACCCCTGGACGGGAGTCCCAGCAACCGTACTGGTATACCATGTGTGAGAAGCGACATTATAAGTCGTTCCGCGCCCAATCGCATATGCCTTGGTAAAGCCATTCTGAGCGTCGTTCATCGCGCCGACGTAATACTGTCCCGACACATTCGCGGTTACCCAGCTTTTCAGATCAGCGCCCAAGGTGGAATTGGTTGTCGAGTAAAACTGGTTATTCGCGCCGCTCTGACCGACGATATTATTCGTCGCGGAAAAAAGCAGGTTGGTCGGTGACGTGATTGTTACGTCAACCTCCAGACCCGAGGTCGAAAGCTGCATCCCCTGGACGGGCGTTCCGGCTACTGTGCTGGTATACCATGTGTGGTTCGCGACGTTGTAGGTCGTGCCGCGCCCGATACTGTACGCCTTGGTAAAGGCATTCTGAGCATCATTCATCGACGCGAGGTAATACTGACCACTGACCTGGCCAGTCACCCAGCTCTTCAGATCTGACCCAAGTGAACTGTTCGTGGTCGCATAAAACTGATTGTTGGTGCCAAGCTGGACAACAATATTGTTGGCAGGTTCAAGCGCCAGATTGCCTGTCGCGGTGATCGGGCTCGAGTTGGAGAAGTTGACTGGCGTTTTGAAGTCAACGCCGTTGCTCGTGTTGATCGTGAAAGCGGGCGTACCAGCGGACTTCCCAAAGTCTATTGGATGATAGGAGCCGGTACCGGTAACGATCTGGCCAATACTGTAATTACCGGAAACCAGGGAGAGAAAATTGAGATGCTCCTCATTTGCTCCACTTACCCGGTTTATTGCCAGATTTGCGATGACATCGCCAACAACGGTTCCTGGCGGAGGGCCTTCGATGACAAGAGCCGTTGGAGTGGTTGCCGCGCCGCTTCCGTTCAATACCAGCGTTGTGTTCGCGTCACTATAAAGCGCCGGCCAAACGGTCGAGACACACACCGAGCATGGCCCCACCAAAAGCCCGGCGCCAAAGCTAACAAGCCCGGTATACGTTCCTCCCGTAGCAGGGACAATGCCGCCTAAATCAGCCTTGCTCGCGAATTCGGATTCGATCTCAGCAACGGATGGAGTATAGCCAACCGGCCAGTCCGGCGAGGATTGCGCCATGGCCAACGATGGAACCAGGCACAGCGCGGCAAGAAGCTTTTTCATGAAAGGACATTCCCGAAATTTGTCTCGGGCAAATTCCATGGCCCGATCAGGGTCAGATTATTGTTAGGCGTAAGATCCAGGATTGCCGCGCCACCATCGTGCGCCAGAGCCTTGTCGACTTGCGTCTCGTATTCGTTCAGTTCCTCGCTGTAGGACAGGCCGAGCCTGCGCAACAGACGCCATTTCAGGCTGAGCCTGATCAGGTATTCGAACAGAGGCGTGATCGGCACGTCGTCATCGGTCTGCCACGAGTCCTGCGGAATTCCGCCAGGGCTCATGCACCAGCCGTTTGATACGTATTCGAACACCAGCTGCGATCCATTGTCGAAGGGGACCGGGTCAATGCTGATGTATTTTTGGAATGACGGAATGTTGGATCCGAACAGGCCAGTGCCGGCACCAGCCCCGCCGATGCCGGCACCCTGCGGCGTCCAGATGCTCAAAAACCGGAACCTTCGCTGAATTGACGCCCGACCAATCACCGACGATTTGTAAAGCTGCCACTGTTGCGGCGACTGCGGCCCCCGCATCGACCAGAACCTGGACCGGTCCCAGAACGTGTTGTCGATCGGACGCTGGAAATCGGACGGCAGCGGGTACATGGCCTGCCCGAAGGTGAAACTCCCGGCGCCAGTCACAGATGACAGGACGCTGAGCGTAATCGTGTCGGGATTTGGCGCGGCTACCGTGATCGGCGGAGTAACCAGTCGCACAGCTGCGTTGTTCGGAATGCCCGTGCCGCTCGCGATCCACAGGTTGGGTGTGACCAACTGGATACCGCTCAACCCGGAGATGACCGCCGAATTCCCCACATTGGCAATCGTGCCGTCCTGCGCCGCAAGCGCCACGGTCTGAAAGTCATACTCCCGGATCATGTCCACCCAACCGCCCGGCGCGCGGCGTGACAGTTCATCTCCAGCGTCATTGGCCAAACCAAGCAGCAGCGCCGCCGTCTCGTCATCGCTATTAACGATCGCCGCAGGCAACGCCACCGGCGCCGTGGAACACGCCGCCCGACAAAGCTGGAGAAGCGTTTGCGTCATTTCTTGGGGGCGACTTTCGGGGCGAACTTCCGACCGATGTCGGCCATTGCGAATTCACGCCCCACCTTTTGGGGAATATCAACTTTCCTTGCGAACGCCGGATTATGAGCAACAGCTCGCATCATTCTGGCTTGTTTGGCTGACTTGCTCGGCATCACCCACCTCCTCCGCCGCCGTAGAGGCTTTGCAGCCAACTCATCGTCTGCCCGAACAAACCGGGTTGATCTGGCCCCCCGGTCCCTGGGGCGCCCTGTGACGGCATCCCAGGCGCCGGCATTGCCCCGGGCATGCCAGGAGCGCCGAGACCCACCAAACCCGGGGCGCCCGCCGTCGGTGACCCTGGCATCTGTGCCTGCTGCGGCTCCTGGAACGCGCCCGCTGCCTGCAATGCACTGAAATCCGGAGACGGCACCTGCCCCATCGTGGGCCCTGCCACCCAGCTGCCGTCGGCGGCGCGCACAAGGCCGGTTTGGTTGTTTCCTGGCGTCGGGTTTGGCGTGCCCTTCAGATCCTTCATCATCGAAAGCATCGATGACAGCGGAATGGCGCTCCCGAAACTCGGCGTCTGCAGGTTCGTCCCGTGGTTCTGCGCCATCATCGCCGCGGCGAGATTGGATCCGGATGGGACAACCGGGATGGTCTGCGGCGCCGGAAGAACCGGAGCGTTTGCAAACAGAGCCCGCTGACCTTGCCCGTTGTTGGTGGTGCCGCTCATCTCACACCCTTAGAATGCTGGAACGTTTCGGCGGATCGCTCCTGGCGCGCAGCAGCCGGATCTCGCCTTCGAGAATCGCGAACTTGGCCTTGTGCTCAACAAGAATCTTCGTAAGAAGATCAATGCCTTCCTGTTGTTGGATGACGACCGCGACAAGCTGCTCCATAATGGGCTTCTCGTTACCCGCCACCATTGGCACACCAAGAATGTCGCCAAGATCCAGCATCAGGCGGCTTCCTGCTTCACCCGCGTCCGGCGTTGCGTAGCCAGAGCATCCAGCGACGAAGCTGATGGCGGTGCCGGCGGTTGCGCACGAACGCCCTGCTGCACCGGGTCATGCATACCCTGGATAAACGTCTCCGTTGCTGGCGCCGCGTTCTTCAGCGCCATCAGTTCGGCATGCATCTGGTTGACCAGGGGCTCGAGTTCGGACAACCGCTTTTCGGCATGCGCCGCCCGGGCCTCTGCGGCTTCCGCTTCTGCGATCTTCTGACTGATAATCCTCGTGCCTTCTGAGTCATCCAGGTAAGCCTTCGCAGCATCGCGAACGGCCATGCCGCCCATGCCCATGTTCTGACAGGCCAGATCGGACAGGTTGGCGCATTGCTCAACCGTAAAGATGCCCTGAGCCTTCAGTTCCATCACATTGACCTTGCGAAGGAACGGCCATTGCTCGAGCGGCGTGCCATCGATCGACCACTCTTCGTTCTTCTTGAACGCCTGATACTGCTCGGGCCAACGCTGCCGGTGCTCCTCGGTCACGATCGCAACCGGCGAGTTCGGATTGCCAGGTTGGATGAACTGGACACGTTCTTGCTGGAAGTAGATTGGTCGTCCCTGCGCCGCCGATGCGACCTGATCCTCAACTGCTTCCATGTGAAACCGCGGAATGGTCGAGTCACGCCCGGTCTGCGGCATGCCCATGGTTCGTGTGTAGCCTGACATAAAGACTCCTTTACGCGCTCAGAACCGCGATCCAGCCAACGACTGTCGCGCTCTTCCGGCAGGGATAGAAAACCGCGCGCTTTGCGTTTGTGACACTGAAGCTGGCACCTGCCGAAAGCGCATTAATCGTTTCAGTGGTCCCGTTGGCGAATACGAGCGCAGATGACGCGCCGTCGTTCTCCACTGGGACGGGTGGCGCACCTTCTGCCGTTGGCAAAATAAACGCCGCAACACCAGCGCTCGCACAGGTGGCGATGATGTTCGGACCGGATACCAACTGCACCGCCGCAGCCTTGGTGCCACCCGTGCCAACCAACCCGAACTTCGATGCTCCTGCAATCTGCACCGCAGCTGCGGCGGGAACGCCAGCTGCCATCAATCTATCAGGGGAACTCATGCTGCCATATCCTCTTGAACTGGAACTGCCTGCTGCATGCACCGTGCGATGGTTGGCAGTAAGCCGTCGCCGTGAACCGTGATTACCGCGCCGATATCGGCCAGCATCTCAGCAAAACGCTGGAACGAATGCGCCTGTGCGTACATGGCAATGCCGCACTTGAAGGATTGCCCGTTGCACCACGCCGTCACCCGCTTTTGCTCGGCCGTCGTTTCGTGCTGCTCATAAGCATGCGAGGCGTCTTCGCGATCGGAACTGTCGTAGCCGTAGAGATGGATTTTGCGGTATCCCAGACCAGCAACCAGACACATCGCCGTCAGTCCGACGCTGATCGCCCCGGCCACCCACAGAGCATCATCACGCCGATCCTCTGGGATCAGATCCTGCGCGCCATTCAGGGGGAAATGCCACATCAGAGCCCTGCGACCCGCTGCTGCAAAGACCTCAGGCGCGCACTGTGATGCCAGCAGCCACTTCAGAGCGGGCACGATAAACCGGGCATTTTCCGGCCGAGGGTCCAGAACAACCCCGCAGGTCGGCTCAACTCCATTATCGCGCAGCTTTCCAGCACAGTGGGATCCGAAGCTTGGAATTCACGTGACTTGAAGTCGCGGC
>JADMIO010950788.1_pt1 | contig 56035 bp, 44 predicted proteins | sample 8958161 | NCBI WGS metagenome assembly JADMIO01 (sample SAMN16585339, study PRJNA669376) | soil metagenome | isolation source: Crop rotation soil | place: USA: Cullars Rotation, Alabama | collected 2011
AGGTGAGCCAGTGTGATTACATTTGCGGCCTAACTGTGGCCAGTCCAGTTACGCTGGAGTCACTAGTATTTAGGTGACACTATAGAAGCGGCCGCGACAACTTGTCCACGTGGAATTCTAAGCTTAGGATCCCAATGTGCTGGAAAGTCTTGCCGATCTTGTAAGTCAGGCGGAGCAATGTGAGCGCGCGCGCAAGTTGGGCACGCTGCGTGACACCATGGTCTTTGCCACCGGCAGTCCGGATGCGCAGATCATGTTTATTGGTGAAGCTCCAGGCGCGGAGGAGGAGAAGCAACGCGAGCCTTTCGTCGGACCCGCCGGTCAGACACTCACGAAGATCATCCAGGCGATGGGCCTGCGCCGGGGTGACGTGTACATCAGCAACATCTGCAAATTCCGTCCGAAGATCGATGATGGACGCAACCAGGGCAGCAAGAACCGGCCGCCGACCATCGATGAAATGCTCGCCTGCCAGGAGTTTATTATAGCGGAGCTGAACATCGTGAAGCCACGGATCATCGTGGCTCTTGGTGCCACGGCGGCAACAGGTCTCGGGATCCAGGGAAGCGTGGGCAGGCTTCGAGGAAGCGTGATGCAATGGCGTGGCACGCCACTCGTGGTCACGTACCATCCGAGCTACCTGTTACGCCAGGAACAGGAGGACGGTGGTGGCATCAAGGAAAAGCGGCTGGTATGGGAGGACATGATGCGCGTGATGGAAGCCATCGGCCTGCCAATTTCACAGAAGCAGCGGGGCTATTTCCTGAAAGCCGTTAAGTGAGACGGGTTGATTCTCTCCTTCATGACTTTGTCATGGCGGAGAGGGTGGGATTCGAACCCACGGTTCCTTTCGGAACGCCAGTTTTCAAGACTGGAGCCATAAACCACTCGACCACCTCTCCGGATCATTTGTAGGCTGGCGGAGTCTATCCTTCCGGGGAGCGATGAAAAGCAAATTCCCGCTTGATTTTCCCTTGGCAGCATCCAACCTCTGCGCCCCTTTCACATCTACCCAGCTCCTAACGCAAACCCCATGGTCGTCATCCGTCTCCGCCGCGAAGGCACAAGAAACCGCCCCTATTTCCGCCTGGTTGCCGCCGACCAGCGCTTCCGCACGACGGGTCGGTTCCTCGAACTCCTCGGCACCTACGACCCGCTCAAAAAGGGCGACAATTTCGACCTGAAGCTTGAGCAGATCGATGCCTGGATCGCAAAGGGAGCCCAGCCGAGCGAAACCGCAGCCAGTTTGATCAAGAAGGCGCGTAAAAAGGCCGCTGCCGCCGCCTGACCAGAAGAGGGGACAAACGGATTTTGAGCCCGTTGCTGCGTCAGCGCAGCGGCGGGCTTGTTTTTTCGCCACCTTCGCCAAACATTCTCCCCACCATGGACGCCCCTGAAGCTCTCCGAGAATTCTTGATGTACGTCATTGCGAACCTGATCGAGAATCCGAAGCAGGCGAGCATTGCCGTGGGCACCACTTCCACCGGCGCGGTTTCCTACAAAATTCATCTTGCGCCCGATGATGTGCGCCGTGTGGTGGGAAAGAACGGGTTCACCATCAGCGCCATTCGGTCCCTGGTGAATGTCGCGGCGGCCCGACATGGCGTGAAAGTGTCGCTGCGCGTCGACGGTGTGCGCGATGAGGATTTGCAAGGAGCGCAAGCGGCGGAAGACGAGGAGCGCGATGAACGCGATTCGCTGTAGGAGCGCTCGCTTTGGACACGATCAATTTGTTCGTTCAAGTTGACAAGCCACTCCATCCCCGTAACCTGCCCGCCCTCCCAAGCCTGACCTGCGGTTCCCTCCGAGATGGCGGCAACCTTTCATTACCCGCGAGCCCATGACCAAACGCACGTACCAGCCCTCCAAGCGCACCCGCAAGCAGCAATTCGGGTTTCGCACCCGCATGAAGACCAAGAACGGGCGCGCGATCCTGGCCCGGCGTCGCAAAGTCGGCCGCAAGCGCCTGATCCCCAAGGGTGTCGAGACGAAGTTCAAGCGTCATACGCGCCAGCACACGCTGCAGGGCACGCGGACTGAGCACAATTACCCGACGTATTGATCGTCCGGGCAGTCGCCATGCGACAATCCGACGCGCACCGTCTCCGGGCGGCTTCTGAGTTCTCCCGGGTGCGGGAGGAGGGAATCACCCAGGCGGGCAAATACGTGGTCCTCAATGTGCTCCGTCTTCCCGAGGGCGGCCCGTGGCGCTCGGGCATCATCACAAGCCGCAAAGTCGGCCGCGCGGTCGATCGAAATCTGGTGCGCCGCAGGTTGCGTGAGATCATCCGCGGCGCCAGCCTGCGCGATGGTCATTGGATCGTGAGCATCGCGCGGCACACAGCGGTGCGCGCGGCCTTTGATGAGTTGCGGCGCGATTGGCTGCGCATGGTCGGCAAGGCCGGAGCACTTCAGAATGGCGCAACGACGAAGGAGGCCGCGTCATGAAGCCGCTCGTGCGCATCGCCATTCGTGGATACCAAAAATTCATCTCGCCGGTCATCCACTTCATCGGTGGACCCGGCTGCGGCTGCCGCTACACACCGACATGCTCGGAGTATTTTCTCCAGGCTGTGGAGAAGTACGGCATTCTCAGCGGTGGATGGCTCGGCGTGAAGCGTATCTGCCGTTGTCATCCTTGGGGGGGCAGGGGATATGATCCCGTGCCCGGCACCGAATCCCCGGATTCACTTCACAGCATGCAGGGTTCTGTTGCTCAAAGCCTCGAACCGTGCGATGCCACGGGCCGCCCGCATGCCAACCCACCGGCTAGCTAAAGGCGGCACACTCAAGAACCGAGAACTTTCTTCATGGACAGAAAAGCATGGATCGTCGTCACCCTCTGCGTCATCGGCATGGTGGTCAATGGATGGTGGATGGTGAAGCACCCGCCGGCTCCGCAGGTGACTCCACCCACACCGCCAGCAGCAGCCACGCCTGACAAGCAAGCCTCCACCTCACCGGCGGCAGCAACCCCTCCCGGATCACAAGCGGTGGCCCCCGCGCCTGCCGCGGCGCCTGTGGAGACCTACGAATTGCGCAATCAAAATGCCGCATACACTTTTTCGACAAAGGGCGGTGGTATCGTGGAAGCGGTGCTGCTCGATACGAAAGATCACGTGCGGCTGAACGCGCAGGGCAAAGCGCCGATCGGTGCTCTGACGACCGCGCCGAAGACGTATGAAGACACGCTGGCCTATCGCATCTCGGATCGTACCAACCACAGCGTGGTCTTCGAAGCGGAAACACCGGACAAGGTGCTGGTGAGAAAGAGCTACAGCTTCTCCACGGGTCCGGGCAGCAGTGACCACTATCTTGATTTCCAAGTCACGCTGACGAACCACGCGGACGCCAAGCTGACGCGAGATAGTTACTTTCTCTACACCGGTGCGGCTAGTGAGCTCCGCCCCGATGAAATCTCACGCCCCGCGTTCTGCTGGAACGAAGGAGGCGATCCAAATAATGTGGATACCACGCGCTTTCGCGAGGGCTCGGGCGCGTTCGGCTTCGGCGGACCGAAGCTGGAACACCAGGAATCGCTCAAGCTGTTTCGCTGGTCGGGAGTGATGAGCCGTTTCTACACCACACTGATCAGCAACAATGAGGACCAGCCTGCGCGCATTTGGGCGGAGCGATTCCACGTGAATCACGCGAATGACGAGTTCAAGGATCACCCCAAGGCCGCTGAAGACTATGCCATCCATGGAGGCTTCTCCCTTGCGGCGGTGGACCTCGATCCAGGTGCATCGAAGAATTACGATCTGCACATTTATTTGGGGCCGAAGATCTATCGCGACCTTGCGCAGATCGACAATGCAAGAGTCTCCGCAGGGGGCAAGGATCGCCAGCTCAGCGGGGTGATGTTCTACGGCAAGTGGTTCGGCTGGGTGAGTGTCATCCTGGTGAGGTGCCTGCGCTGGTTTCACGACCTCTTCGGAAACTGGGGCGTCGCGATCATTTTCCTGACCATCGCCGTGCGCTCACTGCTCTGGCCGCTCCAGGCGCGCTCCAATGCGCAAATGAAGAAGATGGGCAAGCTTTCGCCGCTGTTAAAGGAACTGCAGGTCAAATACAAGGACGACCAGCAGCGCTTCGCGCAGGAGCAGATGAAACTCTTCAAGGAGTATGGCGTGAACCCACTCGGCGGCTGCCTGCCGCTCCTCATTCAGTTCCCCATCTTCATCGCGTTCTACAGCGTCCTGCGCTACGCCACGGAACTGCGCGGACAGCCCTTCATCGGCTGGGTGCATGATCTCTCGCTGCCAGACACGATCGCCACGTTCGATTTGCCCTTCGCTCTTCCCTTCATCGGCTCCCACATCTATGTGAACCCGCTGCCGATGCTGATGGGACTGACGATGTTCCTGCAGATGAAGCTGACACCACAGCCGACGACGGTGGATCCCATGCAGCGGCGCATTTTCATGCTCATGCCATTCATGTTCCTTTTCTTCTGCTACACGTTTGCCTCCGCGCTGGCTCTCTACTGGACTTTCACAAACATCTTCATGATCGTTCAGGCGCAGATCACGCGCGCCATGAACAAAGGCAAGGACGACGAGCCGCTTCAGAAGGTCGCCCCTGCCGCAAGCGGGGGAGGTGGCGGCGGCGGATGGAGCATGCCGCAAAGCTCCGCACCCCAATCACCTTTCCAGAAGAAAAAGAAGGACAAGCCACATCAGCCGAGGCCGGGCGGGGGAGGCTCGAAGTCCACGCGCCCCTAGAGATGTGTGGGAAGTGAGAGGTGAGAGGTGGAGTTGAATTTCTTCACCTCGGAGTTCTGACTTCTGGCTTCTGGCTTCTGATTTCTGCCTTTTGCGTGCTGGCTTCGGACCGTTCCGTTCTGGAGCTCTCTCCGGAGCTGCGCTTTCTCAGCGTGATGCGCTTGAAGCGTTCATCTCCCTTTCCGCTCTCGCTCATGATCTTCGGATCATTCACGAAGAGGTTGTGCACCAGCCGGCGATAGTAGCTGTTCATCGGGTTGAGCACGATCGGATGGCCGGTGATGCGGACCCGTTCGGCCTGCTCTTTCACCTGCTCGAGCATCTTGTCCTCCCGCATGGTGCGGAAATACTCCACATCCACGCGAATGCGGGGCGCTTTTGGCATCCGGCGCTGGAGGATGCGGTTCACGAGATACTGGATGTCATCGAGTACCTCGCCGCGCCGGCCGATCAGCGCATCCGGTTGCTCTGTCAGGATCTGAAGTGTCGGCCCTTCCTCGCCATCGTCCTCCTCGATCTGCACCACGAAGCCGAGGTATCCCAGCATCGTATCGAGAATCTTTCGGGCTTGTTCGAGGGCGGTCATCAGGAAATGACACGTTTCCAACATGGAGGGTAACTTTCAAGTTTCTCTTTCACCTCACACCCTCAGCGGAACCTCATCAATTGCCCCTCTGTCCTGTCGCCTGGGCAGCCGGGTTCAGTTCACGCCCGAGGCCCCACGCGACACGTATAACGGTTGAACTTCCTCTTGCATTCCTCCAGTGGGGTGCTATCTAACTGGCTCCCCCGATTCAGCCTCGCGGGAGCCGTCCAACAGCAACCCAACCACATGTCCGTAGCAGCGATCCTTCCGTTCCCCAGCAACTCCACAGGCAGGGGAACCGCCGCCGGTCCGCAATACCCGCCCATGAGAGCAGACCTCGTCGAAAAAGCCGCCACAGTCGTCCCTGAGATTCCTACTCTCATCAATATGGTTTCCAAGCGCGTGAAGCAGCTCACTCAAGGCCGCCCTGCGCTTATCGAGCGCAAGCCCGGCATGCGCGAAGCGGACGTGGCCCTGCAAGAAATCATCGAAGGCAAGATCAAGGTCGAGAACCCGGACGAAATCCTCTAAAGCGAGGAGTCGGAGGTCGAGGATGGGTGGCTGATTGGCTGAAAACGAGCCATTCTTCGTGTATGGGAGGCTGTGCTTTTGTGCGGACCGCTCATGGCGGTTGATTCAGTCTATCAACCATCAACTATTAACCATCGACTTCTCCTTGCCCGACATCGCCACCAACCGCAAGGCGCCGCGCGATTTCCACCTGCTCGAGAAATACGAGGCAGGGGTCGAGCTGAAAGGTACGGAAGTGAAGTCCATCCGCGCCGGTCACATCAATCTCAGCGATGCCTTTGCGCGGATAGAGCGCGGGCAGTGCTTCCTGTATGGTTGCGACATCCAGCCCTATGAGAAGGCCAGCCATGAACAGCATGAAGCCAAACGCACCCGCCGGCTGCTGCTGCACAAGAATGAAATCCTGAAACTGTATGCCGCGTCCCAGCAGAAAGGACTGACACTCGTGGCGTTGCGCGCCTATTGGAAAGCCAGGCGCGTGAAGGTCGAGATCGCCGTCGGCAAGGGCAAAACGCACTCGGATCAACGGCAGGACTTGAAGAAAAAAGTGGAGAACCGCGAGGCTCAACGCGAGATGGCGCGGTTTAATGAGCGGCGGGGCAGGTGAGGATTACATATTCAGATGCGGCCCGGTTCCTGCTGTGGTGCGAACATTGAATGCAACATTCATCGAGTGCTTGAACAATCAGGCAGAGATATGAACTAAGTCTGTAACCTCATGCCATCTCTCTCTCCCGACTCAGCCGCCACTTCGCCAGTCGAGCGTGCAGTCCGGCAACTGACTCGTGGTGAGGAGGTGGCGAACTGGGTGACCCATGGCGTGGGTTTGCTGTTGAGCATTGCCGGGCTCGTTCTGCTCGTAGTCTTTTCCAGTCTCCACGGCGATGCGTGGCACGTGGTGAGTTTCACCGTGTATGGGCTGACGCTGATCGCGCTTTACGCCGCCTCCACGATCTACCATTCGCTGCGCGGGGCGGTGTGGAAGATGCGCTTCAAGCGCGTGGATCACGCGGCCATTTACCTTCTCATTGCCGGGACCTACACGCCGTTTCTGCTCACACAGCTTCGCGGTCCGCTCGGCTGGACGCTCCTTGTGGTCATCTGGGCACTCTGCGGTGGCGGCGCGGTGCTGAAGCTGGTGTCCGGACGCGTGCACGATTTTGCTTCAACGATCGCGTACGTGATTGCCGGCTGGCTCATTCTCGTGGCCATGGGGCCGCTGGTGCATGCCGTGCCGCGAGGCGGCGTCTGGCTGCTGGTCGCGGGCGGTGTTTGTTATACCAGCGGGATTACCTTCTACCGTTGGCACCGCTTGCGATATCATCATGCCATCTGGCATGGATTTGTGCTCGGAGGAAGCACCTGTCATTTTCTCTCTGTTTTGCTCTTCCTGCTCCCTTGGGGCAAATAGCATGTGGCGCGGCTGTTCGCAGCCCCTTCGCGATTCAATCGGGAAATACGCTGCTGACAGATCCACCGAGCAGGATCTCCATCGGAAGACGCTCGTATTCGTACTCGTACGGTGGCTGCTTCCACTGGAAATGATTGCCGTAGCGCTTCCGGATATGGCGTATTATTTCCACGCCTGTCTGGAACGGCAAAAACCTATTCCGGTCCGTCACGTGGAGCTGCGCACCGTGACACAAGGCGCCGGCGTGCTTTTGGAAGGTCGGTTCGAACGATGCAGCACGGAAATACACTCCCGGCAGGCGCTGCGCGTTCATTTCGCGCGCAAACTCCTCCGCGCGAATCCATGGCGCGCCGAAGAGTTCGAAGGGACGCGTGGTGCCGCGGCCTTCCGAGAGGTTCGTGGCTTCGAGCAGGCACATGCCCGGGTACACCGTGGCGGTGTCGAGTGTCGGCATGTTAGGTGACGGAAGTACCCATGGCAGCCCGGTTTGATCGAACCACATGACGCGCTCCCAGCCTTGCATCGGGAGCACTCGCACTTCGACATTTGGGAATGCCTCGCGTCCGAACTGCTCTGCGAGCTCGCCGATGCTGCGGCCATGGCGAATTGGAATGGGATGCATCCCCATGAAAGAGCGATAGGCCACATCAAGCACCGGCCCTTCCATCGTGATGCCGTTGATGGGATTGGGCCGATCAAGCACGACGACCTTTACGCCAGCGCGTTCGCAGGCGCGCATGGCCAGGTAAAGCGTCCAGATGAAGGTGTAAAAACGCGTGCCCACATCCTGCAGGTCCACAAGGAGAACGTCGAGTCCCTCCAACATTTCCGGCGTCGGCTCGCGATGTTCTCCGTACAGGCTGTGCACCGGGATTCCGAGGCGATCGTGCCGGAAACCGCGCCACTCGATCATGTTGTCCTGCGTCTGTCCGAGGAAGCCATGCTGCGGTCCGAAGAGTGCCGCGAGCTGAAACAGATTTCCGTGATGTCTCTCCAGCACGGTAAGCGAGTGCTCGAGTGTCGCAGAAACTGAAGCAGGATGCAGCAGTGCGCCCACTCGCGCGCCGCGAAGTTCGCGCGGCCAAAGCTCGGCGAGATGGTCGATGGGCAACCGGACGCTCATGGGTGAAAGGCCGGATGGATAGCACACCTGGCGCGTTCGACACTGTTTCATCTTGCGACGGAGTGGATTCCTGGCTTCCCAGGTTGGGCGCGAGATTGATTGCGCGGCCAACGTTATTCGCGCACAAAGCCAGAACACTCAGGCACGCCATCCCATGAAGCACATTCCATTCATCATCCTTCTCCTCACCTGCGCTACGCGCGGTGCGGAACTTTCACCGCTGCTGACCACGCCGGGGAAGGTGCTGCTGACCGAGGAATTCACCGGCTCGGAAATTCCCCCTACGTTTCGCACGCTGGATAGCGCGGCGTCATTCAGCATCGTGGACGGCGCGTTGCAGGCGGTGTCGCGCGCGGGACAGGAGCGCTCGACCCATGGGGTGTTCATGGTGAAAGCACACGATCTGACGATGTCGTTCGCCATGAAGTTCGTCGCGCCGGGCGTGCTTTACATCGGCGTGGATGGCTACAAGGAGGAGTTCAAGGGCAACACGCACCTCGTGCGCTTCTCGGTGAATCCGGAGCACATGGCCTGGGATCAGCACCTTGGCGGACCCGAGCAGAAGCACGCGGTCAGCGAGGCCAACAGGGCTGCGCGCGCCGCCAAGCAGCCGATTCCGAAAGCGACGCCGGAGCAGCTCGCGGACCCGGATCGCTTTTGGATTCAGGGACTTGCCTCGCGCACCATCAAGTGCGCGACGGGCGAGTGGCACCAGGTGATGATCGAGGTGAGCGGCAACGAGCTCGTGGCCCAGGTGGATGGCAACGTGGTGGTCGCCACGGCCAAGTTTGCGGACGCGATGAAGAATCGCATCGGCGTGGGCTTCACGGAGCGCGGCACGGTGCTGATCGATCACGTGCGCATCACCGAGAACACGCGAAGGGAGGATTGGGAGCAGGTAAAGACGAAGCTCGCCGCGGCGCAGCAGCCATAACTTCGAACGGCGCCGCCCACGCGATCGACGCGGCACGATGTTTATGAAAGTATTGCCTTCATTGCTGGCCGCGCTGTTCCTGACCTGCGCGCCCGCCCTCGCGGCGCCGAAAAACGTGCTGCTGCTCATCAGCGACAATCACACGGCGAGCGATCTTGGCTGCTACGGCCACCCCACGGTGAAAACGCCGAACCTCGACGCGCTCGCCGCGCGTGGGACGCGGTTCACGCACGCCTTTTGCACTTCGCCCTCGTGCGGTCCGAGCCGCGCGGTCATCTACACGGGACTGCTCTCGCACGCGAACGGCCAATACACGCACCCGCATTCGTTCCATAACGGCGTGCTCGGACTCGGAGTGACGACAGTCTTCGACCTTCTGAAAACAGCCGGCTACCGCACGGCACTGCTGGGCAAAGCGGCCCTCGGCGCGCGGCAGGGACAATACGAAATCGGTCTGCGTGACGAGCGGGTCATGCGTGATCTCCCCGCGCAATCCCGCGAGGCCGAACAGTTCATTCGTGACGGCGGCGAGCAGCCCTTCCTCGTCGTGCTTTCGACCCACGACCCGCATCCCGGCGACGATCCGGTCGAGAAACGCTGGAGCCGCGGCGTGAAGCCACCTCGGCATATTGATCCCTCGACGCTCTTTGTGCCGCCGCATCTTCCTGACCGGCCCGATGTGCGTGAGAGCCTCGCGGAATATTATGAATGGATCGAGCGGCTCGACGCGGGCTTCGGCGAAGCACTCGCCATGCTCGATCGCAGCGGTCACTCGAAGGACACGCTCGTGATGTTCTTCTCCGACCAGGGCGCGCCGTATCCAAACGGAGGCTACAGCTTTTACGAGCCCGGTATCGACGTGCCGCTCATCGTCTTCAATCCTGAATCCAAAAAACGCGGAGTAGTGTGCGATGCGCTGGTGACGCTCGCGGACATCACGCCGACAGTTCTCGACTGGACCGGCGTGAAAGGCCCGGCCTACCCACTGCACGGCCGCTGCATCCTGCCGGTGCTCGAGGTGGAGAAGAACAATGGTTGGGACTCAGTCGTCCTCAGCCACGTGATGCACGAGGTCACGATGTACTACCCGATGCGCGCGCTCCGAGAACGGCAGTACAAGCTGATCTGGAATCTCTGCTGGCAAACGCCGTGGATGGATGCCTCGGAAGTTACCGCGCGTTTGCCGTGGACGGAGACACTGCGGCGCGGCGACAAGTCCATCGGTAAACGCAGCATCGAACAATACCTGCACCGTCCGGTGATCGAGCTCTACGATCTCCAGAGCGATCCCGACGAAGTGGTGAACCTCGCCGACGATCCGAAGTTCGCCGCCCTGCGCCGCGACATGAGCGAGAGGCTGCTCACGCGGCTGCGCGAGAGTGGTGACATGTGGCTGGAACGTTACGAGATGCCCATGCCGGGCGAAGCAATCAAGCCTGGCACTCTCCCTCCGCCCGGCTATGCGCCGAAGCGCAAGAAGGCGGAGGAATGAAGCCGAGGGGGCGCTCCGGAGCGTTAGAGTAGACGCAAGGACAAGCTCATAGGACGAAGAGGTGTCGCTCGCGAATGCGAGAAACGCCCTGCGCAGTATGGGGTGAAACAAATTTGATCAATGGAAAGCCGGCCAATCATGACAGAATGGAAGACGAGTGTTGCGGAAAGTTAGATAAGGCTGTTTAACGATGCCACACTGGCGCATAGAATGCTGTCTACGACCTATTACGCGGAAAAGAGCCATGCGTGAACCTGAGATCATTTTGGAGGAGTCTTCGCCGCACAATAATCTCGAGGCGTTTGTAGAACAGGACGACAGGGTCGCATACCTTTACCTTCGAGGCCTGCATAACGAAGAATTTGGATTAAAGAAGTGCTGGTTACGCAATCTTGTTCAAGCTCCCGCACAACTAGACGTGGAGGGAATGCGCCAGGGAATACCGCCAATGCTACCAAGGGAGAACTGCACGTACCCGGCGGGGCAAACGCCTCTCAAAGCGGACCGATTGAGTTTCGTTTGGTTTCCCGAAGGCGACGGCATCGCAGTTTTAGAGGATGGCCAGATGCTGGCCGTTATTCCGCCTTGGGGGGGCTTCAAGGACTTTTCGGGATATGCGCGAGATTGCGTAGGCGAAAGTCCGTTATGTTGGAAGCTTGGCGATCCAAAGGTAATGAATGAAAGGATATCGTCAGCTCAGCGATACTGGAGCTCGTGGGAGGGCGGTGAGGTGTGGCCGAACTGCCAGGATGCATTTATGGCTGCCTATGAGAGAGTCCTCGGCTCCCATACTCGTTACTTTGCCATTGACGGTGATCATTGGCCTCCGAAGGCGCTTATCCAGATAAATTCAGGAGGCCTCACTTACCTGCTCACCCTTGGCATCTCTTTGCGCCCCCAGCCCAAGGTGGAGATGTATCATGACGATCCCACCGATTTTCGCCGGTTCGAATTTGGAGCATGTTTCGCTTCCAATATTTCTGCCGATACCATCTCGCGCTTCGGCAATTACATCTCAGGGCAGTCAAACCTGCCATGGGAACGCTTTACGTTTTTTGGCAACGGCCATACGATCGGCTGTGATAATTTTGCAGGAGACCCACATCTGAAGCCATTCAACTCGATTCTGCTGCTGGATGCCCCGCCGGGCGTACCGGAGCTCAATCCTCCGCGCATGTTTGGAGAAAAGGTCTCTCTCTTGTGGACCGTCCCAATCACGGCGCGTGAACGAGAAATGGCAGAACGAGACGGCAGCAAATCAATCACCGGCAGATTCCCCCACGATTGGCCGATCCATGTGATTGGAGCCCGTGCCCCCATCATTTAGTTTTGGTGGGTCGCGGCAATCGTTTCTTGCCCGGACCGGCTTGCGCCACCATCATCCGCCATGCCTCTCCTTTGGGACATTCTCGTCATTCTTCTGTACTTCGCGCTGGTGCTGTTCATCGGGCTGTCGCAGCGCAGCAAGAGCGGGAGCATGGAAGGGTTTGCGTTGGGCGACCGGCAGATCGCGTGGTGGGCAGTGCTGGCGTCGATCCTTGCGGCAGAGATCAGCGCGGGCACATTCTTTGGAGCGCCGGGGGAAGGGTATGCCCTGCGGAATTTCACCTACGTGCAGCTCATCATCGGGTATCTGCTCGCGCGGTTGGTCGTAGCCGCAGTGTTTATTCCGGCGTATTACCATCACAATGTGGTGAGCATTTATGAGTTCCTCGGAATCCGGTTTGGTCCGAGGACGCGTCGCGTTGCGAGCGCCGTCTTTCTCGTCACTCGCGTGCTTGCCAGTGGCACGCGGCTTTGGGTGCCGACATTGCTGCTGGTGCTGATCTGGCGGCTCGCGCATCCTGGGGAGGCGTTGTCGCCCATGAATGAATTCCTGCTGACCGGCGGGGCATTGCTGGCAGTGACCTGTGCGACTGCGATCTACACGGCTGTCGGTGGCATTCGCGCGGTGATCTGGACGGATGTGCTGCAGATCATGGTGCTGATTGCAGCGCTCTCGTTTTCATTATCCTACCTGCTCGGCCACATTCCCGGTGGGTTCGCGGGCGCGCGGCAGGCGCTGCAAGGTCCGGATGACTGGAAGATCTTCGACCTGGGGCTCAAGGAGGGCGCCGGCCTTTGGGGGAATATCAAACACGTGCTGGAGCAGGAGTACACCGTGTGGGCGGCATTCCTTGGCTCCACGTTCGTGACGCTCGCCACGCACGGCACGGACCAGGACATGGTGCAGCGCATGCTGACCGCCAAGAACAAGCGGCAGAGCGCCGTGGCCACCATCCTGTCAGGGCTCGCGGACGTGCCCATCACCATGCTCGTGCTGGCCATCGGCATCCTGCTTTTTGTTTATTATCAAGCGCAGCCTGATCCGTCGCTGCCGATGAATGCCGCCGGCAAGATCGAGTCGAACAAGGTCTTTCCATACTTCGTCCTCACGCGCATGCCGCCTGGGCTGCGCGGGCTCGTGATCGCCGGGGTGCTGGCCACGACCATGGGATCGCTGAGCACGGCGCTGAACTCACTCGCCACCAGTTACGTGCGCGATTTCCACTTTCGTTGGTTCGGTGAACCGGCGACCGAACGCGGCCGCGTCTGGACCTTGCGCTTCGGCACGGTGCTTTTCGCGGGGTTCCTCATTTCCGTGGGCTTGGGGACGGCTTGGGTCAGCGTGAAGCATCCCGATCTGCGCATCATTCCCATCATCCTGGGCATCTTTGGTTACACCTACGGCTCGCTACTGGGCGTCTTCATGGTGGGTCTGTTCACCAAGGACCGCGGCAGTGACCTTGGGAATCTCCTAGGCATGCTCGCAGGGTTTATCGCCGTCGCCTATCTCAGTGGTCTGGACCAGGGGGTGGCGGGTCTCTTCGGAGGCGCGGGCGTGCCCCGGCCAGACTGGATGCCCGTGGTGGAATTCCCCTGGCGCATCTTCTTTGGCACGATCGTCACCTTTGCCGTGGCGGTGTGCTTCAAGACGCCACTTTCCAAAGTACAGGATGCCGCGTAGATTTTGCGTTTCCCACGGCATCGAAAAATGAAGTTCGAAGATCTCAGAGGCATCCTGCAATACGTCCCGCAGTTCCGGGAGCGCATCTTCGTGATCGCCCTGGATGGCGCGGTCATGCGCCTGCCGAACTTCCAGAGCCTGCTTCAGGACATTGCCGTGCTGCAATCGCTCAGCATCCAGGTGGTGCTGGTATTTGGCGCGCGGCAGCAGATTCGCGAGCTGGCGGCGTCGCGTGGCATGACCTTGAGCAATGACGACGGCATGGGCCGTACGGACGAGGCCACGCTGGAGGTGAGCACAGATGCGATCTCGCGGCTCACGACCGAGCTGGTGGCCGGACTCACCGCCCTGGAAGTACGCGTCGCCATTCCAAATGCGCTGGCGGTGCATCCCGCCGGCGTGATCGAGGGCATTGACCTGGAGCGCACAGGCCGCATCGAGCGCGTGGATGAGAAGATGCTGCACGCAATGCTGAAAGAAGGCATCATTCCCATTCTGCCGCCGCTCGGCTACGATGGACGAGGGGACACGCTGCGGTTGAACTCCGATGAAGTCGCGGCGGACGTGGCCATGGAACTCGATGCGGCGAAGGTGATCTTTGTGGCTGAGAGAGGGCTCTTCGACGGCGCCAATGCACGTATCGCGCAGCTTCGCGTCGCCGACGCTCGCGAGATGGTGAAGCAGAAGGACATGGACGTGAGCCTCGCCTCGAAGCTCCGGTTTGGATCGCTTGCCTGCAGCGAAGGCGTCGCGCGGGTGCACGTGGTGGACGGCAATCAGGACGAGGTCCTCCTCGCGGAAGTATTCAGCAACGAAGGCGTGGGCACCATGATTCATGCCGACGACTACCAACAGATTCGCAAGGCGCGCGGCAGCGATATCCCTGCGCTCCTCACGATGATGCGGCAGGGCGTGGAAGACGCGGCGCTGGCTCCGCGCACGCGAGATCAAATCCAAAAGCGCATCGGGGATTTCTTCGTGATGGAACTGGACGGCCACGCCGTGGCCACCGTCGCGGTCCACACCTATGATCTCTCCGATGGCGTGAAGGCCTCCGAGATCGCCTCCCTCTTTGTGCGCCGCGCTCACAAGAACAAAGGTCACGGGAGAAAGCTCGTGGCCTTTGCCGAGGACGTGGCGAAGCAGCGGGGCAGCGCCTGGATGTTTGCGCTCAGCACGCAGGCGTTCCGCTTTTTCGAGGAGAAGATGGGGTATGCCGAGGTGCCGGCGGACGCGCTGCCTTCCCAGCGTCGTGAGGCTTACGACAAGAGCGGGCGCAATTCGCGCGTGCTGAAGAAATCCCTGTAAGGCGGACACTCCTGTCCGCCTCGAGCGACAACTGGCGGAACAGGGATGTCCACCCTGCCAACTCGTGATTTTTTCCACCTGACAAACGGCGCTGGCCCGCTTAAATGGCACATGGGCGAGATCACACTGTCTTTGTCGTTCGATGACGTGCTCCTGCTGCCGGGCAGAAGCGCGGTGCTTCCGGGTGAGGTAAATCTGGGCACCCAACTCACCCCGCAGCTTGCGCTGAACATTCCCGTGCTGTCCTCCGCCATGGACACGGTCACGGAAAGCGAACTGGCCATCGCTCTCGCGCGCGAGGGTGGCATGGGCGTGATCCATCGCGCGTGCCCGATTGATTATCAAAGTGAGCAGGTGTCGCGCGTGAAGCGCTCGGAGAACACCGTCATCCATGATCCGCACACGGTGCATCCCGAAACCACCCTCGGTGAAGTCTCGCGCCTGATGCGCGAGAAAGGCGTGAGCGGATTCCCTGTGGTCGATCCCAAAGGCCTGCTGCTTGGCATGGTGACGAGCCGCGACATGTGGTACCTCGACGACGAAGCCACGCCAGTGAGCCGCATCATGACGCCCCGCGAGAAGCTCGCCGTGGGCAAGGCGGAAACCACGTGGGAAGAGGCACTCCAGATTCTCTGGGTCAACCGGATTGAGAAGCTTCCGCTGGTGGACGAAACCGGAAAGCTCGCGGGATTGATTACCAAACAGGACATCGAAAAGCGCCGCGTGTTTACCACCGCCGCCAAGGACGACCAGGGCCGCCTCCGTGTCGGGGCCGCGGTTGGGGTGGGAGAGGATTGCATTGAGCGTGCGCTCGCCATGCAGGCGGCCGGGGCGGATGCGGTGTTTATTGATGCGGCCACCGGACATACGACCCGCGCTCTCCAGGTGATTGAAAAACTGCGCAGCGTACTCGGTGATCGCACGCCCGTGGTCGCAGGGAACGTGGTGACAAAAGATGGCGCGCGCGATCTCTGCGACGCGGGGGCCGCGGCGATCAAGGTCGGCGTCGGCCCCGGTTCCATCTGCACCACGCGCGTGATCTCCGGTGTGGGCATGCCGCAATTCACCGCCGTGCAGGAGGTGGCGGAAGTCTGCCGTTCGCGAGGCGTGGCGGTCATTTCCGATGGCGGCGTGCGCTATTCGGGCGATGTCGTGAAAGCGATCGCCGCGGGCGCGGACTGCGTGATGATTGGTTCGCTCCTCGCGGGCACCGCGGAGAGTCCCGGCGCAATGGTGCGCTGGCAGGGCCGCACTTTCAAAGAATACCGCGGCATGGGCTCACTCAAGGCTATGCGCAAAGGCGCGGGCGATCGCTACGGCCAGAATTCCAGTGGCAAACTGGTGCCGGAAGGCGTGGAAGCGCGCGTCCCGTACAAAGGTCAGCTCGCCGATGTGGTCTTCCAATTGATGGGAGGCCTGCGCAGCGGGATGGGCTACGTCGGCGCGAACACCCTGGATGAACTGAGAGCCAAGGCCTCATTCGTGCAGATCACCGCCGGTGGATTGAAGGAAAGCCACCCGCACGATATCGTGATCACCGAGGAGCCGGTAAACTACGAGCCAGGCTAGGAATGCGGTGTGTGAGGGAAGCGCTGCACCAGCAGCGTCTCCGCTTCCTTCCTTGCCGCATCGAACTTCGGATCATCCACGCTGTTCTGGAGTTCCGTCGGGTCTGCGACGTGATCGTAGAGTTCGCTTGCGATCGTTTTGCCCGTCTTCCAGTCCCGCCACTCGGTGTAACGCACTTTTTCCGTGCAGACGCTGCAGCCCATGGCGGCAGGCTGCCCTGACGGTTCGCGATCATAGTAGGCGGGACGGGGATGCTGCGTGAACGCCGCGGGTTGCACGCTGGTCTTTTCTCCACGCAGGATGGGCATGAGGCTCACTCCTTCGAGTCCGTCCGGCTTCGGCAGCGCGCAGGCCTCCACGAGGGTGGGGAAGAGATCGAGCAGTTCCGCGAAGGCTTGGGTCTTGTTTCCGTGCGAATGGCTTCCCGGCTCTGAGATGAAAAATGGCACATGCGCGTCATACTCGAAGTTCGAGGTCTTTCCCCAAAGGGTATGCTCGCCGATGTGGTATCCATGGTCACCGACGAAAGTGATAATGGTGTTCTCCGCCTGCCCGGATTTTTCTAGAGCATCCAGCATCTTGCCGAGCTGAGCATCGAGAAAGCTGATGTTCGCGAAATAGCCGTGGCGCATCTCCACGATCTGCTCCTCGGTGAGCGGCTTCTGCTCTTTCGGAGGCCCGAGGATTTCCGTGCTCTGATGAAATGCGATCTCCGGCGCGCCTGACGGGCGTGAAGGGTCGAGCGGCGGCAGCTTCGCCGGATCGTACATGTCCCAGTAGCGCTTGGGTGCATTAAACGGCGCATGCGGTTTCCAAAAACCAACGGCCAGGAAGAAAGGCTTGTCCTTCACTTCATTCATCACCCGCACGGCCTCGGCGGCCACGCGACCATCATAATAGGCTTCGTCCGGGACATCGCGGCATTCACACAGAGGGACATCACCATAGTTGCGCGGACTGTGTGTGGCGAGATTTGGCGGAAGATCACCAGAAACCTGAGGCGTGTCGTTCCCGTGATTGGCGTAGTAGAGAAACTCCGGCGAGCTCCAGGATCGTGCGTCGCCTTTCTCTTTGGTATGCCAGTTGTGGAAGATTTTTCCCACGCATCGGGTGGTGTAGCCATGCTCCTTGAACCAGAGCGGGAGCGTGGTCACATCCGGATTCAGCTCACGGAAATGCGTGCTGTTGTTCCAGATGTGGAGCGTATCCGGCCTGCGTCCGGTGAGCATCGACGATCGCGAGGGATTGCACACCGCCTGCTGGCAATAGGCGCGGTCGAATTGCAAACTGCGCGCGGCGAGTCGCGTGAGGTTTGGCGTGACTGCCACGGAACCGTAACTGGCCAGTTCAGGCCGGAAATCATCGGCCATGATGAAGAGCACATTGCGCGGCGCAGCGATGATCGGCAGGGCGAAACTCAGGATCAGCGCGAAGAACGGGAGGAGGCGAAACATGGTGGTGGAGAGTCAGTCTGTGAGGCTCGTTGAAACGTCTGATCCAATTGCAGATCATCATCTTTTCGCAGAGATTTTGCTCTCACGCCAAAGGCGGGAGACACCGGAGTCATCCTGCACCAGGCAGTCACCGCCCGAAATAAGAGCGGAGCCTGGATTCACAGGCTCCGCCCTAACCAGCAACCAATCAAACGAGACGCCTTATTTCTTTTCGTGCTTCAGGTGCAGGGCGAGAAGTTGTCCGCCCTCAACCAATTCGCCGGGAATTCCGTAATGCGCCTGCACGTCCAGGAGGTACCAACCTTTGCCAAGGATATCTTCCATGGTGATCACGCCGGAAGATTCTTCGTCCTGGGTCAGGAATCCCGGGCCGGGCGTGAAGCGCGCAGGATCGTGCTGTGCAATCATTTCCAGTTCCCCCGTGGAGATCGTATAACGCCACACTTTGCCAACGTGTGCCTGGTTCCCCACGTCTTCCTGAATGATAATGGAACCGCTCTTCGAGATGGTGATATTGTCCATCATCTTCGGCCCCGATGTGGTGTCGAGCAAAACGGTGGCTGTGCCGCCAAGTGCTGGGTTCGAGGCATCTACAAAACTCATTCTCCAAAGGCGGCTGATGCCAGTGAAGCTCGCGGTCGTGACGAAGTACAGGTCGTTCGGATTGCTGGGATCCCAGCAACTGTCTTCCGGGCGATTGAAGGTGGTCGCGCCTGCCGCGACAGTATTGGCCTCGAGTTGCGCTCCGGTCAAAGCGGTCACGTTGCCAAGGTTTACGACGGAGAACGGGCCGCTGGTGAAGACCGTCGCGTCGGTTTCAGTGGCCACGCCGGTGACCTTGATGGCATACAAAGTGCCATTCTTCAATCCTGCCGCTGCGAGATCGTCAAGCGACGTGCTCTTGTTCCCGGAATAGATATAGACCTGGCCGCCGGTGCCGTCGTCGGTGCCCGCGACGATCGTTTTGTCCCCAGTTGAAGGATTCGCCACGCAGTTTTCCCATGCGAGCTTTCCGAGCGAGGGCAGTTCGAAACTGTTGCCGTCCATGAAGTGGGCGAATGCACGGCCTTCCGTGCCGCTCTCCTCGCCGTTCAAATAGATGCGGCCTTTGTAGCCGAGCTTCGTCTTCTTGTTATAGAATGCCGACATCGGAGCGAGGTCACCGGAGCAAAACCGGCTCATTGGTCCAGCACCGGTCACATACTGCTGTGTGGCATTGTCCCAGCGGCGGACCGTCTTCATCAGGTCCTCGCCCTCGAGCACCGTCAGGCTCTTCTTGTCGATGATCCACTTGGAGACAAAGGCGCCGCTAAATCCGTGGTCGCGCGGGATGCCGGTGTTGGAGCCGGGTACGGCGATCTCATGATTCATGAGGAGGGTGAAGGTGCCATGCTCATGGCTCCGGCCGTGATCATCGCAATCCTCATCCAGTTCCTCGTCATTATCAAACGCGCCAAGACCGTCCGGAATTCCGACCATGCGATACAAACTTGATTGGTGCGGCTTGTAATTGACGCTGTCCCCGACAGTGATCATGGATTCGATGAATACATCAGGCTGCGTCGGCACGAGATATGGCGACTGCGAGCTGCTGGGCGCCTGGCCGGTCTGTCCAAACGCGGGGGAGAGCCCGGCTGCTGCCAGGCCGGCGGACAGCGCAAGTGAAGTGAATAGGGGTGAACTCATGGTGGGAGTGGTAGGAGTATTTGAGTTTAATAGGCGACGAAAGGTTGTTCGCCGCTTCACCCACTAAGATTCAGCGATGAATCCGCGCAAAAGATGCGCGGTCATATTTTCGTAACAGCGGGGGACCTTTCGTGTGCAATTCGTCACCGCAATTCCCCATTCGCGCGTGAAACGGATTCCGGCGATCTGGAGCCTCCTTCCGCCGCTCTGGTCGGGCTTCCGTGAAGTGTAATGCCTTCCTTGTGGCGCCCACTGCCCCGTTGACAACCTGGGCCGCTTGTCTGTAATCCGTCATGTCGCCCGTTCAGGTCCGATCATTATCCTCATGAGAACTCTGCTTGCATTTTGCGTCCTGCTCCTCATTTCCTCCCACGCGGCAGCGCAGTTGATCTCATTCCCGCTGAAGGGAAAGTTTTACATCTCCGTGGATGACGCTGCCACTTTGTTTGTGAACAACCGGCAGCTATACAAGGCGGGTATTGGCGAATCCTCCTCGAGTGAAACCCTGATCGAACCCGGCGATCGCATCGTCGTCAAGCTCGTGAATACCGGTGGCCCACGGCAATTCGCGATGATTTTTGTCTCCACTGATCAGAAGACCATCATCAGCTTCAGGAATCAGATGTGCAAAATCATCCCGGATGCGAGCAAGACCGACGTGACTGAGAAGGAGTATCGTGATTTGAAGCAATTCGCGAATCAGGACCGTCGCGGTGAAATGGTGCGGCGCTTTGGGTTCAAGAACAATGCGGAATGGCTGTGGGGCGCGGGCAATCCGTGTGCGCTGGGCTGTATTCTTCAGAGGGACTACTTCAAGGCGATGCCGCAATGAAATCTACTCTGCCATCAAGTGCTGTTTCGCTGAGTCCATCTATGCCTTCGCTACGAGGGCGATCACGCCGCGTGCCGCCTCGTTGAACGCGGCGCTGGCCGCGCTCTTTGATCCGTCTTCCAACGCGATTGGCTTTCCTTCATCCCCGCTTTCACGCACAGGAATCTCAAGCGGCACCTGCGCCAGAAGCGGCACACCAAGCTTCTTCGCCTCGCGTTCACCGCCGCCTTTTCCGAAGATGTGATACACATTGCCATCTTCGGGACAAACGAAGTAGCTCATGTTCTCAATGAGTCCCAGAATGCGCACATTCACCTTGCCAAACATGGCGACGGCCTTGCGCGCATCGATGAGAGCCACCTCCTGCGGTGTCGTGACTATGACCACTCCGCTCAACGCCACCGTTTGCACGATCGTGAGTTGAATGTCGCCGGTGCCAGGTGGAAGATCGATGATGAGATAGTCCAGATCGTCCCAGGCGCACTGACGCAGGAATTGCTGGGTGTAGCGTGTTGCCATGGGGCCGCGCACGATCACCGGGGAGTCATCATCGAGCAAAAAGCCCATGCTCATGAGCTGCAACCCGTGTTTCTTAATCGGAATGATGCGCTGCTCGTCATCGGCGTACGGGTGCTCGTTCGACCCAAACATGTGCGCGATGCTCGGGCCGTACAGATCGCAATCGCACAGACCCACCCGCGCGCCGGTTTTTGCCAGCGCGATCGCGAGGTTCGCACTCACGGTGCTTTTGCCGACGCCGCCTTTTCCGGAAGCAACTGCGATGACGTGCTTCACGCCCGGGATGCTGGACTGTGCGCTCGTGGCCTGCTGTTGCGCATTGGGCGGGTCCTTGATGTCGAAGTTCAGCCTGACGTCGCCCACTCCCGGCAATGCCTTCAGCGCCCGCGTCGCTTCCTCATGAATCTGGCGCGGAATGTTTGCGTCGCGCGTGGCCAGGCTGATGTCCACCTGCACATGATTTCCCTCCACCTGAACGCTTTTGATCAGACCAAAAGACACAATGTCCCGGGAAAATCCCGGGTATTTAACATGGGAAAGGGCTGAGCGGACCTGGTCTTCGGTGGGCATTGGATCGCAAAGTAGGCGAGCCATCTTGGCTCGCAACATCTCGCTCGCGCATTCGACGACAGCCCCTCACTTCGTCACTTTGAAGTTATCAAAGTAAATCTTTCCCGCGCCGTTGGTGACTTTGAAAGACAAGTCCAGCTTGCGCGCTCCATTGACTTCGGAATACGTGAAGTCCACGTGCTGCCAGGAGGCCGGTTTTTCCGTGTGGCTCTCGGTGAAATACGTGCCACCAGCGCGTGGCACCTGGATGACGAAGCCCTCATCGCCCTGGTAGTCCTTGGAAACTTTGAAATCGAAGCTCACGGTGACGGACTTGCCGCCTCCCGTCTCAATCTGCTGGGAAAAATATTTGTAGCTGAACTTCGACAATTCGATGACCAGCACCTTGTTATCCGCCTTGTCCGGATCATTCTCCACGACACGATTGCCTTTCCATCCGGCGTTGCCTTTGGAGAGATCTCCGTTCGTAATCGATTGGGCATGCGCTTCAGTGAAGCTGCCCCACATGACCAGGGAGAGCGCGACTTGGCACAATAGGAAACGAAAAATGGCGTTCATGCGATGAGGGTAGGGGTGATGCTTGGAAGTAATCTCCATTATCCGGTGCCAATTAAAACCTCTTCGCTTCCCGGTATCCAGCCGAAGAAATTCGCTGCCTGACCTACACCAATCACGCACTCTTCCTCAAATGACTCGGCAGCACGCCCATGGCTTCGCGATACTTTGCCACGGTGCGGCGCGCGACCTTGATGCCTTTTTCGTTGAGCAGCTTCACAAGCTGTTCGTCGGAGTACGGTTTCTGTGATGGCTCGTTCTTCAGGATATCCGCGATGGAGCTTTTCACCGCGGTGTTGCTCACATCGTCGCCGCTTTCGGACTTCACCCCGCTGGTGAAGAAGTACTTCAGCTCAAACACGCCGTGCGGCGTGCGCATGTATTTGCCTGCAATTGCGCGGCTCACCGTCGTCTCGTGGACGCCCACGGCGTCGGCCACCGTTGCCATGTTTAATGGCTTCAATTGGCTCGGTCCTTTCTCGAAGAAATCCTTCTGGTGATTGAGAATTTCCGTGGCGATCCGCTGGATCGTCTGCTGCCGCTGGGCGATGCTGCGAATGAGGAACTTCGCGCCGCGGATCTTTTCGCGGATGTAGCTGCGCGCATCACCGCCGGTATCAGGCTGGGCGAGAATGTCCTTGTACGCGTTGCTGATGCGGAGGTGCGGCAGATCGCGCTCGTTCATCACGGGAACGTAGCCGCCATTCACGCGCTCCAGATGGATGTCCGGCGTCACGTAGTGATTGCGCGACTGCTCAAAGCCCTGGGCGGGCCGCGGATCAAGCGAGGCGATCACCTCCACCGCCTTCGCAATCTGCTCTGCCGGCGCCGCCAGTTTTTTCGCGAGCAGCGTGTAGCGCTTGTGCGCCAGGTCTTCCAGGTGGTGATCCACGATGCGGTAGGCGAGGCTGGATTTTCGCCCCTGCCTTTCGAGCTGAAGCAGCAGGCACTCGCGCAAGTCCTCCGCTGCCACACCCGCTGGTTCGAATCCCTGCACGATCGCCTTCGCCTTTGCGAGTTCTTCCACAGACAGGGAATGGCGCAGGCTCAATTCATCCAGCTTCGTGTGCAGCAGGCCGTCATCATCGATGTTCCCGATGATGAATTCGCACATCTCCTTCAGTTTCGGATCACGCACGTCGGAGAGGTTGAGCTGGCTGAGAAGATGCTCCTGCAATGTCGTTTCCGCGGTGATCGATTCCAGCTGGAAACGCTGGCGCTCATCATCCTCCGCGGTGCGCGGCGCCACCTGGGAGCGTTGCTGCGCGTAGTATTCGCGCCATTCCTGGTCGAGTCGCGAGAGGTCGCGAATGTCCGCATCCGGATCCTCCGGCGCCGTTTGTTCGAGCGAAACATCGGAAGATTCCACCTCCAGGACAGGATTCACCGCGAGTTCCTGCTGGATGATCTGTTGCAGCTCCATCGCCGGGGCTTGCAGGATCTGCAAACTCTGTTGCATCTGCGGGCCGATGACCTGCTTGAGCGCTTGAGTCTGGTAGAGCCCCTGGCTGGACATGCGTCGCGTGTGAAATTCACACGCATGTAAACTCTCGACGCATCAATGCAAGCAGAATTCGTGCCAAAATTTTGCACCTATCGACCCGCTGTCGTCGTACCCGCGCAGTCCTTCACGATCAGCACCGGCTTCTCATCCACCACGGCATGTTCAACAAACATCTGCGTCAGGTACACCCGGCCCCACACGATCCGCGACGCAATGTATCGTCCCACGTCCGAATCCGCTTTCACGTACAGGCGCACCTCCCCCTTCGCGCTGAGGGAACCTTGCGCGCTGAGGGTCAGGTACGCCTCCTGCGCCTCAGCCGCCAGGTCGCTTTTGCGCGTGCGTGCGCACAGCATCGTGAACCAGCGCGCCTGTTTATCATCGGGCTCTCCGGCAAACCGGTCGAACTCCAGCTGGTGCGTCTGCTCAAAGAGCGGCCAGTCCAGCAATTCCTTTCCGGCTGCCGGCCGCAGCCGCACCATGGCGCCCGTTGGGCAGGATTTGGTGGTTGCGACATGCATTTTCACTTCGGCGCCCGAGGGCAGTTCCGTGAACGACCCTACGTTTGGATCCACCGCGGCCGCCCCGAGGCCCTCGGGATGCGCGGCGAAAAACTTCGATACACGCTCGCGATACGTCGCCCCATCTGCGATCCACTTCAGCCGCTCTTCCACGGAAGCCGCAGTGTCCAGGTTCTGGAGGAGTTCTTGCGCCGCTCTCGTCTTTGCCGCCGCTTCGCTGTTTAATACAACGCCGGGGCTCGACATTTGAGACACGGGCGGCGGCACGGACGCTGCCGCGGGTGCAGCCGAAGAAAGGGGCGGGGTCGCAACTGCCGGCGGCGCATCAGTGGATGCAACAGCTGGCGGTGGAGGTGTTGGCGTCGGCATTGGCGGTGCGGGCGGTGCGGGCGAAGGCGTTGGTGCCGGCACAGCAGGAGGCGATGGTGCCGGTGCGTTTGCCACGACCGGAGCAGGCAAAGGCGTCGGCGCAGGCGCAGGCGTCGGCGGGTTCACCGGCGCGGACGAAGGTGCGGGTCCAGGCGAAGATGTCGTTGCTTCAGGAACTGCTGATGCGGCCGGCATTAAAGGCGGCTTGGAAGAAGCGGCGACATCCGTGGCTGAAGTCGTGGGTGATTGCTGTGCGGTCTCCGCGCCCTTTGTTGGCGACGGCGTGATTGACGGAGCCGGCACAGCAGATACGGCGTTCTCCTGTGGAGAAGAACCGGGCGCTTGCGGAGGATTGTCTGCGGTCGCTGCCGCGGGTTTCTTGATGATCGGAATAACTCGCGGCTGTGAGAACTTCCACATCATCAAAATCAGTCCCGCGAATACAGGGAGCAGCACCAGCGCGCTTATCCACGGCACTTTTTTTCGAGGAGTTTCGACCGGGACATTGGTGTCTGGAGTGGGCAACTGCTGTGACTCCGCCCAGCCAGGAGCAGGCGTCTCCACATTCGCTGCTTCCGGTGGGGGCTCGGGCGCCACTGGCGCGGGAGGAAAAATGGGGGGCGCCGTGATCGGAGCCAACGTGCCTTCCAACCCCAGTCCTGGCCACACGGGAGGACCTTCTTTCACAGGAGTGGCGCCGGTCTGCCGGACGGCGGTCTCTGGCCGGGAAGCTTGGACTGGTGGTGGCGCAGCAGGAAAGGGTGCTTCACTCGCGCGAGGCGCCGGAAGCATGCTCGCAGTTGGAGTCGCAGGGCGAAATCCGATCTGGGGCGGGGCCAGCGGAGTCGAGACTGGCGAAGGTGGCGTGGATGCTCCGTGAGTTGTGGCAGCTTTCGATTGGAACAATGCGGCCACCTCCGATGGCTGGACAGGCCCCGCCGCATCCAGCGGAGCCGGCGTCGTGCCGTTTGCGGGAGCACTGGATGGCGGATGGAAAAACGATGGAGCGGGCGACTGCGAGACCGGTGCTGGCGGTTGTGTCAGAGCCAGGTCCGAAGCGGTGGTCGTAGCTGTAGGGGGTGGATGAAACAATCCGGGTGCAGGAGCGTGCGTTGCCGGAGATGGCGGCGCGACCTGCGCGGGCGCCGTTTCCGGTTTCGCAGGGGCCGGTGGAAAAGGCGAAGGAGAAACGGGTGCCGGCTGTGGCGAGGCGGCTGAAAGAGTGGCTTGCACCTCATTTGCGACAGGCGATTTCCGCGGCTCCTGCGTAAGAGCAGGTTGCGGACTCAGGCGCGGTGGAGGAAATACGGCGCCGGAAATCGGCGGGAATCCTCCTTGTCCCTGCACCTCCCGATAGCTTCCACGGGGGGCCGTCACCCCACAATGCGGGCAAACTTCCATGGTCATACCCTGCTGCAGCGTGAGGAACGCGCCACCGCAGTTCGGGCATTGGAGGGTTACAGCAGCTTGGCTCATCAGGAATCGGGAAGCCCGCTAAGTTCGGTGAAAATGCCACGGATGCATCTGGTTTTCTGCGCTCGGCGGTTTCCGCGCACTCTCACGCGGGCGAAGTGCCTTTCTCCTGCATGAATGAAGTCACGCAGTCTCCTTCGGCACAGGGAAAACCCACTTGTGGTATAGAAGGAATTTCAGGCCGCCCAGGAAGAACTGCGTGGCGACCACGTCGAGATCCAGAGGGAAGTGGCCCACAGCGAATGAAAAGTGCCAGTCGTGCTGCTTGAGCATCGCGAGCAGCGCCGCAGACAGCGCCCACATGCAGATCACCGCGCCCAGGTAGCGCCGCAGCGCGTCGCGCTTGCGCGAATGGGTGCGGAAATTGATGAAGTAATTCCACAGGAAGAAGAACGTCGCGCTGACCCCCATGCTGCACCCCGAGATCGCCCAGGTGGAAAGTCCTGTGTGAGCATCCAGCCATTTGAATGGCGTGGAAATGAGCAGGTAGTTCACGCCCGCTCCCGCCACAAACCAGAACAGGCGCATTCGCAGTGCCTGCCGGGGTTTGACGTGGTCTTCGGGATTGACTTGCTTCATCCCCGTCATCTTGGGGAGAATTTGTCGGCGTGAAAGCTGCGATCACCGATTTCTGCCTCCATCATCCGGCCGATGGCGCGCTGATGACATGCCACCGTGGCGGTGAAAGTTCCCACGGGTATTGTCTGATGCGTCGTGTTGCGGGCCCGGAAGAGCTCGCCTAGTTTGTTCACCGATCGATGCCTGCTGCGACAGACAAACTCATCAATGAAGCCATTGCCCGCTGCCGCGCCTTGGGGTTGCGCCGTACTTGGGCTCTGGAGGAACTGCTGCGGAAACTGATCAAATCCCCCACGCCTCTCACGCTCGCGGACATCGCCGACGCCAGGGAGCTGCGAAACCGGTGCGACAAGGCCACCATCTTCCGCCTGCTGGTGCGGCTGGAAAAGCATGGCATCCTGCGCCGTCTCGGCCTGCACGATCGCTCCGCTTATTATACAATCAACCTCCCGGGCGAGCACAGCGACTATCTCATCTGCACGGAGTGCGGCACGATCGAGAAACTCGACATCGCCTGCCCGGTGGAACGGCTGGAGTCGCAGATCTCAAAAGAGTCTGGGTTTAAAAAACTCTATCACGAGCTCGAGTTCTTCGGCGTCTGCCCGAAATGTGTTTAGCAGTTCGTTGTGCGCGGACTGTTCGTTGTGCGCGGACTGTTCGTTGTGCGCGCTTCAGCGCGTTCAGTTCCACGCGAATTACCACGCGCTACTGTCCTGTCCGACAAATCTGTTGCATAATAATCTGTCAAGAACAGTCGAAACTGCCGAAGCTGAGGGCCAACGGCCCGATTCATTTTAGCCTAGGGAGAGCCGAGCGGAGCGAGACAGCCTGCCGCAGGCAGCCCGACGGGGCCGGGCGGAGGCCCGGAGCAACCGAACGCAGTGAGCGAAGCCCTAGGTAAAGACGCAGAAGGAGAGGAGCCCTGAGCCGAGAGCGGCGGTGCCGCTCGAGACAGACAGCCTCCGGCTGCCCGCAGGGCGAGACGAGCGTGGGGCGCGAGCGAGTCAACGGGCGGCTCAAATCGTCAGAATTTGCTCACGCGGATGAACGCCCGTGGCAATTATTGAACATGCTTCGCATACACCACACTAGAGCAGGTTAACATGAACTGTAGCCGTTGATTGCACTTGGTATTTCGACCCGAAGGGTCTGCCATGAATAGCCGTGGGTGAAGCGAGTCATCGAGCGAAACCCACGGAACGCTCGAGAGGAGGCTCAACCACGAAGTGGTTGCCCTATTCGATGCAACCCGTTCGCACAACCGCTTCCGTAGCCGCTATCATTTCCAAGGCGGCAGCACGACCTCTTCCACCATGTCGAAATTTCCCTTCGCCGGCGCCATCGCCTTCGGTTCCACCTTCAACGTCCCCGCCTCGATCTCACTCACTTGCTCGAGGATGCGCCGCGCGATCGGCGCCGCGCTCACGCCTCCACCCTTGCCTCCTTGCACGATCACCGCGAGCGCCCATTTGGGTTTCTCTGCCGGTGCATAACACACGAACCACGTGTGGTTGTCTTTGACGGCTTCCTTATCCACTATGCGCCAGTTCTGCGCCGTGCCGGTCAGGCCTGCAATGCGTATTGCGGCGCTTTGCGCCGCTTTCGCGCGCGCTTCAGGCGAGTGCACCACATCTTCCATCGCGCCTCGCAATGCCGCCAGCCCGCCCTCCGTCAGTCCGTGCTCACGCAGGTCCGCGGTGCGCACGCGCGGCTGCACTTCCGCCTTTGAGGCATCGCCGTGCGGCGCGATGCGATCCACGAGCCGCGGCTTCCACACCGTGCCTCCATTGGCCACCGTGGCCGTCAGGCTGGCGAGTTGCAGCGGAGTGGTCTCCACCGCACCCTGGCCGATCGAGATATTGGCAATGGTCGCCGCGCTGAAGGGATCCTTGGGCCGGTTCGCCATCCACCAGGATTTTGTCGGAAGGATGCCGCTCACTTCCTCATCCAACCCCACGCCTGTCTTCCTCCCCAGGCCGCACAAGTCACCGATCGTCTCGAGCGCGTCGTTACCCGCGCTGTTTCCCAACTGGAAAAAGTAGGGGCCGCAACCCGCCACAATGGCCTCGCGAAGACCCAACGTTCCGTGCGAACCTCCCTTCTGGCCGATCCAGCACTGCATGTATTTATTGCCATAGGTGATGCCGCCGGTGCAGTCGAAGCGATCGTCCTCATGGCCGCTGCAGATCGCGGCCAGGCTGGTGGCCATGAAGAATGTGCTTCCCGGTGTAAAGTCGCGCACGGCCCGGTTTAGCATCGGGCGGGTCTCATTGGCATTGTACTCGTCGAATTTCTCCCTGGAGATTGAGGGAATGAAATCATTCGGATCGAACGACGGCACGGAAGCCATCGCCAGCACATCACCGGTGTTTATCTCCGTGAGCACCACTGAAGCGCGGCCGATGGCAGGAGTCGCGTCACGGAGCGTCTGCTCGACCACCGTCTGATGGCGTGCGTCCAGGCTGAGATAGACATCGGAACCGCGGCCGGGGCCCTCATCGCCCTTCGCGACGCTGGATTGAAGCACATTGTCCTGGGTCTTTTCCACACCGTAGACCCCATAGTCATTCGGCTTGACGGGACGGCTCTCCAAATCGCTTTGGTTGACGTAGCCAAGCACATGACTGGCAAGAGCGCCGAAGGGATAACGGCGGCTCTTTTTGATGTGCACGCTCATGCCCGGCACCCGGCCGGCGATGGCGCGCGCACGTTTCTCCTGCTCCGGCGTCAGTTTGCTGCTGTAGCACCACAATTCACTTCCATACCTGGAGAGCACACTTCGCGCCTGCTCGGGCGTCACCACCGCTGGCAGTCCCTCATCGCCTTCATAGCTCCTCTTTAGTGCAGTCGAGTTGTAGGGCTGCACCAGGGCTGCATGATTGTTCCTGGTGATTGAAATCTTCTCATGTTCCGGATCGGATGACTGTGGCAGGCTGGCCTCCTCCAGCATGGGGATCACAAGTTCATTAAACATCGCCGCGATGTCAGGGAATTCGCGCTCTTCCAGCCATGGTCTTACATTCACCGCCCATGTTATTTTATAAGATTCGCGCTTTCTCAGAGGAAAAGTTCCCCCGTGTGCTTCCGCATACGCAATCCCCACGTCGCGGAGGCGGAACCAGATTTGCACATCCTCCTTGTCGTTCGTCGCCAGCATCACGCCATTGCGGTCGCGAATATCGCCGCGCACAGGCGCCTCTGCCGTATCCGGTGCGGCACCGCGTACGGCGCTCGATTCCGATGGCAGCGCCTGCCATGCGATGATCGCAAAAACGAGGGTGGCAAGTCCAGGCCAGAATCGCAAGGCAGGCTGGCAGGGCAGGGGATACAACAGCCGTTCAATGCGCCGACGTAACGAGCTCTTGCCCCTCATCGCAGCGGTCGCCAGCGTGGGCGCGCTCGTAAATTCCTGTTCCGCGAGTGACACCAGGGCGCGCGCGTAACCCTTCGCATCTCCCACCGCGGCCACCGCCATGTCATCGCAAGCATATTCCCGTTCCCGGCGGATCACATGATCGATCCACCACACCGCTGGGTGGAAGAAAAGCAGCGTCGTTGCCAGGGTCTGACAGAGATTGATAAAGTAATCGTGCCGCCGCAGATGGGCGAACTCGTGCGCCAGAATCATTTCGATCTGCGCCATGGTGAAGCCCGTCGCCATCGACGCCGGCATGAGCACCACCGCCCGCCAGCAACCGAAGGCCACCGGCCCGCCGATGCGTGTGGACCACAGGACACAGGGGACGGCGTGCAGACCCAGCCGCTTCGCCAGCCGGCCAGCCAGCACCGCAAACGCATCGGTCCATGCACTCACCCCACAGCGCCGCAAGCGTTGCAACTGCATCAATCCAATGCCGTGCCACAGCGTCAACGCCGTCATCCCTGCCAGCCACAGCGCGACGGCCCATGCATGCCAGGGTATGGCCATCGGCGATCCGATGCCATGAACATCAGCCCCCGCTCCGTCCTCAGCACGGAGAACGATCCGTCCCGATCGTAAACTGGGCTGATGACCGTCCCGGTCGCCCTGGAAAAAATCCGGCTCCCGTCTCAATGCACCCACGGGAGCATCTTCAATCGGCGGCAGCGAACGGCCCAAATGGTAAAACGTCACCATCGGTGCGACCAGCGCCACAAGCAGCGCCCCGCACGCCACCGCATGCCTCGTGCTCGCCGCCGCACTTCGCATCCACCGCAAAATCACCCCCAGCAGCAGCGCCGCCACCAGCCCCTGCCACAGCGCATGGGCCAGCGTGAGTCCCACGCGCTGCGTGAGATCGCTGTGGGTCAGCGGATGGAACATCACGCTCATGGCTTCTTTCGCGTGGGCGGATCGAGATCATCCAGCATCCTGCGGATGGCGCGCAGCTCATCCGCGTCTGGTCGCGCCGTGCCGAGTGCATGCATGACGAGCTGGCTTACCGATCCCGAAAACGCCCGTTCCACGAGATCTCCCACCAGGCGCCGCCTTGTCTTCTCCGCGGTCTGCGCGGCGCTGTAAATGTGCGTTCTCCCCGCCTCATCGCGCTTCACCAGGTCCTTCTCCAGCATGATCTGTAGAAACTTCAGCACCGACGTATATCCCATGTCCCGCTCTTCGGCGAGAGCCTCCATCACCTCACGCACGGTGCTCGGTCCCCGATTCCAAAGCACCCGGAGAATGGCGAGTTCCGCCTCAGTCGGTTTCGGGGCAGGGGAGGCCATGCCCGCATCTTCTACGAATCCTTTCGTGGATGTCAACGAAAAGATTCGTAGAGCGGCAATTTGCTTTCAGTCTGTCTAGAATCTTCCCAAAACTTGCGCCGTGAAGCAACACAGGCGTCTCGCCTGTGGGAACCACAATTCTCTCAATGCACCGGCCTCGCTCGCTTTCCTTGCCCACCTCGCCGAATTTTCCCGGTGGCCGTGACGCGAGTCAATTTTCTCGCATCACCAGCCTCGCTGATTTCATCGGGCCAACGGCCCGGCTAAATTTATCGGGCCAACGCGCCCGGCTCAATTTATCGGGCCACCGCGCCCGGCTCAACTTAGCCTAGGCCGAAGGCCTAGGTGATAGGACAGATGCATTGCCAAGCGCCAAAGGCGCGGGTCAAGGGCCACTCGACCAAGCCCCACCCCTCACGCCACTGGGCATCGTGGCTGTCTCAAATGGTGACGGAGCCAGTGGGCGCGCACATCCCGCGTTGCGGCATGTGTCACACAGGCCAGCGTAAATTCATTTGTCACAGCCTCGTCCTCAACGATTCCCAAGCCGCGGCACAAAAAAAGATTATCAAACAATTGCCCTCCACCCAAATCCGGTGTATTCTCCCCGTTGCCATTTTCCTTTCATCTAGCATCTCAAAGACCCTGAGCCTGTCGAAAGGCAGCATCCAGCACGATTCCGGCCTGCTCCGGGCTATTCCGGCCTATTCCGGGTTCAGCGACTGTCAACCGGGCCCAAACCAATAACCAATAACCGATAACTCTAGTGTCTTTCGCGTGTTTCGTGGGCCCCATCAAAGCCGCTCTCCCGCACCCGGCCTTCGTAACCCGTTGAGGAGTCCGACCAAATCGCACCAAATCGTACCAAAAATCTTTTTTTCCTGGACCTGCCGCATACGGAACACGGAACACGGAACACGGAACACGAGCACACGTTACCTTCTCAAACCTGTAAACTTTGTTTCTCGCCCGGAGCTCCGAACAAATGAACCGCAGCTCCAAACCACTGCTCCACCATCGCTCAACAATGGACGCCGCACTGCGGCCTCAACCATCGCTCAACTTCCCTAGCCGCAGCTCTCATGACGTCGAACTGGACATCTCCGCCACGCACAGCCACAGGGTAAGGACCTAATGGATTGGCAATCACCGCTTCTTCTGCTGCTGGTCTTCCCGGCCCTGGCCTTTTTGCTCTGGGCGGAGCGCCGGTCTTCTCATCCGATGACCGCGGAACGGAAGCGGATCCTGCTGATGCTGCGCGCACTGGGCGTCATCCTGGCGTTGGTGGCGCTCGCAGGCCCCGCCAAGGTCGTCAATTCCTCACAACAGGCGGTCGTGTTCCTGCTCGATCAGTCGCACAGCCTCGGAGAGGAGGGTTCAGCGGCCACGTTGTCCAAAATGCAGGCCATCAGGACTTCGTTGCCGGGTGATGTGCAAGTATCACAAGTGGCGTTCGGTGACGAAGCGAAGTTGCTCCGCGATGATGAACTCGCCGGCGCAAAGGTGGATGATCTGGCGGATTGGCGGCAGAAGCACGGCAGCCAGTCCGCCTACGCCGCGGCGCTCGACTACGCGCGGGCCTTGTTTCCCGCGGGCACCGCGCGGCACGTGGTGTTCATCGGCGACGGACAGGAGACGCGGGGCAGTCTTCTCGATGCCGCGGGACGAGCGGCCGTGGCGGAGATCCATGTGCATGCCGTTCCCGTGGCAGGACCAAAGAACCCGGATGTACGCCTGCGGCAACTGCTCCCGAATCAATCGCGCATCCATGAAGGCGCCACGCTGCGGCTCACCGCTGACATCGAGAGCACCATGGAAGGCAGCGGCGTGATCAAGCTTTTCGAGAACGGTGTGGAGGTCGAGCGGCGCGCACTGAACATTAAACCCGGTGAAACGCGCCAGGAGACCTTCACGCGAAGCCCCGGCACAGGAAACATCTACAAATATCGTGCCGTGCTTGATGGCTTCAGCGGCGACGCCATTCCTGCGAACAATGAGGCGCTCACTTTGGTGGATGTCCGCGGGCGCCTGCGACTCCTCATGGTCGAGGGAGATCCGGGCGAAGCGGCGTATCTCATGCAAACCATGGAGCGGGAGGGCATCGAGATTGAACTGCGCGCGGCGAACGCCATGCCTGCCACTCCGCAGGAACTCGGCGGGTATGATGGGGTGATCATTTCCGATGTGCCCGCCCACAAGATCGGCGAGCGCAGCATGACCGCCATCCACGACTACGTGGACAAATTGGGCGGGGGCTTTCTCATGCTGGGCGGGCCGAACTCCTTTGGCGTTGGCGGTTATTATCGCACGCCCATCGAGGAAATCCTTCCCGTGAGGCTTCGCGCGCCTGATGAAGAAGAGAAACAAAGCAGCGCGCTCGCTCTCGTGATCGACCGCTCGGGTTCCATGGCTGGAGAGAAACTCGAGATGGCCAAGAGCGCTGCCATCGCCAGCGCGGAAGTGCTCACGCGAAATGACAGCATTGGCGTCTATGCCTTCGACTCCGAGCTGCACGTGGTTGTGTCCATGACGCGCCTCAGCAACGTTTCCGCCGTGGCCGGACAAATCGCAGGTCTCACCAGTGGCGGTGGCACGAATGCGTACCCCGCGATGACGGAAGCGCGCGGCGCATTGCAGCGCGTGAAGGCGAAAATCAAGCACATGATCGTGCTCACCGACGGGCAGACCAGTGGCACCGGCTACGAAGCGCTGGCCTCCCAATGCCGTGCCGAAGGGATGACCATTTCCACCGTGGCGATCGGGGAAGGGGCGCATATCGGATTGTTGCAGGCGATTGCCTCGCTCGGCGGAGGGCAGAGTTACACCACGCTCGACGCCTCGAACATCACACGCATCTTCACCCAGGACACTCTGGTCCACACGGGTCGCATGATCCGCGATGAGGCCTTTCAGCCGGAAGTCGCCGAGCGGCATCCGATCCTTGGCGGCTGGGAGAAGCTCGATTCACCGCCGCTGCTTGGCTATGTGAAGACCTTGCGCAAAGCCACGGCGCAGGTGCCGCTCGTCACCGATACGGGCGACCCGCTCCTGGCGCATTGGCGATTCGGTCTCGGCAAAGTCACGGCATTCACGAGCGATGCGAAAAGCCGCTGGGCGAGTTTGTGGATCAGCCGGTGGAGCGGCTTCGGACAATTCTGGTCGCAAGTGCTTCGCGAAACCGCGCGTCCGCCGCAAGGCCACGGCATGGACCTGCGGGCGGAGATGCATGGCGACGAAGCACAGATCAGCGTCGATGTGCTGGCGGATGCAGGCGCGCGTGGCAACGAGGCGCGTGTGAATGCGGAAGTGTTTTTTGTCTCTGCTGAATCGCTGGGCGCTCCATTGCAACAGGTGCAGAATCTCACGCTGCGACAAAGTGGTCCCGGCCTCTATGATGGTGCATTCATTCCAGAGAAGCCGGGCGTTTATCTCATCCGCGCTCACAGCGGCGCCCAGATGGTCACCGCGGGTCTGGTGAACAATCCCAGCGGAGAGCAAAGCCTTGGCACCGTGAACGAAAAACTGCTGCGTGAAGTTTGCGCAGTGACGGGTGGAAGTTATCTCGACTCAGGCACCACCCTTGACTTGGGATCCGCCCGGGCGCGGCGCTACATCGAACTGTGGCCGTACGTCGTGATGGCCCTGCTCCTTGTTTTTCTCGCGGACGTCGCCGTGCGGAGATGGGAGCATGTCACCGGAATTGGCGAAATGGTGTTTGGCTGGACCAGAAAGAGCGCGTAGCACTCCTGCCGTTGGCATGCCCGTTTAATCATTTTAGAAAGCACCACTCATGAAAAAGACAATCTTCACGAATCAGTCCAGCACCCGGCGCGAATTCCTCGGCGGCGCTGGAGCATTGGCGGCAGGTCTTGCCCTGCCACGCTACGTGTCGGCTGCAGAATCCCCCAAGCCCAACTCGGTGATCGGCGGTGTGCGCATTGGATGCATCTCCTACAGCTATCGCAGCATGGCGAGTTCGGCCGAGGATACCCTCAAGGCTCTTCTCGCGGACGGGCTGAGCGAGGTGGAACTGATGGGCGGAGCGATCCAACAGTACGCGGGTCTTACAGCACCGGCAGGTGGAAAGGGCAAAGGCAAGGACAAGGACAAGGCGGTTCCTGAGGCGCCGGCCGCGAAGGTGACCGACGAACAGCGCGAGGCGCAACTGGCGAAGTGCCGGGAGTTGCGCAAGATGTACAACGACGCCGGGGTGAACATTCACCTGCACAAGCTCAGCTTTGGACCCTCGGACGAGGAGATAGAATTCAATTTCCTGGTCGCCAAGGCGCTGGGCTGCGTGGGCATCACCACCGAGCGCAACGATTTTCTGGCAAGGAGAGTCGCGCCCTTCGCGGAGAAACACAAGATCTGGGTCGCGTTTCATAATCACACGAACAACATCCCGGTCATCGACAAGCCCGATCCCCTTCTGGATTGCGGCGCCTACATCGGCTTCAACGTCGACATCGGCCACTACGTGGCGGGCTCCAAGGGATTGTCCCCCATTCCGGTGCTCGAGAAATATCATGACCGCATTATCAGCCTGCACCTCAAGGACCGGACCGCCGATGCCGGCAACCTTCCCTGGGGACAGGGTCAAACGCCGATCAAGGAGGTTCTTCAGTTGATGAAGAAGGAGAAGTGGACGTTTCCGGCGGACATTGAATTGGAATACAAAATTCCCGATGACTCGGACGCCGTGAAGGAAGTGGCCAAGTGCCTGCAATATTGCAAAGAGGCGCTCGCCTGATCGATCGGAGGGCGGCTTGCGGATTGAGGCGGCCGTGCCGGCCAATTCACGAGGTGCCCGGACGGAAGTTCAGCACCGAAGGTGCGCTCCATGCCAGCCTGGGGCGCAACCCCGGGAAATGGGTTTAACAAACTGTCAGGGGCTGAAAGCCCGATTCATGCCTGGAAATCGCGGACGCTCTAGGTCGCTTTTTCCAGCAGCTCCTCTCCAAGCTTCGCCGAAAGCCGCCGCTTTACCTTCGATATCGGACGGTTGAATACTTTCTCCGCTCTATTAAAGGCGCGCCGTTTCAGCTTCTTCCGTCGATGGTTCATCTTTCGATGCAACTCTTTGTCATCCCGCCGGGGCGGCGCAAAATCGATCGCGAGGGCGAAAATGTCCAGGTCGTGGCAGTCTCCCAACAGTGAGCCCAGGCGGTGGATGCGTCGCAAGCTCTTGGTCTGGCCCAGCCAATGGTGCAGTGCCAGGGATTGATGGTATTGGTCCTTCACGCGCTTGCGCCAGGTGTGCAGTGTTTTCGCGGTGGGATGCCTTCGCGACTTCTTCCACGCCTTTCGCGCGCGGCGGCAGGTCTTGAGATAACTTTGGATCACGTCATCCCAACTGAGGCTGCGCAGGTTCAAGTGCTCCGTGAATGTGACGAGTTCGATGACGAAAGCGTCCAGCAAGGTCAGATCGGGGCGCTCCGTGTGTATCGCAACGCGTCGCGCTACTCCGAGATCGCGGCCCAGGTCGGCGAGCACGTCGGCGTCCCGATTTGCCGTAAGCGCGTCTTTGATTCCACGAATGCCCGCCCGTACCGTCGCGAGACTTTCCTTTTCCATGCACGGGGCAGCCAGCAGGAGCAGCGCCTGGATCTTCTTCATTCGTCGGCGCAAGGCGTGAGTGGCAATTTTGGGCCGTTCTGAGATGCCAGTGAGGTCTTCTTGCGCCTGGTGCGCGATCTGCACAAGGAGATGCTGCAGCCAGCGCCCCGCCGTCACCGGCGCTTTCGTGCCTGCAGAGTTCTCCTGAGGAGACGCCGTCTTCATGGGGTAGATATCAACCCTCCTGCACAGGCAGACGGCAAGCACGAAGATTGCGTGAAAAGGTGCCCGCAAGGCGGACACTCCTGTCCGCCGGACCGAAATATTCAGAAGAATGGCGAAGGCCGACTGAAATCTCCCGACTAGAACAGCAGCGGGATCACCAGGATCGCCACGATGTTCACCACTTTGATCATCGGGTTGATCGCGGGTCCGCTGGTGTCCTTGTAGGGATCGCCAACCGTGTCACCGGTAACTGCGGCCCGGTGGGCCTCGCTGCCTTTGCCGCCGTGGTTGCCTTCTTCAATAAACTTCTTCGCGTTGTCCCACGCACCGCCCGCGCTCGTCATGCTGAGCGCTAGGAAGAGTCCAGTCACAATCGTGCCCATGAGCACGCCACCGAGCGCTTTGTAACCGAGAATGGGAATGCTGCCCACAATGAGCACGCCCGCGAGGGGCAGCAGGGCCGGCACGATCATTTCGCGCAGCGCCGCGCGCGTCACGATGTCCACGCAGGTGGCATACTCGGGGATGTCAGTGTGGGTCAGGATCCCAGGCTTCGCGGCGATCTGCCGCCGCACCTCTTGCACCACCGCGCCGGCGGCATTGCCCACGGCATTCATGCTCATGGCGGAAAAGAGGAACGGCATGAGCCCGCCGAGGAAAAGACCAATGATCACATACGGATCCTTCAGCGAGAATTCCACCGCATGCCCGAGGTGTCGCTCCAGCTCGAGGTAGAACGATCCGAAGAGCACCAGCGCCGCCACGCCCGCGGAAGCGATCGCGTAACCTTTCGTCACGGCTTTCATGGTGTTGCCCACGGCATCCAGCGCATCGGTGATTTCGCGCACCTCCTTGGGCAGCTTGCTCATGACCGCGATGCCGCCCGCGTTGTCCGTGATCGGCCCGAAGGCATCGAGCGAAATGATGATGCCCGCCATGCTCAGCATGGACATCACCGCGATGGCAATGCCATACAGTCCCGCGAGAAGATAGCCGCCCGCGATGGACGCGCAGATGAGGACGACCGGAAGGGCCGTGGCGTAGTTTCCAATGGAGATGCCCGCGATGATGTTGGTGGCGTGGCCGGTCTCACTGGCCTTGGCGATCTTGCGCACGGGCCCGTATTCCGTGGAGGTATAATAATTGGTGATCACCACGACCGCCGCCGTGAGCGCAAGTCCGATCAGCGCCGCACAGTACAGCGCGCCGGTGCCGAAGGGCAATCCCTGCACGTTCCCGAACAACGCATAGGTTACAGGGAGTGCGAGCACCGCCGTCACCAATGCGGAAAGGCCGACTCCCTGCATGAGCAGTGCAGTGGCGGATCCCTGGCGCAAGTTCACCCACAAAATGCCGAGCACCGCGCCGATGATGCTGATGCCGCCAATCAAAAACGGATACACGAGTGCTTCACCAATTCCTTTGAGTGAAAGCGAACCAACGAGCAGGGCGCCGATGAGCGTAACAGCGTAAGTCTCGAACACGTCCGCGGCCATCCCTGCGCAATCGCCGACGTTATCTCCCACGTTGTCGGCGATGGTTGCGGGATTTCGTGGATCATCTTCTTCAAGGGCATTTTCGTTCTTGCCCACCAGGTCCGCACCGACGTCCGCCGCTTTCGTGTAAATTCCGCCGCCGAGACGTGCGAACACCGAGATGAGCGATGCGCCGAGCGCCAGGCCGACAAGTGATTCGATGGCGTCCTGCGCATGTCCGGTCCATTTCATGACCAGGTAGAAAATGGAGACGGCAACGAGCGCGAGTCCCACCACGAGCAATCCGGTGACAGCACCGCCATTAAAAGCAACACGAAGGGCCGCCACGCGGCTCTCGGTAGCGGCCTGGGTGGTGCGCACGTTGGCGACCACCGCGATGCGCATCCCGATGAAGCCCGCCAGCATGGAGCACAGCGCCCCTAACAAAAAGCCGAGGGGAACGGGCGCCGAGCCTTTCCACCAGAAGAGCAGCGCCGTGAGGATCACCGCAATGATGCTGACCGTGCGAACCTGGCGGCTTAGATAGGCTTTGGCTCCTTCCTGAATGGCTCCCGCCACGTCCTTCATCGCTTCGTTTCCGGCGGAGCATGCCATGATCTTCTTGATGAGCACCACCGCATAAGCCAGCCCGCCAACGCCAAGTATGATGGAAAGAATGATGCCGTAATGAAGGAGGAAATCAGACATTTGGGGGAGTGAGGGAGAAAAAGCCGGTCGATGCGTTGAAGGCTGGCGCTTTTCGGTGCGAAGGAAAAAGCAGGCTCGGATTGTAGCGAGAATGTGACCTGAGGCAACGCGCTTTGTGAAAGAATTCACAAGCAGCCCACCCCGTTTTCGCACTCAGAAGGGAGATTTTGGCCGCCCTTGGTGGCTGTCCGCCCTACTGCGCCCGACCAGTTTTGGGCCGGTACAGGCAAAACAGGAAATTATGGAAATTATAAAAAATGCCTTGCCGTCTAGACCGATTCCTGTAAAATCCGCGAAAACAGCCCTTTGCTCGTATGAAGACCATTGAGCGCAATTTCGCCAGCAAACCTTGTTCGCTGCGGGTCCTCCCTCCGCGCGGCGGTCTCGATCTGACGGCGCTTTTGACGGGGCCCGCACGACGACCGGCAGCGGCGCTCATCCTGCCTTTCGTCCCAAGCCTGGCAGCAAGGTCTCATCAGGCGTTCGTTTCCAGCAGGCGCTTCTCGATGGAAGAAAGCAGACCCCGCCCGTCAGTTTCGCCGTGCATGACTTCGCCGAGGACCTGCACACCCATCCGCTGCAAAATCATTCCGTTTGGAATGCTCGCCGCATCGCGGCCTTCGGCGGCGTAGTTCAGGACCGCGCCAAGGCAGACCATGCCGCGCGCCAGGATGTTCCTCACTGTCAGCAGGGTGTGATTCAGCGCTCCCAGTTTGTTGTTCACCACCACGAGCACGGGCAGGCCCAGTGACTGGGCGAAATCGGCGGCAGTAATGCCTTCGAGCAACGGCACCTCCCAGCCACCGACCCCTTCCACCAGCACGTGATCTGTCTTAAGTGTTAGTTCCTCAAAGGCGCGATGCAGATCCTCCAAGTTTAGAATTCGGTTCTCGATCAGCGCCGCGGCAAAAGGGGAGGCGGGTGTCTTGAGCCAAACGGGGTTTACTTCATCCAGGTCGAGACCGTTGCTTCCGGCGGCGTGCAACCGCACGCTGTCCTCCCGTGATCCGCAGCAGAAAGGCTTGAACCCCGCCGCCTTCATGGAGCGCTGCTTCATGGCCTCGAGCAGCAGGCAGGTGACATAGGTTTTGCCGACGTCGGTGTCAGTGCCGGTAATGAAGAGGCGCATGAGTGCTACTTCTCCGACTCCTGTTTCTTTTTCTTCTTGCCGCTGCCGCGCGGAATCTGCACGCCGTCAGCGGTGAAGGGCCTGGCCTTGATGTCATCCGCGAGCAGCTGCGGCACCAACTTATCCTCGTGTTCAGCCGCAAACTGCCGGAGGAGGTCGCGGTGCTGCAGGAGAATGCTGTGACTGCCGGGATCGGTTGCCAGGTCGGTGGTCTCGCCGGGATCTTTTTCCAGGTCGACGAGCGATTCGCGCTGATTCCCAAACATGAACACACAGTACTTGTAGCGCTCCGTGCGCAGCATGCGTCCCTCAGTCACCGGCCGGAGGAGGCCCACGGGACCGCCCTGCACCATGTTGTTTCCGACAACCACATAGTCGCGCCAATGGCTCACCGGCTGGCAGGTGGCGAGCGGCCGCAGGCTCATGCCGGGCAGTTTCGCGGGCTGCTCGATGCCGGCGAAGTCCAGCATCGTCGGGAGGATGTCGATCCCCGTGTTTATTAGCCTGTCGCTGGTGCCGGCTTTGGTTGTGCCCTTCAGGCTTACGATGAGCGGGACGCGCGCGGACTCCTCGTAAAAGACCGTCTTTTGATTGAAACCGTGGGCGCCGGCGCATTCGCCATGGTCCGCAGTGAAGATGATCAGGGTGTTCTCCTCAAGCCCTGCCTCGCGCAAGGCCTGCAGAACCTTCCCGATCTCCGCATCCGCTTTCTCAATCAGCCGGTAGTAGGCCCAGCGCAGTTCCCGCCACTTCTCCGGCGTAAAGTTGCCCACCGGAAACGTGTCGGTGGCGTGATACGACTGGCGCATCATCGACATGGTGTCCGGCTCGTTTTTGGGCGGCAGAAGATTGGCGGGCGCCGGCGGGAGCTGTTCCAGGGGTGGGGGAGTTCCCACGGGACCATTGGAGAGAGGCTCGCCGCGGGCCACTTCGCAGATGTTGTGCGGATTTACAAAGCTTGCCACCGCGAGAAAAGGCCGGTCGTGCTTTTGACGGATGAACTGCACCACGTTGGCGGCGATCTCGGCGTCCGTTCCTTTGCCCTTCAGGGTCTCGAAGCCGTGGGACTCCCCATTCTCCTCCTTGAAACACAGGTGCCATTTCCCCGCGTATGCAGTTTCATAACCCGCGCGGTGCAGGTAGGTGCCCATGTTGACAAACTCCTCCGTGTTGAGCGTGGCCTGGATGTTCGCCGTCACTCCGGTCTCGTGGGGGTAGCGTCCCGTGAAGATGGAGTTGCGCGAGGGCATGCAGATCGGGTTCGCAGCATAGGCGCGCGTGAAGAACATCCCGTTGGCCGCAATGCTGTCGAGCGCGGGCGTCCTGAGATACTTGTCTCCCATGCGGCAGCTCAGGCCAGTGGAGACGTGCTGGTCCGTCATGATGAACAGGACATTGAGCCTCTTCGCTTCCGCGGCATGAAGCGGGGCGTGCAGCGCGCCGGTAACGGCGACCAGGAGAACGAGAAGGAGGCCGGCGCCGGCAAGTCTTGAGTTCATAGGAGTGCCCCAAGCAACCCATCCGCCGGGGCAGCCACAGCCGTTACACGTCTATTATACAGGCGTCAATTCAAATAGCGGAACTCGGCGCTGGCCATGAGGGCCTGGCAGAAGGCGCTCCAGGCGTACATGGAGATGTCCCTGCCGCCGCCCTTGGCGGTCCTGGCCTTGTCGGCATCCTGCGAGTAGTTGCTGAAAAAGGCGCGCGTGGCCTGGGTCTCCTGCGCGGTGGGGGCGCGACCGAAGGCCATCCAGTAGGCGTTGCTGGCCCGGGTGGGATTGTCCTTCGCTGATTCATAAACACGGCGCGCAAAGGCATCGCTCAGGGACACGACCTGCGGGTTGTTCAGCAGGTAGAGGCTTTGCGAGGGCACGTTGGTGGTCTCGCGGTCCCCGGTCACGAGCGCAGGATTGGCGAAGTCGAAAAGCGCGAGCGCCTCCGGCAGCACGTCGCGCAGGATCGGCAGATACACCGAGCGATAATTGGTGGGTTGCTGGGTGGACATGAAGACCCTGATGAGGCCTTCCCGGCCTTGGTCACCCATGCGGCACACGGTTGATCCCTCGGGCGGATAGAGGTCGAGCTTGCCGCTGACCGCGAGCATGGCGTCACGCAGGGATTCGGCATCGAGGCCCCGGGTATTCATGCGCCAGAAGAGGGCATTGTCGGGATCGGCCGCGAAATTCTGGGGCGCGTTTTGCGAGGCGAGCTGGTAGGTGCGGCTGAGCACGATTTCGCGGACCATCTTCTTGATGCTCCATCCATTCTGGATGAAGCGGATGGCGAGGTGGTCGAGCAGTTCGGGATGGGTCGGCTTCTCTCCCATGGCGCCGAAGTTATCCACCGTGGCCACGATCCCGCGGCCGAAGAGCCAGCGCCACATGCGGTTCACCATGACCCGCGCGGTCTGCGGATTCTCCTCGCTGCCAAGCCAGTTGGCGAGATCGAGACGTCCACTGCCATTGGTGATCTTGGGCGGTTCGTTCTTAAACATCACCTGCACCAACCCTCGCGGAATGGTTTCATTGCCAGGCTGCGTGGCTTCCCCGCGATTGAAAATGGTGCTATTAATCGGCATGCGCCGGTCATAAACGCCCATGGTGAGGATGCGCGGATTGCCCTGCTCGTCGTAGCGCCCGAGTTGTCCCTTGGTCTCGCCCATCTGCTGGCGTACCGCCTGGACCTTGAAGAAATTGACGTCCTTGCCCGTGCGCCGCGCTTCCATGGCTTCGCGCACGCCGGTATCGCGGGCCTCCGCGAGTTCACCAACGCGGCGCTGGAGGCTCTGCCGTTGTGTGGGGCTGATGCCTTCGAAGCCGGCCGGCATGCCGGACTCCTTGCCCAGATCAATCAAGTCGGCGGTGTTGTTGTTCTGCACCGCCTCGCTGGTGCCGAACAGCGTTTCGCTGCTGAAAAAGATGCCCGCCATGGCATAATAATCACGCTGCGGAATGGGATCAAACTTGTGATCGTGGCAGCGCGCGCAGGCCACCGTCGTGGCGAGGAACGCCTGCGAGAGCGTGTCGATCTGCTCATCCGCCACTTCCAGTGCGAACTGCCGTCGATTGCGTTCGTTGTGCGGCTTTGCGCCGATCGCCAGGAAGCCGGTGGCGACGATCTTCTTGCTCTGGTCGACCGCGTCCTTGTAGGGAAGCAAATCGCCGGCGATCTGCTGGCGCACGAATTCATCGTACGGCATGTCCTCGTTCATCGCGCCGATCACCCAATCGCGGTAACGCCACGCGAAAGGATAGGGTACGTTGATATCCTTGCCACTGGACTCCGCATAGCGCGCCACATCCAGCCAATGCCGGCCCCAGTATTCGCCGAAGCGTTCAGAGGCGAGAAGGTTGTCCACCACATGAGCGAAGGCATCCGCCGACGTGTCTTTCATAAACGCCTGTATGTCCCCAGGATTCGGCGGCAGCCCGGTGAGATCGAAGCTGACACGGCGAAGGAGGTCGAGCTTTGCGGCATCCGGCACGGGCTGGAGACCCTTGTCCTCGATCTTCGCGAGAACGTAGCGGTCGATATCCGACTTGGGCCAGGCCGTGTTCTTCACGGTGGGCGGCTCGGTCTTCTTCGGCTGCTGGTAGGCCCAGTACTTCCGGCCTTCCTCGATATTGATTTCGCGCTTCTTCCACTCAGAGGCCTTCTTTCCGGCATCCGCCACGGCCCCTGTGCCGCGCGGATCAGGTGCACCCATTTTGACCCACGCCTCGAAGTTCGCGATCACTGAATCCGGCAGTTTCTCCTTGGGCGGCATGGCCGTGTCCTTGTCGTGGTACCGGATGGCCTCGATCAGCAGGCTGTCATCCGGCTTGCCCGGGACAATGGCGGGGCCGGTGTTGCCGCCCTGCAGCACCGCTTCCTTCGTGTCCAGCCGCAAGCCGCCTTTGAGCTTCTTGGCCTGGGCGGAGTGGCAGTTGTAGCACTTCTCCGCGAGTACCGGCCGGATGTTCCGCTCGAAGAAGTTGTTCTGTTCATCCGTGGCGGCGGCATCCGCCGCAAAGGCTCGAGGCAGGGCTGCGGCGCAAAGAAGCAGGGGGAGAAGGGATCTCGAAGTCATGGCGCGTGCGTCAGGGTTGCTTGGGGCAGTAAAACCCCATGACGCCGCAGGGGTTGCGGAGGTTTCAGGGAAGCGGAGGGAAAAGGAAGATTGGAAGGATGGAAGGGTGGAGGGCCGGAGAGGTGGATTAATGGAGGGGTGATGAACATGGCTCGTCCACGGGCTGGAGAAGGCCGGCACGAGTTTATTATTTGTGATGCAAGCGGGCTGGCGCTCCCATTCATCAGTTTTTCACCGCGACGACGGAAGACTCGCGGGCGGGATCACAGAATTTCTGCCAGTCCGGGAGTTCGCAGAGGGAGCTGTCGATGTACAAGTGATGCCAGAGCTGGGTCGCGACCACCGCGGCGAGGCCGAGTTCGATGGAAAGGCGGGGCAATGATCCCGCCCGCAGCTGCCGGTAGTCCTTGCGCCACTGGCGCACTGCCTTGATATCGAAATACCCCGTGCGGCGCAGGGATTCCTCGCTGAGGAGCTGCGCGATGAAGGGTGGCTCCGGATCGATATGGAAGCTGTCGAGCGGGGCCCGGAAGATGACCTTGCCTCTTTGATAAACTTCTTTGGGGACCCAGCGCTCGGCGAGAAGGCGCAGGATGTGCTTGTCGCGGAAACCGTGGAGTTTCCACTTCGGGTGGATTCGCGCGGAGAAATCAAACACGTCCTCGTCCAGGAAGGGATAGCGAACCTCGACAGAGGAATGCATGGCGACGCGGTCGCCCTTGGCCTGCAGGAGGTGGCCGGCCAGCGTGACCCGGGCAGCGACCCAAATCCCGCGATTCAGCGGATGCCACTTGGTGGCACGGGAGAGATCGATGCCCAGCGCGTGCCAGGCATCGACGCCATCCGTGAGAGAGCGCATGGAGTCGCCGTAGAAGCGGAGTTTATTGAGCGTGAGCAGCCCGTAGGAATCGATCCAGGCATTTGAGCCGCCCATGGTCTTTTCCACTTCCGCGCGCATAGAGGCAGGAAACTGCGGGACCTTGTTCAAGCGCAGATAGGCGCGCCGGAGGTGGTCGCTGAGAGGCAGCCCCGGGATCTTGTCGAGGTATCCCATGGCCTTCCAGATCTTGTACCATGGGTAGCCCACGAACCACTCGTCCGCTCCCTCCCCGGTGAGCACCACTTTCTGGTCGCACGAGTGCACCTTGCCTGCGAGTTGCAGCAGCGCTGCGCAGGAAGTGTCCACCACGGGAGATTCTGCCGCGGAGATCAGACTCGGATAAGTTTGCAACGCGTCCTCCGTGCGGAACTCCTGAACGGTCGGCAAGTTCGCGCCGATGTGCTTTGCGACCAGGCTGGCGGCATCCAGTTCGTCCAGTTGCGGATCGTCCACGCGAACCGTGTATGTATGAATGGACTTCCCGCGCAGGTGGCACGCCAGGGCGAGGATGACGCTCGAATCCACGCCCCCGGAAAGATAGGAACCCACGGGAACATCTGCACGAAGGCGCTTGTCCACAGCCGCAAGGAGCAGTTGCTCCAACTTGTCCACCATCGTTTTCGCATCGCCGTCTTCCTCATCACCCGCGTTCGGGAAATCCATGGTCCAATACGCCAGCTCGCGAACCGAGGCGGGGTCGGAGCCATGCGCCGGACGGATCTGCAGGTAGTGTGCTGGAGGCAGAAGCTGCACACCCTCAAAACAGGTGGTGGGGCCAGGCTGCGCGGAGAAAGTGAAGACGTGATCGATACCCTTCAGATCGGGCCTGGCGGGCACCATGCCGGAGGCGAGCAGTCCCTTGATCTCGGAGGCGAAAAGGAGCCAGTCTCCCTGCCGGCTCCAGTACAGCGGTGCGATGCCGAAGCGGTCGCGGCCGAGCATCAATTCCCGGCGCCGCTCGTCCCAAAGCGCGATCGCGAACTGGCCGCGCAACTGCGCGAACATGCTGTCCTGATGCTCCTCCCACATGTGGGGAATGATCTCGGTGTCGCAATGCGTGACGAGGCGGTGGCCTTTGGACTGGAGCTCCTTCTTCCGCTCCACATGGTCGAATAACTCGCCGTTGAAGACGACGTGCACGCTGCGATCCTCGTTGGCCATGGGCTGCTGGCCATCCGCGAGACCTACGATGCTGAGCCTGCGCGAGACCATGCCGAGACCGGGACGCCAGCAGAAGCCTTCTTCATCCGGGCCGCGATGGGTGAGCGCCCGCCCCATCCTCTGAACTGCGTCTTTTGGCACCTCGCGGTTCGCACCGCTCAAATCAATCATGCCTGCGATTCCACACATGTCGTTTGTATCGTCTGACGGAGCAAAAAGGGCGAGAAATTCTTTGGGAAAAAGGAAGGGGGAGCTGGAAACTGGATTGTGGATATTGGACCTATGGGGTCAGAGGTGGAGCAGCGGACAGAGGCCGCGGAAGAATAGCAACATCGGGTGGGGAGGAGGAAAAGTGCGCCAAACCAACTAAGATTTGTCTAGTGGCTCTGGATATTTTAGCGAAGGACTGGACTGGGTGAAACAAAGTTTACAGTTTTGAAGGTGATGTCGGGTCGTCTTTGGACTTCGAGGCATTCCGTTAAGTAGGGTTCTTGGCCGGAATAGGCCGGAATAGGCCGGAATAGGCCGGATTGGTCCGGATTTTTGGTTGGATCGCAATGAGGGAGGCAGAGATCCGGGGTGCGAGGGTTTCAGGGAAGAATTGCTTTTGGGTTGCACGGGGCGGGAACGCCCGCGCCAGCTGACCGTTGGGCCCGTGTGCGCAATTCATGGAGCATTATGGCACGATTGAGAGGAAAAGTCACGAGTTTAATATACTTTGTTTTGATTGAAGGGGGGGCGGGCCATCGCGGCGGACTGGGACCGGGTGCCGCGCATTTCCGGCGGATGGCTATTAAACGCAGCCGCGCCGTTGATTCAAGCGGCCCATGAGGGTTGCGTTTCCGGCTGGAAGGCGTCGCGATAAGGACGCATGGGGAGCGCCGGGTCTGAGGCGCGAGCGGCGGCAAGGTGATCGACGATGGAGCGCGCTGCGCGGGTCGCGAGCAGATGGACATCCTCCATCAAGATGTGCGCAAATCCGCCGTTCCTCCCGATGCTGTAGAGACCTTCGACGCCGGTGCCGGATTCCTGGCGCCGTCTTTCCGCTTCATAGCACCGATGATAGATGGGATAGGCCACGGGGGTGCGCAGCACTTTGCAGCCGAGATAGCGCTGGCGGGCGTCCGGAAGGAGCCGGACAACGCCTTCGAGACAAAGCTCACCCAGAGCCTCGTCACTCATGGACCAAATGGCGTCATTCACCTGGCAGCCGATGTCCGCCATGATGACGGTCTTTTCTGCGGGCGCGAGCTGGGGTGCGGACGCAGGGGGTTCCGAGAGGCGGAAGAAGGGCAGGTCCTTCCCGGGAGTCCAGACGACCGGCTGCGGAAGCAGATCGCGACCCTGAAGGCGGAGATTCACGAAGACCATGGGACGGTAGGCAAACTGGCGCAGCGGCTCGAGCTTATCCGTGCCGCGGACGAGAGAGGGCAGCACATTCAGTGGAGCGGTGCTGATGACCGCGGAGCATTCGATTTCCTCGCCGCGGCAGATGACGGATTTCACGCGGTCATTCGCGACGGTGATCTGGCTGACTGGGGAATTCAGCCGAATGAAAGAGTGCAAGCTTTCCGCGAGCTTTTCACAGAGCCTGCCCACGCCGCGAGTCGGATACACGTGCCAGACCCCCGCGCTCTCCGGCACCTCCCTGGCATAGCCGCAGGCCACCGGCAACCCCGTGAGACGTGCCGCGATCCGCAGCCAGATGGTCCGAAAGAGGCTGCAAGGAAGCTTCTCACCCACCTCCGGAGAGAGATCCGAAGCAGGGACACCGGACCATGCTTCCACCAGGGGAATGGCGACTTCTTCCGCGAGCACTTTGCCGTATTGTTGCCGGAACCATGCAGCGGCGCTGTCCGGTGGCGGCTTCTCCTCGAGAATCCGGGCCATTCGTGCACGAATCGCACCGAGGGCATAACGCGGGAACCGGAGGAGTCCGAGGGGATAGCTGTGGAAACGCCCCCCTAGATAGACGGCCTCGCCGTGCCTTGCCACGGTCTGGCATTCCTCCTCGATGCCGATAGTTTTGGCCAGGCGGTTGGTGATGAGATGAGCGCCCATGTCATAACAGAATCCATCGGCATCCCAATTGGAGGAGGCGAGGCCGGCCAGTTTCTGGTTGGCCTCAAACAGGAGGAAGGCTACCCCGTGCCGATGCAGAAAGTTGGCTGCTGTCAGCCCAGCAAGGCCCCCGCCGAGAACGGCCACGGGCTTGGAGGAGGGGGAGGGCATAATGGAAATTCCAATATAATATGGAAATTCAACTGATGGCAACCACATCGCGTGCTGGAAAGAAGCTTTTTTGCTCCAGCGAGTGACCGTCGGAGTTCAGCTGGTTTGTGCACGCGACCGTGGGGAACCGCATCCGCGGGTCTGAATGGGTCGTTCTGTCGCAGGTTTGCTTGCCAAGGCTCCCTGCACTTGGGGCTATTCATGGTCTGCCCTTGAGGGGCAGGAAGGTATACAGGCCATATTGGAGGGCGAGGGAGCGTTCAGCGACTTCCCTCAGGCGCAAAGAGGCTGTAGGAAGCGATGTCCCAGTGTGAGACATGTCGTGCGATGTGATGAGGCGTCGCTTCGCGAACTGTTCAATGTGGTGTTGGGAAACGAAGCGGGGTATGTCATTTTGGATACCGTCAGGGACGGCGGGATCGTCATCGTCACGATGGAAGACGGTAGGACGGTGGAAATGGCGACGCCCAAGCAGACGCTGCGCATGCTCGAGGAGCACTTTTCGTGGAAACCTTCAGGAACAGAGGCTCTGGCACTACAGATTTCCCTATAGGAGTCTCAGGTTGCAGTAATGGCGCGAAATTTACCAAAATCGGCGCCATGAAAGCTCCATGCATAGGCCGCGGGACGGTCCGGATTAAAGAGGGCGCGGACCTGGCCACTGGTTTCATCAATGTGGAAAGCTACGCGTACAACAATGCCGTGAGACACGGGGTGCGGCTGGCTCTCTCGGACGCGGTACCGGGGGGCTGTGCGGTGGACGTGGTGCTCGATCCGGAAGATGCGGCGAGGCTGGCAAGATTGATGGGCACGCTGGCGAGGGCTGCCATGATCAAGCGCGAGGCACAGGCGATGGAGGGGTGTGGACGAACGGAAAGGCTGTCAGCGTAGGTCGCGGAACGAGGCACGTCCCAGCAAAGCCGGGCGGCTGCGATTATTAATCAGCCATGTCTTTCGCGCGGACAGGGGCCGATGCGTATCAGCGGTCAAAACCAAACAAGCCGTCGTCTCCGCGACTCCTTCACGCCAGTAGCCAGCCAGCAGGATTCTTTCTTCATGGTGAACCAATCGTTTGCGAACGGGGTCGCAGCCGCAGTGATCTCATCGGGCGCCGTGCGCAGTGAAATGAACCCAGGGGCGAATGAGGACGAACGGCCTTGAGCCGCGCCTCCGGTTTGTTGATCAAGTCGTGCCTCGTCGCGTGAAAGAGTGCATCGAAATAACTTGCCGCCGTGACGTGCACTCGCATAATAAGCCTCCCGACGAGAAGCGAGAAACGCACGTGCCAAGTTCCAGCAAACAAGCAGGGAGGCGGAGCTGTCTTTTTCGCAACTTCTTGGGAATCAACAAGATGGGGGTATAGCTCAGTTGGTAGAGCGTCTCGTTCGCAATGAGAAGGTCAGCGGTTCGAATCCGCTTACCTCCACCAGTTGAAGATAAAGGGGGTATAGCTCAGTTGGTAGAGCACCTGCTTTGCAAGCAGGATGTCAGCGGTTCGAATCCGCTTGCCTCCACTTCTTCAGGGCGACGGGTGGCAGCACGTACAACACAGTTGTGGGCTGGCGAAAGTCCCGCTATGAAGAACGGCATGATGCACCGATCCGCCTTCCTTTCCGGTCTCCTCGTCGCTTGTTTCTTCAGTCCGTGTGGCGCCGAGACGAAGCGGCCCGATCCTGCGCGATTCGCCAAGGAAATCGCCAAGTTCGATTCGGACGATGCTGCAAGTCCGCCTGGAAAGGGTGGGATCGTGTTCACGGGCAGTTCCAGCGTGAGGAAGTGGGATCTGAAACAAGCGTTTCCTGACTTGCCGGTATTGAACCGGGGCTTTGGTGGATCGGTGTCCAATGATCTCGTGGCGTATGCTGAGCAGGCGGTGCTGCGCTATGAGCCAAAGATCCTCGTGGTCTACACGGGAGGGAATGACATTCATGCGAAGCTGACCCCGGAGGAGGTGCTGTCGGATTACACGAAGTTCCTCAGCCTGGCCCACGAGAAGCTGCCAAAGACGCGGATCCTGGTACATGCGGTGCGGACGGGGCCTGTACGCATCACGGAACTGGAGACGGCGGAGAAGTTTAATGCACTGCTCAAGGCGTGGTGCGCGGACAAACCGTGTATCCGCTGGTTCGAGGTGCCCAAGACGCTGGTGAAAGAGGGGAATGCTCCACTGGACGAGAAGCTGTATCTGGCGGACCGGCTGCATCTCAATGAAGAGGGATACAAGCTGTGGAATGCCGACTTCAGCCCGGCACTCCACGAAGAGTGGGTGAAGGTGAAGGATGGGAAGTGATGCGGCGGTGATGGTGCTCCATCACAGCGAGGAACCTCGCAGGGAATAATTTCAATCACGCGCCGCAATGAAAGGGCGCGAGCGTGGGTATTTTGCAGGTGACGATGAGCGCCGGACCCAGGACGTTCAGCAAGCCCGACTGCGGATTCTCCCGCAGCATCGTGCGTGCGGTGATGTGGTGCTGCATTGGTGCGATGGCAGCGAACGCCGCTGAAGGCGAAGTGGGATACAACCGGGATGTGCTGCCGATTTTCGCGGACCACTGCTTCACCTGCCATGGACTGGACAAGGCAAACCGAAAGGCTGGACTGCGGCTCGATCAGGTCGCCGCGGCGACGGCTGAACTGGAATCGGGCGCGAGGGCGATCGTGCCCGGCCATCCGGAGGACAGCGAATTGGTCAAGCGCATCTTCACCGATGACGTGGATGACATGATGCCGCCGAAAAAAACGGGCAAACCCCTCACGACGGCCGAAAAGGACGTGCTGAAACAGTGGATCGCGCAAGGAGCCAAGTATGAGCGGCATTGGGCGTACATCGCGCCGCGACGGGTAGAACCGCCGGTGATCGAGGGCGTGACCGAGCCCATCGATCGCTTCATCCGTGCGAGGTTAATAAAGGATGGGATGAGGCCATCGCCCGAAACGGATCGAGCCACGTTGCTCCGGCGCGTGACGCTCGATTTGACGGGCCTGCCGCCATCGCCGCTGGAGGTGGATGCGTTTATAAATGATACGCGAGGCGATGCCTATGAGCGCGTGGTGGACCGGCTGCTGGCCTCGGAGCACTTCGGCGAACGGTGGGCGCGCTGGTGGCTGGACCTGGCGCACTACGCGGACAGCGATGGTTACCTGCAGGACTTCATTCGTCCCGTGGCGTGGCGCTACCGGCAATGGGTGGTGGAGGCTTTCAATGGCGACATGCCGTTCAATGAGTTCACCATTGACCAACTCGCGGGTGACCTGTTGCCGAATGCGACGATTGCACAGCGCATGGGCACTGGCTTTCTGCGAAACACGCTAAGCAACCGTGAGGGCGGCGCGGACCTGGAGGAATTCCGCGTGAATCAGGTGATCGACCGCACCATGACCCTCGGCACGACATGGCTGGCGCTGACCACCGGCTGTGCGCAATGCCACGATCACAAGTTCGACGCGATCTCGCAGCGCGAGTTCTACCAGCTCTACGCTTTCTTTGATAGCGCCGACGAAGTGAACTTCAATGCGCCGCTGCCCGGCGAGCGCGAAGCCTTTGAGAAAGCGAAACCGGAACACGATCGCAAGCGAGCGGAGCTGCTGGCACCGGTGGCGGAGCGGGTGGCGGCTCTGCAATCGGATTGGGAGAAGCGGTTATTATACGCTGAGGCGCATCCGAATGAGGACTTTGCGTGGGACCGCGCGCTCGAGCTGCTTGGCCTGCAGTGGGGGCAAAGCCTGGGGGAAGGACAGCTCGAAGGGATCAACATCATCAAGGTGCCACTCGCGCAACGAACACAGGATCAGCGCGACCGGCTGCTCGACTATTTTCTCAAGTCTGCGCCCGCTGCCTACACGACTGAGTTCAAGGAACTAAAAATCGCCGAGTTGAATTCAAAGCTTGAAGCGCTGGCGAAGGAACTGCCACCTGTGACGCGGGCGCCGGGCATGGCGAGCTTTCCCATACATCGCGCGACGCACGTGCACGTGCGTGGGGAGTTCCGGCGCAATGGCGATGAGGTGCAGCCAGGTACGCCGGCGGCGCTCCCTGATTTGGATGGCGGGAAGGACCGGCTGGCGCTCGCGCGCTGGCTGGTGTCTCCTGGGAACCCTCTGACGGCACGCGTGGTGGTGAACCGACTCTGGCAGGAACTGTTTGGGCGTGGCATCGTCGCGACATCCGAGAATTTTGGAGTGCGTGGGAGTCCCCCTTCTCATCCTGAACTGCTCGACTGGCTCGCGGTGGAGTTCATGAGCGAGGGATGGAGCGTGAAGTCGATGCTGCGGCGCATGGTGCTGTCGCAGACGTATCGTCAGTCCTCCGCGGCAAAACCCGAACTAGTCACGCGTGATCCGCAGAATCTCCTGGTGGCACGACAGAACCGGCTGCGGCTTTCGGGTGAAGCGGTACGCGATGCAGCGCTCGCCGTGAGCGGTCTGTTAAACCCGGCCAGCGGCGGTCCCGGCGTGAAGCCGCCACAGCCGGCGAGCGTGTCCAAGGATGGATACAAGAACAGTTGGGAGCCAAGCACGGGAGCGGATCGGTATCGCCGCGGCCTCTACACCTTCATCCAGCGGACCTCGCCCTTTGCCCAGTTCGTGACTTTTGATCTGCCGGACACGAGCCGGAGCTGCACGCGCCGGGAACGATCGAACACGCCGCTGCAAGCATTGAACCTGTTGAACGATCCTGTTTTTCTCGAATGCGCGCAGGCGCTCGCGGGGCGGGTGCTGCGGGAAGTGAAGGCGAAAGAATCGAAGCGACTCGATCACGCTTTCATCCTGGCGCTTGGGCGTGCGCCAAAGCCGGAGGAGTCGGGGAGACTTCTGGAGTATCTTCGACAGCAGAGAAAACTTTTTGGGCAGGAGCCGAGCGCGGAACGTTCGCTTTTGCAGGACGGCCCCGCGGTTTCAGACGCGGCGTGGACGGCGCTGTGCAGCGTGCTCTTGAATCTCGATGAGTTTATCAATCGTGAGTAATCCCGGAACAACGTAGCAGAATCTTATGCATCCGTTCAACCGCCGCCAATTTCTCACCCGGAGTTCCCACGGCTTTGGCGCCGTGGCACTCTGGCATTTGCTGGCGGACAACGGCGCCGCCGCGGAACCGCACTTTCCGGCGAAGGCGAAGAACGTCATCTTCCTTTTCATGATGGGCGGGCCATCACAGGTCGATCTCTTCGATCCGAAGCCGAAGATGACGGCGCTTCACGGCCAGCCGATGCCGGCTTCCCTCATGCAGGCAAAAAAGAGTGCGACGGGTGGAGTGCTGGACACCGTGCTGGCGAGCCCGCGGAAGTTTCAACGCTACGGGCAGTGTGGCATGGACTTCTCCGAGTTGCTTCCGCACACGGCAGCGATGGCAGATGAGATCTGCATGATGCACTCGATGCACGGTGAGCAGAGCAATCATGATCCCGCGCAATTGCTGCTCCACTGCGGCACGCCGTTGTTCGGGAATCCGAGCATGGGCTCGTGGGTGAACTATGGTCTGGGCAGCGTTTGCCGAAACATGCCCGGCTACATGGTGCTGACCTCGGATGATGGCCGCGGTCTGGAAGGCGCCGGGGCGTCGCTGTGGGGCAGTGGGTTCATGCCTTCGACCTATCGCGGGGTGACATTCCGAAACTCCGGCGATCCCATTCTTCACCTCGGGAGTCCGCCTGGAATCAGCGCGAGCACGCAGCGAGCGAGGCTGGATGTGTTGCGGGACCTGAACCAGATGCACCAGCAAAGCACCGGCGATGCAGAGATTGCCTCGCGCATCGCGTCTTATGAGATGGCGTTCCGCATGCAGACTGCGGCTCCGGAGCTGCTGGACTTTACGGAAGAATCGGCTGCGACGCGCGCCATGTACGGGATGGATTCGGAGAAGACGCGTGCCTTCAGCACGAACTGCCTGCTGGCGCGTCGCATGGTGGAGCGCGGCGTGCGCTTTGTGCACTTGGTGCACAGTTCCTGGGACCACCATAGCGATTTGAACACACGTCTCGCCAACAATTGCGAAATGACCGACCAAGGGGCCGGCGCGCTGATCAAAGATTTGAAGCAGCGAGGCCTGCTCGATGAGACGCTCGTGGTCTGGGCCGGGGAATTCGGCCGCACGCCCATGGGCGAGGTCCGGCGCGGGATTAATAAAGGCAAGGAAGGGCGCGATCATCACCCCCACGCATTCAGCCTCTGGATGGCCGGCGGCGGCGTGAAACGCGGCCATGTTCACGGAGTCACCGACGATTTTGGGTTTAATGTGGTCGAGAACCCCGTGCACATCCACGATCTCCAAGCGACCGTGCTTCACCTGCTCGGCATCGATCACGAACGCCTGACGTACCGACACGCGGGCCGGGACTACCGGCTCACCGATGTCGCCGGCAAAGTAGTGAAGGAGATTCTGGCGTGAGGGAAAGCCGCTATGCGGACGGTGAAGTCTTTATCAAACTGATCACGCATTCCAGATGCCGTGTCTGCGGAAAAAGGTCGAAAGGCTGCACTTTGCACAATTGGTAACCGGCCTCGGTGAACTTTGCGAGGTCGCGCATTTGCGTGGCAGGATTGCACGAGACGTAAATCACGGATCGCGGCGCAAATGCGATGAGCTGGGTGAGGAAGCTTTCGCCGCAGCCGGCTCGCGGTGGATCCACAATGACGGCAGTTCCGGAGGAAGGGGAGGTGACGTTCGCTAAGATGCGCTCCGCGCTGCCGGCGATGAATTGGGCATTTGTGATGCGGTTGATTTCCGCGTTGTGTTTCGCTTTGGCCACAGAGCTTTCGGAGATCTCCACTCCGGTCACGCGCTCAAAGTGTTTTGCGCAGCTCAATGCGAAGAGACCACTGCCGCAGTAGGCATCCAGCAGGAAGCGGGCGCCGCTCGCCTTCGCCTCGGTGGCGACGTGCCGGACGAAGGCGGGGAGAATAAAGGGATTGTTCTGGAAGAAGTCGCCCGCCTGGAATTCGAAACGCAAGCCGTCGACGTCCTCGACTGCGATCTGCGAGGATTGAGTGAGCACCTGATCTTGCGAGGCGCGCAGCAGCAGGGTGGCGGCGCGCTTGTACCTCGGCGCGTTTGCGCGCACTTCATCACGCAACTCCGTCAGCTTATCGTTCAGCGCCTTTCCAGCACAGTGGGATCCGAAGCTTGGAATTCACGTGACTTGAAGTCGCGGC
>JADMIO010921768.1_pt1 | contig 56033 bp, 59 predicted proteins | sample 8958161 | NCBI WGS metagenome assembly JADMIO01 (sample SAMN16585339, study PRJNA669376) | soil metagenome | isolation source: Crop rotation soil | place: USA: Cullars Rotation, Alabama | collected 2011
AACGAAAGGCCCAGTCTTTCGACTGAGCCTTTCGTTTTATTTGACCATGTTGGTATGATTTAAATTAATACGACTCACTATAGGGTCAGTGCGGCCGCGACTTCAAGTCACGTGAATTCCAAGCTTCGGATCCCACTGTGCTGGAAAGGCGATTTCAGTAAAAAAGTCGATAGTCATTAGTCGATAGTCGATCGTTGGCTCGAAGACTCATGACCGGCGACTCACGATTCCGTCGTTCGACTGGCGACCAACGACTAACGACTATTGACTATTACTGATTTCACCCGTCGCTGGCGCGCGCGCGAGGTGACCGCCGAACAGATTACGGAGGCGTGTCTCGATCGAATCGCGGCCAACCCCGCGCTGAACGCGTTCATCCTCGTGATGGCCGACTCGGCCCGCGACCAGGCACGCTCCGCGGATCGTGAGCTCGCCGCGGGCGTCGACCGAGGCCCGCTCCACGGAGTCCCCATCTCAGTCAAGGATCTCATCGACATCAGCGGGACTGCCACAACGGCCGCGTCACGCGTGCGCGGGGGCTGCGTGGCCGATCGCGACGCCGCAGTCATCGCCAATCTCAGGCAGGCCGGCGCGGTGCTCATTGGCAAGACGAACCTCCACGAGTTCGCGTTCGGCACCACAAACGAGGAGTCCGCGTTCGGCCCCGCCAGAAATCCTCACGACCTCGAACGGTCGCCGGGTGGATCGAGCGGCGGATCCGCTGCGAGCGTCGCCGCCGGAATGGCCTTGGCCAGCATTGGCACCGACACCGGCGGCTCCATCCGCATTCCCTCCGCCGCGTGCGGCATTGTGGGCCTCAAGCCGGCGTTCGGAGAAGTGTCGACGGACGGCGTCGTGCCGTTGTCGGTCCGACTGGATCACGTCGGTCCGCTCGCGCAAACGGTGACTGATGCCTGGCTGGTGTACGGCGGATTGCGCGGCAGTCCACGGCAGCCGCCATCACCACGAGCGGTCAGCGGCCTGCGATTCGGCGTGCTGCGCGAATACTTCTGCGATCTGCTCGAGGACGAGGTGCGCACGCGTTTCGACGAAGCGCTGGATCGCCTGCGTACGGACGGCGCGCGCATCGAGGAACTGGGGATCCCGCATGCCGGCTCCATCGCAAGGACGTACTTGCGGATCGTGCTTCGAGACGCCTACGCGTATCACGCCGCCACAATCGACGGGATGCCGGATCGGTATTCAGACTCCGTTCGCGCCCGCCTGGAGCTTGGGCGCGACGTCAGCTCGGAGGATGACGCGCACGCGATGGCGGACAGGGCCACGCTGACAACTGAAGTGGATCGTGCGCTGCGCCGCTGTGATGCGCTGATCCTGCCGACGCTGCCGATTGCCGCGCCGCTCCTCGGACAGACGAGCGTCCGGTTCGGCTCGGTGACCGAGCCGCTCCGGAACGTCATGCTTCGGCAGACGCAGCTGTTCAACGTGACCGGCCATCCGGCGATTGCCGTGCCGGCCGGGTGGACCGCTGGCGGCCTGCCGTGCTCGATACAACTGGCCGCGACACGCACGGACGCGCTGTTTGCGGTCGCGGCCAGCTGTGAGCGTCAGATGACCGGCGACTCGTCGCCGCGTTCCGGACGCGCAGGCGGCTGAATATCCGGCGGGCCCGCGGGCGGCGGAATATCGGGCGGCGGGACGGGCTTGATGTCGGGCGGCGGCTTGTCGATGGGATCCGGCGGTCCTGGGAATTCCGGGCGCGATGGCTGCTCGATCATGCCCACCGACTCTGCAACAACGCTGCCGCGGGGCTATGCGTTCAACAACCGATTCGCAATGGCGGTGTAATGGCCCACCGCCGCCTCGAGCTCGGCGATGGAAATGTGTTCTTCGGCGGTGTGGGCGACGAGAATTGAGCCAGGACCGAATAACAGCGGCTTGCCCCAGCGATCGAGAAACGGAATGTCTGTCGTGTACGGAAACACGGCTGTGTCGAAGCCCGACACCGTCGTGAGGTGGACGGGCGGGACTTCGAGCACGTGCTCGACCGCCACCTTTCTCTCGACCGGCGCCATCGCCTGGCGCACGGTGCGGCCATCGGTCACGGTGCGGAACATGATTTCGGCGTCGGCCAAGGGCGACACGACGTTGGGCGCGACGCCGCCCGAGATCAGGCCCACCGAATAGTGCGTCGTTCCGAGCACGGGATCGGACGGCAACGCGATGGACCGGAGTTCGACGAGGACGTCGATCAGCTTGTCGATCGCGGACTCCCCGAGCTCAGGATACGAGGAGTGCGCCGCGCGGCCCGTGGCGCGCAGCTGCACGCGCAGAATGCCGCGCGTCGCCAGACCGAGGCGGCTGTCGGTCGGCTCGCCGTTGACGAGGAACCGGCAGCGACCAGCGAGCTCGTTCGCGGCTTTTGCGCCATCGCTGCCGCGCTCCTCGCCGACCACGAACAGGAGGCCCACACGTGTTTCGCCCGCGCGCCGCAGCGCGTCGGCGGCGGCCACCTGCGCGGCGAGAATCCCCTTCGCGTCACACGACCCGCGCCCGTACAGCCGATCGCCTTCGAGCCGGCTCGGAAAGAACGGCGGCACGCAATCGAAGTGCGTCGAGAAGACGACCGAGGGTTCGCTCAGCGTCGCGAGGATATTGAAGCGCGTCGCATCGACTCGCTGTTCGGTGACGGTGAAGCCGGACTCGCGCAGATAACGGGCGAGCCACTGGCCCGCTTCGCGCTCCCCGCCGGTTGTCGAATCGATGTCGACCAAAGCGCGCGCGAGCGCGACGAGGTTTACCGGATCCACGCCTCGAGCTCCGTGCGTGTATCGGTCCGCGAATCGCGGTACTTCACGATGACCGGCGTCGCCAGCGACAGACCCCAGTCAGGGCCTTTCCCCGCGGTCACGGCACGCGCGCCGGGCACGACGACCGCGCCTTCCGGCACGATCAGCGGATGCTGCGCGGATGGTTTGATGACCTCGCCACGAACCAGATCGTAGAGCGGCGTCGAGCCGGTCAGCACGGTGCCGGCGGCGATGACCGCGCGCGCGCGGATGATGGCTCCTTCGTAGATGCCGGTATTGCCGCCGACGAGCACTTCATCCTCGACGATCACGGGCAGCGCGCCGACTGGCTCGATGACCCCGCCAATTTGCGCCGCGGCGCTCAGATGCACGCGCGCGCCAATCTGGGCGCACGATCCGACCAGCGCGTGCGAATCGATGAGCGTTCCCTCGCCGACCCACGCGCCGATGTTCACGTACATCGGCGGCATGCAGATCACACCGGGCGCCAGGTACGCGCCATCACGAACGGCGGATCCGCCCGGCACGATTCGAACGCCGGCCTCGAGGCCCGGACGTTTCAGCGGCAATGTGTCCTTATCGTAGAACGGCACCTTGCCATGATCGTGCGACACGTCCGCCATGTCGCCGAATCGGAATCCGAGCAGAATGCCTTGCTTGACCCAGGTGTTGACGCGCCAGCCGGCCGGCGTGGAGGCGTCCGGCTCGGCGGCCCGCACCGTGCCGGCCGACAACGCCGCGCGCAGGCGCGCGAACACATCGCGCGCGGCCGTCCGATCCGCGCCGGCGCCGGCCGCCACGAGGGCGGCGATTTCGTCCTGAAGAGAAGCGGTCATCTAGACGAGCGCGCCTTTCAGGAGCCCAAGCTCCCGCAGCACGCTCAGAATTTTCTCTTTGGATTCCGCGCGCGGCGCGACGAGTGGCAGCCGGTACGCTTCTTCGAGCAGCCCCATGGCGGCCATCGCGCTCTTGACGGGCCCGGGGTTCGACTCCACGAAATTGATCGTCATCAGCGGCGCGAGGCGATGATGAATCGACCGAGCGGCCACGAAGTCGCCGCGCTCGGCCGCTTCGACCATCTGCACCATCTCGGCCGGCAACTCGTTCGAGATCACGGACACCACTCCGCGGCCGCCCAGCGACATGAGCGGCAGCGTCAGCGGATCGTCACCGCAGAGCACGACGAAGTCGGGCGGCACCGAGCGGGAGATGTCGACCATCTGCGCCATGTTCCCCGACGCTTCCTTGACGCCGACAATGTTGGGGATGGCGGCCAGACGCACCAGCGTCGCCACCTCGAGATTGACACCGGTGCGGCCCGGCACGTTGTACAGAACGATCGGCAGCGACGTGCTCGCCGCAAATGCCCGGTAATGCTGGAAGAGACCTTCCTGGGTCGGCTTGTTGTAATAGGGCGTGACCGAAAGGAATCCACCGGCGCCCGCTTTCTGCAATGCCGCGCCGAGGTGAATGACTTCCGCCGTGTTGTAGCCGCCGCAGCCCGCGAGGATCGGAAGCGTGCCCCCGACTTCCTCCGCGAGAATCTCGACAATCCGGATCCGTTCCTCGTTCGACAGCGTCGGGTTCTCCCCCGTCGTGCCGCACGGCGAAATGAAATGGACGCGAGCGTCCGCCTGCCGCCGCCCCAGCCGTCGCACGGCGGCTTCGTCCAGCTCCCCCGACCTGGTGAACGGCGTGACGAGCGCGGTGCCGACACCGGTCCATGGAATTCGCACACTACACCCCCAAGACGTCTTTCATTGTGTACCAACCCCGCCGGCCGTTCACCCATTGCGCCGCGGTCAGCGCGCCGCGCGCGAATGCCGACCGGTCGCGTGCCGCGTGCGTCAGCGTAATGGTCTCGGCAGGACCGTCGAACCCGACCGCGTGCGTCCCGGGAATCGAGCCGGCACGCGTGGACGACATATCAATAGACCGGGGATACCCGGCGCGTTCCATCGATTGCTTGAGCGCCAGCGCCGTTCCTGACGGGGCATCCTTCTTGGCCGCGTGATGGGCCTCGTGGACATACGCGCCGAAATCCTGGCGCGGCGAGAACAGGGCGGCGGCCTTCGCCACGACCGCATCGAACAGCACGACGCCGGCAGAAAAATTCGGCGCCGCGACGACCCCGATCCCGGCGTCGGCGACCGCCTTCTGCAACTCGGCCTCATGGGCCGCCCAGCCGGTGGTCCCGATCACGATGTTGATCTTCTGACGCGCCAGCGCCGGGACGTTCGTCAGCACCGCGGTTGGCGTCGTGAAGTCGAGCGCGACGTCGACGGATCCCGCCGCCCGCGGCGCGTCGACGCTGTCCTTGCCAGCGAGGGGATCGACGATGCCGACGATCGCGCAGTCGTATTCACCGGCCAGGCTTTCGATGAGCCGCCCCATCTTGCCGTAGCCCACCAGCAGAATGCGGGTCAGAGAAGACCTTCCTTGTGCATCAACTCGGCGTTCAGAATCGCCGCGCCCGCCGCGCCGCGAATCGTGTTGTGACCGAGCGCGATGAACTTGTAATCGAGCACGACGCACGGCCGGACGCGTCCGACGGTGACCGTCATGCCGCCGCCGCGGTTCACGTCGAGGGACGGCTGCGGGCGGTTGCGCTCGTGCAAGTACACCACGGGCTGCGGCGGTGCCGACGGCAGCTCCATTTTCTGCGGCTTGCCCCTGAACGTGTTGAACGCGTCGATGACGGCGTCCGCCGAGGGTTTCTGCTCGAGGCCCACCGAAATCGACTCGGTGTGTCCGTCGTGCACGGGCACGCGTGTGGTCGAGGCGCTGACGGTCGCGGGATGCGGCGTGCGGAGGTCGCCGAGAATCTTCTTCGTCTCGGTTTCGATCTTGTGCTCCTCACCGTCGATGAATGGAATGACGTTGCCAAGGATATCCCACGAAGCGACGCCGGGATAGCCGGCGCCCGAAATCGCCTGCAGCGTCGTGATCATGACGGTCTCGAGGCCGAACTGACGCAGCGGCGCGAGCGCCAGCGTCAACACGATGGTCGAGCAGTTCGGGTTCGTCACGATGCGCCCCTTCCAGCCGCGGGCCGCCTGCGCATCCAGGAGCGACAGATGATCCGCGTTGATCTCCGGAACGAGCAGCGGCACGTCCGCTTCCATCCGATAGTTCCTCGCGTTGCTGATGACGAAATGCCCGCACTGCGCGAACGCCCCCTCGATCTCGCCGGCGACCGACGAATCGAGGCCGGAGAACACGAGCTTGGGTGCATGGCCCGGCGCCGCCGCGTTGACCTGCAGGTTTGCGATCTCGTCCGGCAGCGGCGCGGCGAGACGCCACGCGCAGGCATCACGGTACGCCTTGCCTTCGGACCGATGGCTCGCGCCGAGCCACGTGACGCGAAACCATGGATGCTTCGCAAGAAGCGCGATGAACTGCTGCCCGACCATGCCGGTTGCGCCGAGAATGCCTACGTCTATCATTTGTGATCAGCCATGGGCGCCCGTCCCCATGACGGTAGGGCGCCCGTCCTCCAAAAAAAAAGCCGACGCGGTGAATCACCGTGTCGGCAGTGTGAAAGCTCGATGGTTGCGAGTATCAGCGATCGAGCACACATGCGGCGACACGGCTGTCCCATTTGGCCCGCTTGGGCCGCACAGTCCGCTTTCGCGTGTCGAGCATCGCCCGCATGAGCCTGCGAGTATAGCATTATTTAGATTCAACCGATGTTTGGTCTTCTCTTTCACGCCTGGGAGCGACGGCTCGCCGACGTCACAACCGACCGCGTCGTGCGGCCATTCGACTGGGGACTCGACTGGATTCCGCAGAACGGACACCCCCCGACTGCACACCCGCGCGATGTCGTCTCGACGTGGGTGTCGCACGTCATGCGCGATACCGACGCGTTCTTCACGCCGGCGCCGACGGCGGACTACGAATTCAGGCCGGCCGCCGGCGATATGCCCGCGGCGCTCCTGTATCCGAGCGCGTTGACGACGCCGCATCCCGAGAACAACACGGCGTGGTGCCGGTACTTTCCTGCGCCGCAGACGAGCGGGACGCGCGCCGCCGTCCTTGTTCTGCCGCAGTGGAACGCCGGGGCCGACGGGCACGTTGGATTGTGCCGGTTGCTCGCGTGGAACGGCATGAGCGCTCTGCGTCTCAGCCTGCCGTATCACGACGAGCGGATGCCGCCGGAGCTGCACCGCGCCGACTACATCGTCAGCTCGAACATCGCGCGCACTCTTCAGGTGTGCCGGCAGGCCGTGCTGGACGCACGACGTGCGATCGCGTGGCTGCACGCGCAAGGCTACGAGCGCATCGGCATTCTGGGAACCAGTCTGGGCTCGTGCCTCGCCCTGCTGACCACCGCGCACGAGCCTTTGATCCGGGCGGAAGCGCTCAACCACATCTCGCCGCATTTCGCCGACGTCGTCTGGCGAGGCTTGTCGACGCGGCACGTGCGCGCCGGACTCGACGGACACATCGAGCTGGATGGCCTGCGCGACGCGTGGAAGCCCATCAGTCCCCACTGGTATCTGGATCGACTGCGCGATCGGAAGACGCTGCTCGTCTACGCGCGGTACGACTTGTCGTTCCCGGTAGACCTCTCGCGGAACCTGGTGCGATCGTTCGGCGAGCGGAGCGTCCCTCATGAAGTCGCCGTGCTGCCGTGCGGTCACTACAGCACGGGCAAGACCCCGTTCAAGTATCTCGACGGCTGGCTGCTCACGCGGTTTCTGCGGAAGAACCTAATAGGTTCCTAGTTCCAAGTTCCTAGTTCCAGGTTCCGGGTTCCCCATGAACCCCGAACCAGGAACCTGGAACCCTAGAGATATTTCAACAATCCGCTGAGCGCGGTCAGCAGCGCCTCCGCCAGCGATCGCACGAGCGGCGAGATGTCGCCTTCATTCACCGCCGTGGCGACCGTGACCGGGCTCGTGAGGAACAGCCACACTGTCGCGGCAGCGAGCACGACGCTGATAATGGCAATCGCGGCGACGAGGCTGACACCGACGCGCTGGTACCGCATCTCCGCTCAACGGGGCATTAGAAGGAATCGCTGGGCAGAATGACCGGCTCTCCGAGGCCGAGGCGCGTCAGGTCCGCCCCGATCACGTCGAAGTCACCGACGATCACCGACGTCAGCCGGGAAGGATTGATGTGGGCTTCCATCACGCGCGTGACCTCCTGAGTCGTCACGTGCTCGATCCGCGACACGAATTCAGCGAAGTAATCGTCCGGCAGATCGTAGAGCGCCAGCTGGGTCACCCCGCGGGCGATTTGTTCGGCCGTTTCGAAGTTGCGGGCATATCCACGCGTCAGCGCCGCGACCGCCAGTCCGAGTTCCTCAGACGTGACCGGCCGGGGGCCGCGGATCGCGGCAATCTCGCCGATGGCTTCCTCGATCGACCGCGCGGTCGCGCTGGTCTGCACGCCGGCGTGCAGGGCGAAGGGACCGGGCCGCCGCTTGAAATCGAACGCGGTGCGCGCGCCGTAGGTAAAGCCCTTGTCCTCGCGCAGATTCAGATTGATCCGGCTGACGAACTGTCCGCCTAGAATCATGTTGGCCACGATGAGCGCGTGGTAGTCGGGGGTGCTGCGCGAGACGCCGACCTGTCCGATGCGAAGCTCGGACTGCGGCGCGGCGGGGCGCGGCACGACGTTCACGCGAGCCGGTTGCGGCAGCCTCGCGTCGGCATCGTCGAACCGATCGCCGGTCGCGGCGTCGGGCGATCCCGACCAGGAGCTGAATGCGTCGCCGGCCAGACGACGCATCTCCTCGTGATCGCAGTCACCGACCGCGATCAACGTCGCCGCGCCCGGCCGAATCCATCGGTCGTGGAATGCGCGCACGTCGTCGACGGTGGTTGTCGCCAGGGCCGTCGCGCTTCCAATCGGCGTATGGCCGTAGGGATGGTCGCCGTACAGCAACCGCACGAATGCCCGATCGGCAATCGCGCCGGGCATGTCGCGCAGCTGCGTCAGCCGGTGCAGCCGCAACTGGCGGACCCGCGTGAAGTCGCTCTCCCGTATCGCGGGATGCACCACGATGGTGGCCAGCAGATCCATCGCCCGATCGGTGAAACGGCGCAGAACCGAGAATCCGACCAGTGTGGCGTCCGAACCGATATCGGTTTCGAGCTGCGTGCCGAGGCGCGCCACGGCCTCGTGCAATTCAATGGCAGACAGATTGCCGCTGCCCTCATCCAGCATGTCGGCCGTCAATGCGGCCAGGCCGTGCTGATGCGACGGATCGTCCGCGGCACCGCGACGGATCAGCATCATCAGCGCCACGACCGGAATCTGCGAGTGACGGACCGTCCACACACGGAGCCCGTTGGGCAGCTCGGATTTCGCGATGGCCGGAAACGCAATAGACGGTGAGGGACCCGGCTCCGGCAGCCGCGAGCGATCGATGGCGGGCACGGGGAGTTTCATCGTCAGGACACGGCGGCGGCGCTCGAGTCGGGAGCCGCGAGCTCCAGCCGGCCGCGCGGCACGATGCTGAGCGACACGTGATGCGTGGGCCCGAGATACCGGGCGCACGCCTGCTGCAGCGAGGCCGGCGTGACGTCGACGTAACGCGCGAGGTCGCGATCGAAAAATGACGGATCGCCGACGAACACGTTGTAGGCGTTCAGCTGGTCGGACTTGCCGCCGAATCCGCCGACGGTCTGCAGCCGGAAGACAAATTGCGCCTCGGCCTGCACCCGGCCCCGTTCGATTTCCGCGTCCGTCGGTCCCTCCGCGACCAGCCGCGCGATCTCCTGGAGAATCGCGGCTTCGAGCTCCTGCAGCGAATGCCCGGGCGCCGCGGTTGCGGCGATTTGAAAATAGCCGCTCATCTCGCGCGAGTTCTGCGCGGCGGAAACGTCGGTCGCAATCCGCTCCTCGAACACGAGGCGCCGGTACAGTCGCGACGTCTTGCCGTTGGCAAGAAGATCGGCCGCCAGATCCAGATCGGCGTCGGCCGCTTCGAACATGGCCGGCGTCAGCCAGGCCAGGTAGAGACGCGGAAGCTCGACGCGGTCTTCGAGGTACACACGGACATCCTGCGCGAGCGTGGCCTCCACGCGCACCGGTCTCACCGGTTCGCCTGAAGGCAGGTTTTCGAAATGTGCGCGGACCATCGCGAGCGCTTCCTCTGCCTTGACGTCACCGGCCAGCGCAAGCGAGGCATTGGCTGGATGGTAGTAGCGGCGGAAGAACGCCTGCACGTCATCGAGGTGCGCCTGATGAAGATCCGCCACTTCGCCGATCGTCGTCCAGTGGTACGGATGGTCGGGCGGGAACAGCGCCGCCAGCATCGCCATCGGCGCGAGGCCGTACGGGCGGTTCTCGTAATTCTGCCGCCGCTCGTTCAGCACGACGTCGCGCTGATTCGCAAATTTCGCCTCGGTCAGCGCCGGGAGCAGGTATCCCATCCGATCCGATTCCATCCACAGCGCGAGCTCGAGCGCGCCCGTCGGCACCACTTCCCAGTAGTTCGTACGATCGGCGTTCGTCGATCCATTCAGCGACGCGCCGGCGCCCTGCAGCGGCTGGAAGTACCCGTGGTCGTGATGCTCGGACCCCTCGAACATGAGGTGCTCGAACAGGTGCGCAAACCCGGTGCGTCCCGGTTGCTCGTTCTTCGAACCGACGTGGTACCAGATATTGACGGCGACGATCGGGCAGGCGTGGTCTTCGTGAATCAGGACATCGAGTCCGTTGTCGAGCGTGTGCTTGGTGAACGGGAGATTCACCGCGCGGTCGCCGTTCTCATTTGACGACCGTCAACGGAATGGTCGGACGGGAATAGCTTGCAATCGATACCTGCGCCGCGGTCTGTTCCGCGACAGCCATAAACGCGCGAGCCGCCGGCGACTCGGGCTCCCCGATGAGGAGCGGCACGCCGGCGTCGCTTCCCTCGCGGATCGGCTGGTAAATGGGAATGCGCCCAAGGAATGGAATCTTGAGGCTTGCCGCCATCGCCTCGCCGCCGCCGCGTCCGAAGATGTCCGCTTCGTGCTGGCAGCTCGGACAGACGAAGTAGCTCATGTTCTCGATGATGCCGAGCGTCGGGATGTTCAGTTTCTTGTACATCGCGACGGCCCGCCGACTGTCGGCCAGCGACACCTGCTGCGGCGTCGTGACGACGATGGCGCCGGCGACAGGAACCGTCTGACTCAGGCTGAGCGCGACGTCGCCGGTGCCGGGCGGCATATCGACGATCAGATAGTCGAGATCGACCCAGGCTGCTTCGCGGAAAAACTGCTGCAGTGCGCCGTGCAGCATCGGACCCCGCCAGATGATCGGCGCATCGTCGCTGGTGAGAAAGCCCATGGACACGACCTGCAGGCCGTACTTCTCGGCCGGTACCATCTTCTGCCCGTCGGTCATCAGCTGCGTCTTGAGACCGAGCATCATCGGGACGTTGGGACCGTAGATGTCGCCGTCGATCATGCCGACCTTGCTGCCGCATTTCGCGAGCGCGATGGCCAGGTTGACCGCGACCGTCGTCTTGCCGACGCCGCCCTTTCCGGCACCAACCGCGATGACATTCTTCACGCCCGGCACCTGTGCGCGGCCCGCGTTTGGATCCGCGGCCTCGCGCACGCGGGCGCTCATGTGCACGTCGACGGTGCCGACACCGAGCTGCATGACGGCGGCGCGCGCCTGATCGCGCATCTGATCCTTGACGGGACAGGCCGGCGTGGTCAGTTCGATCGTGAACGAGACCCGATCCGACGAAACAGTCAGATCCTTGATGAACCCCAGGCTGACAATGTCCCGCCCCAGGTCGGGATCCCTGACGACCCTCAGCGCATCGAGCACGCGGGCTTCGGTAACGGGCATGGAGACCATGGATCAGGATATCGCAGATTCGAAGAGTTTCTTGGCTTCTCCGTTCAACAGCACCCACAGCGTGTAGCAGCCGAGGACGGTCCCATACGGGAGCAGCAGCAAATCGACCGACCCGAGGAGCAGCGCCATGGTCCGCGCCCAGTATCGATGCCGGCGCAGCGGCAGACCGACGCCGACGTGCGCCGCGCCCCAGAGGATGGCGATGATCGCGACCGCGGCAAAGGCCGCGACGGTCAGGCCGGCGGCCACCTGGCCGCTCGCCTGGCTGGAGGCCAGCAGCGCGATGGCGCCGACGACCAGCGCCAGCGTCGACAGGCCGACGAGCAGCGTCAACGCGCCCCAGACGATGAACAGGATGCCGACGAAATCCACGGAGACGTTCTCGACGCCGCCGGCGAGGCGGTTCACGTCAGGCCGCCGACGAGCAGATGGCGACGCGAACCTCGACGCGGACGGGCGCGGCAGCGGGCGGAAACATCCGGAAGCGGAGACACGCGCCGGCGGTCACGCCCGGCGGCACCGACACGCGCACGTCATGGCGGACCAGCGTCGCGCCGCTGCCCTGGCATTCCGTGCAGGGCTCGGCCCAGATTTCCCCACGACCGCCGCACTGCGCGCACGTGCCGTGAATCGCGAGCTCGAGCGGCACGACGCCGCCGGCGCGCGCCGCGTGGCGGGACAGGCGCAGCTCGGCCTTGACGACCTCGCTCTCCGCGTCGACCGGATCCCGGCCGTCTTCGCGGAGAAATGCGAGGCGCATCTGCTCGACTACGCTCCCCACGTGGGGAAAGTCGATCGCCACCTCGTCGGCAAAACAGTCACGCGCCATGAAAGTTCCGGTAACGATACACTAGTTCGTCACGACGATGCCCGGCGACGATCACCCGCAAGAGACGAGCCGCGAATGCCCGCTGTGCGGCACCACAATGGTGCTCCAGACGCACGAGCTGGTCGTACACGTGCCCGGCAATCCACAGGCCACAAAACGGCCGGTGGCGGAATGGGTCTGTCCCGAATGCGACTACTTTGAAGAACGCGAGTGAGCGCGCGCTTAGCGCGCGCCGATGGTCAGCAGGACTTCCTTGCGGAGGGTGTCCTCGAATTCCTCGAAGTTGAGCGCGGTTTCACACTCGTCGCACAGCACCTCGAGCACCGCCGGTCGGCTTTCTTCCGTTACGTCCACGCGGCCACCTTCCAGGTTCACCACGTGCATTTGCAACGTTTTGACCAGGAAGTTCCGGTCGTTGCCGCAGTTAGGACAGGTCAACGTCACTTAGGGCTCCTTGTCCATCGATTCTATGAAATGGCCGGGGCCAGCGCAATGTAAAATCCTCACACATGACAACACACGGTTCTTACCAGATTCACAGCGAAGCCCGCGGCCCGCACTGGATTGCTTGGGTGACCCGCGACGGCAGCGCAACACCGGACCGCTCGGTGGTCCTGGTCGGCGCATCACAGGAAGAAGCCGAAGCACGTGCCCGTGCGTGGGCGGAACAGCAGTAACCCAGCTCCTACGGCCGGGTCAGAAAGATGTGGCTCTGTCCCCTTGACGGAGTCCATGCGAGATCGCCTCCCCCCGCAGTGCCGAACAATGCCACGAGAGATTTCGGCAACACCTCCGCAAGACTCCCCCGACCCGGCCGGCAGACGCCCTCGTCGATCGTCGCGGACAGATACAGTCGATCGCGCGCGCGGGTCAGCGCGACATACAACAGCCGCTTGAGTTCCTCGCGATCGCGCGCGGGCGCATCCTGATCGGCTTCCGACTGGTAATCGGCAATCGCGACGCACGCCTCATCGGACCCTTCGAACACGCGGATAGGGGCGCGAATGCCGCCCGCACCGCGCCCGATGTTGACCACGAACACGATCGGAAATTCCAGCCCTTTGGCCGCATGGACGGTCATCAGGCTCACGGCGTCGACGGCGTCAACCGTCGCGTTGGATTCGTCTCCGACGGCCAGCCGGTCGAGGTGATCGGCGATGCGCGCGAGCGTCGTGTAGCCGCGATTCTGCACGCGCCGGACGATGCCGCGGAATTTCTTGAGGTTCTCACACGCCTGGTGGTGACGCACACCGCGAATCTCGCCGTCGTACGCCGCGTCCCGCAGGACGGCGTCCAGCAGCTCCGACGGCGGGACACGATCAACCCATGTCAGCCATCGAGCGACCCTCGCACGCGTGCTGTCGAGCACCGCTCGGTCCTGGCCGGGAAGGGTAATCGGCCGTGGCTGCTCGCCCACCAGCACGGCGGACAAATCCGCGGCCAGCCGCCTGATCCCTTCATCTGACATGCGGACGAAGCGAGACCGCAGGAACGCCGCGGCGCGCAGGTGCGACGAGGGATCCGCAAGAAAGCGCAGCAGCGCCACGACATCCTGGATTTCGTCGGCTTCGAAGAAGCCAAGCCCCTTGTACACGTAGGTCGACACGCCGCGTCGCTCGAGAGCCGCTTCGAACTCGCGATGGCTGTCGCGGGATCGAAACAGCACACCGATATCAGCGGGCCGCGCGGGCCGGCGGATCCCCGTCTGCCGATCGCGGACGGTCTCGACGGCCAGCAGCCGCACGATTTCGTCGGCCACCCTGTCTGCGGCGGCGCGCACCGAATCGCCGCCGATGAAGCCCAGCGAAGGTTCAGCCAGCGGAAGGCCCCGCTGCCGCACGTCCGCCGCGTCTTCGGCGCGCTCGGGAAATCGATCGCGTTCGTCGTATCGGAAGCGATCGCGGCGCGCACGCGTCGCGGCACCTTCGGCCCGATCGATTTCGCCGAACACGTCGTTGACGAACGCCAGCAACGGCGGAACCGCCCGAAAGCTGACCGAAATCGCGCGGCGCGGCTCGCTGTCGGGGCGCAGCTCGCCGATGAATGCGGCGGCTTCGTCGAGCACCGCCACGTCGGCATCGCGGAACCCGTAGATGGACTGTTTGCGATCGCCGACGATGAAGATGGACGGGGGGATAGCGTCGGCCGAGGCGCCGAGGCCCTCGCCCCAGCTGTGGACCAGCTGCGCGACCAGGTCCCACTGGGCGCGGCTCGTGTCCTGGAATTCATCGACGAGCACGTGCTGATACCGCGCCTCGAGCCGGTAGCGGCTCTGCGCGAACTCCTCCATCTGCTTGAGCAGATCGACCGCGCGTTCGAGCACGCCGGAAAAATCCAACAGACCATGCTCGTCGAGCGCCCGTTGATAGGTCGCGATGGAAATCCCGAAGATCCGCCAGACGCCGCGCGCCAGCACGACGTTCAGATCGCGCCGGAACGCGCGAATGGCCTCGGCGATCGCCGGCGCGAGCGATGCCGCCTGATCGCGATGGCGCTTCCATGCGACCGGCGACGAACAATCGCCCGCGGTAAACCCGGTGCCGGCGAACGCCGCTTTGCGAGGCTCGCCCTGCTGCGTCAGGAAATACGACCGCAGACGATCGATCAACACGCGGAATGCCGCCTGCTGCGCGCGTTCATCGAACGCCGGCGCGATCGCCCTGGGTCCAAATGTCGCCTCGAGATCGCCCGCCAGCATCGCAAACGCCGAGTGGCGGACTGGACCCGCTTCCAGGAACCCGGTCAGGCCGCCGGCGCCGCAGGATTCATCCCGGAAGACGTCGTGAAGGCGACGCCATGCATCGCGACAGGCGCGCCCCGCGGTCACATCGTCGGGTCCACTCGCCAGATAGCGTGCGAGGAGCCGAGGCGCCACGAGGCGGCGATCGAGCAGCGCGCCAAGACCGGCACGAAGTCGCCGCTCGCCGAGGAGCGCGAAGACAAGCGCGACGTCGTCGTCTTCCCGCGACCGCGCGCGACAGATCCGGAGGGCGCCGTCGAGCGATTCCTCGACGAGGCGCGCGACCTGGGTGTCGTCCGCCAGGTCGAAGCCCGGGTCGACGCCCGCTTCCAGCGGAAATTCGCGGAGCAGGGAGAGACAGAACGCGTCGATGGTCGAGATGGCGATGTCACCGAGGCGCTCGCGCAAATCGCGCCACCGCCGCGCGTCGAGCACGGACGTGCGGCTCGCCTCCTTCAACCGTTCGACAATCCGCTGCCGCATTTCTGCCGCGGCTTTGCGCGTGAACGTGATCGCGAGGATGTGATCCGGTTCGACGCCGGCGAGAAGCAGATTGACGTACCGTTCCACGAGCACGCGCGTCTTGCCGGTGCCGGCCGACGCCTCGAGCACGACGTTTTGAGCCGGATCGACCGCCGCCGTCCGCGCCAGCGCGTCGTCGCTAAACGTCACCGACGTAGTCCTTCCGGCAAACTGATGTATACGCGCACGTTTCACAGCGGAAGGTGTCGTCCGGCGTCGGCGGAAATTCGCCGCGGCCGATTGCGTCCACGGTGGAGAGCAGACGAATCGCCGCTTTGGACAGCGTCTGCTCACGCTCTTCGCGCGCGGTGAAGAGCGGCGACACGCGCTTCGGCCCCTTGAACGCGAGATACGCCGCTTCGCCGAGCGTCCAGCGCCGGGCCGAACGCCCCTCGAGCTGCTGTTCGGCGCAGAGCCCGTAAATCGGCAGCTGGAGGGCTGTGTTGCGATCCGGCGGCCAACCGAGTTTGTAATCGATCAAGCGGAACGTGCCGTCGGCGAGCAGGTCGATGCGGTCCGCTTTGCCGGTGAGCGACACGCGCCGCGGGCCATCCGGCGTTTCAAACGTGTAAGTGCCGTCCAGCCTGTGTTCGAGCAGCCGCTCCACCACAGCGACCGGCCGCTCTGCTTCCATGCGCAGCACGGCTTCGCCCAGGCCCGCCGCGACCGAGGAACCCAGCAAGCGCGTCCGCTCGAGAGCCGCCTCGGTTTCCGAGAGCAATCCGAGACGCTCGTCCACAATCGCCGCAAACATTTCGCGCGCCTCGTCGAGATTGCCGGGCGTGACAGCCTGAAGTCCGCTCGCCTGCCATTTCGCGAAAAAACGCTGAAACACCTCGTGGATGAAGATGCCTTGCGACGTCGGCGTCATCACCTCTTCGTCTTCGGGCTCTTCATCCAGCTTCAAGACATAGCGCGCGAAAAATCTGAACGGGCATCCAAGATAGGTTTCGAGCGCGCCGACCGACCAGGGCCGCGGATCGAACGGCGCGGTCTGTCCGTGATATTCGGGCGCATCGTCGCGATCCACCTGCCTTTCGGGTCCATCCTGTTTGGTATCGGCCTCCGCGGGGTCGGCGGCGAGAAGCGACAGGCCCGCCCGCGGAATCTCGTCCACCAGCAGCGACCGTTCGACGAGCATGTCGTCGTCGAGCGTGATCGTCGAAACGGCCACGCGCCGCACTGCCGATCCCAGAAGGTCGAGGAATCGGGCTTCGGCCCCGCGCCGGTCTTTTTCAGACGGCCAGCCCAGCGCCGCCAGGAGAGACGAGGGATAGAAGATGTTGCGATGCGGCCGATCCGGCCATTCCCCCTCGACGAGGCCGACGATGTCGACGTCGTCGAATGAACCAAACGGCGCCGCGTGATCGTCGACGAGCTGGACGCCGTCGCCCGACAGGACGGCGGCAAATGTCTGCTCTCCAATCCATCGACGTGTCTGTGTGGCGAGGACCGCGATATCCATCGCCTCGTTATCGTGAGCGGCGTGCGCGGCGGCAAGCGACTGGAGGGTCGCGACGACCGCCGCGCGGCCGCGATTGAGGCGCTCGGCGCGCACTGGTCCGCCGTCCGCGCCGAGGCTTTCCGTCGACTGATGAGCGGCCAGAAACGTCAGCACCACACGAAATTGCGCCGCCGCGGGTGCCGGCTCGAGCAATGGCGCCAGTTCGGTCGCCAGCGAGGCCGCGCACGTGAGCGCTGGGCGGGCCGCCGGCTTGATGGTCCCGGGCGGGGCAGCGGCGAGGTCGGTCAGCCGTTCGAGGCCACCGAGATAACGGGACTTGCTGAAACCGCGATCGAGCAGGCTGATCGCGTCGCGCGTGAGCGGGTGTTCGTGGTGCGCGAACGAAAAGTGCGGCGACCGGAGCAGCGCGATCGTCGCCTGTCGCGTAAAGCGCGATTCGACGAAGTCGAACACAAGGTCGAGAGCCGCGGCAAACGGCTCGGCTCCGAGCGGCGTGCCTTCTGATGCCTGATGCGAAATCCCGGATCGTCCGAACACCTCGTTCGCCAGGTAGAGATACGGCAGCGGCCGCTTGACGACGATAGCGCGCCTCGCACGTTGCGCGGTGTCACTGCTGTCCTCGGCGCGAATGCGGCGCGCCACGGCCATCAACTCTTCCTCGCGGTCCCGATATACGAAGACAGTCTGGTCGGATGCGCCTGCGGGCACAGCCAGCATCGGTCGGCGAGGAGAGTGGTCATCGCCGGCGGACATGAACGCCATTTCCTCGATGCCCGGCAGCCAGTCGTGCAGACGCTGGTGAAAGCCCGATGCCAGCATGCGCGTGGTGGCGACAATGTCGATGGACTCGAGGCCGGGCAATCGACTGAGGAGATCGAAATCCGCGAGGTACAGGCCGTTTGGCTCGGCGATCCAGTCACCGACCGCGACCACGACCGCGCCGAACGGCCTGGCGAGCGGTGCCTCGAGCGCGCGGACGCGCGCGATGTGCTCGTCGCAGGCCTCGAGGGCCGCGACGCGCTGTTCGTATCCGCGGAAGGTCGTCGTGAGAAAAACGGTTTGCGCGAGCATTCGCGCGGCGCCCCGATCGTATTCCGCGTCGCGCGACAACGTTTCCTGCATCAGCTCGTGGAAACGCGCGATGGCCCGCGCCTGGCGTTTGAGCTGATCGTAGAACCGCAAAATCTCCGCGACGAGTCCAGGGCGTAGACGGAACCCCTGCGTTTCCTCGCCGGCGCGCCGCGCGGAAGCCTGCATGAGGACATCGCGCTCGTACTCGTTCAGCGAGCGCAATGCGGCGGCCGCGCTCCGCGCGTGCAGTTCCTCGTAAAACTCCTCACGGGTCAACACGGCGGGGGACGTTGATGGAGTGCCGAACGTCCGGCGAAGCTGCCGCGCCGCGCCCCGGGTGGGCACGAGCACGGCCCGCGCCGCAACGGATGCCGAGGATCCCGCGAGAGAAAGTTCGGTGACGGCTTGACGAAAGGCGTGCAGATCCGCGACGCGAACGAGCCGCGTCCGACGCGGGGTGATCACTGGAGTTGCGGCGGCCTCAGCAAGGTCTGGATGTCGGTCTCCGCGCGGGCCGCAAGCATCAACGATCCGGCGGCGGCGGACGAGGCATCCCATGCGCGCGATACGTCTGCGGCCATCGTGGCCTCGCGCCGGATCCGCGCGGCATTGGCAGCCAGGTGAAATGCGCTGATGAGCAGGGCATGCGCGGTCTGCAACTCGTCGGGCGGCGTTATCGTCGTCACCTGCTTCACGATCTGTGTCACGGCGCGTTCGACGGCGGCGAGCGTCGCGGGCGGACTGCCGGCCAGCGATTTGATGGCCTCCAACGACTTCTTCAATGCCGCGAACCGACTCAGCGGTGTTCGGATCGCGACCCGGTAGCGGCGGAATACCGGCGCGCGAAGCGCCCACCGGTCCCGCAGCAGCTGAAGCTGACGCGCCGAATCGAGGCGCGCCTGCACTGCGGCGACGAGCGCCGTCACGCTTTCGGCCCGTTTCCCCCCCATCGCCCGGTCCGACTCGTGCACGCGATCGACGAGGCGTTCGAGACCGCGCACGTCGGCCAGACGCGCGCGCCGGTCCGCGAGCATGATCACCTGCTGGGTCAACTGCTGGTATTCGCGATCGATCTTCTGCTCGGTCTGCAGTTCGGACTGGACCGTCGCCCGCGTCGTCGTCGACCAGACGGCGGGCAGAGCGGCGGTGTCTCGGTCCAGTCCGCCGAGCGCCAGCGTGAGCAGCGACACCCGTTCGGACGCGGTATCCGCGAGATGCGCGGCGAGCAGAACCTGCTCGATTGCGTCCTTGGGCGTCAGAGGCGGAAGCGGCTCGACAAGAAGGGGTGGCTCGGCGTACGCGGTAAAACTCAGATTGAAGCGGCTCGCGCCGCGGGCGGCCTGCAGGTCGGCGATCGCCTCGTCGAGCAGCAGCATCATGTCCCGGATGTCCGCCTGGCGGTAGTTGAAATGGTTTTGCGGCCAGCTCGCAAGCATTTTGCGCGCGTCTTCCACGAGCGCCAGCCGCCGCGCGGGATCCGCGACGGTGCCGACGTCGTTCAACGCTTTGGTGACGGCGCTGGACAGCTCCGCATAGTCCAGCTCGCCTTGTGTTTCGATGTAATGAGTTGCCCGCGCTGAGGCCGCATATCGATTCGTCCGCTCCCAATCGACTCGCGACGACGCGAGGCTGATCAACTGAAGCGGCGGATTCGGCGTGGCGGCCGTCGGCATGGAAAAGACCACCCGGTCGGCCACGCGTGCGGGTTCGCCGTAGCTGACCAGCGAGGACCCGTCCGTGAGAAACACACGGAGGAGCGTCGCGTCGTCGCTGGCGCGCGCCGTGGACGCACCGGCGGCGAGCAGAAGCGGCGCGACGACATAAAGGGCCGCCCGAAATCGGTTGTTCATACGACGGAGTAAGCGTAGTGGCGCGTGAACGGACCCGTCAAGCCGATCGATGCGAGCCGAGCTGTGCAAATCCTGTGGATGATTGGTGCATTTCCTGTGGATTGCCGGACACGCGAAAATTTTTTGGGGTGCGTTGTCGTCGGAAAGCGCGACGACGAGCCGTTGTGGATGCGCCTTCGTACATGCCTTCGCTTGATCGTGCCGCGCCAGCGCGTAAAATTCGTCCTGGTTTCCCCAACCAAAATCTCTTCACCGACCAACGTGCCTGGCGCTGTACATCGTTTCGAAGAATCCATTGGTGGACGCGCGTACCTTATCGAGGTGACCGTGTCCGGCGATCGCTGGCGTGCCTGCATCGTCCGTCGGCCTGGGGTCCCGACGGCGCTCATGCCGTTCTATGGAGCGACGCCTATCGAAGCCGCGCAGCAGTTGACGGCATGGCTGACGCGCGCGTACGAACGCGCCGCGGCAGCGCATTAGACGATCCCGTTCTTTTTCATCGACGCGCCTGACCACGCTGGGCTCGTGCATCGCCAACACCGACTTGACAGGTCGGAGTTCGCACCGCTACGATGCCAATCGTGAGAATGAGTCTCAATCTCAAGCGCGTCCTTATGCCAATCCGCGTCGTTTCGCCAATCCGTTTGCTCCTTATGGTGTTGACCTGCCTGACGGCAGTCCCGGTGGGCGCGCAGGAGCGCGCTTACTTCGTGACCTACGACCACTACCTCGAAGAACGCGGTGATCTCGAGCTCGAGGTGGCGGCGACGAGCGGTGTCCCGAAAGGCGACGACCGCTCCTATACAGCGCCCTGGCTGGAAATCGAATACGGCGTGCGCGGCTGGTGGACGACCGAGCTCTATCTCGAAGCGGTCGCGGCACGCGGCGACGGGTCGGCGCTCACCGGCTGGCGATGGGAACACCGCCTCAAGCCACTCAAGAGCGAACACGCGCTCAACCCGGTGTTGTATGTCGAATACGAGCACGTCAACGAAGCGTCCCGCATTCAAAAGGAAGTTGTCGGCGCTGGGCGCCTGCCGTTTGAGCCAATCGACGAGCTGCGTGAGGAATATGCGCACGAACTGGAAACGAAATTGATTCTGTCGAGCACGGTCCGCGGCTGGAATCTTTCCGAAAACGTGACCTTTGAGAAGAACCTGTCCGAAGACGAAGGGATTGAATTCGGGTACAGCGCCGGCGTCTCGCGCGCGCTCGGCGGCCTTGCGAGCGGAACCGCGTGCCGATTCTGCCGGGAAAATTTCGTCCTCGGCGCCGAAGTCTACGGTGGGCTTGGCAGCAGCGCAGAACGGACGCTGCGGCAGACGCGTCACTACGTCGCGCCGGTCCTCGCGTGGCACATCGGGGAACGCTCGACGTTGAAGGCATCCGCCGCATTCGGGCTGTCGCCGGCAAGCGATCGGATCCTGGTGCGCATTGCGTACGCGTACGAACTGCCGCTGGGAGGCGAGTAATGCGCCGCCGCCTTGGCGTCATGGGGCTGATCGTGGTGATGGCAGGCACCGTGGCGCGCGGCCAGTCGCCGGCCCGCGATAACGCGTGGGTGGCCCCGATGGAGACGGCGACGGCATTGAATCCGCTCGCCAATAGACCGGAGGCGCGGCCCGGCGGCCGCAAGCTCTTTCTCCAGCGCTGCGCCGCGTGCCATGGTCCTGAGGGCCGTGGGTCATCAAAAGGGCCCGATCTCGGGCACCCGCGTACGCAGGAACAGAGCGACGGTGCGCTGTTCTGGAAAATGTCCACCGGCAATAGTCGGGACGGGATGCCGGCGTTCAGTCTTCTGCCGGAGCTTCAACGCTGGCAGATCCTGCTGCACCTCCGCACGCTCAGCGTCAGAGACGGCGCAGCGCCTTAGCGCCTTCGGACTTTCAGGGTGAAGGTGGTGGACCAGACGGGAGTCGAACCCGTGACCTCATGAATGCCATTCATGCGCGCTCCCAACTGCGCTACTGGCCCACGTTCAGGTGACCTTTTACTATAGCATCGAGAACCGCGTCGATGCCGAGCCGTATCGTCCAGGAGCTGCTCACCGTCGATGGTCGCGACGTGGCCATTTCGAATCCCGGGAAAATCCTCTTTCCGAAGCCCGCTCATACCAAGCTCGATCTCGCCCGCTACTATCTCGCCGTGTCGAAAGGCGCGCTGCGCGCCGCCGGCCACCGTCCCAACATGCTCGTCCGGTACCCGAACGGCATCGACGGCGACTTCTTCTATCAAAAGCGCGCGCCTGACGCTCGCCCGCCGTGGGTTGACGTCGTCCAGCTGCGCTTTCCTTCCGGTCGCACGGCCGACGAAGTCGTCCCGCGCGATGCGGCCACACTCGTCTGGATGGCGAACCTGGCATGCCTCGAGCTGCACCCGCACCCGGTGCGCGCGGATGACCTTGATCATCCCGACGAGCTCCGCGTCGATCTCGACCCGGTCCCCGGGGTGGGCTGGGACCAGATTCGCGAAGTCGCCAAAGTCGTGCGGACCACCCTGCACGACTTCGGCCTGGTGGGATGGCCGAAGACATCCGGCTCGCGAGGCCTCCACGTGTATGTGCGCATCGAGCGACGATGGGGGTTCGATCACGTCCGGCGCGCGGCGCTGGCGCTCGCGCGCGAAGTGGAGCGGCGCGTTCCCTCGCTGGCCACGAGCAAATGGTGGAAGGAAGAACGGCACGGCGTCTTTCTGGACTACAACCAGAATGCGAAAGACCGGACGATTGCGGCGGCGTACTCCGTTCGGCCGCGGCCGGACGCGACGGTATCCGCACCAATCTCATGGGACGAGCTCGATGACTGCGAGCCGGCGGATTTCACGCTGGCCACGATGCCGCGGCGATTCGCGCAGATCGGCGATCCGCACACGGACATGGACCGCCATCCGTGCTCGCTCGAACGCCTCCTCGAGCTGTCGGCGCAACAGACGCGTGAAGGTCAGGGCGATGCGCCATGGCCACCACACTATCGGAAGCAGCGCGGTGAGCCGCCGCGCGTGCAACCGTCGAAACAGCGGACTTCGGGGCCGCGTCGCACGCCGACACGGCCGCTCATCGAAATCGGACGGGCGCAGCGGAAGGACGCCGCGCTGGCCGGGTTCGAACGATGGAAGGCGCGGCACCCCGAGGCCGCTGCTCACCTCGAACCTGCGGACGTGATCGTCGATTCAATGCGCGGCCGGTTTCGCACGTGGACACGCATCCGCGTGAACCTGGAGCACGTGCCGCCCGCCCTGCGACCGCCGCAGGAACGACTCGACCCCGAAGAAACGTCGGAGGACAGGGAAACGATCAGCCGCCCCGATGGGCGCCGAAAACGCGCTCGAGCTCGTAAGGGGTCGTGACCTCAAGCTGATCGTAGCGGCAGTCTGCCGGCTTCTTGTCCGGACGCCAGCGATGAAAGATCGCGGCATGGCGGAAGCGGCGGCCCTGCATGTGGTCGTACTTCACCTCGCAGACACGCTCGATGCGCAGCGGCTCCCACGAGAGATCCTTGCCGGCGCTCCACCGGCTCTGGCCGCCGGGCATCCGCGTCGTGTCGCCCCCGGCCGCCTCTGCCCAATCGCGCCACGGATGCTTTTCGAGCGCGCGGTCGCGCAATGGCGCGAGTTCGCGAACAAGCTCCTTGCGTCTGGCCATTGTGAATGACGACGTCACGCCCACGTGGTGCAGCGCGCCATGGTCGTCGTACAGACCGAGAAGGAGCGATCCGACCAGCGTACCTTTTCCGTTCTTGTGCCAGCGGAATCCGGCAACGACGCAATCGGCGGTGCGGGCGTGCTTGATTTTGATCATCGCGCGCTTGCCGGGTTGATACGCGCCGTCCACGGGTTTCGCGATGACCCCATCGAGGCCCGCGCCCTCGAACTGGGAGAGCCATTCGCGCGCGATTGCGGGATCGCGCGTGACCGGCGTCAGATAAAGGGGCGGCTGGGCATCGTGCAACATGTTTTCGAGCCGCACGCGCCGCGTGGCTTGCGCCGCCGCTCGGAGGTCGGCTCCGTCGGCGGCGAGCAGATCAAACGCCACAAACTGCGCCGGCGTCTCCTTCGACAGCTTGACGATTCGCGACGCGGCGGGATGCAAACGCAGTTGGAGCGCCTCGAAGTCGAGACCGCGCGGCGTCGCGATCACAATCTCGCCATCAATGACACAGCCGGAAGGCAGTCTCGACAAGAACATCTCGTGAAGTTCGGGGAAATAACGGTCGAGCGGACGCAGATCGCGACTTTGGATGAACACATCGTCCGTCGAGCGGAACACGAGGGCGCGAAAACCGTCCCACTTGGGCTCGTACAGAAATCCCTCGTCATCCGGAATTGCAACCGCCAGCTTCGCAAGCATCGGCTCGACCGGCGGTTCGATGGCAAATGGGGCGGCACGCGACATCAACTTCGATCTCGTCTGGAGAATATCGCGAATTGACGTGCTCATGCGCGCGTCGCGGGCATCAACAATGCATCGTCATCACACAGTGGCAACCAAGGGAAAAAAGCAAGAGGATCGGCGCACGCATTTTCAACCGGTACACCTGGATCGGCGGCGCTCGGATTACGAAGTCGCAAATCACGTGTTCAGCGGGTACCGTCCGCCGCGCCCCGTCCCGACGTCTACTGATGACAGTTCGCGCGTGCGCCGGCGACGCGTCAAAGAGTGACGCACGCGAATTGCCTAAGCTATTGACGTCACGGAATTAACTGCCCCACGTTTTGTCGAGCTCTGGCCCCGCCTTTGCTTCGTACTAGCACCAACGTGCAAATCCACCTGTTCGTGTACATGAGTGCGACAGAAGGAGGCCATGAAGGTACGAATCAAGACAACTCCTGTTGAACTCGAGGTGGATGGCATCAAGCTGAACCAGTTCCTTCCCGGAACCATTCGCGAAGTCTCTCCAAGCCTCGGATCGTGGTTGATCGCAGGCGGGTACGCGGAGCCCGAAATGCGCGGCCCGTTCACTGAACAGGAAGAAGCATCGATGGGGACGAGCTTCAGCGACGCTCGCGCTGAGTCGGCGGATTTTCGTCGGCGCCAAAAATCCTGATATACCGTTCGTAATCCTCAACGGTATCGATATCGGCAAACGCGCCTTCGTCCTCTATCTGAAGGTCGCCGGCGGTCGATGCGTGCGCACGAACGACGGAGCGGGCGCCTGCCGCGGGGTCGGCGCGCGCCAACTCGTCGAACAACGCGCGCGCAATGAACACCGGATGGCCATGACGCCCGCCGAGTGCCGGCCGGATGATCGGCGCGCCGACCGAACGATACGCCGCGAGCACCGCACGCACGGTCGACACCGACACGAACGGAACATCCACGAGCGTGACCAGCGAGCCGGCTACGCCCGGTCGATCGACTGCTCGCAGCCCGGCGTTCAGGGAAGAAAGCTGGCCCGATTCGTAATCGCGATTGATGACGAATCGCGCCGCGAGCCCGCTTCCTGCGAAGTCGCGCATGATCCCATCGGCATCGTGTCCGAGGACCACTACACAATCATCGACATCCGCATCAAGCAGCGTCCGGACGATGCGTGTCAGGAACGTATGGCCGTCGCCCAGCGGATAGCAGGCTTTCGCGCGGCCCATCCGGGTGGATTTTCCGGCCGCCAGAACGATTGCGGGAATCATGTAGAATCCACCCTCATGAGCGAAGTCGACCTTCACATCCGGTGTCAGCGCTGCGGCGCGGAGATGGAAATGCGCGATCCCGGACCGGGCATGCCGTGGACACCCGACCAGTTCTGGGTGTGCCCCCGCTGCGGCCGCCATCTGTGGTCAACGTATCCTCCGCCCAAACCAAAAACGCCTGAAACGCCGGCCAAGCCCGCCGAATCGGCCTGATGAGTTCGTGGCTGGCGGCCGGTCGTCTGCGCGCGAGCGACCTCGATGAAGACGAGGACGATGAGGACGACCTCGAAGACGACGAATCTCGCGATGACAATTCAGAAGACGACGACGAGGACGATGAAGACGACGAGGATGACGAAGGCGAACCGGAAGTCTGGCAGGTGCAATGTGATTAGGTTCGGCATCGAATTCCTTGACTTCGGCCATCGAACTGCCTAGACTGGCGCGGATTTCCCAGCTCAGCCGAGGCTGAAGCCTTCGCCCGTAAACGGCTGAGTACCTTTGGGATGCCCCCAGGGTGCGGGACGGGAGGCTTGGGTTATGCCAACGGGCACCATCGCTCGGCTGCTCATCGACAAGGGTTTCGGGTTCATCCGCGACGAAAGCGGCATCGAACACTTCTTCCATCGCAGCTCCGTCCGCGGTGCGGTCTTCGAGCTGCTTCGCGAAGGGCAGCGCGTCGAATTCACACAGGAAGAATCTCAGAAAGGACCTCGCGCCGGCGACGTCCGCCTCATCGAGAGCTGATCAGTACTTTCAGCACGCCCTCGGTATCCTCGAGATCCGCGAACACGACATCGGCGCCTGCCGCCTGCAACGCGCCGACGTCATATCCCCCGGTCGCCACACCGACAGACCGCGCGCCCGCACTCGCGGCGCACGCGATGTCCAGGGGCGTATCGCCGATGATGACCACATCGTCGGGCGGAATGGCCGCCGGGCCGCCGCACGCGGCGACTGATGTCAACGCCTCGGCGACGAGCGTATTGCGGTCGTGCGCGGTATCGCCGAACGCCCCGCCTCGAAAATACCGCCACAGATCGAAGTATTCGAGTTTGGTGCGCGCGCCGCCTTTGAAGTTGCCGGTCAACAGGGCGAGATGAACGTCCGGGCGTTCCGCCAGCACATCGAGCAAAGGCCGGATGCCCGGCATAACGCCCTTGCGAGGACCCGGCTTGTCGATTTCGACCTGGAGCCGCGCCAGATACGCATCACGAAATCGTGGCAGTGCCGAGTCGTCCAGCGGAACGCCGTGGGCGGCGGCAAGCTGCGCGAGGATCCAGGCATCGGTGCGCCCCGCCATGGGAATTTCGGCCCTGTCGACGGGCACACCAAACACATCCGTGAAGGCATGCACCATTGCGCGCAGGCCGGCTCCGCCGGTGAGGCACAGCGTGCCGTCGATGTCGAAAAGAAGGACGCGCGTCAGTCCCTGGATTTTACGTGTTCTAGCCTTCGGCGCGCACGTTGCCGGCGCGCGGTCCTTTGGCCGATGGTTCTTCGTCGAACGACACGCGCTGGCCTTCGTTCAGCTGATCGAAGCTGCCCTGGACCGAGCTGCGGTGGAAGAACCACTCCTGACCGCCGTCGTCGCGAATAAAACCGAAACCCCTGTCCCTGACGAGTCGTTTGATAGTACCGGTCGGCATCGAGTCTCCTTGGGCGTGCGTGCCCAAAGATCACTTGAGTTCAAATTTCGTTCCCGACCGTAGCTCAGCTTTTCCGCCACCAGCGGCGACGCTTTTCATCGAGCCGACCTGACGCCGCATCCAGCACAAGCACACGCGATGCAACGGCGGCTGCAAACTCGCCGTCCGCGGTGGCAGCAATTACTGCCGTTCCCCGTCGCGACGCGACGTCCCGAACCAATGCGCCCATGCTGACAGCATCCATGGCCGACAGGCCGGCGCTGGCATGCTCGAGCAGCAACACGCCGGGCTCCAGCGCCAGCGCGCGCGCAACGCGAAGCCGCAGACGATCGACCGCGCCAAGTTCGGCGACCGGCCGGTGCCACGCGGGCTCCGGCAGCTTCAGTTCCCGCGCTAGCCCGAGCGCCTTCGCTTCGATCTCGCGCGATGGCGGTTCGATTTCGAGCGTGAACGGCATGGCGAGATTCTGGACAGGCGACAGGCCTTCGAGCAGAACGGCGCGCTCGCTCACGATGCCAAATCGATCGATGGTGGCGAGCCAGTCCGCACTGTCCTCGATGGCGCTGCTCGCCCGCCCGAACAGCCGGACCTCCCCGCGATCCGGCAGCGTCGCGCCGGTGATCAGGTTGATCAACACTTCGGCCATCGGTGCGTCAAGACCGAGGAGGGCGACCTGTTCGTTGGCGGTGATCGTGAGGCGTTCGATACGGAGAGGGCGGAGACCGTGAAAATCCTTCGAGACGCCGGACAGTTCGACGACAGGCGTCACGCGCCGAGCAATCGATTGACTTCGTCGACGATACGTGAGGATTCTGACAGCGCGGTCATTTCCGTTCTGATCGCGGCCAGATTGCAGGCGATCGCCCCGTAGGCAATCATCGCGTGAACGATTGGGGGGAGCACGCCGGTGTCGACGCTGGCACCGAGAATCGCGGCCACCATCGTGACGCCCATGGCGATCGTGGCGATCGAAAAGACCGGTTTCCGTGCGGCCGCGATCCGGCGATATTGATCGCCGGACAAGCCACCCTCGGTCATGGCGTCCTTCACCGCTTTTCCCTTGCCAATGAGATAAAACATCATCATCGAATGGGCCAGCAGCATGACCATCGTCGAGAAAATGCCGAAGGAGACGTGACGCCACACATCCGTGCCCTGTAATCCAAGAATCGCGGTGCTCAGGAGGCCGAGGAGACCGATACCGACTGCGGTGAGAAGCGCGGCTGCCACGCGATGATCATATGCGATTCAATGCGGTTAGACGCTGGTACTCGGCGGCTGGCAGCGACACCGCGCCGGGCGCCGCAGGACCGTGCGCCTCGTCGGCGTGAAAATCCGAACCGCCGGACACGGCGACGCCAAGCTGCGCGGCCAGCGCCGCATAGTGCGCGGTGGCGGCGGCGTCATGACGCGAATGGTACGCCTCCAGGGCGTCGAGTCCCGCGCCGGCAAAGCCGGGGATCCACTCGTCTCGTTTGAGCAAGCCGGGGTGTGCCAGCGACGCGATGCCGCCCGCATCGTGGATCCGTTCGATGACCTCAGGGGGTGCCGCGCCGTCTCTGGCAACGAATGCCGGACGTCCGCGCCCCAGCCATCGTTCGAATGCCTCGTCGGTCGAGGCGACAACGCCCGCGGCGACGAGGGCGCGCGCAATCCACGGACGGCCCGCGGACTTTCGCGGATCTGCCAGTGCCGGGGCGAGAATCGCGTCGACGTCGACGTGAACGCCGAGCGTCGCCAGCTTGTCGACCATGAGACGAACGCGGTCGATGCGCGTCTGCCTCTGCTCGGCGAGAAAATCGAGGAAGGGGGACGATGTGATGTCCATGAAGTAGCCGAGCATGTGGACGTCAGTCTCCGCAACCACGGCCGTGATCTCGATGCCCGGCACGAACTCGATATTGGATGACAAGCAGGCAGCGGCCGTTGCCGCACAGCCGCCGACGGTGTCGTGATCGGTGACGGCGAGGACCGTCACGCCTGCCGCAGCGGCCCGCGCGACGAGCTCCGCCGGCGCGCATCGGCCGTCCGACGCCGTCGTGTGTGTGTGGAGATCGATCAACGAGAGATCCGCGTGTGCCGCCCGCCCGCCACGCCGCCGTCAGGGCGCTTGCGACGGCGCCGCCGGCCCTGGCGGTCGCGCAGCGCGCGGTACTCGCGAATGAGCAGGTCGAGGTGCTCGCGCTCTTCGCGCGCGAACTCGAGGAACACCTGCTTGCCCTCGGAATCCTCGAACCGCTCGCCGTACCGTTTGAAAAACTGGTGGCTGCCTCGCTCGCATTTGATGCCGATGAGCAGCGCCTCCTGATCGTCGACGCCCCGGGCGAGCCGCTGGGTGCCCGCGTCGAACAAGCCGTTGGCCGGACCCTTGAAGAACAGAAATGTGGGCCGCGACTCGAGCTCGGGATCGGTCTCCATCAACGCTCGATAGCGGGCCTCGAGAACGCCAAGGTGGTGGCCCTCTTCGGCGGCGAGTGATTGGAACACCGACCGTCCGCGCGGGTCCTTGGTGAGACGCGCGGCCCTGGTATAGAACTCCAGCCCGCTGCGTTCGGTCGCAATAGCAATCCGCAACGCGTCGCGGGCGAATACCACGTCAGTCGTGGCGCCGTCGACCGTCGGCGTGCGTTTGCCGGTGAGGCAGCTTTCACAGCGGCCGTAAATCTGCACGACAGACTGTGTCGCGGCGAATCCGCGGGCTGCCGCGATCTCTTCGATGAGCGACTCGACGTCAGAGCTCAGAAATTCCGACGACTGGTGACACGTCGTGCAGACGAGATGGAAGTGGCGCGGATGACGATAGGCCGGTTCGAAGCGGAACCGGCCCTCGCCGAAATCAACTTTGCGTGCGATGCCGGCCTGAACCAGCCACTGCAGGGTGCGGTAAACGGTGGCGCGCCCGATGCCGGGCTCCTCGCGGCGAACGAGATCGAACAAATCGTCCGCGCTGAGGTGACCTTCCTGGCGCAGAAAGAGCGCCAGGATGCGATCGCGCTTGCTCGAACGTTTGCCGCCCGCCGGTCGCAGGCCCGAAAGGTCCGGGAGGGGGCGGTCCAACGACCTCTAGACGCTGAAGGACGAACCGCAGCCGCAGGTCGACGTGGCGTTCGGATTCTTGATCGTGAAACCGCCGCCTGTGATCGTGTCGACGAAGTCGACTTCCGCGCCGCCGAGGTACCGGATGCTGATCGGATCCACGAACAGCTTGACGCCGTTCGACTCGAAGACCTGATCGCCTGCACCCTGGCCGTTTTCCTCGATCATCAGCCCGTACTGGAAGCCGGAACAGCCGCCGCCCTGCACGAACACGCGCAAGCCGCTGCCGCCCTTGTTTTCTTCCGTCAGGAGCTCATTGATCTTCGCCGCTGCCGTCGGGGATACGTTAATCATGCATCCATTATAACAGTACGCCTTTGATCAACCGCCCAGTTCGCCGCAGGCGCCCGCGCGCGCTAAAGCCCGCGCCTGCAATAGAATGCGCTGTGCCGTTCGTCGTCCTTCCCGCACCGGATCCCGAAGAGCTCGCGCGGTTGGCCGACGAGCGCTGGAAGCTCGTCCTCGCAAACCGTCCCGACCTCGAGCCGGCAGTCGGGCTGCAGCAGCGTCTCCTCAACGAAGTCATGTCGCTCTCGGCCGCGATCGGCCAGCGACCGTTACCGCGTTTGTCGCTGCCGCCCAAGTACCTCGCCGCAAAACTGGGACGCGGCGTGCCGGCATTTGCCGGCGAACCGATTCCGCTTCCGGTCGCGCGCTTGAGCGCCTCGCTCGTCCGGCTTTGCGATGCGCTGGCCGAAGGCGGCGCTGGCGAAGTCGCCACGCACATCCGTACGGCGGTCGACGAGCGGACGATGGACGCCGGATCGCTCTTTACGGCGTCGCTCGCACGGAATCAGGCAGCGATCCGGACGGGCGCAACCCACAGGGGGCTCGCGCCGGATCTGCTGTGGCTCGTCGGCGAATTGACCGTCGGGCCGGTTGCGTTCGCGCTTCAGCGGACATTGTTTGCTGATGCGGCGGACCCGGCGCTCCTCGACGCGCTGTCACGGTGGTCGCACGGTTATTGTCCGGCGTGCGGATCGTGGCCGGCTCTGGCGGAAGTCGTGGCCGGCCACCGTGTGCTCCGTTGCTCGTTTTGTGCGGCGGCGTGGGAGCTGTCCATGTTCGCGTGCGTGTACTGCAACGAATCGGGCGCGCCGTTCGTCACCGCGGCGCCCAACGAGCTCAGAAAAGATCGGCGCGTCGAAGTCTGCGGCACGTGCAGCGGATATCTGAAGACGATCGACGTGGCGGCCGCTTCGCCGTTTCCGCTCGTGTCCATCTCGGATCTCGAGACGATGGATCTGGATGTCGCCGCCATGGAGCACGGGTACGCGCGGCCGGCGCTCCATGAGGCGCAACGCGCGAAGGGCTAAGAGCCAGGACCACGAGATGCTGGTTTCGAGGCGTTCACTGCTGCGGCTCCTCGCCGGCCACGCCGTGGCGGCGCCGCGCCTCTTCGCGCAGACGCGCGAATTCCAGCGGCCGAAACCGGTCGCCTCGGATGCCGTCACGCATGACTGGCCGTCATTCCTGGGACCGTCGCACAATGCGTGCTCACCGGAAACGAAGCTGACGCGCCGACTGCCCCCCGCGCTCGTGTGGCAGTTCGTCAAAGGCGATGGCTATGCATCGCCGGCGCTCGCCGGCGGTCGCCTCGTGTTCTTTCACCGGGTCCGCGACGAAGAGGTCGTCGAATGCCTGCACCCCGAAACCGGCGCGCGCCTCTGGCGTACCGCGTACGGTACGGCGTTCGAAGATCGGTACGGCTACAGCAACGGGCCGCGATCGAGTCCCGTCATCGACGGCTCGCGTACGTTCACGATGGGCGCCGAAGGAAAACTGCACGCCCTGGACCTGGCCACGGGGATGGTGATCTGGAAACGCGATCTGCGCGCTGAATACAAGGTGCCGCAGAATTTCTTCGGGACCGGCTCGACACCGCTCGTCGAGGGTCGGCGGCTGATTGTCAATGTTGGCGCGCCCGGTGGTCCGTCGATCATCGCGCTGGACACCGCGACGGGGCGCGAAGCGTGGCGCGCGGGCAAGGACTGGGGACCGAGCTACGCCTCGCCCGTGCCCGCGGTGGTTCACGGAAAACGGCGCCTCTTTGTATTTGCGGGCGGCGAATCCGATCCGCCGACGGGCGGGCTCATGTGCGTGGACCCGCTCAACGGACACGTCGATTTCTCATTTCCGTGGAGAAGCCGCAGCGTGGAATCGGTGAACGCGTCCTGTCCCGTCGTGTTCGACAACAAGGTGTTCGTGTCCGCGAGCTATCGCACCGGCAGCGCACTGCTCGAAATCGCGCCCGACTTCACACACCGCGTGCTGTGGACGACGCAGGAGTGCGGTCTGCACTTCAACACGGCGATCTATCGCGACGGATACCTGTACGGCTTCGACGGCCGCAACGAACCCGATGCCTCGCTCGTCTGCGTCGACGCCTCGAACGGAAAGGTCGTCTGGCGGGATGCCCTGCAGTGGACGGACACCCTCACGACCGGCGGCGCGCCGCGGCAGATCCAAACGTCCACCTACCGGGGATCGCTGCTGTCAGTCGATGGTCAGTTTCTATGCCTCGGCGAGCTGGGACATCTGCTCTGGCTGGACCTTGCACCGGCGGCCCACAAGGAAATCGCCCGCGCCTGGCTGTTCACCGCGCGCGAGTCGTGGGCGCTGCCGGTGCTGAGTCGCGGCTTGTTGTATGTAAGCCAGAACACCCGAAGCTTCGCGGACGCGTCGCCACCGCGGCTGCTGTGTTACGACTTGCGCGAATAGCGACGGCTCAAGGCTTAGGGCTCAAGGCTTAGGCAAACGAGCCTTAAGCCGTTTTTAGACGCCGATCTCTTCGAGATGCTGCCCGGACTCCTGCTCGATGTCCTTGTGCAGACTATTTCCGCGGGCGTCCATGGTGACGATCGCGGGAAAATCCTCGACGGTGAGATGCCACATCGCCTCGGGCGTGCCGAACTCGAGCAGCGAGACGCCGTCCACGCTCTTGATCGACCGCGCGTAGAACTGGGCGGCCCCACCGATCGCATTTAGATAGACCGCGCCGTGTTCTTTGAGCGCCGCGAGCGTCTTCGCGCCCATGCCGCCCTTGCCGATGACCGCCCGCACGCCGTATCGCTTGATCACCTCGTGCTGATACGGCTCTTCTCGAATGCTCGTCGTCGGTCCAGCCGCGGTGATGCGCCAGCCGTCGCCCTCTTTCACGACGACCGGACCGCAGTGATAGAGGACCGATCCCCGCATGTCGACCGGGGGTTCGTGTTTCATGAGGTGTGAATGGACCGCGTCACGGCCGGTGAACATGCGCCCAGAGACCATAACGACGTCGCCGACTTTCAGCGAGCGAATCTGCTCCTCGCTGATGGGCGCCTTGAGCGTCACTTCGCGACCCGTGCGCGTGAAGCCGGCCTGATCGAGCATCGGAATGATCGGATTCGACGGATCGCGATACAGCCAGTGATCAATCGCGCCGGTCGCCGCGTTCAGCACGACGCCGAGACGGCGGAATGCCCAGCAGTCATAGGCGACTGACACGAAGAAACTCGCGGGCAGGCGATTGAGTGCCCCCACCTTGCAGCCGATGAGCGTCACCTTCCCGCCGAACCCCATCGGACCGATTTCGAGCGAGTTGACCGTCGACATGATCGACGCTTCGAGCTCCGCGAGCCGCGGATCCGGGTTGATGTCATCGAGCGTTCGGAACAGTTGCTCCTTCGCGTGCGTGTAGCCCGACGTGCGATCCCCGCCAATACACACGCCCACCGCGCCGGGACTGCATCCCTTGCCCTGGGCCTGCCAGACTGCGTGGAGAATGCACTTCTTCACGCCGTCGAGGTTGCGATCCGCTCGTCCAAGGTGCGGCAGTTCGACGGGCACCGCGTACTGCGCGTTCGTATTTTCGCAGCCGCCGCCCTTCAGGATCAGTTTGACCTCGATGTCGTTGCGATCCCATTGATCGAAGTGGATGATCGGCGTGCCGGGTCCGAGATTGTCGCCCGAATTTTTTCCCGTGATGGAATCGACCGAATTCGGCCGCAGCTTGCCGCGCCTGGTCGCCTCTGCGACGGCTTCCCGAATCTGCTGGCGCATCCACATCTGATTCGCGCCTACCGGGACCTTCACTTCGAAGGTCGGCATGCCCGTGTCCTGGCAGATCGCCCCTTCGTTGTCGACCGCAAGGTCGATGTTCTGCGCGATGATCGTCAGCGCCTGCGCGCCGCGCGTCCCGTCGGGTTCGGCGTTGAGCGATGTCTTCATCGCCGCGCGGACGTCCGGCGGCAGGTCGGTCGAGGTTCGGACGATGAGCTGCAGGACGCTCTCGAAGAATGATGGCAGCATATGAAACCCTATGTTGTGGACGCGAGCCCTATATCGTTGTAGGGCAGGTCTTTAGACCTGCTAAGTATAATCAACTTGAGCGCAAGCCATGAGCCGTGAACCGTCCAGGGCGTTTCGTACGGAGCGCGACCCGCTGGGGGAGATGCAGGTTCCTGCCGACGCCTATTACGGCGTGCAGACCCGGCGCGCCGCGGAGAACTTCCCGATCAGCGGCATGCGCGCCCCCTCGGATCTGATCACCGCCACGATTCTGGTCAAGAAAGCGGCGGCGCTGGCCAATCAATCGCTCGGACGCCTCGAACCCGACATCGCACGCGCCATCGTCGCGGCCGCGGATGAAATTCTCGCCGGTGGGTTACGCGATCAGTTCGTGGTCGACATCTATCAAGCGGGCGCCGGCACGTCGCACAACATGAACGCCAACGAAGTGCTGGCGAATCGAGCGGCGGAGCTCCTCGGCGAGCCGCGTGGTACGTACACGCGCGTCCACCCCAACGATCACGTCAACATGGGGCAATCCACGAACGACGTGTATCCGACGGCGACGCGGCTCGCGCTGCTGATGGGTGCGCGTCCGCTGGCGACGGCCGCGCGTGCCCTCGCCGACAGCCTGGCGCGCAAAGGCGACGAGTTCGCCCACGTGCTGAAAACGGGCCGCACGCACCTGCAGGATGCCGTGCCGATCACGCTCGGTCAGGAATTCGGCGGTTACGCGGAGTGTATCGGCCGCGGCGCCCACGACGTGGCCCAGGCGTCCGAGCAGCTCGAGGAACTGAATATCGGCGCGACCGCGGTGGGCACCGGTCTCAACGCGGGCGACGAGTTCCGCCGGCTGGTCGTCGAACATCTCGCACGGGAAACACGGCTCGCGCTGAAACCGGCCGGCAACCTCTTTCGCGTGACGCAGAGCATGGGCGACGTGCTCGCCTACTCGGGCGCGATGCGCCGGCTGGCGAACGAGCTGGGGAAAATCGCGAGCGACCTCCGATTGCTCAGCATGGGACCCCGTGCCGGTCTGTCGGAAATCACGCTTCCTGCGGTGCAGCCCGGTTCGTCGATCATGCCGGGAAAGGTCAATCCGTCGGTGCCCGAAATGGTCAACCAGGTGTGTTTCCAGGTCGGGGGTTGCGATCACACGATCGCGGCCGCGTGCGAAGGCGGCCAGCTCGAGCTCAACGTGATGATGCCCGTGATTGCGTGGAACAGCCTGCATGCGTCGATGATTCTGCGCGAGGCGATGAACGTCTTGCGCGTGCGTTGCGTGGACGGCATTGCCGCAGACGAATCGCGAGCGCGGGAGTTGCTCGACCGGAGCACCGCGGCGGCCACCGCGCTCAGCCCGTACATCGGCTACGCGGCGACGGCGGAGATTGCAAAAGAATCGGTGAAGAGCGGCACATCCATCCGGCAGCTCGTGCTGGCCCGCGGACTGCTCGACGAAGCGACGCTGGACAAAGTGCTGTCGGTTGACGCGATGACGCGCGGCGGGATCATCGGGACGGAACGTGCCCCGACGAAGCGGGGCGCGACGCCTGGAGGGACGGGAACGGCGGGGGAGGCCGAAAAGGCAGGCCGGTCATGAAAGCAGCGGCGTGTGTTCTCGGCGGTCTCTGCCTGGCACTCGCCGCGACGGTGCCAGCCGCCGCGCAACGGGCGCGACCGACCCCCCCGGCCGTCGTTCCCAAAGCGCCGCCGCCACCTCCGCCACCGTCACCATCGCCGTCCCGTGCACGGTTGTTCGAGCCGCAGGACCTCGGCCTGACCGAAGGGCCGGATCGCGCGGAGTGGCAGAAGCCGGATCAGATCATGGACGCGCTCAAGATCGCCGACGGCTCGATCGTCGCCGATATCGGCGCCGCGGGCGGCTGGTTCACGATTCAGCTGGCGCGACGCGTCGGACCGAACGGCCACGTGTACGCGGAAGACATCCAACCGCTGATGCTTGCGGCGATCAACCGGCGCGTCCAGCGGGAGAATCTGTCCAACGTCACTACGGTGCTCGGATCGCCGACGGATGCGCGCTTGCCCGCTGCGGTGGACGTCGTGCTCATGGTCAACCTGTTTCGTGAAATGGAAGTGCCGCCGTCGGATCCCGTCATGCTCCTCCGGAATGTCGGCCGCTCGCTGAAGCCCCGCGGACGAATTGGCATCGTCGACTTCCTGCCGGGCGACGGCGGTCCCGGCCCCGCGGCGGACCAGCGCGTCGATCCGGAGAGCATCATCACCGCCGCGCGAGCCGCCGGCCTGCAGCTGGTCGCGCGCCAGGCCGTCCAGCCATTCGAGTATCTCCTCATTTTCGGAAACGGTCGCTAGGGCTGTGGGCGACGGATCCACGATTCGCGTCGCGCTGACGATCGCGGGCAGCGATTCGAGCGGCGGCGCGGGCGTGCAGGCGGATCTGCGGACGTTCACGGCGCTGGGCGTTTACGGCGTCAGCGCGGTCACGGCGATCACCGCGCAGCATACCGGCGGCGTGGACGCGGTGGCGTCCCTGTCGGCCGACCTCGTCACGGCGCAGATTGAAGCCGTCGCCGGCGACATCGAGATTCATGCGACGAAGATCGGCATGCTCGGAACGGCGGCGATTGTCGAAGGCGTGGTCGCCGCCATTCGAGAGCTGGAACTGCCGCTCGTTGTCGTCGATCCCGTCATCGTCTCGTCGAGCGGCGCGCGCCTGCTCGACGCCGACGGCGTTCAGATGTTGTGCACCGAGCTTTTTCCCTGTGCTGCGGTCGTCACGCCGAACATCCCGGAAGCGGAGGCGTTGAGCGGCTGCCGCATCACGTCCGGGGACACCGCGCGTCGAGCCGCCGAGCGTATCCACGACATGGGGCCGGGCGTCGTGGTCATCACGGGCGGTCACGCGGAGGGCTCGGACGTGGTGGATCTGGTGTACGACGGTCATGCGTTCTTCGAGCACCGGACACCACGATACACGGGCGCGCCGGTGCACGGTACCGGCTGTGCCTTCTCGTCGGCGCTCACGAGCTGGCTCGCGCTTGGACACGCGCCCGCGGACTCGGCACAACGTGCGCAGCAGTTCGTGGCCGCGGCGCTTGACCGTGCCGTCGCGGTCGGCCGCGGCGCCAGAGTCCTCGTATACTGAAGGCATGCTTCGTGAGGCTCTCCTCGCGGTCGGGCCGGCACCGCTCGAGCTGAACCGCCTCATCGGCGCGCTCGGGCCTGACGCGGCGGATGGCGCCGTCGTCACGTTTCTGGGCGTCGTGCGAAACCACAGCGGCGCGCGCCGCGTGCGGTACCTGGAGTACGAAGCGTACGAACCGCTCGCATTGAAGACGTTCGAGCGAATCGCCGGCGAAATTCACGATCGATGGCCGGGTGCGCGCATCGCCTTGCATCATCGCGTCGGACGCCTGGAGATCGGCGACGCCAGCGTCGCCATCGTCGCGGCTTCGCCGCACCGGCGCGAAGCGTTCGGCGCGTGCCGGTACGCCATCGAACGCGTCAAGCAGATCGCGCCGATTTGGAAGCGCGAGTTCTTCGAGGGCGGCGACGTGTGGATCGAGGGCGCCATCGCGGATCCGGACAACGTCGACGCGCGGGCCGAAGCGGAGCGCATCGCGTGCGTGTGACCATTCGACTGTTTGCGCGGCTGCGGGATATCGCCGGCACGGCCGAATTGGAGCGCGAGTTCACGCCGGGATCGACGATTGGCGGCGTCTGGCGCGAGCTGGCCGCCGAATATCCCGGACTCTCGGATTACGCGCGGTCGATGTCGACGGCGGTCAACGCCGATTATGCACGCTTCGACCGCGAGCTGCACGACGGCGACGAGGTCGCGTTCCTGCCGCCGGTGTCCGGCGGCTGAGGTCACGATTGAAGTTTTATGTTCGATAAATTGGCATCGATCGAGCAGCAGTACAACGATCTCGTCGGCCAGCTGGCGACGTCCAAGGTCCAGAGCGATCCCGTCGAGTACAAGCGGATCGCCAAGGCGACCGCCGAGATCCAGACGCTGGTCGAGCGGTTTCGCGAATACCAGGGAGTCGCGCGGGATCTCTCCGAGGCGGAAGAGCTCGCCAACGGCGCGGACACCGACATGCGCGAGCTTGCGCAGCAGGAACTCAAGGCGCTGACGACGCGCCGCGAGGCGCTGCTGGCGGACCTGAAGATACTGCTCGTCCCCAAGGATCGGAACGACGAAAAGAACGTCGTGCTCGAAATCCGCGCAGGCACCGGCGGCGACGAAGCGGCGCTGTTTGCCGCGGAGTTGTTCCGCATGTACAGCAAGTACGCCGAGCGGCAGGGCTGGCGGCTCGAGCTCATGTCGACGAGCGACACCGGCGTCGGCGGGCTCAAGGAAGTCATCGCCACGATCGAGGGACGGGGCGTGTACAGCAAGCTCAAATACGAAAGCGGCGTCCACCGCGTGCAGCGCGTGCCGGCGACCGAAGCGAGCGGCCGGATTCACACATCCACGGCCACCGTGGCGGTCCTGCCCGAAGCGGAGGAAGTGGACATCCAGATCAACGAAAAGGATCTCCGCATCGACACATTCTGCTCGAGCGGACCCGGCGGCCAGAGCGTCAACACGACCTACTCCGCCGTCCGCATCACGCACATCCCGACCGGCCTCGTGGTCTCGCAGCAGGATGAAAAATCGCAGATCAAGAACCGTGCGAAGGCCATGAAGGTGTTGCGCTCGCGGCTGTACGAAATCGAGCTCCGCAAGCAGCAGGAGGCGATCGCCAAGGATCGGCGCAGCCAGGTCGGCACCGGCGAGCGGTCCGAGAAGATCCGCACCTACAACTTTCCGCAGAGCCGCATCACCGATCACCGCATCAATTTCACGACCCATCGCCTCGTCGAAGTGCTCAACGGCGACCTCGCAGAACTGCTCGACCAGGTGGCGACGTTCTACATGTCGGAAAAACTCAAGGACGCGACGGCTGTTTAAGGCGGCCCGCCTGCCCCCAGATGACTGTCTACGAATACGTCGCGACAGCGCGCCAGCGGCTCCTCGAGGCCGGTCTGTCGCCGGTCGAATCCGACCTCAGCGCCCGTCTGCTGGCCGAACACGTGCTCGACTGGTCCTCGGAGCGGTTCTTCACGTCGCGGCACGACGCCGAGCCGGCTGGGTTCGCCGAAACGTATGACGCGCTCGTCACGCGGCGCATCCGCCGCGAGCCGCTCCCCTACATCGTTGGTCAACAGGAATTCTGGGCGCTGCCGTTCGAGGTCTCGCCGGACGTCCTGATTCCCCGGTCGGAAACCGAGCTCATCGTCGAAGCGGTGCTGTCGTTGTTTCCCGACCCGCGTCAGCCGCTCATGATGGCCGACGCGTGTACGGGCTGTGGATGCATTGCGATTGCCGTCGCCCACGAGCGACCGGGCGCCGCGGTCATTGCGACCGATATCTCCGAAGCCGCGCTCACGGTGGCGCGCCGCAATGCGGACGAACACGGCGTGGCGGACCGGGTGCGGTTCCTGCGGGCGGATCTGCTCGAGGGAACCAGCGGTCTATTCGATGTGATCACGGCCAATCCTCCGTACGTCGCGGAACGCGACCGCGGCGGTCTTCAGCCCGAGGTGCGCGATCACGAGCCGGCCGTGGCGCTGTATGGCGGCCGCGACGGGCTGCAGATTATCGAACGCGTCGCGCGACAAGCGGCTCAGCGGCTTCGTCCAGGTGGTTATTTCCTGTTCGAGTTCGGATTCGGACAGGACGTCGAGGTGGAAGCCATCGTGGCGGCGCTGCCGGAATTGCTCTTGTTGGAGCTGAAGCGTGACCTGCAGGGCATCGCGCGCACTGTGCTGGCCAAACGCGTGTAATCTCTCTCAATGGCGAACTGCCTCTTCTGCAAAATCGCCTCAGGCGAAATTCCCGCAAAGATCGTGTATCAGGACGATCATGTCGTCGCGTTCGAGGACATCAACCCGCAGGCGCCGACCCATATCCTGGTCGTGCCGAAGCGCCACATCGCGACGCTCAACGATTTGACGCACGACGATGACCAGTTGCTCGGAGAGCTGACGCGGCGGGCGGCAGCGATTGCCCGGGATCGCGGCATCGAATCGGGTGGCTACCGCACGGTGTTCAACACCAACCGCGATGCGGGTCAGACCGTCTTTCACATTCACCTGCACTTGCTGGGCGGCCGATCGATGCAGTGGCCTCCGGGGTGAGCTCGTCCTCAGGGATTTGGGATTAGGGATTTGCGATCGTCGGGATTAGGGACAAGAGGTCACGGAGGGATTCGAGGACGGGAATTCCACGCGCGGCGAGCTCCTGTTCGCGCGGATGCGGCTCCGGCGAACGATGCAGCAGCGCGGCCTGCATTCCGGCGCCGAGACCGCCTTCGACGTCCTGCCGAATGCTGTCACCGACCATCAGCGCGTCCTGCGCCGGAACGCCGACCAGTTGAAGCGCCGCGGCAAAAATGCTGCGATGCGGCTTCATGAACCCGTGGTCCGACGACGACACAGCGGCACTGATCAATCCGTCCAGTTCGAAATGCGATTGAAACGCGGCAAGACGACGATGCGAGTTGGAGATGAGGCCGAGGCGCACGCCCGCTGACGCCAGCGTGCACAAGACGTCGGGGACATCGTCATACAACAGGAAGTGCTGGTTGCCAGCCCACTCCGCGTAGATTTCGCGCGCACACGCCTCAGCGGCCTCGCCGCGACCGCCCATCTGCTCGACGATATGCCGGGTGTACGCGACATACAGCTCGTCGTCGTAGCAGGTGTCCTCCGGCACGTCGAGCAGCGGCGCCGCGCTGACGACCGCCTCGTCGAACTTCGACGCGGCGAGGTCCATTCCGTGACGCGCCCCGAATGCCCGATAGCCTTCTCCCCGGAACGTCGGGCCCGGATAAATCAACGTGAAGTCGACGTCGAAGAAGACAGCCCTCACGCGTCGGCGTCCGCGTAGGGACCCGCGATCACGACGGTCGCGCGATCGGGATCCAGCAACCGTCGCGCTTCGGCATTCGCCTCGTCCAGCGTGACGGCGCGCCAGAGATCCGGAAGGCGGACGTCATGATCGAGGCCGAGGCTGAAAAACTCGGCTTCCTGGAGAAACCGGGTGATCGCCGCGTTGGTCTCGAGCGCGCGCGGCATCGCGCCGATGAGATATCGGCGAGAATCCTCGAGTTCTTTCGCCGTCAGCCCGTCGCGAATCAGTGCGGCGATCTCGTGGTCGATCGACGCCACGGCGCGATCGACATTGGCCGGGCTCACGCCTGCGCGGACCATCAGCGGCCCTTCCACGATGTTGGCATCGATGACGCTGCCCGCGTAGTACGCCATCCCCTGTTTTTCGCGAATCGAATCGCCCAGCCGTCCCCCGATCGAATACTGGCCGAGGACGTGGTTCATCAGCGCGCACGCGTAGTAGCGCGGGTCGTTCCGCCGGATCGCCACGAACCCGTACACGATGTCGGCCTGCGCTTTGTTCATCATGGGCACGACGACGCGACGCCGCGTAGCGGGAACCGCCGGCGGCGGCACCGCGATAGGCACCGCCCGGGGCGCGCGCCAGCCGCCAAAGACGCGGACGACGGCATCCTGCGCGCGGCCGGTCTCGACGTCGCCGACCACGAACGCCGTCAGCTCGCCCGGACGAAAACGCTCTGCGTGAAGCCGCGCAAGCTGATCGCGCGTGAGCTGCTCGACGCTCGCGGCGGATCCTTTGACGCGCCGCCCATAGGGATGCCCGTCCGCATACATCGCGGCCATGAAGTGTTCGACGGCCTGCACCGCCGGACTGTCCTGGTCCTGTCGAATGGCGGTGATGACTTCGCCCTTCCGCGTCGCGATCTCCGTGTCCGGCAGCGACGGCGTCATCAGGATCTCGCCCAGCAGGTCGAGGACGGGATCGAAATCCTCGGCCAGGCACGTACAACTGATGGACGTCAGATGGCGCGTCACTGAAATCGCCAGCGCAATGCCGCGGCTGTCGAGATCCTCGGCGATGTCACTCGCCGTTCGACGGGCGGTGCCGCGATCGATGACGCGCGACAGCAGCCACATCGCGCCGGCCGCATCGGCCGGGTCGCAGATTGATCCGGCCCGCATCGATAAGGTGATGGCGACCGCCGGCGTCGTGCGTGTCTGTTTGCCAACCAGCACAACGCCGTTATCGAGGACGATTCGTGTCGGTGCGAGCATGAGCCTGGGTCGATCCTTAGCCTTGAGCCCTGAGCCTTAAGCCTGTACGGGATCGAACCAGCCGATCGTGCGGTTGGCTGGCTGAAGAATCGCGGACGCGGCGGATGCGACGTCGACGGCCGTCACCGCCGCGATTTTCGAGGGCAGCTCCGCATAGAGCGACGCGTCGGCAATCGTCTCGAAGTATCCGAGTTGGTGGGCGATGTTCGTGATGCTGTCGCTCTCGAACACGAGCCGTGCCTTGAGCTGCGCCTTGGCTTTCGACAGCTCAGCCTCGCTGACGCCTTCGCGGTGCGCGCGGTCGACTTCGTCGAGCAATGTCGATTCGACGCTGGCCAGCGGCGTCCCTTCCGTTGCGGTCACCGAGATCGTGTACAGAAACGGTTCTTCCGTCGGCAGCAGGGCGCCTGAGACCGACGAGGCGAGGCCGCGCTCGACGAGCGCACGATACAGCCGGGCGCTGCGCTGCGGGGGCGCCGTCCGAAAACTGGACCACAGGTTCATTCCCTTGGCGCCGGTCAGAACCGCGTCGAGCACCAGCAACGGAAAGAACGACGCGTCGCCGATCGACGGCGCGTGATAGCCGACCTTCAGATACGCCGTGGTTCCTTCCTTGCGGAGGGTGAGGCGCCGTTCGCCGGTCTGTTCCGGCTCGGTCGTGTGGACGCGCGGCAGGTCCGCGCCGGGAGCAATCCCCCCGAAATGCCGCTCGGCGCGGCGAAGCACGTCACTTGGATCGACATCGCCGACAATAACGAGGGTCGCATTGTTCGGAACGTAGTACCGCCGGTAATACCCGTACAAATCGTCGCGGCTCATCGTCTTCAGATCGGACATCCAGCCGATCGTCGGATGCCGGTACGGGTGCGCCTTGAATGCCGTCGCGGTCAATTCCTGGTCGAGAAACTGATCCGGATCGTTTTCGCCGCCCTGCAGCTCGGAGATGATGATCGTCCGCTCGGCCTCGCAGTCGTCCGGGTGATACAGACAGTTGGCCATGCGCTCCGACTCGATGAAGAGCATGCGATCCAGCGCATCGCGTGTCGCGGTCTCGAGATACGTGGTCTGATCGATCCAGGTGTAGCCGTTCCAGCTGCCTCCGAACTCCTCGATGACGCCTTTCACTTGATCGCGCGGGATGTTGGTCGTGCCGCGGAAGTTCATGTGCTCGACCCAGTGTGAGACGCCGGTGAGACCCGGCCGCTCGTCCTTCGACCCGACCTTGTACCAGCACCACACGGAGGCCAGCGGTGCCGTGTGCTCCTCCTGAATGAGGACCTTCAGTCCGTTCTCGAGGACCGTTCTCGTCATCGCGGGGGCAGGCGCCTGCGGCATCCACTTCATTATAAAATCGGAAGATACCCATGCCCGAGTGGAAAGACACCGTCAACCTGCCGCGGACCGACTTCCCGATGAAGGCGAGCCTGCCGAAGAGCGAGCCCGACACGCTCGCCCGCTGGCAGGCGATGGATCTCTACGGCAAGATTCGGGCCGCGCGCAAAGGTGCGCCGAAATTCGTGCTCCACGACGGTCCGCCCTACACGACCGGCAACATCCACATGGGCACCGCGCTCAACAAGGTGTTGAAAGAGCTCGTGGTCAAGTCGCGGACGATGGCCGGCTTCGATGCGCCGTTCGTCATCGGCTACGACTGCCACGGCCTGCCGATCGAATTGAAAGTCGACCGCGAGCTCGGCTCCAAGAAGCGCGAGATGTCGGTCGCCGACTTCTGCCGCGCGTGCCGCGCGTACGCGGAGCGCTTCATCGGCACGATGAGCGAGCAATTCCAGCGGCTCGGCATCCTCGCCACGTGGGACGCACCGTACCTGACGATGAATTTCAAATACCAGGCGGCGATCGCGCGCGCGCTGGGACGATTCGTCGACCGCGGGCTCGTCTACAAAGGCAAGAAGCCGGTGCACTGGTGCATCCATTGCCGGACGGCGCTGGCCGAAGCCGAGGTCGAATACGAGGATCATTCCTCGCCGTCCATCTACGTCGAATTTCCGCTCGCCGACGCGAGCGCCACCGAGCTCGCTTCGCGCGTGCCCGCGCTCGAGGGTCGCCGCGTCTCCGTCCTCATCTGGACGACAACGCCGTGGACGATTCCGTCGAATCTCGCGGTCGCGTTCCATCCGGAATTGGATTACGCCGCCTACGAGATCGAGGATCGCGTCGTCATCATCGCGGAGGGTCTCGCGGAAACCGTCGGATCCGTGGTGGGGCGAGCCTTCGATCGGCCGGTGGCCCGGATGAAGGGGGCGACGCTCGAAGGCATGCGGTTCCGCCATCCCTTGTACGAACGGGATTCCATCGGCGTGCTTGGCGAGTACGTCACGCTCGACGCGGGCACGGGCGCCGTGCACACCGCGCCGGGACATGGCGCCGACGACTTCAACACGGGCATGAAATACGGCCTGGAGATCTATGCGCCGATCGGGCCGGCCGGCCACTTCCTCGAATCCGTGGAGCTGTTCGGCGGACAGCGGGTGTTCGATGCGAATCCAAACGTCGAACAGGCGCTGAAGGAACGCGGGCGGCTGTGGCACCGTCAGACCTTCGCGCATCAATATCCGCACTGCTGGCGGTGCCACAACCCGGTCATCTTTCTGGCGACGTCGCAGTGGTTCGTGTCGATGGACGGAGTGCGCGTGGACGCCCAGCGGACCCTGCGCGAGGCGGCGTTGCACGCAATCGATCACGACGTGACCTGGATTCCCGCCTGGGGCCATGACCGCATCAAGAACATGGTCGCGGGGCGGCCCGACTGGTGCATCTCGCGTCAGCGCGTCTGGGGTGTGCCCATTCCCGCTGTCGACTGCACCGCGTGCGGCACCGCCATCCTGACGTCGCCGCTCGTGGACAAAGCCGCATCGGTGTTCGAAATTTACGGCGCCGATTCCTGGTACGAGCGCCCCATCGAAGAATTCCTGCCCGCCGGATTGACCTGCGAATCGTGCGGCGGGTCCAGCTTCGAACGGGAGAAGAACATTCTCGACGTCTGGTTCGATTCCGGATCGAGCCATGAAGCGGTGCTGTCGGCCTGGCCGGAGCTGACTTGGCCGGCGGACATGTATCTCGAGGGCAGCGATCAGCATCGCGGCTGGTTTCAGAGCTCGCTGCTCGTCGGCCTCGGCACGCGCGGCCGGCCGCCGTTCCGGGAAATCGTGACGCACGGTTTCCTGATCGATGTCGACGGCCGCAAGATGTCGAAGTCGCTCGGCAACGTCATGGCGCCGCAGGACGTGATCAAGGAAAGCGGCGCGGATATCGTGCGTCTCTGGACCGCGATGAGCGACTACCGCGAGGAAATCCGCGTCGGCAAGGAAATTCTCGCGCGCGTGGTGGAAGCGTACAGGAAGCTGCGCAACACGCTCCGGTATCTGCTCGCAAATCTGTACGACTTCGATCCGGACGCCGACCGCGTGCCGCTTTCCCGCCTGGAGGAAATCGATCGACTGATCCTGGCCCGGTACGCGCAGCTTGCCGAGCGCACGCTGGACGGATATGAATCGTACGATTACGCCGCCATCTGCCAGGCGGTGACCGCGTTCATGACGGTCGACCTGAGCGCGTTCTATGCCGACGTGACAAAGGACCGGCTCTACACGCTCGGGGCACGATCCCGGGAGCGCCGTTCCGCGCAGACCGCCATGTACCTCCTCGCGGACGGGCTGACTCGCCTCCTCGCGCCCATTCTGTCGTTTACCGCCGAGGAGCTCTGGCGCTATCTCCCGGGCGCGCGCGAAGAGTCGGTCCACCTGGCGCGCTTCCCCGACCGTGCCGAGCTGAAGACGATGATCGACGCGGCGCTGCTCGATCGATGGGCGAAGCTGCTGGACATCCGCGAAAAGGTGCTCGGCGAAATAGAGCCGCTCCGCAAGACCAAGGAGATTGGCAGTTCGCTCCAGGCGCGCGTGGTCCTCGCGGCGGGTCCGGGCGAGCTGGCGCTCCTCGAACAATACGCCGCGCAGCTGCCGATGCTCTTCATCGTGTCGGAGGTCGAGGTGCGGCCTGCGGCCGCCGGCGACCAGGCGCCCGACGACGCGCTGCCGCGCGTGACAATTGAACGCGCGCACGGCATCAAGTGCGAGCGGTGCTGGCGCTATGTCCCCGCGGTGTCGAAGGATCCGGAGTGGAAGGGCCTGTGCAGCCGCTGCCAGGCGGCGCTCGCTGACACCCAACCCCATTCCGTAACGAATGCCTGACCCCTCTGCCCGCCCGCGCAGGCTGGAAATCTGGCTGCCGATCGCCATCGTGATTCTCGACCAAATCACCAAGGCCCTCGTCCGCTCAACGGTTCCGCTGTATGCGACCGTCACCGTTGTCCCCGGCATGATGAACATCACGCACGTTCAAAATACCGGCGCCGCGTTCGGCATCCTGAACCTGACCGATTTTCCGTTCAAGGCCGGCGTGATCGCGTTCGTCGCGGTCGCCGCCCTGATTGCCGTGGGGACATACGCCGCAAGCCTTGCCCATCATCAGCTCGTGGCGCGCGTCGGGCTGGCGCTGATCATCGGCGGGGCGGCCGGCAACCTGCTGGACCGGCTGATCGTGGGATCAGTGGTCGATTTCGTCGACGTCTACTGGCACAGCTGGCACTTCTGGGCGTTCAATGTGGCTGATTCCGCCATTACAGTGGGCGTCGGGATTATGATTCTCGACATGCTGGGCACGGGCGCGCATGTATCCAAGGCTGTTTGAACTCGGGCCGCTGACCGTCTACAGCTACGGCGTGCTGCTCGCCGCGGCGTACCTGCTCGGCCTGCAGTTGGCGATCCACCGTGCGAAGGCGCGCGGGCTCGATCAGGCCCGCATCCTCGACCTCGGCATCTACATCATCATCGCGGCGCTCATCGGCGCGAAGCTCCTCCTGCTGGTCACCGACTTTCAGACGTTCCGGGCCAACCCACGTGAGCTGCTCAACCTCGCGCGGGAAGGCGGCGTGTTCTATGGCGGGCTGATTCTCGCCGTGACGGTGGCGCTGTGGTACATCCGCCGCGTCGGGCTGCCGCTCTGGACAACGTGCGACGTCTTCGCGCCCGGTATCGCGCTCGGCCATGTCATCGGACGTTTCGGGTGTTTCTTCGCCGGCTGTTGTTATGGAAAGCCGACCACCGTGCCGTGGGCCATCACGTTCAAGGATCCATTCGCGGCGGCCAACGTCGGCACGCCGCTGAACATCCCGCTGCACCCCACGCAGCTGTACGAAGCCGCCGCCGAATTCCTGATCCTCCTCGCGCTGCTGACAACCGAGCGGAAGGGCAGGCCGTATGCCGGCCGGACGTTCTGGCTGTACATGCTGCTCTATTCGATTTCGCGGTTCATCATCGAGTTCTATCGCGGCGACGAACGCGGCAGCGTCGGCATGTTTTCGACCTCGCAGTTCATCTCGCTCATCCTCGCGCCGCTCGCGATCATCATGCTGCTCTACCTCTCGCGCGCGGCCACGCCGGAGCAGACGCGCGCCCGCAAGGCCGCGTGATCCAGACGATCACGGTTTCCGACGAAGGCGACGGCAACAGGCTGGATCGCTTTCTGACCTCCGTCCTGCCGGAACATTCACGCTCGCAGATTCAGCGCCTCATCAAAGAGGGTCAGGTGCGGCTGGGCGGCCGGGAAGCGCGGGCAAATCAGACGGTCAAGGCGGGGCAGGCGATTTCGATCGACATCCCTGAACCGGTCGATCCGCAGCCGCTCGCGGAAGCGCTGCCGCTAGCGATCGTGTACCAGGATCCGGACGTCATCGTCGTCGACAAGCCGGCCGGCATGGTCGTGCATCCGGCGGCCGGCCATGCCAGCGGCACGCTTGTGAACGCGCTCCTGCATCATGTCGGGGACCTGAGCGGAATCGGCGGCGAGAAACGGCCGGGCATCGTTCATCGCCTTGACCGCGGCACGTCGGGCCTGATGGTCGTGGCGAAACACGATGCGGCGCACGAAGAGCTGTCGCGTCAGTTCCGCGATCGTGAGGTCGAAAAGGACTATCTCGTGCTGGTGTGGGGTCTCGTGCAGGCGGGGCGCCGCATCGACGCGCCGATCGGCCGCGACGCGGCCAACCGGAAAAAGATGTCCGCGAAGGCGCGGCGCAGCCGCGAAGCGGTCACGCGGATCGTCCGCGCCGAACCGCTGCTGGCGCTGACCCTGGCGCAGGTCGCCATCTACACGGGCCGCACCCATCAAATCCGCGTGCATCTGGCGGCCATCGGGCATCCCGTGGTCGGCGACGCGTTGTACGGCGGCGTCCATCGACGCGTCGCCGGTGACGTGCGGGCCGTGAACCACCTCGATCGTCCGTTCCTCCACGCGGCACGTCTCGCGTTCACGCATCCCCGCGACGGCCGCCGGATGGAATTCACCAGCGACCTCCCCGCCGACCTGCAACGGGTGCTCGACGAGCTGCGCGCGGCAGCGGCAAAGGATCTATGACCAACATTCGAACCGTCTATCAGGGGCGGGTGTTTTCCGTCGAGCTCGATCGTATCCGTCTGCCCAACGGCCGCCGACAGGAGGTCGCGGTGGTTCGGCACGCGCCGTCGGTGATCCTCATCCCGATCGAGGACGATGGACGGGTCGTCCTGATCCGACAGTATCGACATGCGCTGGCGCGCGACTTCTGGGAAGTGCCGGCGGGCATGGTCAGGACCGGCGAAACGGCCGACGCGGCGGCGATGCGGGAATGCGAGGAGGAGATCGGCCGCGTGCCTACGAAGCTCGAGCGGCTCGGTGCGTTCTTCCCGGTGCCGGGCTACTGCGACGAAGAGATGATCTTTTACCGGGTATCCGGCTTGCGGCGGCCTCCGCCCGATTCGAAGCACAAGCCGGACGAGGACGAAGACATCGAAAGCCACCCGATGACTGTGGCCGAAGCAAGAGCCATGGTGACGCGCGGCGACATCATCGATTTGAAAACGGCGTATGCGCTGACGCTGATCTAGGGCCGGACCGCGACCGGCGCCGCCGGCTTCGCCGCCTTCACCGGCCGGGTATCAGACGACACTGGCTCGAGGGCCAGCGCCAGCACTTCCTCGATCGTCGACACGAGATGAACCGTCAGCCCCTGGCGCAGCTCCGGCGTCAGATCCTCGTTGATGTTCTTGGCATTCTGCTTCGGCAGAATGACCTCGCGAATGCCGACGCGGCGCGCCGCGAGCACCTTTTCCTTGACGCCGCCAATCGGCAGGACGCGGCCTGACAGCGTAATCTCGCCCGTCATCGCGACATCGCCGCGCACCGGCCGGCCGGTCAACTCGGACGCCATGGCCGTAGCCATGGTGACGCCGGCGGACGGACCGTCCTTGGGAATGGCACCGGACGGCACGTGCACGTGCATTTCGGCGTTCTTGAAGAAATCCGGATCGATGCCGTACTCCTTCGCGTGCGCGCGCAGCCACGAGAGCGCCGCGCGGGCCGATTCCTTCATCACGTCGCCGAGCTGGCCGGTCAAGGTCAGCGAGCCAGTCCCGGCCATTCTCGACGCTTCGACGAAGAGCACTTCTCCGCCGACCGGTGTCCATGCGAGCCCAATCGCGACGCCGGGGTCCTTCGTGCGCTCCTCGATTTCCTCGTCGAGGAAACGCGGCGCGCCGAGCATGCTGAGGACGACATCCGGCGTCACCTCGATGGGGGTTTCGTTGCCCTCGGCCCGTCGGCGTGCCACTTTGCGGCAGAGCGATCCGATCTCGCGCTCGAGGTTTCTGACGCCCGCCTCGCGCGTGTAGCCGCGAATCACCTGACGCAGCGCGTCCGCCGTAAAGCGGATGTATTCCGCGGTGAGGCCGTGGTTCTTGATCTGCTTGTCGACGAGGTGGTCGGTCGCGATTTTCAGCTTTTCGTCCTCGGTATAGCCGGCGATTTCGAGCACCTCCATGCGATCGCGCAGCGGCGCAGGAATCGGATCGAGGATGTTCGCGGTCGTGATGAAGAGCACTTCACTGAGATCGAACGGCACGTCCAGATAGTGGTCGCGGAACGTGTTGTTCTGCTCCGGGTCGAGGACTTCGAGCAGCGCAGACGAGGGGTCGCCGCGGAAATCGGACCCGAGCTTGTCGATTTCGTCGAGGATGAACACCGGGTTCTTCGACTCCGCGCGCCGCAAGCCCTGGATGATCTGGCCTGGCAGCGCGCCGATGTACGTGCGCCGGTGGCCGCGGATTTCCGCTTCGTCGCGCATGCCGCCAAGCGAGACGCGGACGAACTTGCGGCCGAGCGACTGCGCAATCGATTTGGCGAGCGACGTTTTGCCGACGCCGGGCGGCCCGACGAAGCACAGGATGGGGCCCTTCACCTGCGGATTCAGCTTGCGCACGGCGAGGTACTCGAGAATGCGGTCCTTCACTTTCTCGAGGCCGGAGTGATCCGCGTCGAGGACGTCTTTGGTCTTCGGCAGGTCGATCACTTCGTCGGTGCGCTTGTTCCACGGCAGCACGACGAGCCAGTCGAGATAGGTGCGCGACACCGTGTACTCGGCGGCCGCGACCGGCATTTTCGACAGGCGATCGAGCTCGCGCAGCGCTTCCTTCTTGACCAGTTCGGGCATTCCGGCCGCTTCAATCTTCTCGGTCAGCTCCTCGACGTCCTTGGTCTGGTCGTCGCCCTCGCCGAGCTCTTTCTGAATCGCCTTCATCTGCTCGCGCAGGAAGTAATCGCGCTGGTTCTTGCCGACCTCGGACTGAACCTGCGACTGGATCTTCGACCCGAGCTCGAGAACCTCGAGCTCCTTGATCAGAATCCGGTTCAGGCTGTCCATGCGCGCGCGGATGTCGAGGGTTTCCAGCACTTCCTGTTTCACGGCCGTGCTGATCGTAGACAGCGAGGAGGCGATGAAGTCCGCGAGCCGGCCGGGCTCGGCGATGTTCATGGCCAGCGTCTGCAGGTCGTCGGACAGCAGCGGCGACAGCGACACGACCTGCTGGAAGTTCGTCTTGATGTTCCGCGCCAGCGCGTCGATTTCGAGCCGGTCGTGCTCCTCGATCGCGTCGTGCGCGACGCTGACCTTCGCGCGCAGATATGGCTCGGTCGCGACGATCGTGTCCAGCGTCAGCCGGGATAATCCCTGGACGATGAGCCGGAGGCTGCCGTCCGGCAACTTGAACATCTTGTGAATGTGCGTGGCCGTGCCGACCTGGTACAGATCGGCCTGCTGCGGCTCTTCGACGGCCGCATCGCGCTGCGTGAAGACCGCAATGAGCTTCCCGTTCGCAATGGCGTCGTCGATCAGACGGACCGACGTCTCGCGGGCGACCGCCAGCGGCATGAACGAGTTCGGGAAGAGGACCGTGTCGCGCAGCGGCAACACGGGCAGCTCGGATGGAACCGAGAGCGGCCGATCCGCGGTCGACACGTCTTCCGATTTGAGAGCGTCATCGTGATCGCTCATAGCGACCTCCAGTCATTGCAGATGGTCGACACGGCAACTCACTCTGCAATTTCAACGGGCAATGTGCAATCAGAATTTCTGCGAAGTCCGCGGGGCGGCCGGTGGTGGAGGGAACGGGGCTCCGCCACCGGCGGAGCCCCCCTTGAAACTCGGGCTGCCGGTGCTTACATGTCGAGGAACAGGGCCTGAGCGCCGCGCCGGGCCGTCGCCTGCCGCTGCCGCTTTTCGGCTGTTTCCCGCGCTTCCTCGCAGCCTTTGCAGCGAACCGCGAAGGGTAACGCGCGAAGCCGCTTCTCGGCAATTTCCTCGGCGCAGTCGAAACAATACCCGTAATCGCCGCGCTCGAGACGGGCGAGGGCGTCGTTGATCTTCGTCAACGTTTCGGACTTCATTTGGATGAGCGCGAACTCGATATCCTCCTGAATGTCCGCTTCGGAGCTTTCCCCGGCATCGAGCACCTCGTTGAGCTTGCCGCCCCACGTGCCCTCTTCCCGGACGTCGCGCATGCGACCCAACACCTGTGCCTGCAGCTCCTGCTGCCGTTCGATGAGCATCTTCTTGAGTTCGGCGTAGCGCGAGGCGGACATCTGGACCGTGCTTTCTGCGCTGGCCGGTTGGGTTTTCTTCATGACGCCGCTCCTTCCGTCGTTGCCCGACTCACCGGGCTGTCGCGATTAAGATTGCCTGCCGTTATGCAAATGAACTGCCAATTATAAACAGAACTAGAGTCATATTACAACTGACGCCCGTCGAGCTCGCCGACTTCCCGCCATGCCCACTGCATCGTCCACCGTGGCCCGCCCGTCGTTGTTCCGCTGACTTGCCGATGTAAGCCGCTCATTGTATGGCATTTAATGTGACGAGGCGATTAAATTGACCCGTTGTTCAAAAACCAGTGTCGAATTAGACGCCGGGGAAGCCGAAACAGTTCTCCCCGACCAACCGCCGTTGTCCTCTTCGAGAGACGACCCTGTGTCAGGAAATTGCCCAGGTGTGCGTAAACCGCAACCGTCGATAATCAGAAGTGTGATGTGCCCGTTGTGCGGAACCCGTCGGGCGCGCCGGACGTGCCCGGCGCTCGGGCAGCAGATCTGCGCTATCTGCTGCGGCACCAAACGTCTCGTCGAAATCAATTGCCCATCCGACTGCGTGTACCTGACGACGGCGAGGGAACACCCGCCGGCCGTGGCCGTCCGGCAGCAACAGCAGGACCTGGGCGTGTTGTTCGAATCGCTCCGCGACCTGGGCGAACGCCAGGCACAGCTGTTCTTCCTCGTGACCGGCTTCCTGCTGCGGTATGAGCCGCCGGCGCTGCAATCGCTGATCGACAACGACGTCGCCGACGCGGCCGCCGCGCTGGCGAGCACATTCGAAACCGCGGCACGCGGGCTGGTCTACGACCACCGTGCGACGTCCCCGCCGGCCGACCGCCTCGCAACGGCGCTGAAGGCTGTCATCGTCGAAGCCGGCAAGACCGGCGGGACCGCCTTCGAACGGGATGCCGCCACGGTGCTTCGACGGGTCGAGCAGGCCGCCCGTCGCGCCGGACAGGCGGTTCCTTCCAACGACCGTGCATTTCTCGACTTTCTGAAGCGGATCACGAAAAGATCGACGCCTGGCATCACAGGCGGCGACGCAGGCGATCCACCCGCAGACGACACGCCGCCGCGGTTGATTGTTCCGTAGCGGGCCAGCTATAGTTATCGGTTGCTACAGATTGGAACGGCTCTACAGGCACGTCCCACGAGAAAGAGACAATGGCCAAGAAATGTGAACTCTGCGGGAAAACACCGGTCGTCGGCCGCCAGCACAGCCACGCCAACAATGTCAGCGCGCGCCGCTTCGAGCCGAATCTTCAGCGCGTCCGGGCGGTTGTGAACGGCGGGATCAAGCGCTTGCGCGTATGCACGCGCTGCCTGCGGTCCAACAAGGTGGTCAAGGCCGCGTAGTCAGCAGTCGCGTCACCCTTCGCGGTGGACGATGGCGAAGCACACGATTACGAGCGACGGCGCACCGAAGGCGATCGGTCCGTATTCGCCTGGCGTCCGCGCCGGCCAGTTGCTGTTCCTCTCGGGTCAGGTCGCGCTCGATCCGGCGACGGGCGTCCTCATCGACGGCGACATCAAGGCTCAGACACGGCGCGTGATGGACAACCTCGGTGCGCTGCTGAACGCGGCGGGGCTGGATTTCGCGGCGGTCGTTCGCACCACGGTGTATCTCGCAGACATGAACGATTTCGCCGCTGTGAACGACGTGTACGGCACGTACTTCACCGAACCGTACCCGGCGCGCGCGACGGTTCAGGTGGCGCGCCTGCCGCGTGACGCGCGGGTCGAAATCGATCTCATCGCCACCTATTAGAGCGTGGCCCCGGAGTTCCGGGGGCCTGCCGCCTAACGAACTGCGCGTTCCACTCCGAGCACGCCCTTCACCGCGCGCAGCGATTTCATGACTTTTTCCAGGTGTTTGAGATCGCTGATTTCAACCGTAACGTCGATCTGCGCGTGGCTGTCTTCGGCCGTATGCGCTTCCATGTTCTTGATGTTCGTGTTGATATCGGCAATCTTCGCGCTCACCGCCGCCAGCACGCCTTTCCGATCCTCCACCTCCATCGTCAATTTCACGACGTAACGGGCCGCCGCGTCGGACGCTCCCGGTTTATCCCATTCGACCTCGATGCGCCGCTCCGGGTCGTACAGCAGGTTGACGACGTTTGGACAGGTGGCGGAGTGAACTGATACGCCCTTGCCGCGGGTGATATATCCCACGATCTTCTCGCCGCGAATCGGATTACAGCAGCGCGCACGAAACACCATGAGGTCGTCGAAGCCGCGGACCTTTATCTTCTCTTCGCCGGTGCCGAGTACGCGCCGCACGACCGCCGTGACGGGACCTTCCGGCGCTTTCTCGCGCAGGCCGTCGGCGGGAACCAGCTTCCCCAGGAGCTGCTTCGTGGACAGCTTTCCATATCCCACCGCGGCGAACACATCGTCGGGTTTCTGCGCGCCGAGTTCGGCCTGCACCCGCGCGAACGCATCGCTTTCGAGCAACGCCTTCGGATTGAGATCGTACCGGCGCGCCTCCTTTTCGAAGACCTTGCGGCCGAGATCGCGCGCGCGCGCTTTTTCCTCGACGCGGATGAAATGCTTGATTTCATACCGCGCATGCGACGTGACGACATAGTTCAGCCAGTCTCGACTCGGCTTGTGCGCGGCCGATGTCACGATCTCGACGATGTCGCCGTTCTTCAGATGCTGGCGCAGCGGCACCATTTTGCCGTTGATGCGCGCCCCGACACAGCGCTGACCGACGTCGGTGTGAATCGCATAGGCAAAATCGATGGGCGTCGCGCCGCGCGGGAACGCCTTCACCTGCCCCTTCGGCGTAAACGTGTAGACCTCTTCCGGATACAGATCGATCTTCAAATTCCGGATGAATTCCTGCGGATCGCGGACCTCCTGCTGGTATTCCAACAGTTCGCGCATCCACTGGAAGTAGCGCTCGTCGCGCTGACCCCCTACGCGGCCTTCTTTGTACTTCCAGTGGGCGGCAATGCCCTCCTCGGCCATCCGATGCATTTCCATGGTGCGAATCTGCACTTCGAACGGCATGCCGTGCTCGCTGATGACCGAGGTGTGCAGCGATTGGTAACCGTTGGGGCGCGGCATCGCAATGAAGTCCTTGATGCGCCCGGGCACCGGCGACCACGTCTGGTGGATGATGCCAAGCGCCGCGTCTTTCCAGCACATTGGGATCCTAAGCTTAGAATTCCACGTGGACAAGTTGTCGC
>JADMIO011478656.1_pt1 | contig 56031 bp, 41 predicted proteins | sample 8958161 | NCBI WGS metagenome assembly JADMIO01 (sample SAMN16585339, study PRJNA669376) | soil metagenome | isolation source: Crop rotation soil | place: USA: Cullars Rotation, Alabama | collected 2011
GCGACAACTTGTCCACGTGGAATTCTAAGCTTAGGATCCCAATGTGCTGGAAAGAGATGCATCGCATGGATGATACAAATCGTTTTTACCATCACCATCCGGAGTAAAGACTGATGGCAGAACATACTGACGGCAGGTATCTACACAAACAACCTGAGGATCCAAAGTTTCATTTCCGACAGAATCGATGGCAGTTACTTTATAACAACCCGACAATCTCGATAAGTGCGTATGCATGTAAGTCGTATCCGTCGGACTCAGAGTAGAATCGATGAGCTCAAACCCATTCGTAGAATTCGAACTGAAATAAATGTAATACTTCAGCACATCGTCAGCACAATAATTATTCGGATTTGTCCATATCAATTCATTCTGACTGTCGTCGCAATATGAATTTACAATCAAAGCGGGCGAACAAGGATGAACATTATCTACCGGAATTTCACAATCGATCTGCGACTTGTTGAGGATTGGGTCAATGAACCCGCTAAAAGCATACGAACCTACACTTTTAATATAATAGCAATATTGATTTCCATTTACGAGACCGGTATCGATGTAGGTATGAATCATCACCGAATCGATCGAATCAAATCCAAGCGATGCATTTTGTTTGAAAATCCTGTAAACAGAATTATTCCATGGAACATGTTCTTCCCAGGTAAGAATTAATTTATTGTCGGTTGGGGCAATGCTTAGAAAAATCGTTGATGCAACTGCAGTTTGTCCTTTATAGGCAGGTGTACCTAAACTGTCATAGTACAATGCAATTTTATAAGACCACGGCTGAGTTTTTGTGTCAATGCCCGTATCAATAAAACTTGTATCGTTCAAATCATTTAAAAGTGCTATTTCAGTGGAACCAAATGCTGCACCAAAAAATCCTGGCGATCGATACACTCTGTATTGATAGGGTTTGGGAAAAGCAATTGTATCTAGTTCGGTTGGCTTACTCCATCCGATGTAAACACTTCCAGTAGCAATATCTGTAGTAAGAACATCTGCATTCGTAATCACCGGCGCATCTTTTTTTAATGATGCGCATGTTTGAGGTGATGCACAACTTTCCGAACCATTTGCATAGAGAGCGGTAACCAAATAACAATATTCAATTCCAATGGTAAGTCCCTGTCCATTGTTACTGTCGACGAAAGTTGTATCGGTTCCATTGCTTGTTCCGATCAATGAATAACCGGTAATTGCCGGAACACCATTATCACACGGACAATCGATTGTACCCGGAAACTGTCCATTCCTCCGATAGATATTATAATGAATTAAATCAGTACACAACGGCGGAGTCCAGTTCAGATTTATTGCACTCCCGTTTGGAGTAGCTGTGAGAGACGGAGGCGGTGGAGCAATAATTTTTATGAATACTCCTTTTAGATCGACAAGCGTAGGACTAGAACCACTCGAAGCATCGAACAAAACAAAATAAGGTTGCGGACGAACGTGATGACATTTTGTAGCCCAAACAAACTGAGAAATTGCAGGATTGCTGTTGGATGATATCGAATGGAGTTGGGCATGATCTGGATCTGCAAGCGAATCAAACGGTCCGCCATAACCTGTGAGGATTATGTTATCGCCATCCTCATCATTGGCTGTTACCAAAAACTTTAGTGAATCACCTGCGAGCACACAGGTATCATTTAATGGTTCGATTACCGGAGGATGATCGTCGCAAACATTTATTACAATCTGCATATCGCGACGGACAGAACCAATTTGAAATCCATTTCTCCATTCAATAATATTAAAGGCAACATTATATTCGCTGGGTGCAGGAACATGATGCATCGGTGAATCCCAGATGAGATCCCCGGTTACAGGATTTAATGTAAATGAATGTGAGGCTGCAGGAAATGTATAACCGGGAATCGATTGTCCGTTGTCGCCACCACATTCTATGAGTTCATAAGAGAGACTATCTCCATCGGGATCAAAAGCAGCAGGATTATGTTTGAAGATTCGATTCTCGCACCCCTGATCGATTGGCTCCTTATTCAGAATTGGCGAATCATCATTTCCCAAAAATGAGTTAATAACAAGTGTACTTTCCAGATAAAATGGAACAGAGACTGAACGTGGAATGTTAACTACATTTTCATTTCGATTAGGGTCGGTAAAATGAATTATATATTTTCCAGTACCTGCGTAAGTATGATAATTAATGTAAATATTCTTTGAGATATTATTCGGCAGATCTGTTTTAGAAACTCTTACAAATACTGCAGCAGGTGAACCATCACCCCAATAAACAGAATCCAAAGTGGGACGATCTGCCTGAATACTGCTCGTTTTAGTAAAAGTCGTTATTGTGATTTTGTAACGAAGATCTGATTGATTTGGTCGTCCAATCCATTCGTAAGTGATTTCTCCGGCGCGATTGTGTGTTGCAAACAAATCCAAAGTTGCAATTGAAATAAAAAATAAAAGAAAAAAAATAAAACGGATTTTATTCATCAGTAATTAATAACCTGTTGTTCGATGGTTTCAGGAATGTCCCTGAATTCATATTGTTGATTTCGAAGTTGCGGTTCGAATCCGGCATCGGCAATTGCTTTTTGTATTCCTTCTGCTGTAAATCTGTGTGGCGCTCCTGCAGCAGATACAACATTCTCTTCGATCATGATGGATCCAAAATCATTTGCTCCTGCATAGAGACAAACCTGTGCAGTTTCTTTTCCAACTGTAAGCCAGCTTGCCTGTATGTTTTGAATGTTTGGAAGCATGAGTCTGCAGAGGGCAATCATACGAATGTATTCTTCGGATGTAACCTGGTTGTTCACTCCTTTGATCCTGTTCAACAACGTTCCTTTATCCTGAAACGGCCAAGGAATAAATGCAAGAAAGCCTTTCGCATCAGCAGGTTTTTTATCCTGAATATCGCGAAGCCATACGAGATGCTCGAAGCGTTCGTATATAGTTTCTATGTGCCCGAACATCATCGTTGCGGAAGTTGTAATATGAAGCTGGTGAGCGACACGCATGATCTCGAGCCATTCTCTTCCCGTACATTTTCCTTTCGAGATAAGTCTGCGTACCCTGTCGTTGAGGATTTCCGCACCCGCACCAGGCAAAGAATCCAGTCCGGAATCTTTCAATTTTTTTAAAACTTCAAAATGAGTAGAGCCTTCGAGCTTGGTAATGTGTGCAACTTCTGGGGGACCAAGTGCATGAAGTTTCAGATTTGGATAAAGACTTTTTAATTGCCTGAAGAGTGTCGTATAATATTCCAGTCCAAGATCGGGATGATGCCCACCCTGAAGAAGCAATTGTTCTCCTCCATACCTGAAAGTTTCTTCGATCTTTTGTTTGTACTGGGGAATGGTTGTTACATAAGATTCTTCGTGACCGGGTATGCGATAGAAATTACAAAACTTGCAATTGGCAATGCAGACATTTGTTGTGTTGACATTCCTGTCGATTATCCATGTTACAATATTATCGGGATGTAATTTTTTTCTGAGGCGATGAGCGGCATCCATTAATTCTGCCGTCGGAACATTTTCAAATAGAAACATCCCTTCTTCGATTGAAAGAAAATCATTTTGCAAAGCGCTGTTTAGTAAACGATCTGCGTTCATCTTCTTGTAATTAATTTTTCTGAAAACTCAAAAAAATATGGACATAAATTCATTTCTTGCAAGCTCAAATTTGATAACCGGTTAAACGGAATTTATTTTACTTTACTTTTGAGAAGTTCAGAAAGCAACTTCTGATTTGCATAAAATATTTAAATAATTTCCGTTCCCAAAAATACAATTTATAATGCAGACCACAATCAAGCTCACATCGTCCTATAAAGCAGGAGATTCCCTCATTTTACTCATTGATGACAAAGGGACGTTGCCAAAAGGTATTTTTTCACAAGAGGAAACAGAATACATCAGGAAAGAACTGAAGGCGGAGAAAAAAAGTATTATTCTCAACCAGTACAAAAGACAGGTTGCCCTTTATCAGCCCGATTCAGTCAAAGATTTTAATAAAGCTTTGGAAAAATGCAGGAAAGCCGGCGATACTTTTTTGAATAGTTTCAATAAACAAAAAGCAGATAAAGTAATTATCGTAGATAACATCAACCAGCCGCTTTTTGCACTTGCTGTTGCAGAAGGAATGGCACTGGGCAATTACCAGTTTTTAAAATATCTGAAGAATAAAAAGAAAGAAGAAAATTCTGTGAAAGAAATTGCTATTCTCAGTAAACAATTGCGCCAGTCGGATGTAAACAATCTGCAAAATTTAGTCGATGCAGTCTGCAGAGCACGCACGCTAGTAAACGAGCCTCAGTCGTGGCTTACTGCAACACAGCTTGCAAAGGAATTTGAAAAACTTGGACAAGAAGCAGGATTTAAAGTTAACGTCTGGAAAAAATCGAAGATCGAAGAACATAAGATGGGCGGACTCCTTGCCGTAAACATGGGAAGCAAGCAGCCTCCTACGTTTACAATCATGGAATGGAAACCCAACAATGCAATCAATAAAAAACCATATGTGCTTGTAGGAAAAGGTGTTGTTTACGATACGGGAGGATTGAGCCTGAAACCTACTCCAAACTCTATGGATTACATGAAAAGCGACATGGCCGGTGGCGCTGCTGTCGGATGTACGTTGTTTGCTCTTGCAAAAAATAAAGTTCCCGTTCATGTTATAGGACTTGTTCCTGCAACAGACAATCGCCTCGCCGAAGATGCATACACGCCCGGTGATGTGATTACGATGATGAGCGGACTTACAGTCGAAGTTTTGAATACGGATGCAGAAGGTAGATTGATACTTGGTGATGCATTACACTATGCAAAAAAATATAAGCCTGAACTCGTACTCGACTTTGCAACACTTACCGGTGCAGCTGCTGCTGCCGTTGGTCCGTATGGAATTGTTTGTATGGGTACTGCCGACGACAAAACAAAAAAACAATTAACAGATAGCGGCGAAACTGTTTATGAACGTCTCGCCGAATTTCCATTCTGGGATGAATATGACGATCTGATTAAATCGGATATAGCAGACATGAAAAATATTGGCGGTCCCATTGGCGGCGCAATCACTGCAGGAAAATTTCTTCAGCGATTTATCGATTATCCGTGGATGCATTTCGACATTGCGGGCCCCTCGTTTCTGCATTCGTCTTCGAGTTACAGAGGTAAAGGAGGAACAGGAGTTGCCGTGAGGATGCTGGTAGATTTCTTTACCAAGATGACTTCTAAATATTAGACTTTAGTCATTAGTAACCGTTAGTGCCGGAAATATGATTGGAATAAATAAATTAAAAATAATTGCATGGAAGAAGGCAGAATAAAAGTTGGAATAACCTGCGGAGACATTAATGGTGTCGGGATTGAGGTTATCATGAAAACTTTTTTGGATAATCGCATGCATCAGGTTTGCACCCCTGTTATTTATGCCAGCAATAAAATGATTAGTCAGCAGAGGAAATTATTAAACATGAATGATTTCCAATACCAGACTGTTCGTAGCAGCAATGAAATTATTTTACGCAAGACGAATGTGATCAACTGCTGGGAGGAAGATATTCCTGTAGAGTTTGGGAAACAAACAGAGAGTGGAGGAAAACATGCATTGCTTTCTATTCAGGCCGCAGTGAATGATCTGAAAGAAAATAAAATTGATGTTCTCGTTACTGCTCCGATAAACAAACACAATATTCAATCGGAGCAATTTAAATTTAACGGCCACACAGAATATCTGGCAGAAGCATTCAAAGCCCAGGAGCATTTGATGTTTCTGATAAGCGACGAACTTCGCGTAGCAGTAGTAGCGGGACATATACCGATGAAAGAAGTTTCATCAAAACTTTCTATTGAAAAAATTTCTGCGAAAATTCGTTTGATGAATCACTCGCTGAAACGTGATTTCAGAATTAGAAAGCCACGCATTGCTGTGTTGGGATTAAATCCACATGCCGGAGATAATGGCCTGATTGGTCAGGAAGAAAAAGAAATTATCATTCCTGCAGTTAAGAAATGTTTCGACGATGGAATTTTTGTTTACGGCCCCTACTCTGCCGATGGATTTTTCGGTTCAGGAAGTTATAAAAAATTTGATGCAGTACTTGCCATGTATCACGACCAGGGATTGATTCCTTTTAAGACAATAAGTTTTTCAAACGGAGTAAATTATACTGCGGGTTTATCAATTGTAAGAACATCTCCGGATCATGGAACCGCATATGACATTGCCGGAAAAGGTATTGCCGGCGAAGATTCATTTCGCGAAGCAGTGTATGCTGCGATTGATATTTTACATAGGCGTGTAGAATTTGATGAAGTGACTTCAAATCCTTTGGCTTTTTCGAAGCAGGGGAAAGATCAGTAGATAATCGGCAAACTAATCAAACTACCGCACAACAATTTTTTTATAACAGCAAAATAAATCACTTTTCAATTCTAAAATATACATCCCCGAAGAAAGATTTTCTATCGATAAAGTATTTTCAAAAACATTTTTCTCAAAATATATTTTACCATCTATACTAAATAATTTTATCGAATTAAATTTATTATTATCATTTAAATCAATAATAAATTTTCCTGAAGAAGGATTTGGAAAAACGTTAACTAAATTTTCAGAGCTAATATCAGCGACACCTGAAGTAAAAGTATTTGCCAGAGGTAATGGATCCGATGGCATGCATCCCATGTAGCGAAATAAAAAATTACTTACGAAACGAACAGTTGTATCCATGTAAGCAGTGTTGCCTGCATAGGGCACATGCCCTGCACCATAGTATGTATACATTTCGTTTTGCACACCGATTGTATTTGCATAATCTGATATCGAGTAACTTCCATCGACAATCATTACCGGAACAGCACCGAATACATAAATCATCGATGAAGCATAAGGAACTGTCGGGTCTGCGTCTCCATGCATCGCGCAAAATGGAATGTCGCCTGACTTGATATAATGTTTATCTCCCAACGCTCCACACAAATCGATGACTGCATTGATCGTTGAAGGATAACCGGAATTACCACTGTTTCCTTCAAACCCGCCAATGATATTTGTATCGATATCGGCAGGAAGTTCTGATGGTTCGTCGAGATAAGCAAGATGTAATGCTGTAAATGCACCGGCAGAACTTCCTCCACCGAAAATCATGTTTGGATCGATGTGATAAATGTTTGCCGTTGCTGCATCTTTTCTGAAGAATCGCACTGCAGCACGCATATCCTGAACAGCACGAAAAACTGCTTCTGTCACAATTTTTGTATTCGGAGGAAATGCAGAATAACCAAGCCTGTATTCGATCGATGCGCAAACATAACCTCTCTTGGCAAAATGTTCACAAAGCGAGGATACATCAATATCATTTTTAGTCCCGGCAATAAAACTTCCGCCGTGTACCCAGATTATTAAAGGACGAACAGAAAGATTATCTCCATCCGGCTCATAAACATCCAGCTTCAAAACCTGTGTAGCACCACCCGCAGTCGTATTCGAACCGTATGTAACATTTGAAGAAATATTTACAGAAGAAAATATTTCCTGATCATAACGACCAGAGCATGTCTGCGACAAAACATAATTTACCTCAAATAAAAAAATTACTAAAAGATAAACTGTAGAATATTTTTTCATGAGATAATTTATCTGCTAATTTTCAATTCAACGTAAGTCGTTTCACAACATCACCATTTACAAAATGCATTTTCACGAGGTAAATTCCGGAAGCTAAATTCTGTCTCGAAATCTCATAGATGAAACTGTCGTCTCCTTTAATACTTCTGACTATTCTTCCTGAAAAATCAGTGATCTCTATATTTTTTAAATCTGTAAAAGCTGCATCCACAACAACCCTGAAATTACCCTGAGAAGGATTCGGATAAATCTTCACAGATTTTTCAAGCATATCAATTGGATCAATACCTACATTCAATCCCAGGCCGCGGAACATTCTTGGACAAACATAACCCTGAACGGTATCGATGTAAGTCATTCCTTTCATAACACTCATATCGGGATTTGATGCAAGGCTTGATGTATTATTCGAGCAGTTTGTATCCCACCATTCCCATGGACCTGCTTCGCCTGTAAGTGGTCCCGGAGGATCCGGACGAACTAGCGGACAAAGACCGTCTCGACCATCGTTGACCATATTTGCACGCACAGTATATGGATCGGTCAATCCTAAAAATATAAATGAGTTATTATTTCCAAAAGTATTTGCAATGCGAACGATGTCGTAACTGCCGCTAACATTCACAACAAATTGTCCGGTTGTAGGAACAATCACGGGACCGTATGAATATGGAGCAAACGGATCGTTTGGAACATGAAAACATACCATAGGAACATCACCAACTTTCAACCAGGAAGAATCACCAAGAGCGCCGCCCATATTGAACACAAAATTAATTGCATTACTGTAGCCTGGGTTATTGAGCGCCGGTTGATTTAAACCATTACCGCCATATCCATCCCAGTCGCCCGATAAAGTTGTATCGATGTATGGAGTTCCCAGATTAAAATCAAAAAACTTTGGAAGAGTGATATCATCATAACTATCGATGGTTGCATAAGCAAGTGCAACATAACCTCCCGAACCCTGGCCGCCGAGAGCAATTCTCGTTTGATCAATTCTAAATGGATTAGATGCTGTAGCGACGGTCGCGCGCATGTAACGAACAGCAGATTTACAATCCTGCAATGCACGGTAAACAGCATTCAGAAGTGAACCCGTACGTGTATCCTGATCGCCTAGCGGATTCCATCCCAGCCTGTAATTAATTGATGCTACTACATAACCTTTCTTTGCAAATCGCTTGCACATTTCAACAGAAGCGCTGTCGAGTTTATCACCTGTGCATTGACCGTTTAGTGGAACTGGTAAAAAACTTCCGGTGTGAAGATAAATGATCAATGGACGCTGCAATGCAGTATCACCGTTTGGTTCGTAGACATCCATACGTAATGTATCTAAAGCAGGTACGCCTGTAATTACACTGACGTTTGCACCATACATGATGTCGGGAGTGACGTCTACACTTGTAAATACTTCTTCAAGATAACGTTGCTGTGCAGTGACTGCAAATGTGGAAAGTAAAAAAATCGAGAGTAAATATTTTTTCATGGAAATTTGGTTTGATTAATTATATGCAAATTAGTAAATATTCTTTAAGACTCCAGACTATTTCAGTTCTAATTAGATTTAAGATTTTAGTCGTTAGACTTAAGATTAATTTATTTCCAGTCTTCTATTGTCTAAAGTCTAAAATACACTCACCAAGACCGAAAAATAGGCCAGTCGTCCGACCAGTGGACCGCCGTAAACCTGATAGACTGCATTATTCAAGACATTAGACGCACCAATTTTAAATACAGTGTTCCATGATTTTTGATTGTAGTTGATCTGAGCATCCAATAAGCCATAAGTTTCAACATTGCCGGTGAATTGAGGCGAGCCTTCAAATTCAAATCCCTGAATCCATTTGTAATTAATATTGAAACCTGTATTCGCAATATGCCATCCGAAAATACTTGCATTGATATCTCTTCCGTTCAAACCGATATTGAATTTATTTGTCGGAGTATTGAATGCCGGAATCAGTTCGTCGTCAGATCCGTGGCGGTCGAGAAAATTATATGAATAGTTTGCGACAACAGCATAATATTTTTTAAAATAATAATTTATTCCGATAGATCCGCCCTGTGTTATTACCAGATCAGTGGCATTTGAAGCGATGCGGAAAACATTAAGTGATTTCAGCCTGTTTGCAAACGGAGGCTCCTGGAACTCCAGCTTAGCACCGATATTATAACCGATGAAGTCAGTGTAAAAACTGAAATAATAATTCGCATCAAGAAAAATATTTTTGAAAAGTGTAGCACGATATCCGGCTTCAACTGTCTTCACTTTTTCCGGCCTCACAGGATCTACATTGAAATATTGAATTTTACTTTTGTCGAGTGTTGGACTGTTTAGATACAATGGCAACGATTCGATTGTAGCAAGCGAATCATACCCTGTAATATTTCCAAGTAGAATAGCACGACCAACATTATAATAAAGATACTGATCAGACAAAGTAGGATTTCTGATTGCCGCTGAAAATGATAATCTCAAAACATGATTATTGTTTAACATATATACGCCGGAGAATGCCGGGGAAAATAAATAATCGAAATTGTCATTCTTATCTACCCTCAATGTTAAATTTAATTTCAGCTTTTCATTGAACAACATTTTTTCCAATCCGGAATAAATACCAAATTCTTTATTCGTAATTTTTTCTCCTGCCGTATCTGAAAAGATTGTTCCCTGTGAATTTGGTTTATACAAACGCAAACTGGAACCGACAATAATATCTGCGAATGTTGGCGTAAATTTATATTCAGCCTGTACATGATACAGTGCAGACTTATCGTAAAATCCGGAACCACCTTCTTTGAAAGTTTTTCGTGAAGTGACAGAACTCAGGAGCGAATCAAATCTTTCTGTTCCCGGTCTGTAGAAAGGTTGATTATCGATTCCGATGTTCTCATAGTTTGCATAATCAGAAGCACCTTGATGCCATACAACCACTTCTTCATTATGTTCCAACAGAACTGCATTTGCTCTTGCAGTATCATAAGGAAAAACATACGGGGGAAATCCCGGAAAACTCTGCGCTTCCGCCTGAAGGTTTTCGTTGATCCAATATTGCCTGTAATCTTTGCTCCATTGCTCATCACTTTTCGCGGCGTTCTGCATTAGGATGGCTGTGAAGACAGCATCATACGATTTCCCTGCATTTTCATTCGTAGCATAAGCTCTTATAAAATATTTATTCTCCTTGCGGATTTCAATCCGGTTCTGAAAAAATAAAATGTCTTTCAGGCTGTACCGGTTGTCGCCCTGGTAAACTGTTGTTCCTGTTCCAAAGTTAGAAGCAAAAATTGCCTCGACGTCTTTTTTTATTTTATAGTGAAATGCCGTACCGATCTTTAGATTCTCTGAATTATAATCGACGACATCTTTTTCCATATAACCTGTGCGATACCATCTTTTTAATCCTGGATATTGTACTTGTTGAGAAATACTCATTGCATCATTTGCACCGGTGATATCTTCATCACCGTAACGATTAACTGCATCGTATCCTCCCGGATTATTCATTCCATCTTTTGAATTGCTTGACGGCGATAAATTATTTGCTTCCCAGTCATTCGCTCGCATGTAAAATAAATTAATCTTATAACCGAATTTATCAGCGCCATCCCTGTCTTTAAAAACCTGCGCCCAACGCACGGCCGATTCAAAAAGCGATCGTTCACCTGCTTTGACAGAAACTTCAAGTCCAGGCTTAACAAACGGACTTCGTGTAGTCATTGCAATAACACCATTGAATGCATTCGGACCGAAATACGCAGAACTGGCACCCGCAATCATATCGACTTTCAATACATCGAGTTCTGATGATCCAAGAAAATTACCAAGTGAAAAGTTTAATCCAGGCGATTGATTGTCGACACCATCAATCAATTGTAACGAACGAACAGGTGATGTGCTGTTGAAACCTCTTGTATTCACAATTGTAAATCCAAGAGACGCACTTGTCAGATCGACTCCCTTTAATGTTCCCAGCCCCTCGTAAAAAGAATTCTGTGGACATTCTTTTATTGCTATGATATCCATCGACTCGACCGAGAGCGGCGACTCTTTTTGCTTTTCAGAAATGCGACTACCCGTAATTTCAACATCTTTTAACTTAACTTCCTTTGATTTGAGTTTTACTTCTACGGAAGACGATGTTACAGGCACTGTAAATTCAATAGATTCAAAACCGACATATGAAACAATAATTACATAGGGCGGATTGCCATTGGTCTCCAGTTCAAACTTCCCGTTGATGTCTGTTGTTGTAGCTTCTGATGTACCCTTTAGCTGAACAACTGCGCCGACAATTAATTCATTATTTGATCCATCGCGAATAATTCCTGTTATATTCTGCGAACAAACAGCTGTTACTGAAAATAAAAATATAGTTATTAAAAAAACAAACTGTCGTTGCCTCATAGGTTAACCAAATCTAAATGATTTAGGTTTATGAATCAATAGTTGTTTGTTGAGTGTTGGCTGTTGTTTATTGGTTGTTGTTTGTTGGAAATTTGTTATTGGTTATTAGTTATTTCATAAATTGATTTTGTACCGGTAACTAATAACTAATAACTAACAACCAACAAGAAAAATCACCTTTGAATGATCAAAGTTCCCGACTGAAACCGATCGATGTTACTAAAATGATAAAAATAAATTCCCGGTGATAATGCAGAAGCATTGAAACGAATGTAATGATCGCCTTCATCCATTTCATCATTTACAAGAATATCAATTAGCTCTCCGGTAGAATTATAAATCTCCAGCGAAACTTTTTGTCGCGACGATAATGCAAATACAAAGATGGTATAATTAGAAAGCGGATTTGGATAAACATACAAACTACTATTTCTGGAAATTTCTTCAACACCTATAACACCTACTTTCACTTTTACGCTATCACATTTCTCACAATGATTTCCATCGGTAACACAAAGTGTATAATAGCCGGTAATTAAATCTGAAATTGAATCGGTAGTTGAGTTTGAGGGAAACCACCTGTAGGAATATGGAGGAATACCACCCTCAACAATTGCATGGACTTTCCCATCGGAACATGATTGACACGTTGCATGCGAAACACTGAACTGAAGAGATATCGAATCCGGTTGTGTAATTACACCGGATGCTGTTGCAGTACATCCATGTGAATCTGTAATGATTAAAGAATGCAATCCGACTGTTAATCCTGTTGCAGTATCCGATGTTTGTCCATTGTCCCATAGAAATGAATAAGGCGATGTTCCGCCACCTGCATCGGCAAAAAGTTTTCCATTCGAATCTCCAAAGCATTTTATGTTTTCGGAAACCATTAATGCAGCAACAGGCGCAGGCTCAGGTAAAATAAATCCAATCGAATCTGTACAATTATTTGTGTCTGTAACTACAACATTATATAAACCGGAAAATAAATTATTTGCATTTGCGCCGGTCGATACCGAAGGAAACCAGTGATAGCTCACAGGACCCGTTGTTCCCGACGAAAGTAATGCTACTGATCCATCAGAACCACCGTGACAAGTAACAGCCTGAAAATTCGAAACGGAAACAACGGGACCCGGTGTTCCATTAATTGTAAAAACAGTTGTGTGGCTGCAAGCATTTTGATCAGTAACAATTACTGAATAATTTCCTGCCGGAAGATTTTCATTTACAATTCCCGTATCTCCGGTCGACCACGAATAATGATAAGTACCCGTCCCTCCTGATGCAATTGCTTCTGCCCTTCCATTTGAGTGCCCGCAAGAGGCATCCATAATATTTACACTTAAATTTAAATCAGTCGGATTTGTAACAGTAGATGATGCAGTTGCACTGCAGCCGTGACTGTCAGTAACTCTTACCGAATAATTTCCGGGGAATAAATTATTGGCAGTCTGCAAAGTTGAAATTCCCGGAGTCCACAGATAAGTATAAGGTTCAACTCCGCCGGAAGGAATTGCACGCAGACTTCCTGTTGATGTATTGTAACACAAAGCTGTGCCGGGATTAAGTGTTATAGAAACCGGATCCGGCTCAGAAATATTCAACAAATAATCCGTCACACAACCATTCTGATCTGAGATTGTAACCGTATAAAGTCCCGGGGATAAATTAGAATTAAACGAACCTGTATTCCCTCCGGGTGTCCAGAGATAAGAATAAGGAGATGCTCCTCCACTTACGTCCAGATTTACGAAAGCATCATTGCCACCATGACAAGTTACATTCGGCTGACCAGTATAAGAAACACTCAGGCCACTGGCACTTACAATCGTTACTGTATCACTGTTCGTGCAACCCTCTGCATCAGTAACTGAAATAATCTGATCTCCGGCACTCAAATTTGTTGCTGTCGAATTATTCGATCCGGAAGGAAACCAGTTGTAAGTATATGGACTCGTACCGCTCGAAGCTACGACAGTTGCCGTCCCATTATTGCTGTTGCAAGTTGTCATAGTGACGCTCGTCGAAAGATTTATCGGAGGCGGATTCGAAATTGTAACACTGGCTGTTGCAATACAATTAAAATTATCTTCAACTGCTACCGAATAATTTCCCGCGGATAGCTGATTGACTGAAGGAGTCGATTGCCCTGTCGGCAACCAGAAGTAGTTCAAAGTTCCGCTTCCACCTGTTACACTCACCGAAGCAGAACCATCTGTTCCTCCAAAACATTCCGGAGAATTTGTTGCAACTGAAAGATTAATCGGAGCCGGTTCAGTAACTGTAATCGACTGTGTAGTTGTGCAGCCATGTCCATCGGTAACAATTACCAAATAAACACCTGCAGTTACAGAGTTAAGTACTTGTCCGGTATTTCCTCCAGGCGACCATAAAAAAGTATAAGGCGAAATTCCACCTGTAGCATTTACAGAAATATTTCCCGTACCGCCATGGCAAACGGGATTATTTACTGTCGAATGAACCACTGTACTCGAAGCTTGAGAAATATTAATCACAATTTGTGAAGAACAACCGCCAGCATCAAAAACTGTCACCGTGTGATTGCCGGCCGCAAGTCCGGTTGCATTTGGAGATGTATTACCGGATGGAAACCATGAATAAGAATATGGAGGTGTTCCTCCACTAACATTTATACTTGCAGCGCCATCTGAAAAACCATTACAACTTGCATTAGTCACGGTCGAAACATTGACAACAGGTGCAAGCGGATTCTGAATTATTATGGGAAATGATTTACTGCAACTATTATTATCCGTCACGGTCACATTATATGTACCTCTACAAAGAGCTGTGGCCTGATTTCCAAATTGTCCGTTCGACCACGTGTAATTATAGGGAGCATTTCCTCCGGTTGCATTTACAATAGCAGAGCCATTACATCCTCCACCGGTACATGTGCTGTTTGTAATATTCGAATTGATAACAATCTGTGCGGGCTCATTTACATTTACATTCATCGATCTTCTACAACCGATTGCATCTTCCATTTCAAGATGAAATGTTCCGGGACAAAGTGCAATTATTGTATCGTCATCAACTCCGTTACTCCATAAATAATTTTTTTCATATGGAGAATTTCCAAGTGCAATAGCAAGACCATCGCAAAGAGAATTACAAGAAACATTTTGCGCAATTGCATTCAATGAACAATTGCAATTGCCTGGCATATTTGCATCAAGCCAGTCGAGTCGCGTGCTTACCCAGTTCTTGAGATTTTGTAAATGATCCGCATAGGCAGAAGGTTGAGGAACCGGATTCGGCCACACATATTGTCCCAATATCGGCCACTCTGAAAAATTCCAACCCTGAGATTCATTCAACAAATTTCCAACCGAATCGATGATAGCATTGATATGCGATTCACTTAATATATTCTGCCTGTAATTTATCCAACGGCATTTCATCTGGTTGGTGTAATTTGTATCCTGCATCAGTCTCTGCCACCAAAATGGAACCTGGAAACCATCACCCGGGCATTGAAACATATAACTCCAACCAGTAGTATCGTTAGCATTGCACACATCTGCATTCCCCCATGCAATGTCATAATCCCAAACCGGGCCGGTCTTCAAAGTCTTGTCTTTGTCTTTGTACAGATATGTGCTAATCCTGTACGCATCTAAATTTTTACTCAATTCATTAATAAAAAAATAATCGATCCACGATCCTTTACCAATGAAACGTGAATAGCCATTGATGCTACTCATGAAATCAGGACCGGCTAATGCATTTTCAAAACTATCGACATACGATCGAATGTAAATTTCCTGTGCAGGGACAATGCTGTCTGTCGATGGATAATCGTATTGAAAATAAATAACCTGTCCCATCGAATGATCAACGGGTGGATAAGCAGAATGCCAACCCGCTCCCCCATTGCCGGTTAATTTATCAATCTTGATTACATAACCTCCGGTGACATCAGGAGGCGTGACTTCATTCGGACGCAGGTTTGCTATATCAATTCTTCCATGATCACGCTTGATTTTTTCCATGAAAATATACACACCCTGGTATTGTCCATCGATAAACAAATCGACGTATTTCGTTTGTGCTGCGTAGTGATCTAATTCACGCGACAACTGATAAGTCAGCACATCTCTCATCAGCGACTTATCTGCATATGCAGCATTTAAAATCCAATCGTGTTCTTCGGGCATTCCGAAAATGCTTACATCCATTTTCGAATTACCGGAATTCGACATCGTCTCGAAACTATAACTCTTTTTAGGATACCATTGCGAATGTGAACCATGATATTCAATTCCGATTTTCCCATCATATTCATTCGGTGCATCGCTAAGATGATTTCTGTTTCCCAAACCATTGTCGATAATTTCCATGTCGGCAATCATTTTCGGATTATCGGCAATTGGAATTCCGTGTGTATAGATTTTAATAATGGGAAGATTTGATTCGGTCACAACAGTATTTACAGTTGATAACGAAAAATTATTTCCGGTATCTCCTGCAAAAATTTTTGCTGAGATAAATAAAAAGTAAATCAAAAAAAATAACCGGACAGGCATCATAAAATATCAATACGAAAGCAACCTGCTAAACCCAGCAAGATACCTCTATTTAATACTCTTTCAGAGGAGAAAAGTTAAACTAATAAAAAAAAGTGTAAGACTTTTGATAAAAATTAATCGAGATTAACCATTATCTGGTTTTTCTCGACTTTATCTCCCATGGTCACATGGATTTTCCGAATAATACCATCGGCGGGAGATTTGAGGATATTTTCCATTTTCATGGCCTCGAGAACGACTATAGCATCACCCTTTTTTATTGTTTGTCCGTTTTCAACCATCACATGTAAAACCATTCCCGGCATTGGAGCTTTTATATCATTAACTTTTTTTCCAGCAATAGCATCGATTCCGATTTCTGTAAGTAAATCATCGTATTTGTCTTTCAACACAACCGTCAGTACAGAATTACCAACTTTTATTTCACAGGTTTTGGTTTCCTTGTCAACAGAAATCACTTCAGCTGTATAAGATTTATTTTCAAGAAGAATATGGAATTTACCTTTTTTGTATTCAAGAATATCGATCTCCGGCGAGTGTCCATCGATGAAAAATTCATTGTCTTCCTTCCTGATTTGAAAAGTACGGTCCTGAATGTGGGCTTTGAACATACTGTAAATATACCTTTTATTATTGGAAATTGAATACTTGCGCTGAGCTTGTCGAAGTAGTGAAAATTAAAAATTAAAGTAGTATTGGTTATTAGCTATTGGTTATTGTTTATTCATTATCTCGCAAAATCTTGAAGCATGAATAACCAATAACTAATTCTACTTTAATTTTCAATTTTCAATCTTCAATTTTCAATACATTTGGCCTATATGAAAAGACAAATTGTTTTTTTAAGTTTAATAATTTTATTGATTTCCTGCAAAACCACTCCTCCAGTCGTTGTGAATCTTCCTGAGGTAAACGTCAGACCAGACGGAACCTCTTCGAAAAAAATTTACAGAAGCGCTTATAAGATTTATGCGGATCTGATTCATACCAGACTAAACATTTCACTCGACTGGAAAAATAAATATCTTCTTGGACAAGCCGCAATAATTTTGAAGCCACATTTTTTACCGATCGACAGTCTTGTATTAAATGCAAGAGGAATGATATTAAATGAAGTTTCTGTTTTATCGAATGGAAAATATTTGCCTCTTCAATACAAATATGATTCGCTGCTGATCAATATCCGTCTCGACAAGACTTATAATAAGGATGAATCATTTACAATTTTCATCGACTACATTTCTCGCCCGGACAATCTTCCGGCCGGAGGGAGTGTTGCAATTACCGGTGATAAGGGATTATATTTTATCAATGCCGACAGCCTCGATCCATATACTCCAACACAAGTTTGGACTCAGGGCGAAACTGAATCAAACTCTGCCTGGTTTCCAACTATAGAAAATCCTTCGCAGAAAATGACGCAGGAAATTTATTTTACAGTTGATACTGCATTCACAACACTTTCGAACGGGCTCCTTATTTCGAGTATAATTAATTTAGATGGTACACGAACCGATTATTGGAAACAAAGTCTGCCACAGGCACCATATCTTACCATGATTGCTGCAGGTAAATATTCTGTAGTGAAGGAATCTTGGAAGAATATTGAAGTAAGCTATTATGTAGATCCGCCTTATGAAAATTTTGCAAAGATGACTTTCGGTAATACTCCGGAAATTCTCTCTTTCTTTTCAGAGAAATTAGGCGTGCCTTATTACTGGGAAAAATACGCTCAAGTCGTTGTGCACGATTATGTTTCAGGCGCAATGGAAAATACTACTGCTGTCGTTCATGGCACCAACATGCAACAGGACCCGAGAGAATTCAAAGATGGAAATTTCGAAGACTACATCTCTCACGAAGCAATGCATCACTGGTTTGGCGATCTGGTTACCTGTGAATCGTGGAGTAATCTTACTTTAAACGAAGGCTTTGCCGATTATGCAGAATATCTCTGGCGTGAACATAAATTTGGAAAAGAAAATGCAGACAATCATTACAGGAGTGAACTGGTGCAGTACCTGAGTCTGGTAAAGGAATATGATCCTTCGCTGATCCGGTACGACTATATTGACAGAGAAGATGTGTATGATGTTATTTCATACAACAAAGGCGGACTCGTTTTAAACATGCTTAGAAATTACACCGGCGATGAAGCATTTTTTTCTTCGCTTCAATATTATTTACAGACTCATTTATTTTCTTCCGCAGAAGTTGCTGATTTACGAATTGCTTTTGAGAAAATAACAGGCGAAGATCTGAACTGGTTTTTCAATCAATGGTTTCTCAATGGTGGCCACCCGGATATTACAATCGATTACGACTGGAGCGACAGCCTGCATTTGCAAACGGTAACGATCACTCAGAAACAAAACTTAAATAAGAACCCACTATACCGGCTTCCGCTGGCTATCGATCTCTACTATAGTGGAAAAGTCGAGCGTAAAAACATAATCGTCGAAGATGCAAAACAGTCATTCAAATTTAATTTACCAGCTAAACCCGATCTCGTAAATGTTGATGGCGATAAAAAATTGCTTTGTAATAAAACCGACAATAAAACAAATTCAGAATTTATATTTCAATACGAGCATGCGCCATTGTTTCTCGACAGATATGAATCCATTTCTAAACTCTTAAATAATTATAAAGTTTATACTCCCGAAGCCAGCACTTTGAAAAAAGCATTAAACGATAAAAGCCCGGAAATTCGAGAATTAGTTTTAACGAATATCGGGGAGATTGCACAAAACGATACGGGAAATATTAAACAAATGCTGTATGAGCTTGCAAAGAATGATTCATCGCCTGATGTAAGAGATCTCGCGCTGAATAATCTTGGACAATATTTCAGTTATTCCGAATTTTCCAATTTGTATTCTGATGCATTAAATGATTTTTCTTATAAGGTTGTAGCACGTGCTTTCAAAATCATCAGCGATAAAGATCCTGATAAGGCTAAAACAATTGCAATTAAACTTGAGAATGATAGCAGCAATGCAGTCTTAAGCAGACTTGCAGAATATTACAGCACATCAACTGCAGATAAAAATTCTTTCTACAAAAAAGCACTTCGACAAAGCGAATCCACTTCACGCTATAGAATTGTCAGAAATTACACTTTATATCTGAAGAACCAGGAGAATGCAAAAACGGTAAATGCAGGAATTGACAATTTATATTTTTATGCAAAGAAACGTGGCACAAGGAGATCGCGCACGACGGTGATTAATTCATTCAAAGAAATTGAATCGTCAGTTAAGAAAAAAATAAGTGATAGAGAATCTGCCATCAACAACAGCACTGATACATTCCAGAATGCAGAATTACAATCGCAATTACCCGAACTAACATCATTGAAATTTAATATCGAGGAAAAAATTAAACAACTGGAAATGCCAGTTGTTTCAACAGAGTCGTCGCATTGATAAAATTCCAAATAAATACTTGAAATATCTTTTTTACATATTACTGCTGTTTTTTTGCACACAATTGAAAGCTGAAGAACGCGAACTGACGGATGGAAAATGGAATTTGCAATTAAGATTTGACTATGGATTTATCATTGCTCATCGTCCACAGCTTGAGCCCATTCAGGAAGAGCATGTAAAAGGATTTGAAATTAGTTTCGAAAAATTTTCTACCGGCCTGCAGGACTGGCAGCGGATTTATAATTATCCGGGATATGGTCTCACCCTTGCAGGTTTCGATTTGGGAAGTCCCGATAAATTAGGAAAAGGAATTTGTGCTTATCCTTATATCGATTTTCCACTAGGAAAAAGTTCATCGGGCGGATTGCATTTCCGCTACGGAATGGGCATTGGTTATGTAGAAAAAATTTTCGATGAAAGAGAAAACCAGAAAAATTCTGCCATTGGTTCTCACTTCAATGGAGTGATTCATTTCGATCTTCATGTGCAACAAAAATTATCACATCAAACGCTTTTGGAATTTGGAACCGGCATCACGCATTTTTCAAATGGAAGTTTCAGCATGCCTAATCTCGGGATAAACATTGCAACGGCGAATGTTGCATTGCGATATTCTTTTGGAAATCGTTTGCCAGTTATCCGAGATCCTTTGCCAATACATTTAAAGACTAAAGAAATACATGTCTATGCCGGTGGATTTTATAAAAAGATTTATCCGCCGAATGGCAGAAGTTTTTTTGCGGGAACATTATCTGGAATGTATTTCAAAAAATATAGTGAGAGAAGCGCCTGGGGTATTGGAGCAGATGTGTTTTACGACAATTCTATATCCTATCGTATTGAAACGGTTGAAGGAAGTGAAACTAATTTTGCTGATAATATTCGACAGGGAATTTACGGTGCATATCATTTGACTATAGGAAAAATTGGTGTAATGTTCAATATGGGATTTTATTTATACAATCCATGGAAAGATGATGGCAATGCATATCACAGAATTTGTCTGAGGTATTATCTGGAAAAAACATTTATCTGCCTGAATTTAAAATCTCATTATGCGAGAGCCGATTTTATTGAATTGGGATTCGGATACAGGTTTAAAAATAAATCATGATGATAAAAAAAATATTATTTCTGATTTTGATTGCATCGGCAATGTCCTGTAAAAAAGAACACATGCTTGATTGTTTCAAAAGTACTGGTGAAACCACAACACAAAACAGGGACGTAACTCCCTTTACCAATATCGACCTGAAAGATAACGTAGACCTGGTAATTTTTCCGGATACAACTTTTTATATTAAAGTAACTGCCGGAGAAAATTTAATAGATGGTATCATCACCGAACTTTCGGGAGGCACACTTTATATTCGAAACGAAAACCGTTGCAACTGGATGAGAAGTTTTAGTAATACATATACAGTTGAAGTCGGAATGGATAAACCTTCTTTGATAAATTATACCGGTTCAGGCAATATAAGCTGCCTCGATACAATCCGGTCGGATGAATTTACATTCGATTGTTTCAATGGATCGGGCACCATAAATTTTTTATTCAATTGTAAAAAAACACATATGAATAATCATACCGGTCGATCAGACATACATGCTTATGGCAATGCACTTGAGAGTTATATCTATGTAAACGATGTTGGAATTTGTGATGCCAGCGGATTAAATTCAAATTACTCTTATATAAGGAGCAGCACCACGGGAGAATGCAGGGTACATGCAAATGATCAGTTTGGTTTTGAGATCAGGTATAACGGGAATATTTATTATAGCGGCGACCCAGTTATTTTTAATCAGGTATTCATCGGGTCGGGAAAGTTGATACATTTATAGGTGGTGAGAAGTTTATTATAAATATTCAAAAACTTAAGAGAATTTTAGGGTAATGATGCTTGACTTTATATGCTGATCAATCCGCAAATGCAATATAACGATGACCTTGCATGTCTTCAATCAGGCTGGCTCCTTCGCACTGCTTCGAAAAAGATACAACCGGTGGGAGTATATCCAAATCCAGCCACAACCGAAGTTACAATTACTTACCATATTGAGAGTGAACAAATGCTGCAAATTGTAGATGATTTAGGAAGAATATGTATGCAGTTTTTATTAAATCCTAAAGAAACAGAGACGACAAGAAATATTTCTTCTTTAAGCAATGGTATATACACCCTCAGAATTTCCGAAAGCGAAAACAGGAAAAATAATTTTGGTCGACTTACTATTATAAGATGATTTTTCTAAAAAATAATTTATTGAGATTATTGTTAAAGCTATTTTATAGTTTTTTATTTCTTTTACTCTCTCCAAACCTTCTCCTGTCTCAAAACCAGGACAAGGTTTGGATGATGGGTTATGGATGTTGTAGTACTAATTTCACGGGAATAAATATGGATTTTAGGAGTGGCAGCTTAGTTGTTTCTTCTGTGGTGAGGCATTTTAATTTTGCTGAAACAAATGGACAGATGTGTGATAGCGCTGGAAATACCTTGTTTTGCTCCAATGGAATTTATGTTGCAAATGCGCTTTATGACACCATGCTTAATGGAAGCGGACTTAATCCCAGTGATTATACTGCTGCCCATACACTTTATGGTTTACATATTCCTCAGGCTAATCTCATTATTCCAATGCCAGGTGATTCAACGAAATATTATTTATTTCATGAGACTAGTGATGACAGATTTAATACTTACGCAACCTTTTATTTATATTATTCGATTATTGATATGACATTGGATGGTGGTTTGGGAGGAGTAGTTCAAAAGAATACTATTCTTCTTCATGACAGTTTGGTAGAAGGAGAATTAACGGCTTGTAAACACGCCAATGGTAGGGATTGGTGGTTGCTGGCGCATAAATTTGAAAGCGATACTTTTTATAAATTTCTGATTACTCCAACTGGTATTCAGGGTCCGTGGATTGATGAATCAGGAGCATGGCGAACAAATTATTTTGGACAAACCGTTTTTTCTCCCGATGGTAGCAAGTTTGTTTATTTTGAAGCTATGAATGGACTTGATATTTGGGACTTTGATCGATGCACAAGATCTTTTAACAACCTTATTCATGTTCCATTTAATGATAGTATAGATGCTGGTGGAACTGCCTTTTCCCGTAGTGGTAGATTTCTGTATGTTTCTGCTGTTTATAAACTATATCAGTTAGATTTATTTGCGACCAATATAATTACAAGTATAGATACCATAGCTGTATATGATGGATTTTCTAGCGGGGGTTCACCTACTGTTTTTATCAACTTCAATTAGCACCCGATGATAAGATTTATCTTAATTCAACCAGTACTGTTCTCGATTATCACGTGATTAATCGTCCTGATAGTTTAGGATCGGCGTGTGATGTTCAACAACACAGCATTCACCTTCCGGGTTATTCCGCTTCACTTCCCAATCATCCGAATTATTTTCTTGGGCCAATCGTTGGATCAGTTTGTGACAGTTTAACAAACCATGTTCCATCGATCACATCTTCTGTTCAATCGTTTTATTTGTTTCCAATGCCTGCCAGAAACATCTTATACGTCACCCAAAATTCTAAGGTATCTGTTAAAGAAATTTCTATCTATAATTCCATCGGCCAGAAGCAGTCAATAAATTATTCATCGATAAAAAATGGCGAATACCTGGAAATAAATGTTTCATCGCTCTCTCCGGGGATTTACTTTTTGGAGATGTTAAATGACAGACAAAAGATTATCAGAAAATTTGCAAAGGAGTAATGTATTTTTCTAAAATTTTTCGTTCTAACGGCTCGTATAAATATCCAATCAATTAACCATTCTGTTCATACCAACTATCAACCTTCAACTGACTGCCAAAAGAAGCCTGAACTGCCAGCTCATCACAACGATTATTTTCCACATTCTCCGCATGCCCTTTTACCCAGGAAAAGCGTACATTATGTTTTTTAAATACAAGTAAAAAACGCATCCATAAGTCAGCGTTTTTTTTTCCTGAAAAATTTTTCTTCTCCCAGCCAAAGACCCATTTCTTTTCGACAGAATCGACCACGTATTTTGAGTCGGAATGGATGATGACATTGCTGCCGGGTTTTTTTAATTGCTCGAGCGCAACGATAACGCTAAGCAACTCCATTCGGTTATTTGTGGTATGCCGATAGCCTTCCGAAATTTCCTTTCGGTGATTTCCTGAAATCAAAACAATTCCATAACCACCCGGGCCCGGGTTTCCGCGTGCACTGCCGTCGGTGTATATGATAATGGAATGAGACAAAATCGATTCTCAGATTTCTTTCAAAACTCCCAACGACTTACCAACCTTTTCAAAAGCAGCGACTGCCTGGTCGAGATGTTTTTTCTCATGAGCCGCAGAAACCTGTACACGAATCCTTGCATTGCCTTTAGCAACTACCGGATAAAAGAAACCTATTACATAAATGCCTTCATCTAAAAGTTTGGCTGCAAAATCCTGTGCAAGTTTTGCATCATAAAGCATGACCGGAACGATCGGATGCTCTCCCGGCTTAATGTCGAAACCCGCTGCAGTAATTTTTTCCCTGAAGTATTTTGTATTCTCCCAAAGCTTGTCACGCAAATTGGTAGTCTCACTCAACATATCAATCACTGCAATCGATGCTCCCACGATTGATGGTGCAAGTGAATTAGAGAACAGATATGGTCTTGATCGCTGGCGAAGCATTTCGACGATCTCCTTCCTGCCACTCGTAAAACCACCCATGGCGCCGCCAAGAGCTTTGCCCAGAGTGCCTGTGATGATGTCGATCTTTCCCATCACGTTGTGATACTCATGCGTCCCTCTCCCCGATTGGCCCATGAATCCCGTTGCATGACATTCATCGATCATAATAAGTGCCTTATATTTTTCTGCAAGCTTATTTATTTTATCAAGTTGAGCAATCGTGCCGTCCATACTGAAAACACCATCGGTAACTATAATCCTGTGACGAAGATTCTGCGTTTCCTGAAGCATCTTCTCGAGATCATTCATGTCGTTATGCTTGTATCGATAGCGTTGTGCTTTACATAAACGTACTCCATCGATAATAGAAGCATGATTCAATTCGTCGCTGATGATTGCATCCTGTTCGTTGAATAAGGGTTCAAATACACCTCCGTTGGCATCGAAAGCAGCTGCATACAAAATCGTATCCTCTGTACCGAGGAACTGTGAAATTTTTTGTTCGAGTGTCTTATGAATATCCTGAGTTCCGCAAATAAATCTCACCGACGACATTCCATAGCCATGCGTGTCGATTGCTTTTTCAGCCGCAGCAATAACCTTCGGATGTGATGAAAGACCGAGATAATTATTCGCGCAAAAATTAATTACATCTCTGTCGTTTGCTTTGATGTTTGCACCCTGTGGTGTACTGATGATTCTCTCTTTTTTAAATAACCCGGATGATTTAATCTCCTCGAGTTCTTTTTCCAATACAGGTTTTAATGTATCATACATGATTGTAAAATTCAGAATACAAAAATGATCAATAAATATGGAATTTACACTTCATTAAAAGCGAATTTTAAAGCTTAAATCTAAAAATGTCTCCTTGGTGGAACTTATGAAATTGATGAGCCTCCGACGTAAGATTCAGAACTTCATTTTAATAAAAATTTTACCACGGAGTGCGCGATGAACACTTAGTTACACGGAGAAAATGTTCGAGCATTAGAAAGCCCTGGCAGCTCTTACGGCAGCCTGATTGTTTTTTGGACTGCCTTGAGCAATACCGTTACTAAAAATAACCTGCCATGCAAAAGTAGGAGTCATTTCTGTTGAAGACCAGTAAGGGCCGGAAGAGAAATCTCCAATACCAATCAATTGTAAATTATTATACATGGCTTTTAATTCTTCTTTTGAAGGAAGAAACCAGTCGCTAAAACCATTCAAAGAAAGATTATCACAAACCTTTGCTGCATAGGTTACAGAAGAGGTACAGGTATCTGTAATGTCGTGCGTATTCTGCTTACCGGCACCGATGAGGCTTCCATCTGCTCCTGGAATCGACATTCCCGAACATCCCCAATCGGTGGAACCTGACAAATCTGTTTTTGCACAAACAAGTCCGTGCATCTCTGATGTATCGAGATAAAAAATTATTCCGCCGGCATATTCGGCACCTATACTTAATGTAGAGATCGTCGTAAAACTCACTTGTTGTCCATATGCTGTACCTCCCTTATTTGTTGCATATGCTCTTACATAATAGGTTGTACCAATTGACAATCCAGTCATAGATCCGCTAAACGATGCAGTACCACTTCCGGCAGACAATGTAAAATTTGCTGTGGTTGGACTTGGCGATGTACTCCAGCACAATCCTTTTGCTGTAATTTCAGAACCGCCATCGTCTGTAATTTTTCCGCCAGATGCAGCGCTGTTATGCCCGATGTTAGTTATGCTGTCTGTAATTAATGTAGCCAGCTTGAAATTGTCGGATGATAAAGCATTGGAATCCTCTTCATCTTTTTGACACGAAAAAATCAAAACCGATAAGAATAAGACACTTAAACAAATGGCTAAACGCTTTCTAAACATATGGAAATTAGTGAATCTAACAGGCCGTGAAGATAATTTTTTTCCAGATAGTAGTATAAAAAATTACGCGGGAATTAAGATTTTCACTGTAAAACCCTTTCGCTTTTATTCCTGAATAATCCTCAATCAAAGATTATTATTTACTTTGCCGGCCATAATAAAATTCTTATGAAGACCATCCTGGGCCTTTTACTTTCATTAATTCTGTTCATACTTATACCTACTACTAAAAGTTATGCTGAGGACGCTAAAAAACCCAAAGGCAGATTTTATTTTTCCTGGGGATATAACAAAGACTGGCACTCTAAAAGCGACCTTCATTTTAAAAGCACAGATAACAATGATTTTGATTTTACTGTTTATGATGTTCATGCAGTAGACAGACCGGGCTTCGATAAAATCTTTAATTCGAATATTTCTATACCCCAATTTATTTATCGCATCGGCTATATGTTTGGTGGACATCCAAACATGGGAATTGAAATTGGTTTTGATCATGCAAAATATATTATGAAACAAGACCAGGTTGCTCATGTAAAAGGAAAAATTTTCGAAAACAATATCGATAACGACACTGTATTGTCTAGAAATTTTCTTCGCTTCGAACACACAAATGGAGCAAATTTTCTGATGGTTAGTTTTGTTTGGAAAAATGTTTTCCTGCAAAATAAAAAGGGTACGAATGAATTATCCTACATAGTCAAACCAGGCGTCGGAATTACAATTCCTCAAAGCCAGGTTTATCTTTTCGGTGTAGATCAAAACAACAATTATCATGTCGCAGGTTATGTTACCGGTCTCGATCTGGAATTACATTACGAGTATAAAAAACATCTAATCATCGAAACAGGAATTAAAGGCAGCTACGCAAACTACCTCGATGTTTTATCAATAGGTGACTCGAGAGCAAACCACCATTTTTTCTGTTTGGAGTGGCTACTGGCGATTGGATATCAGTTTCAGATTTAGATTGTTACTGGTTAGTGGTAATTCGCTATTGGTTATTGGTTATTATTTATTAGCCTTTTTTTAATTCTTAATCCAAACTATAAAATAAATAATCTTTTATAAACCAATAACAAATAACCAATAATCAATATCCGGTAACCCACTGGAAAGTTGTACTTTAGTCACCTATGTTTGAAGCTGCAGCCCGGATAATTTTACGATACAGATTTATCACATTAATTGTATTGATTGTACTGACGTGTGTGATGGCTTTTCTCACTTCAAAAGTTCAATTGAGTTATGAGGCTGCAAGGATACTTCCTCTTTCCGATTCAACCTATTCTCAATATCTCAAGTTCAAAGAAAAGTTTGGCGAAGACGGAACCGTAATGGTCATCGGTTTTCAAAGCGAGAACATGTGGAGCCCCGGAGTACTTGCAGGCTGGTATGATCTTACAAACGACATAAAAAAAATCGAAGGTATCCAGGAAGTTGTTTCTGTTGCACGCGCTTTTCAGGTTGTGAGAAATGATAGCTTACATAAGCTGGATTTTAAGCCGCTGATTTCATCAAGACCCGATACAAAAGAAAAAGCAGACAGCCTGATGGAAGGAATCAGCAGGATGCCATTTTACAAAGGACTTTTATACAATGATTCGACGAAGGCAACGGTGATGGCTATCACTTTCGATCAGAATAAAATCAATACAAAAGGTCGTATCGAAATCGTCGGACAGATAAAAGAAATGAGTGAAAAGTTTTCTGCTGATAATCATCTGACTTTACATTATTCCGGATTACCCTATATACGAACAGCCGTTTCACAAAAAATCCTAAGCGAGATGAAGATGTTCCTGTTCCTCGCTTTGTTTGTAACAGCACTTATTCTCCTGGTATTCTTCAGAAGCTTTTATGCGGTTATGTTTCCGATGATCGTTGTTATTTTCGGAGTGATCTGGTCGTTTGGTACATTGCAACTTTTCGGATTTAAGATTACAATTCTTACGAGTTTAATTGCTCCGCTGATAATTGTGATAGGAATTCCCAATTGCATTTTACTTTTAAATAAATATCAGCAGGAATTTTCAAAGCATGGAAATAAAGTAAAAGCTCTCGCGCGATCCATTTACCGCATTGGCGTATCAACTTTCTTTGCGAATGTTACTACTGCTATCGGCTTCCTTGTATTTTCATTCACCCATAGCGATGTACTCAAAGAATTCGGAATCATCACTTCATTGAATGTAATGATCACATTTTTGATTTCGTTGATTTTCATTCCAATTGTTTTCAGTTATCTTCCTTCACCATCTCCAAAACAAATCAGGCATTTAGAAAGAAAATCGCTCAACTACTTTCTGAAAAGAATCGACATCTGGGTTCATTTGTACAGGAAGAGAGTGTATGCGATTGTAATCGTCATTATCATCATCAGCATTTTTGGAATGATGAGAATTACTTCTGTCGGATATGTCGTCGACGATCTTCCGAAAAAAGATATCATTTATACCGACCTGAAATTCTTTGAGAGTAATTTCCGAGGCGTGCTACCATTTGAAGTTGCAGTTGACACACGAAAGCCAAAGGGCGCTCTCGAATTAAAAAATCTCTACAAGATTAATCGTGTGCAGAAAGTATTGGCCGGCTACAAAGAATTCAGCGAACCCGTTTCTGTTGCTGAAGGAATTAAATTTTCTTACCAGGGATTGAATGATAATGATCCAAAGTATTATATCATTCCCGGAGCTGATGAATTGGGAAGACTTTCCGGTTATGCAAATACCGCACGCGGCAATCAAAGAATGTTTCGTTCAATCATTGACAGCACACAACAGATTACACGGATAAGTTTCCAGGTTGCAGACATCGGCTCGATTAAAATGAAAAAGCTGCTTGCTGAAATCAGTCCGAGAATCGACAGCATATTTCCCCGTGAGGATTATGATGTGAAGCTTACGGGAAATTCCATAATTTTTTTAAAGAACAACGACTACCTTCTTTTGAATCTCAAAGAAAGTATTTTGCTGGCCATATTACTTATCGGCTCAGTGATGTTTTGTTTATTCGTCTCGCTAAGAATGGTAATCATTGCATTGATACCAAGCATGACTCCATTATTACTGACTGCAGCGATGATGGGCTATTTCGATATTGCTTTAAAGCCATCAACGATTTTGATCTTCAGCATTGCCTTCGGAATTGCAAGCGATGGCAACATGTATTTTCTCACCAAGTACAGGCAGGAATTACGTAAACATGGAGGCAGTATTTCTAAAACCGTCTCCCTCGTTATCATGGAAACAGGACCGAGCATGATTTACACTGCAGTGATTTTATTCGCGGGATTTTTTATTTTCACGGCTTCAAGTTTTGGTGGAACTTCTGCACTCGGAGTATTGATCTCCATCACGCTTTTAATTGCCATGCTAAGTAATTTGATATTTTTACCCACATTATTATTATCACTCGAAAAACGTATTATTACAAAAGCATTTCTTAAAGAACCACTTATCCAGATGTTCGATGAAGAAGAAGACGTGGAACTCCAGGAACTCGAAGTGCGTAAGAACCAAAGTTAATTAGCTGATTAGCTAATTAGCTGATTAGAAAATTAAAAAATGAAAGGAATTATTTTAGCCGGAGGTTCCGGTACTCGATTGCATCCGCTCACACTGGCAATGAGTAAACAAATTATGCCCGTGTATGACAAGCCGATGATTTATTATCCATTGTCGATTTTGATGATGGCAGGCATCAATGAAATTTTAATCATCTCCACGCCTCATGACCTGCCACATTTTAAACGTCTTCTTGGTGATGGGAAAAACCTGGGATGTAATTTTGTCTACGCCGAACAGGCAGTTCCAAATGGACTTGCTCAGGCTTTTGTAATCGGCGAAAAATTTATTGGAAATGATAAGGTCGCGCTTATTCTGGGGGATAATATTTTCTACGGAAGCGGATTACAACAATTGTTACAAAATAACATTGACCCAGACGGAGGTGTTGTCTTCGCTTATCACGTAAGCGATCCCGAAAGATATGGAGTTGTAGAATTCGATAAGAATAATAAAGCAATCAGCATCGAAGAGAAACCGGCAAATCCCAAATCCAATTTTGCAGTGCCTGGTTTATATTTTTATGATAACACCGTCATCAACATTGCAAAAAATTTAAAACCCAGTGCACGCGGCGAATACGAAATCACCGATGTAAATAAAGAATATCTCAAAACCGGAAAATTAAAAGTCGGCATACTCGATAAAGGTACAGCCTGGCTCGATACAGGTACTTTTTCATCTCTCATGCAGGCAAGTCAGTTTGTTCACGTCATCGAAGAAAGGCAGGGTTTGAAAATCGGTTGCATCGAAGAAGTAGCGTATCGAATGAAATTCATTAATCGCGAACAACTGAATAAGCTGGCAGAACCACTTGTTAAGAGTGGATATGGAAAGTATTTGTTGTCGTTGGAGTAACTGATTGTTGGTTTTTGGGTACTATATTTAAAAGTGTAGTTGAACTTTGTTAGAAGTTTGCTTTGTTAGCCAGCTTCTTTTTTGAGATAAAATTAAAAAGGTTTCATTCAGCTAAAAATATTTTTTAAATATAAATTTGGAACTAAAATCCCTCATCATAGTAAAATGATCTGAATTTTACGAACGACAATATCGTATTTACCCATTCTATAAATGATTTGGTAAAAGATCGAATGTCAATTCGAAAAAAATGATAACATTTGGTTAATCAATAACCACCAGCTTTATGAAAAGAAAAATACTCATTACGGGGGGTGCGGGGTTTATAGGAAGTAGTCTGGCAGAACGTCTTTCAAGAGATCCGGATAATTACATCGTCATCGTCGATAACCTGCTCACAGGCTCGATCACTAAGGTTCCGAAATCTGTACATCAAAATGTTAAATTCATCAAAGGAAATGCAAACGATTTGATGGACATTGCCAGCGTATTTCATGCCTATCGTTTCGATTATGTATTTCATTACGCTGCTGTGGTTGGAGTTAAAAGAACACTTGCGAATCCCGTACTCGTTTTAAATGACATTGCAGGAATTAATCAGATATTAAATCTCTCAAAGAACACGGGCGTTAAACGTGTATTCTTTACATCATCATCTGAAGTTTACGGTGAGCCTGTTGAGTATCCACAGAACGAGCATACAACTCCGTTGAATTCCCGTCTGCCTTATGCTATCGTAAAGAATGTGGGGGAAGCTTATCTCCGTTCGTTCAAACGTGAATACGATCTCGACTTTACGATCTTCAGGTTATTTAATACGTATGGTCCAAAGCAAAGCACAGACTTCGTAATATCAAAATTCCTCGCGGCGGCAGTTAAAGATAAAGACATAACAATATACGGCGACGGAAGTCAGACTCGTACTTTTTGTTACATAGAAGACCATCTTGATGCGACAACGAATGCACTTTATAATAATCATCTTGTAAACGATGTTGCCAACATCGGTACAGACAATGAAATCTCCATGTTAGATCTTGCAAAGAAGATCATCGGAATTACAAATTCCAATTCTAAAATAATTCATCTTCCATCGCTGAAAGAAGGCGACATGACACGTCGTAAACCAGATGTAACGAAAATGCGTCAGTTACTACAACGCGATTTTACTTCACTTGAAGAAGGCATGAGATCGATCTTAAAAAACAACCAATTTGTATTAGCTTGAAATAAATCCATAGTGGTTTAATTCATTTTATTATTTAAATTAATTTGAAACGCCGGCATGATCGGCGTTTTTTTTTATTGGTAATTTATAAAGGATCTCAGCAAACTATAAAGGCTGTTAAAAGAAAAAATATCACCCATTTCTAATACTAAAGTGCTACACCAATGTACTAATTTAACATCTTAAATTCTTTTTCAGCTTGAGGGTTATTTGTTTTTGTATACATTTCGAAAATTCAATTTCAACTTATTTAAACAAAATAATTTTTAACAATTAACCTACTACTATGATCACAAAAAACAAATTCAATTATTTGCTTACCTTCTTAATGTTAAGCATAGTCGTTTTCATTTACAATGGTTGTTCCGACGACGACAAGGATAATACGCCTGCTGCAACCTGTTCAGACGGCATTCAAAACCAGGGTGAGACAGGTATAGATTGTGGCGGGCCTTGCACCTCTTGTCCAACTAACGTATGTACCGGTAATGGCTCAAACGATTATTTTCCAATGGCACTGGGCAATTACTATAGTTTCCACGAATCAGGTTTTCCAGATTACACAGATACAATCACAGGAACAGAGGTTTTTGACTCCTTAACTTATTTTGCATTCGAGCGTCCGGACAGATTTCATTTCGATCCTCCCAGCTTTACCTATTATCGCGAGGCAAGTGGAGTGGTATATGAATATAATGATGGTTTAAATGTGGAATATGTTCTGATCCCTGCTAACCCCACAGTAAATCAAACCTGGAATATTGGTAGTGAATCAAGAAAAGTAATTTCACTCAATGAAACTAAAACGGTTGGCACTTGTACCTACACAGAATTGCTTAGAATTGACCAGTTTTATTCAAGTGGAAATCTTGCACATTCTACCTATTATAAAAAAGGAGTTGGAAAAGTAACCAGGATATTTCCTGCGTTCGGAGCCGAATCTTTATTTACACTTCACCTGAACTAATAACTACTAAATATTTTTTTTAATAGTTTAATTAAAAACAGAGATATTTTTTCAATAAAAATATCTCTGTTTTTTTATGTCCTCCGGTAAAATTTTCTAAGTTTACGTGATGCATTCTGAAATTCATTTTCAAAAATTAATAGAAGAAAAATTAAAGTCTTTGCAACTAAAGCAAGATCCATCTTCGCTTTACGATCCAATTCGTTACATGCTAAACCTTGGAGGCAAAAGACTCCGTCCTGCGCTTTTGATGATGAGTCATGAGTTATATAACAACGAAACTGAAAATATAATTCAACCCGCACTGGGCATTGAAGTCTTTCACAATTTTACATTGTTGCATGATGACATAATGGATAAAGCTCCATTGAGAAGGACAAAAGAAACCGTTCACAAAAAATGGAATCCTGACATTGCAATCCTTTCCGGCGATACAATGTTTGTTCTTTCATGCCAGCTCTTAATGGATGTGAAAAAAGAATTCCAAAACGATGTCATGCAGATTTTTTTCAGGACTGCAATCGAAGTTTGTGAAGGACAACAAATGGACATGGATTTTGAAAGCAAGCATAATGTGACAATCGATGAATACCTCGATATGATTGGAAGAAAGACTGCTGCACTGATCGGTTGTTCGATGCACATTGGAGCCTTGTGTGCAGGTGCTGAGTTAAGCGATAGCAAACATCTATATGCTTTTGGTAAGAATTTAGGAATTGCCTTTCAGCTGCACGACGATATATTGGATGTTTATGGTGATGCAAAAAAATTCGGCAAGCAAGTCGGCGGAGATATTCTTTCAAATAAAAAAACTTTTTTGCTATTAACTGCTTTTGAAAAAGCCAAAGGAAAAGATCTGGCTGAATTAAAAAAGTGGTTGAATGCTACTGATTTTATTGCTGAAGAAAAAGTTGCATCAGTAACCCATGTTTACGAAAATCTTTCCATAAGAAATGATGCCACTGAAAAAATGGATTACTATTTCAGAATAGCATTGAATGAACTTGATGCAGTAAATGTTTCATCAGTCCGTAAATCAGCCCTGCTCGAGCTCGCCGAAAAACTGATGGTGAGAGAAAAATAATTTACGAATTACTTTCTTTAATGATAACACCAATTTTCTCGTACAAAATCTTTGCAATTTTCTCCAGCGATTCAAACGTCCAGCCGGCAATATGTGGTGAGAGAATTACTCTTTCTGATTGAATTAAATATTGCCAGGAAGGGTTATCCATTAAACTGTTTGCGGAAAATTTTTCAAACGACAAATCCTCGTATTCGATAACGTCAAGACATGCCCCCAAAACTTTTCCGGATTTTAAATTCAAAATAAGATCATCCGTCTTGAGACACTTTCCACGAGCTGTATTAATCAGGTAAATACTCTTCTTAAATTTTTTAATATAACTATCATTGATAAAAAATTCTGTCTCTTCCGTTAATGGAACATGAATACTAACAATATCAGAGAGATCAAAAATCTGTTCTAATGTTGATTCATTGATAAATTCATTTCCGAAATTTTTCCTGTATTTGTCATAGGCCAAAATACGGCAATTGAATCCTTTTAATTTTTCTGCAAAAGAACTACCCATATTTCCAAAGCCGATAATTCCAACAGTCTTTCCCTGAAGCTCATGACCCCGATTCGCTTCTCTCACCCACTCTCCGCCTCTGATTTGCCTGTCGGAACGATTGAGATTATTCATCAACGACAACAGCATTCCGATTGCATGTTCACCAACGGCATCTTTGTTTCCTTCGGGTGAATTAAGACAAACTATATTTCTACTTCTTGCATACTCAACATCAATACTTTCCATTCCAGCTCCCGCCCTTGCGATGAATACAAGTTTTTCTGCATTATCCAACAATGTCTTATCCAATTTAAAGCGGCTCCTGACAACAACTCCCTGAACATCCTTCAAGACTTTACAAACTTCTTCGTACGAAAAATTATATCCCTCAATAACTTCATGTCCATCTGCTTTGAGTGAATTAATTAAAAACGGGTGACAGGTATCTATAAAAAGTATTTTCATTTTCCTTCAGACATTTTTTGTACTGCATTCGTGAGTTCTGTGAATTTTTCCCAACTAAGTGTTTCGGCTCTCAAAGATGCAAAGGGTAAATTACCCGACTGTTCTTTGGAAACTACGGAAGCCATTGCATTTCTTAGCGTTTTCCTTCTCTGATTAAATGCTGCTTTCACTACCTTTCTGAATAGAGTTTCATCACATGGCAAAACAAAATTATTTTTTCTTCGAAAATGAAGAACGGCAGATTTTACTTTTGGTGGAGGTGAAAAATCATCTTCGTTTAGAGTCATAATCATTTTTACATCGTACCATGCCTGCATGAATACACTGAGTATTCCATATTCTCTTCCACCTGGTTCACCGGCAATTCGCTCGGCAACTTCCTTCTGAAACATGCCAACAACTTCAGGAATATTTTTTCTGTTGTCTAACACTCTGAAAAGAATTTGTGTTGAAATGTTGTATGGAAAATTACCAATGATGGCAAATTCACCGTTAAATATTTTCTCTAAATCAATTTTCAAAAAATCCCCATCGATAATATTCTTCGCCTGCATAGGAAATTTTTGATTTAGAAATTCAATCGATTCGGAATCGATGTCGATAATTTTTACATCTAAATTTTTATTGGTAAAAAGAAAATCCGTGAGCACTCCCATTCCTGGCCCGACTTCGAGAATTTGCCTGCAATCTCCCGAAAGAGAATCGACAATCTGTCGCGCTATTCCGGCATCGTTTAGAAAATGTTGTCCGAGTGATTTTTTTGGAGAGACCTTTTTCAAGGATGAAGAATTGATCTTTACTTGAATTAAAATTTATACGAAGGATAATCCGGAGAGAATTCTTCATCACCAATAATCGGATTAAAAATAAAACTTTTCACCTGATACTTTTCATAAAGACCGTCTTTATCGTATATGAATTGCTGCAGAGGCAAACCCGTCAATCGATCCATATAAAATTCGATTTTTCGTGCATATGAATTAGGAATATTAATAACCTGTCCGGGTTTTACATCATCATAATCATCGACATCTTTATTCAACAACAGGATTGAATAATCATTTAAATACAACTTTGCCGCTATATTTGTTATGTTTTCATTGCTGCCAACTGTATATTTTACAATTGCATAATCTTTAAAATCAAATTTCAATACAATACATGAATGGTTGTCCCACGATACAGTATCGCCAATAGACGCATATTCATTTAATCTGCTTCCAAATTTTTTAGAATAATACTTTACAAGGCCTGTAACATATCCAAATCCAATATTTGTTATCGGATGATGAGCGTCTTTACGCGCAAGCGAGTTTTCCGTTTTCATGCTAAAAGTTATAAATGGAAAACTTCCGGGGCTCACCATCATCTTTTCATTATTCCAGCCTTTTCTCCAGATAATTTCATTTCCCACATCTGGCTTCAGCGCATACAGATAAACCTGTTTTGGATTTTCTTTGAGTTTAATCATCATCTCCGAAATAACGTATTTACCATTACGCATACGTTCTTCTGTATGCATTGTAAATTTTGCGCTACGAAGATTTGCATGACCATCATACATCTTCTGTAAAATTTTCTCGATAGAATTACCCTGGGAAAAACACAGGTAAGGGCATATTAAAAAAAATAAAAAGTAAAATTTTTTCATCAATCGACAGACTCAAGCAATGTCCTGAATGCAACAAATTTATCTTTGTAACGGTTATTATATTCGCTTCTCAATGCTGGCGCATAAATGTCTTCGTATTGCTGATATTTCTCCAGGCTTTCACAAAAATATTGAACGCAATAAGTTTGCCCGCCTGATTCATTATCGCCCAGCAATCGAAACATTTTATATTCCTTAAACAATCCGCTAATCATCACATCAGGAATATGATTCTTTTTCATCCATTCCAGCCAGTCTTTCTCAACTGATGATTCGATATTAATGGTTATATTATAGACTATCATAATTTTTTTAATTAAAAGAATCTCCTCGAATCGTGCGATAACGCTTTCTTGCCTCAACTGCAAATAAACTTCCCGGATACTTCACCAAAAGACTTTCATACAATTCCATTGCTTTTTGTTTATTCTTTAATTTATTCTCAAACAATTCTGCCCTGCGAAATAATGCATCATCAGCTAAAACACTTGCGCTATCGTTTGAAACAATTTTCTCATATAAAGAATCTTCTGCGGCCCAGTTATGTCGCATGTCCATTATTTGAGCTTGTTTAAACCAGGCATCATCTACGAGCGAATGATTTGGGTATTGTTTTAAGAGTGAATCCAAAACCACCAGTGCCTCATCTGTTTTATTTCTATAGGTAAACAGGTCGGCTCTGGAATATAATAGCAAAGCATCCATAGTTGAATCGAGTCCCATGTTATCACTAATTAATAACGAAAGCGACAATGCATCGTTGGCGATTAATTGTGAGGTAGCTGATTTCAAAACATCCAGTTGCGCCTGTGCCCATAAAAAATCGCCGCGAAAATAATCAAGACGTGCCGCACGAAATTTTGCCTCTTGTCCTAATGGATCATTCTTAAAATCTTTTTCGATTTGTTTGTACAACAAGTCAGAGTCCCATACATTTCCGGTAAATAAATAGATGTCTCCCAACTCGAGTTTGCATTCCGCCTGCGATGTTTTGCTTATACCGGGAAAGCGAATGGCTTCTTCAAGATTATCGATTGCAGAATCGGGTTGATCGAGGTAAAACGCATTGAGATGCGCCAACCCTTTTACAAGTGATGCAGTTTTTGAAGACTTCCCTAACTCTGATAAAGTTTCTTTATAATCTTTTTCGAGTTTCAGCAGATCGGTTTTTGTGTACGTATTACTTTCGGTAACTTTCTTGTTGAGCGTATTTAGATATTCCATTCTTGCAGGAATATAATTGACATTATTAGGACCTTTATCAATTACAAACTGGAAACATTTTAATGCTGCATCGTAATTCAGGTTCGAGACTGCAAGCGTTCCGAGATTATAAATTCTTCCACTGTCTTCTTTCTCTCGTTTATCCAAAGCCTTAGCCTGTATAAATGCCGAATCAAAATCCTTCTGTTGAATGAATAACCAGATTAGCATTTCAGAAAATTCAGTTTGATCAGGATCTTTCTGAATACGTCTTAATAAAGCCGTGCGCAAAAAATCTGTTTTTGAATTGTCGGGGTCATAACCTACTCTTCCTTGTAATATATTAAGTACACTTTGTTGCAACATTGGATTTTCCTGTACGGAATTCAAATATTCATCCGTCATCTTTAAGAAATCTCCTTTCTGATAATAAATTTCCGCCGTCTCAAAATAAAAGGAATAACTTCCACGCAACATTTTTTTCCCTTCGAGGTAAACCTGTAGAGCATAATCCAGTTCCTGTCTTGCAAAAAATGTATTAGCAAGTCCAATGATCTGGCCTTGCTCAGGCTTCATTGATTTAATCGCCTTTTCGTATTGGAGCTTTGCTTTGTCGTTATCCCCCTTTGATGCGTAAACAAATCCCAGGTCAACTACATAATTTGGAAAATCGGGTTGCTTCTTTATAATTTTTTTTACAAGCTTTTCTGCATTGTCATAATCCTTCATTGCAAGAAGACATTTCAAATATTGAGAATAAGTTCCGAATGGATCTCTGTCCATCAGCTTGTCATACAACTGCGCGGCTTTTTCATATTCAGCATTATTCAAATACTGATCTGCAAGCTGCCTGTCCTGCGGCGATTGTGCATGAACATTAAAACAAGAAATAGTAAAAGAAAATATAATGATCAGTCGAATAAAAAAAATATTTCCTTTTATAAAATTCTTATTTTGTATTTCATTTTTCATTTTAGATTATTTAACCAGGAAGAGATTTGTTTCAATTGATAATGAAATCAAATTGATATTTAATTGATCAAATCAAAACCTGTATATTTTCTGATTGCTTCAGGAATTACAACGCCGTTTTCAGTCTGGTTATTCTCAAGCAATGCTGCTACAATCCTCGGTAAAGCCAAAGCGCTTCCATTCAATGTATGTGCAAGTTGAGGCTTATCGGAGCCTTTACGAAATCTCAATTTCATACGATTCGATTGGAATGTTTCGAAGTTAGAAACAGAACTTACCTCAAGCCATTTTTTTTGTGCTGCTGAAAAAACTTCGAAGTCGTAAGTAATTGCGCTGGCAAAACTCATATCACCTCCGCAAAGTCTGAGAATTCGAAAAGGTAAATTCAATAATTTTAAAAGTGATGCAACATGATCAACCATTCCATCAAGTGTCTTCGATGAGTTTTCAGGATGTTCGATGTTGACAATTTCAACTTTATCAAACTGATGCAAACGATTTAGTCCACGAACATCCTTGCCATAACTTCCAGCTTCTCTTCTGAAACATGGTGTGTATGCACACATTTTTATAGGAAGATCTTCAGCTTTCACAATTTCGTCGCGATAAATATTTGTGACGGGAACTTCTGCAGTGGGAATTAAATAATAATCATCCAGCATCATATGATACATCTGCCCTTCTTTATCCGGCAACTGTCCAGTGCCAAAACCTGATTCCTTATTTATTAAAATAGGCGGTTGAATTTCTTTATATCCTGCTTCCACGGCTTTATCGAGAAAAAAATTTATCAAAGCACGTTGAAGACGAGCACCCTTTCCCTTGTAGACCGGAAAACCAGCGCCCGTTAATTTTACTCCAAGCTCAAAGTCGATGATATCATATTTGGAAGCAATCTCCCAATGAGGTATTGCTTTTTCAGATAATTCCGGAAAGACTCCTTCCTCTTTAACTACTTCGTTATCTTCTGGTGTTTTTCCTTTGGGAACAATTTCAGAGGGAAGATTAGGCAGTTTTACAAGCTCTGTATTGAGCTCTTGTTCAAGGGAATTCAGTTGATCAAGAATCTGAGACGACTGTTGTTTCAATTCTGAACTCTCATTCTTCAGACCATCAGCTTCCTGTTTTTTTCCCGACTTATACAGATCACCAATTTGCTTTGCAAGAGTATTTTGTCTGTACAAAAGTTGATCGACTTCGTTTTGTAATTTTCGGCGATTTTCATCGATTTCAAGAATTCGAGAAACAGTTTCACCTGCATTAAAATTCTTAACAGCTAACCTCTCTATTATAAAGGCTGATTTTTCCCGAATGACGCTGATTTGTAGCATAAAAAAATAAATATGGAGCGCAAAAATACGGTTTTTGGACCACAATGGGAAAGGAAAGTAGAAAGGATGAAAGGTTGGAAATTGGAATGTGGAAGGTTGGAAGGTTGGAAAGTCGGAATGTAGGTTTAAGATTGAACTTTCAATTACCAACCTTCCAACTTTCCATCCTTCAAGCCTGTTATCCATCACAACTTTGTCAAAATTTTATTTCTTAATTTAATATCCCTTTTGATTAATCTATTTTACCCGATTCTATTCTAACCCAACCATAATTGTAAAATTTATATCTATTAATACAGGACAGAAAAATATCGTGGATGAGAAAGAGGATATACTTATTAAAGAGTGTATTGAATGGGATCGATCTGCCCAGAATAGGCTCTATGATTTATTTGCCTCTAAAATGTTTGCCGTTTGTTTGAGATATGCCAAAAATCGTGAAGAAGCTGAAGATATTTTACACGAAGGTTTTATGAAAGTTTTCGAAAATATTGACAAGTTTAGAAAAGAAGGATCGCTTGAAGGTTGGATACGCAAAATCATGTATAATACAGCCATTCATAAATTCAGACAACGAAAGGAAGTCGATAATACGATTAGCATCGATAATAATCATATAAATTTAACGAGCTATAGCTCTGATGAAACATTAAGCAATATCGGTACGAAAGAATTAATATCGTTGATTCAAAAACTGCCTCCACGTTACCGAATGGTTTTTAATCTGTATGTTTTTGAAGGATTAAAACACAGGGAAATTGCCGAACAACTGGGTGTAACAGAAGGCACTTCAAAATCTAACCTATCAGATGCAAGGACAATCTTGCAGAGAGAAATAAACAAAACGCTTGTAGTAAGAGCACATGTATCGGGAGAAAAATGATAGACAATAATGACATAGACGATATTTTCCGCTCCGGTCTTGAAGGAAATGAGATTATTCCCCCAGAGAAAAGCTGGGCATCTCTCCGTAGCGATTTGGATAAGAAACATGCATTGAAAAAGAAAAACAACCGCAACAGGTTTTTCTTTTATTCATTTTTGTTGTTGCTTATTAGTTTCACGACTTATAAATTTTTATCACCTGATAAAACTGCTTCAATTCCTGAAAACAACATTTCAAACTTAACTAGTGCTTCAAATAAAAAAGAAAAAATTGTTTCTCCTCCACAAGCCAATATTTCTAATTCATTAACTGATGCAGACGTTGGAGTAAAAAAATCCGGCGGAAATAATCATACTTTCGACAATAAAATTGATGCTGAGAATAATATTACATCAGTAGTCAGCAAGGAGACGAATAAAAAAGAAGCTTCTATTGATAATAATATCTATAAAGAAAATTTGGTTTCAACTTCGAATAATAATACAGAGCATAATTTACCTTCTTCAAACAAGAGTGTTTCTTCGCAACCATTGATTAATTTAAATGAATCCAACCCTTCATCAAAACAATCGCCAGAAAGCAATTTCAATGAAGCAAAAAGTACACAAACACCTTCTGTTGTTCCTAATGAATCAAAAACTGTAGCAGATAAAAAAACTACTTCTGTAACAAAAGAAAACACTTTTGTTGAAAGCAATGTTCCTTCTGAGGCTTCAGCAGATCAATTCAATCAAAAAAATACGGGTAATAGTGAAACTCCAAAATCAGAATCTTTCAGTCCTGAAAATAGTGTAGTAATTCTTGGTGCAACCAATGAAATCAAAAATCCGGATCAGAATTCTACTTCAGGAGTTTCCGAAAATTCTTCACCATCACCAGTAAAAAATGAAAAAGCTGCAGAGAATAATACGGTTTCATCACAAAATCAACAATCAAATGCAGATGTGAAAACCGGGGAGAATAAATCACAGACTTCTCCTACTGAACCCACACAGACCGCTGCTCAAGATGCTTCTGCAAATCCCCAGACTGAAAAAACAGGATTCAAAAAAATACTTTCACATTTCTATGCAGAAATTTATTATTCTCCTGATTACGTAAACAGCAAATTAAAAGTTAACGATTCCTATACAGGAACAGCCTCGCAAGACATAAACGATTACAACAATCAGAAAGCTGCATTCTCTTATTCGACTGGCGGAAATTTGTTTTATGACATTGGTTCACATTGGAGTATTGGATCGGGCATAGCATATTCTACTTTCTCACAGACAGCAGTATACAATACAATTAATGTTTTATCAGATACTACCTATCAGGTTGAACATGGTCACATGGATCCCCCTCCTCAGGGAGGTTCGGGTGGACCTGGTGGTCCGGGTGGCCCTGGCGGACATGGGGGAAATCAAGGTGGAAATCAAGGTGGAAATCATAACGGAGGACATGAAGGAGAAAATCCACATCATCCACCACCAGGTGGCGACGGTCATCATTTCGTTGTTCAAACTCCTTGCGGTGCTGTTGATTTATATAATACACCTAACCATCATAATTCGGGAAATCATCAGGATGGCGATACACTTAATATTAAATCAGAAACATCGGAGACCATCGAGTTTATTAATATTCCATTGATGGTAAGATATCATTTTGGAAAAAGTAAATTCAAATATTTTGTAACCGCAGGAGGATCGATAAATTTTGTAAGAGGTGATCAGGTAAAAATTGTAGTAGATGATTCGTATTCAGAAACTAATGAACATGATGGTTTAAAAAGCACAAATTACAGCCTGATTCTTGGCGCAGGTGTTCAATATAATTTCTATAAATCGATGAATGTATTTTTGAATCCTACTTTCCGGTATTCGATAACACCTGTCAACCAATATAATCCTATGGACTCCTATCCATATTATATTGGTATTGGTGCTGGCTTGTCGATTCACTTTTAATGAGAAATTACAAAAATACTTAGTACAAAGTATAACCTATTGTTAAATCATATTTAGAAATTATTTCTGAATCTGTTTTTTTTATTGATTGATACTATAATAACTGGCACTCTATTTTTCAATGTCAATTAAACCTTATCTAAAAAGAGTGTCTAAAAAAAAATCTCAAAAAAATATTTCGAAAATATTTTATATCGAAGCCAACCAACCTCATAAAATTAATATCTACATATATAACAAACAATATTTTTATTTTAATCTAATCTAACCTATGAAGAAACTAATTAAACAATCCCCTACTTGGGTACAAAACACGTTAGCAGGTCTTGTACTGTTAATGATCAGCTTTTCAACATTTGCACAAGGACCAGGCGGTGGTCATCATGGCGGCCCGGGTGGTGGTCCTTGTATTGGATGTCCTCCTCCTCCGGGCGGTGGTGGTCCTGGTGGCGGTGGTCCACATCCTCCAATCGGCTGCAATGCTAATTTCCTTCAATACAGAGACAGCATCGTAAATGGTATCCAGTTTATTAATGCTCCAGGTTCACCTGCACGTACATTCGCATGGGATTTTGGTGATGGCTCAACTTCTACATCATCAAATCCATCACACGTTTATGCTGATACAGGATTATACACAGTGTGCCTGATCGTAACTGATACTATAGGTGGTGGTTGCTCAGACACATCCTGTCATCCTGTTCATGTATTTACACCAGCTCCGCATTGTAATGCACATTTCGGTGTAAGACCTGATTCAATTCCTAATAGTGTTCGTTTCTTCAGTGGACGCAGAGGTTTTGGTCCTGGTAGCACTACTGCTACTTATTCATGGGATTTTGGTGATGGCTCTACATCTACAGATCCACGTCCAAATCATACTTATGCTTCAGCTGGTGTTTACTATGTTTGCTTAACTGTATCAAATACAAATGCAGGTGGTACTTGCACAGACACATGGTGCGATAGTGTTAATACTAATTTCCCTCCTGGTCCACATGGAGGTCACGGCCCGGGACATCATCATCCAAGAATGTCTTCTGATTTAAGCTCAGACATTGCAAATGATGTATCGGTTGAAATTTATCCGAATCCTTTAGTTGACAATTCAACTATCAGCATAGAAAACACTTCTGGTAATGTTATTTTCAATGTCTATAATATGACAGGTCAGATTGCATTCTCTAAACAATTAGGAAATGGTGAATTTACAATCAGTAAAGAAAACCTTACAGAAGGATTATACTTCTATGATGTAGTTGACGGAAACAATAGTGTAGCAAAAGGTAAGTTTGTAGTAAATTAATATTTCATATTATTTGTGATAAGCCATCCGGTTGGTTACCGGATGGCTTTTTTATTTTCTATAAAAAAATAATGTTGGTAATTAAATATGACTGAGATAATTAGTCTATAAGATGAATGGAAAATCGTTTGAGAGATTCAACACAAGCAATTGAAATCTTTAAGTAATGATTTATTAAACTTTAAATATTTTTCAGTCGTAACAATTTCACCATAATTAATAAATAAAGATTTTTTCCCGGCGAACTAAATTTCCATCTTCCATTATTAAAAGTATATAAATGCCTTCAGAAAAATTAACTGTATTTATTGAAGTTATTTTGGAATATGATTTAACCTGTTCAATAATTTCTTGATTCATATTGCATAGAAATATTTTTAAAGTCGTTGACTTATTATTTTCAACTGATATAACATTACTCAAAGGATTTGAAAAGACATGAATTGATTCATTATCCTTATCATTAACAATAATGACGTTTGAATAAGAAAAGCTTCCATCAAAATCTGTTTGTTTTAAGCGATAGTATGAAATTTCAGAAAACGGATAAAAATCGATTTCCGAATATTCCAAAGTTCCAGTTGAATTCCCTCCTCCTTTAATTTTATTTATAACTGACCATTCATTACCATCTCTGGACTTTTCTATTGTGAAGAAATCATTATTGATTTCTGACGAGGTCTTCCAATTCAAAATAACCTTATCATCAACTAATCTGGCGTTAAAACTCAAAAGCTTAATCGGAAGTGTTGTAATTGGTAAAATATAAATGCTATCTATTCCCATGCGTAATCCATAAGGATGTGTCCATAATGGATCATCATCCGAAGGAAGAATTTTAAATGTAATTGTAGTTGCATTCGCTGTAAAATTTATACTGCGAAAATCCCATGTAAATGTGTTACTTCCTATTGAAGCAAGACTATAAGTAGGAATTGATTGACCTGCCAATACATTATTAATATAAACTGACCAGCATCCTGAAGAATCGACGTGACCTAATTGCTTTACCACAGACTGAAAAAAATTTATAGAATATGTACAGCCGGTACAAAATCCAGAAACTGTTTGCATGATGCCTTCATGATAACCACTTCCCCAAAGTCCACTGACGAAAGTCGAACCTGAATAAGGAATACCACAAATTGCTCCTGGGACCGGAAGGGTAGGATTTGTTAAATCAGGCGTTGCGGCGAAAGACGCATTTGCCATACAAGGATATCCCGTTGGAACTGATTGCCAGAAATAGGGAAGTATGGAAGCGCCTGTGATTGGCGGACCATCTAAATCAGAATTTAAAAAATTCTGAGAGAATCCACTTGTAATAAAAAAAATAAAAAATGTAAATAATGTTATTAAAAATTTCATTATTTAAAAATTTAAATAAATGGAAAAGCAACTCTAATTTAAAAATAATTATCAATTTATTAGATGATGTATTAAAATATGACAATAATAAATACAATTGTACTTTTACAATATCCTTATTCGAAAATTAAACTCATTAGATTAACTTAAATGATAAACGATTAATACTAAAATAAGAAAACGATAAACGACATAAAACCAATGATAGCCACAGCCACTCTTACTTTTCTAAAAGACATCAAAAAAAACAACAACAAGGAATGGTTCGATAAGAATAAAGACAAATATCTTAAAGCAAAAGAGAATGTTGCTGAAACAGTTGATTCGTTACTAAAAGGAATTACTTCTTTCGATAAAAAATTTGCAGGACTTACTTCCAAGGATTGTCTTTTCAGAATTTACAGAGATATTAGATTTTCTAAAGACAAAAGACCTTACAAGAATAATCTGGGTGCAAGCATGAATGTAGGTGGTAAGAAAGTAATGAATGCCGGATATTATCTTCACATTGAACCAAAACAATCTTTTTTTGCCGGCGGAATTTGGATGCCCCCGGGAGATTTATTGAAAAAAATTCGTCAGGAAATAGATTACAATGGAAAGGAAATAAACAAAATACTTTCTGAGAAAAATTTTAAAAAATATTATGGCAACCCTGATCCCGAATATAAATTAAAAACTACTCCAAAGGGATACGATAAAGATCATCCGAATATAGATTTGTTAAGGCTGACAAGCTTCATCGTATGGCATCCGTTTTCTGATAAAGAAGTTACTTCAAAAAATTTTAATAAAGAATTAATTAAGGCTTCCAAAATGATGAAACCATTTTTGGATTTTTTGAATTCAGCTTTGGATTAATTACACTTTATAATTTTTCTCGAAAAATTTTTGTTTCAATTTCTATAGAAGAATATTCATTTTTTGAAATCAGAAATGTGAGATCAAAAGAACAATGGAATAATAATTCCCCAGATTTGCTCCAGGTGAATCCAAAAAAAAATGGAAATCCGAAACCACCGTTTCAAATTTCCATTTCGATAAAAAATTATTTCTTACGCTTCTGCTATCGGTTGAACAGAAACGAAACTCTTTTCATTTAACTTTTTGCGAAATACAACTTTCCCTTCTGTAAGAGCATACAGAGTATGATCTTTACCAATTCCAACATTCTCCCCAGGGAAATGACGAGTACCACGCTGACGTACGATAATATTTCCTGCAATAGCATGTTGACCACCGAAAATTTTAATTCCTAATCTCTTGCTGTGTGATTCACGACCGTTCTTCGAACTACCCGCACCTTTTTTATGTGCCATGACTAATTATTTTTTTATGATTAATTATTTTGATTAAAGACCAATAATACTTTCGATCTGAATTCTGGTCAGATCCTGACGATGACCGCTTTGTTTTTGATAACCTTTACGACGTTTTTTCTTGAAGATAATTACTTTATCACCACGAAGATGTCCAACGATCTTAGCTTTCACACTGGCACCTTTTAATGCAGATGCGCCAATTTTTAATTTCCCACCATTCTCCCCCATAATCACATCTGTGAATTCCAGATTTTTTCCTTCCGGACCTGTAATACGGTGAACGATAATTTGTTGATCTTTTTGAACCTTAAACTGTTGTCCGGCTATATTTACAATTGCGTACATGTCTTAATGTATTAATTCCTCGGTTTTTGAGGGATGCAAATGTATAAAAATAATCCTGTTTTCAAAACCATTTTGTTCAGTAAAAACAATTTTTTTCTGATTTATTTAATCTGGTTTAAAATCCTGAATTATGATAATTCCAACGAATTTTGATAAAAAATAGGCTTTTATATCAAAGTCGGGTACATTTGAACTGAATTACTTATTTGAAAGTGAATTGGTTTCAAAAAATATTACCTGCGCTGCTTCTATTAGTAATAGCCTGCAATACAAAAAAGATAAAAATGAATGAAAAATATACGAATCATCTCTCGGGTCAAAACAGCCTTTACCTCCAACAGCATGCACATAATCCGGTCGACTGGTACCCTTGGTCGGATGAAGCCTGGGAAAAAGCAAGAAAAGAAAATAAACTGGTTTTAGTCTCTATCGGTTATTCTTCCTGTCACTGGTGTCATGTAATGGAACATGAAACTTTCACGGATACTGCCGCGGCCAGAATAATGAATGAAAAATTTATCTGCATTAAAGTAGATCGCGAAGAAAGACCTGACATCGATCTCATTTATATGAATGCAGTTCAACTGATGACAGGAAGTGGTGGCTGGCCATTGAATTGTTTTACACTTCCAGATGGACGCCCGATTTATGGCGGCACATATTATCCCAAAGCAACATGGATGGATGTTCTTGAAAAGCTTTCTGACTTTTATAAGAATGATCCGAACAAAGCAAATGAATATGCTTCTGAGTTATTGAGCGGAATGAATCAGTCGGAAGTAATTGCAATCAACAAATCGGAAGTATCATTGCCACAAGATCTCTGCAAAACTGCTGTACAGAACTGGAAACCATATTTAGACAATGTAGAAGGCGGCCCATCAAGAGTTCCGAAATTTCCTTTGCCCGGGAACTATGAATTTCTGCTGAGATATGCAATTCAAAATAATGACAAACCTCTTTTGGAGCATGTGAATCTCACCCTTACGAAGATTGCTTATGGTGGAATCTATGATCAGCTTGCAGGTGGTTTTGCCCGCTACTCGACTGATTCATTATGGAAAGTTCCTCACTTCGAGAAAATGCTTTATGATAATGCACAGTTAATCGGATTGTTTGCAAATGCATATAAAGCTACAGGAAATGATTTGTTTAAAAAGATTTCGATAGAGACGATAAATTTTTTGAGAAAAAGTATGTCGAATGGTGATGGCGGATATTATTCTGCTTACGATGCCGATTCGGAAGGAGAAGAAGGAAAATATTATGTATGGACTGTCGATGAAATTAAAAAAATAAATTTACCTCCCTGCGGAACAGAAGATGGTTTCAAAATTTTTTCTGAGTATTATAATTTGAATGACGTCGGTCATTGGGAAAAGGGCAACTACATTTTATTGAGAAAGCTTTCTGATGAAATGATTGCTCAGAAATATAACCTCACTGTTACTACAATTACAGATTTTATTTCGAAAGCAAAAAAAATACTCCTTGATGTTCGTGATAAAAGAACTCCTCCCGCTCTGGATAAAAAAATTATTACTTCCTGGAATTCTCTTCTTGCAGCAGCTTTGTGCACTGCTTATCAGTCATTCGGCATGGAAGAATATAGGATGGAAGCCATTAAATGTATCGAACAAATTTTAAAGAATGGCATCAATCAAAATGGAGAGCTGTTGCACATTTGTTCTGAAACAAAAAATTCCGGAACCGGATTTTTAGAAGACTATGCATTTACAAATATTGCATTAATAAATCTCTACCAGATAACCTTTGATGAAAAATGGATTCAGGAGGCAAAAAGATTAACAGATGTTGCAATGAAAAATTACTATGATGAAAAAGATGGATTTTTCTGGTACACTTCTAAAATGGATACTGCATTGATCACAAGAAAAAAAGAAACTAGCGATAATGTAATTCCCGCATCCAATTCAGCGATGGCAAATGCATTGTTTATAATCAGTAATTATTTTGAAGGTGAAAATTACAATGATAAAGCAAAACAAATGCTTTTATCGATTCAGGAATATGTTATTAAATATCCTTCTTCGTATTCCAATTGGGCAAATCTTGCAATGAATTATACATTCAAATTTAATGAGGTTGTAATAACAGGTAAAAATTCTGACATTCTTAGAGAAAGTATTTCACGACATTATCTACCCAACGTAATTTTAGCAGGTAGCGACAATCCTCAAAGCAGTCTTTCTTTACTTGAAAATCGTTTCGATAAAAACAAGTCGCTCATTTATGTTTGTACGAATAAGACTTGTAAACTTCCGGTTGAGAACACGGATGATGCAATGAGTTTACTGAAATAAGCACTATTTTTTATTCGCGGAAAGTCGCAAAAGCTGCAATGAAATAATAATACTTTATGACTTTGCAGGGAATAAATCTTTCCTGAAAAAATTTGTAAAAATTGTTAATTACTCGCTTGCAACAGCCTGCACAGCTATTGAACTTCATCCTAAATTAGCAATACCAACTACACAACAATTATGGAAAGAATACAGAAACTCCTCGTCGCTAATCGGGGTGAAATTGCAATACGAATTTTAAGAGCCGCATCTGAATTAGGTATTCGCACAATAGCAGTTTTTACCTACGAAGACCGTTATTCTCTCCATAGATTCAAAGCAGACGAAGCTTATCAAATCGGTGCCGATGATGATCCGCTGAAACCCTATCTTGATATTGAAGAAATTATTAGGACGGCAAAACAAAATAAGGTTCAGGCTATTCATCCGGGTTATGGTTTTTTATCTGAAAATGTTCACTTCGCCAGGAGATGTAAGGAAGAGGGAATAACATTCGTCGGACCTCGACCGGATGTTATGGAACAATTAGGCGACAAAGTAAAATCGAAGGAAGTAGCACGAAAATGCGGAGTTCCGGTTATTGAAGACAACAAAGAAAAACTTACATCTTATGAAATCGCTTTGAAAGAAGCTAAGCGAATTGGTTTTCCTGTCATCTTCAAAGCCAGCGCAGGTGGTGGCGGAAGAGGCATGCGTGTTATTCATAAGGAGGATGAACTCGAGAAATCTTTTGCAGAAGCAAAACGAGAAGCCGGAAATGCTTTCGGCGACGATACAATATTTATCGAAAAGTATATCGACGATCCCAAACACATAGAGGTTCAGATATTGGGTGACAATCACGGCAACATCGTTCATCTCTTCGAACGTGATTGTAGCATTCAACGCAGGTTCCAGAAAGTTGTAGAAATTGCTCCTGCTCCATCGTTGAAAAAAGCGACAAAAGAAAAATTATATGAGTATGCCTTGGCACTTGCACACAAAGTGAAATACAATAATGCAGGAACTGTAGAATTTCTTGTCGACAAAGAAGAAAACATTTTTTTCATCGAAGTTAATCCCCGGATACAGGTTGAACACACAGTCACGGAGGAAGTCACAGGCATCGATATAGTAAGAAGTCAGATCATCATAGCGGATGATTTCCCTCTAAACTCACCTCGTATAGAAATTCATGATCAGTCTAAATTACGTTGTACTGGATTTGCGATTCAATGCAGGATTACTACAGAAGATCCCCAAAACGATTTCAAGCCTGATTATGGAACTATAATCGCCTATCGTCACGCGGGAGGTTATGGAATTCGTCTCGACGAAGGAAGTTCATACCAGGGTGTAAAAGTTTCTCCTTTCTTCGATTCGTTGCTTGTGAAAATTACTGCTAAAGGAAGAACTCTCAAAGGTGCACAACAACGCTTGTTGCGGGCATTGACAGAATTTCGAATTCGCGGCGTAAAGACAAACATTTCATTTCTTGAAAATGTATTACATCATCCTGAATTTGAAAATGGAAAAGCAACAGTTAGATTTATCGAAAAACATCCGGATCTTTTTCAGTTTATCGTAAAGCAGGACAGAGGAACAAAACTTCTCCGATACCTCGCTGATGTAATGGTGAATGGAAATCCTGATGTCAATCTTGAAACCAATACCCGAACATTTGAACATGCTAAAGTCCCAGCGTTTGATCGTTCCAAAAAAATTTCAACTGGCACAAAAAAAATGTTGGATGAAATGGGACCGGAAAAATTTGCAAAGTGGCTGAAGCAGCAGGATAAAGTACAATTTACAGATACAACATTCCGCGATGCACATCAGTCGCTGCTCGCAACACGTGTGCGCACGCACGATATGATAAAGGTTGCCGAAGCATTTGCCCATCGTCACCCGGAAATGTTTTCGATGGAAGTCTGGGGAGGTGCAACGTTTGATGTTGCGATAAGGTTTTTACATGAGTGTCCCTGGAAAAGACTGGAAGCATTTCGATCCGCAATTCCAAACATACTTTTACAAATGCTGATTCGTGGTTCCAATGCAGTTGGATATACTTCGTATCCGGACAACCTCGTTGAGAAATTTATCGAGAAGAGCTGGGAAACAGGTGTAGATGTTTTCAGAATTTTTGATTCATTAAACTGGATAGACAGCATGAAGGTTAGCATTAATGCGGTGAGAGAACGAACAGGTGGAATTGCCGAAGCATGCATTTGTTATACGGGCGATATAATGAATCCAAAGCGACAAAAATATTCTGTACAGTATTATGTCGACATGGCAAAACGACTAGAAGATGCAGGTTCCCATATACTGGGAATAAAAGACATGGCAGGTTTGTTAAAACCCTACGCTGCCGGATTATTAGTTTCGGAATTAAAAAAAGCAATCGACATTCCTATACATCTTCATACACACGATACATCATCTATACAAAATGCATCATACATGAAAGCAATTGAAGCAGGGGTTGATGTAGTTGATGTTGCACTAAGCTCTTTATCAGGCTTGACCTCCCAACCAAATTTTAATGTGTTGGTTGAAACTCTCAAACACACACCTTATGAAGTAAATACAGATGTGAATTCACTGAATGAGTTTTCAAATTATTGGGAAATTGTTCGAGAATATTATTATCCATTTGAATCAGGATTAGTTGCCGGCACTGCGGAAGTTTACAAACATGAAATTCCAGGTGGTCAGTATTCAAATTTGAAGCCTCAGGCAATATCGCTAGGATTGTTAAACAGAATGGATGAAATCAAGCAGACATATGAAGACGTGAATGAAATGTTTGGCGATATTGTAAAAGTAACTCCGTCGTCTAAAGTTGTAGGAGACATGGCCATGTTTATGGTGACAAATAACCTCAGCACTTCGGACATTTTTAAAAAAGGCGATAAGCTTTCATTTCCTGAATCCGTTAAGAGTATGTTGCGCGGAGATCTTGGACAACCGTATGGCGGTTGGCCGGAAAAGTTACAGAAGATAGTTTTGAAAGACGAGAAGCCTTATACGGATATTCCGAATGCACATCTGAAGCCAATCGATTTTGAAAAAGAATTTGAAGAGTTCCAGAAAATATTTGATCATTATAGGAGTTTTCAGGATTTTCTCAGTTGGAAATTTTATCCGAAAGTATTTGAAGAATATTACACTTTCATTAAGCAATACGGCGATGTAAGTCCATTGCCAACTCCTGCATTTTTCTTTGGAATGAAAAATAATGAAGAAATTTTAGTCGACATAGGAACGGGAAAATCTCTAATCATTCGTCTGCTCTATGTTTCCGATCATTCAGATGATGTTGGTAATCGTACAGTTTTTTTTAGGCTAAACGGTCAGACAAGATCGATAGAAATCAAAGACCGAAAAGCGAATGTTAAGAAACATTCGAATGAAAAGATTAGTGGTGAAAAACACATTGGCGCTCCATTGCAGGGAAGAGTGTCGAGAGTATTTGTAAAAAGTGGTGAGGCTGTTAAGAAAAATTCTCCGTTGTTTACGATTGAAGCGATGAAAATGGAAACAACGATTACTGCTCCACACGATATGAAGGTTTTACGAATTGCTTTGAAGGAAGCGACGATGGTGGAAACGGATGATTTAGTGATTGAAGCGGAGTAAAAAAAAAAATGAAATATTTACAATTAAAATAATCACAATTTGCGAAACTTAGCGAACCGTTGTTCAGTTTGCATTAAAAAAGAAAGTTCTTTTTCCAAAATATTATATTACTTTATGAATTTTTTTGATAAAAAAACAGTTCAATTGCAATGAATGTGTCAATTAATATGAAATTAAAAAAATTAAGTTATATTTTTTTTACCCCAGGCTGAAACTCTTTCAAATAAAAAGGCTCGAACAAGGCTACATCTTCAAACTGTTTCTGCCTGAATTTTTTTTCAACCAGATCAGACATAAATTTTGCTGAAGGAAATATATCATTTTGAAAAATAAAATTTCCTGACTCATTTAAAACAGCTGTGCATTTCTCTGCACCATCTCCGAAAAAATATATTTTTTTATCACCTCTAACTTCAGAAAAAAAACCTTCATCAACGACGGCTGCCGTTGGGGAAATTATACAATTTAAATTAGCATCATACAATCCAGTATATACCTCCATTCTTCTAGCATCGATCATTGGACAATAAAAAACATTGGAATAAAATTCCTTAATTTTCGAATGAGCACGTGCAGCTAATAATTCGAGAGTAGAAATACTGATCAGTGGTTTATCTAAAGAATAACACAATCCTTTAGCGACACTCACTCCAATTCTCAATCCGGTATAAGATCCCGGACCGGAGCTTACTGCAACTGCTTTTAAATTATTTAATTTTATTCCTGCTTCCTTAACAACTTCGGAAATAAATACTGTGAGTTTTTCGGCATGTTTAAATCCTTCATTAATTTCCCGAAAAGCAACTACATTGTTATTTTCAATCAATGCAACTGAACATACAGAAGTAGCGGTTTCTAAACACAAAAACATAATTAGCTAATTTGCTAATTAGCGAATTAGCTAATTAGATTTTTACTTACCTTCTTTAGAATAAAGTTTCTCTTTATTAACACGCTCAATGGCATCGCCATCTTTAAGTATGCGGGCGATCAGATTATACGGGGCGGAAACAACTTCATCGCCCGACTTCAATCCTTTTTTAATTTGGATGTAATTGTTGTCCTGGATTCCTGTCTCGACAGGTGTGAGTTTAACTTTATCGCCATCGACTACAAATACGCATTCGATGTCGTGTTTTTCTTCGACGACTTTTTCTTTTTCGTTTGTGACTTTCACGTCGTCGCTTTCTTCTGAAAATTCTTTTTTGTCTTTCTTCATCGACTTTCCACCGCTGGTATCCCGAGTGGTCACGGCCTGTATTGGAACAGAAATAACGTCATTCACTCGCTTCGTACGAACATCAACAGTAGCTGACATTCCCGGATGGAAAACGCTTCTTTCGGGATGATCTTTTTCAATTATATCCTGATAAGAATCACGAAGGATCCTAACCTTAACAGAAAAGTTTGTAACCTGATCGACGGAAATTCCTGAAACATTTGCGGAGTTTGCAACTTCGGTAACAACGCCTTTAAATTTTTTTCCAAGGTATGCATCCACTTCGATTGTTGCGGTATCACCGACATGTACACGAACGATATCGTTTTCATTTACGTCGACGCTAACTTCCATTTCATTAAGGTCTGCCAGCACGAGCAATTCCGTTCCTGCCATCTGCGAAGTACCAACTACCCTCTCACCTTTTTCAACATTCAATTTTGAAACCGTTCCATCGACAGGTGCATAGATTGTTGTCTTTCTTAAATTATCGTTTGCTTCTTTTTGAGAAGCTTCGGAACTGCGAACACCATATTCTGCAGCAGCTACGTTTTGCCGTGCCGCATCCACTTCTGCCTTTGCAACATCGTTTGCAGATTTAGCTCCTTCCCAATCCGTTTGCGAAATAAGTTTTTCGTCGTATAATTTTTTTGTGCGCTGAAAACTTAAATCCGATTTTTCATATTGTGACTGAGCCTGGAACAATCTTGACTTTGCATTTTCCAAATTTGCTTTTGAAGAATTTACTGCTGCGACAGAACGATCGACGTACGACTGATAAATATCCGGAAGTATACGAATAAGAAGATCGCCTTTCTTTACGCGATCGCCTTCTTTCACTCTTAGCTCGACGATTTCACCGGAAACATCTGGACTGATTTTAACTTCAACTTCAGGCTGAATCTTACCGCTGGCCGAAACGATTTCCATGATGTCACGGTTCTTTACCTTTTCGGTCGTAACACTTTTTTTATCTTCTCCTCCAATCCATCCGGCCTTCTTACCGACGATGGCAAAGATGATGAAAATACCTACAACAATTAAAAGCCATTTCAGAAGGCGGTTTTTCTTTTTCATAATTTAAAAGGACAATGGTTTACCCTGGTAAAAATCCAGCACTTTTATTTTGAAAATATAATCATACTTTGATTGTAACAGATTTGCCTGAGAATTCAGCAGATTATTTTTCGCGAGGAGATAATCGTACGTGTCAATCATGCCCATATCCATTCTCTTCTGATTGTAACTTTCCAGCACAGTGGGATCCGAAGCTTGGAATTCACGTGACTTGAAGTCGCGGC
>JADMIO011426183.1_pt1 | contig 56030 bp, 55 predicted proteins | sample 8958161 | NCBI WGS metagenome assembly JADMIO01 (sample SAMN16585339, study PRJNA669376) | soil metagenome | isolation source: Crop rotation soil | place: USA: Cullars Rotation, Alabama | collected 2011
CGCGACAACTTGTCCACGTGGAATTCTAAGCTTAGGATCCCAATGTGCTGGAAAGGTGATGGTGGCGCAACCGGGATCGGTCAAATCGTGCTATAGCGTGAATCACGGAGCGGGCCGCAGAAAAGGCCGAAAGGCAGCGATTCGCGAGCTCGACCAACAGACCATCGATTCGGAAATGGATGCGTGCGATATTTTGACGAATTGCCGCAACTATCCGAAGGATGAAGCGCCGGCGGCTTACAAAGACTTCAACGAAGTGTTGCGCTCGGTGGAGGCGGCGGAGTTGGCTCGAACGGTGGCGCGATTGAAGGCGCGGTTCGTGATCAAGGATGCGGACCAGAGTTTGAAGGGCGCGGCATAATCCAAGCATGATTACAATCGATGGAGCGCAAGGCGAAGGCGGTGGGCAGGTTCTCAGGACGTCCATCGGCCTTTCGCTTTTTACGGGGGATGCGTTTCGGATCCAGAATATTCGAGCGAATCGCAAAAAGCCGGGCTTGCTGCGCCAGCATCTGACGGCGGTGGAAGCGGCGGTAGCAATCAGCAACGGCTCGGCGGATGGGGCGGTCATTGGATCGAAAGAGCTAGTGTTTCGCCCCGGCAAAGTGAAGGCGGGGGATTACCGTTTTGCGGTCGGGACGGCTGGAAGCGCAACGCTCGTGTTGCAAACGATTTTGCCAGTGCTGATTCTGGGGACGGAGAAATCCCGTCTGACTCTGGAAGGAGGCACGCATAATCCACACGCGCCGCCGTTCGAGTTTTTGCACCGGGCATTTTTGCCGTTGTTGAACCGGATGGGGCCGAGAGTTGTGGCTCGGCTTGACCGGGCGGGATTTTATCCGGCAGGGGGCGGACGTTTTGAAGTGGAAGTGCAGCCAGCGAAAAGGCTGGAACGTTTGGATTTATTGAGCCGAGGCGAAACAACCAGCCGTTCCGCGTGTGCCATCATTTCGAATCTCTCCCTTAACATCGGAGATCGAGAATTGAAGGTGGTATCGCAGAAGCTCGGTTGGGCCAGGGAATGTTTGCGTGTGGAAGAAGTCCCTTCGAGAGGCCCGGGAAACGCGCTGATTTTGGAAGTTGGTAGCGAGAATCTAATGGAGGTGTTTACAGGTTTTGGCGAGCGAGGCTTGAGCGCAGAAATGCTGGCTGAGACCGTGGTGGCCCAGGTTCGGGATTACCTGGCAGCAGAAGCGGCGGTCGGAGAGCATTTGGCGGATCAACTTTTGATTCCAATGGCTTTGGCCGGAGGTGGAAGCTTCCGCACAGTTGCGCCTTCGAGGCATACAATCACGAACTGCGACGTCATTTCGAAGTTTTTGCCGGTTCGATTCGATATTGAAAAAGGAGAGAAGAATCATGTTGTTTCTTTGCGTTCGTAAGAAAGAAAAAGGCGCTCCTAATCAGAGCGCCCGTTGAGACGAACGGTATTGGTCGATTTTACTTTTGTTGAGTACTTCCGTCTTTATCGACAATCACTGTCCGCTCTTTGCCATTGTCCAGAAACCGGACCTCATAAACCACGGCTGAATTCTCGACCCTCGGCGTGATGGTTTCGATTAATCCACTGCCCGAGAGCTCTTTTACAGTGTTCTGCGCGGCGAGCGGAAGTTGTTTCAAGGCGATGGTGTTAGCGGGCTCTTTGGCCTTGCCAATTTCGCGCGCCGGGGCGTTACCCACTGAATCAGTTCCAATCGGAGGTGTGATGATGGAGGCGGGCTCGGATGGTTCAACGATGGGCGACGAGGTGGAGCTGGCATAGGTGGGAACCACATCATGATCTCGTGAAACAAAATTTCCGTCCCTGCCCATCACCAAACGATCGGTGTGCCCGTTATCGAAAAATTCGATCTCGTATACGTTCTTCCCATCGCGAGTCGCTGTTTGAACATTGCCGACTTCAATCTCCGGGGTGTAGGCCTTGACCGCGTTTTTTATCGCGGCGGGAAGCGTTGAATAAGTGAGCCAATTGGCTTGTTCGTCGTTCTTCACTGGACTGGACTTCACGATGACGGGGATGGCACGGCTGTCGCGAATGATGCGGCCATTGGCGTCGATCACCAGCTCGGTGTAGCGATTATCGGCGTGCAGGCCAACCGTATAAACATCTCCTTCCGCACGGGTTTGGCGGTTAACGAACTGAATGTCGGCATCGGGCGCCGCTTTTTTGAGCGAGCGTTCCACTTCATCCGGAAGGTCGGAGACGGAAAGCCTCGTCGAGTTGGATGCAGTGGCGGTACCCGCGCTGGAAGAAAGCATTTTGCCATCCGGTCCGACCAACACCGACTGAGGAACACCGTTTCGCTGGAACTGGACATTATAGGCCATCCCGTTGGCGGTGGAGCGAGGCGTAATGCGGTCGATGCTACTGTTTCCGACCTGTCCACGAATCCCATTCTGGACGGAGGCGGGAAGGTCCTCCCATACCACCAAGCCATTGTCTGCCGGCAAACCTGCCGGGTTCAGCGCGGCAGTTCCCAGAGTTCCGTTGGCCAGCGTGCTTCCCAAGGTGTTGGCGACAGGCTGGATCGTGGTTCCAGGCACGGCGGTGGAACTCAGCAGACTTCCATTCGCGGCAAACTGCATTTGCGTGGGAACCCCGTTTTGGTTCGCGGTAACTGTATAGAGTGGCCCGTTAGGGGTTTCGGTTTGCGTGATGGATTGAACCGTTCCGTTGCCGGTTTGGGTCAAGATGCTCGCCTGAACTCCGGCGGGCAAGGTGCCCAAGGCAAGACCTGCCTGAGCCCCAAAGCCAGAAGTAGTGGTCACACCTTGAATTGGAGAAAGGCCGACGCCGGCCTGCGTGCCCGCCGCGGCGGTTACGGCAGGGGAGTTTGGAATGATGGTCCCGGCAGCAGAAACCTGGATTTGAGTGGGTTGCCCGTTTTGAATCACGCTCGTGGTATAAACGGGGCCGGAGGCGCTCATTTGCTCGGTCACCGGACCTATCCCAGTGCCATTGGCTTGCGAAATGATCGTGTTACGAGCCGCCGCCGGGAGTGAGTTGAAGGTCACCCCCACCGGTGTGCCACTAATTGGGTTGGCACCATTGACGGTGGGAGCCAAAATCCCGTTGGGGGTGGCAGGAGCCGCATTGTTAATGGCGCTCGAGCCAGGGGCCAGCCTGATTTGGGGAGGTGTCGTGGGAGCAGCAGGGGAACTTCCTGTCCGGACGGCACTGCCCGCACGGACTGTGCCCGCGCCTGCACTTCCTGTGCCGGGGCTGCCGGATCCCGCACTGACTGCTCCTGTTGTCGCAGCCTTCGCCTGCCCGAACGCGAGCTGGCCCGCCACCGAAATTACCGATAAAGCAACGTATTTTCTCATACCGTCATTCAACCACTCCGGCGTGAGAGCGCCTAGACGGGTTTCGCCTGATTGGATGGTCGGCCCGAAGCCGAAATGGGCGGCAGCAATGCCCAATTTTTGTGTCGACTTCAGCTCCGACGGAGTGCTGGCAGATCAAGGATTTCAACATTTGACGGGGAGCCGGATTCTCGCTAATCATGACTCATGACACACACTCTTGTTTCCCGAAGAAAATTCATTCAACAATCAGTTGCTGGCGCGGCCGCTCTTGCGGTTGCAGCGCAGTTTGGCGGGTTGTCCCTCGAAGCCGCCACCGGGAAAAAGCCGAAGGTTGGTCTCCAGCTTTATTCCGTGCGGAATGAATGCCAGAAGGATTTTCCCGGCACGGTCAGCGCGATCGGGAAAATGGGATATGCCGGTGTCGAGTTTGCGGGATACTACGGCCGCGACGCGAAGGCGTTACGCGAAATCCTGGACGGAGCGGGGCTCAAGTGCTGCGGCACTCATACGGGCCTTGATACTCTGCTCGGCGACAATCTGGCGAAGACCATCGAATTCAACAAGATTTTGGGAAATGAGTTTCTGATCGTCCCGAGCCTGCCCGAAAACCGCCGTAAATCGGTTGAGGCCTGGAAAGAAACCGCCCAGCTTTTCAACGAGCTTGCGGCCAAGGTTAAACCGGCGGGAATGCGGGTCGGTTACCACAATCATAGCGTTGAGTTCAAGCCCGTGGACGGTAAGACCCCCTGGGACATCTTCTACGACAATACGAACAAGGATGTCGTGATCCAGTTCGACACGGGAAATGCGATGGAAGGGGGAGGGGAGGCGATGGTCTATTTGCCAAAGCATCCTGGCCGGGTGGCGAGCATCCATGCCAAGGGATTTTCGAAGGCCAATCCAAAAGCGATCATCGGCGAGGACGAGATGCCATGGAAAGATATTTTCAAGGAATGTGAGACACGAGGGGGAACGGAATGGTACATCGTGGAATATGAACACGATAACGCGCTGGACGCAGTGGCGCGCACGTTTCAGGCTCTGCATAAGATGGGCAAGTGCTGAGGTTTCTCAAGCGTATGTGAGTCAAGGTGTCGGATGAGTTTGGGTCTTTTTAAGCAAGCTCCAGTACTCGAACGTCTCTCCTCAAATCGCGTCCTTAAGATTTTGCATGTATTCTTCTTGAGCGTCCCCCTGTCCATTAGCCTCGGGCACTTCAGGGCAAAATCCAATGTACCACTCGCCTTCCCGATGCAGTTCGGCAGTGAACTTCAAGTCCATATCTAAGTATTATGGATAAAATGATTCTTGGCGAGAAACGGAGCTAGACGGGTGTTGCCTTCGAAAATCAAGCGGCTATGGTGGTGGGAACGTGAGTTTTCTCGCTCCTTTATTTTTAGCGGGGGCGGCCGCGATTACGCTGCCGTTGATTTTTCACCTCATTCGAAGGAGCTCTCGGGAGAAGGTGCTCTTCAGTTCGCTGATGTTCCTAAGTCCGTCGCCGCCGGAAATTTCCAAGAAAAGCAGGCTGCAACACATTTTGCTTCTGATCGTCAGGTCTTTGGTGGTGATTTTATTGGCATTGGCGTTTGCCCGGCCGTTTATACGCAAAGCGACCCCCGCCGCCGCCAAGCCGGCTCTCTCGCACCGCATTGCTTTGCTGATCGATACCAGCGCCAGCATGAGGCGCCCCAAGCTGTGGAATGGGGCGGTGCAAAAGGCATTGGCGCGTGCCCGGGCCACGCAACCGCAAGACCAGTTTGCCGTGTTTCTTTTTGACCGCCAGGTGCGGTCGCTGCTGAACTTCAACGAAGCATCGGGCCTGAGTCCGGCGGAGCGCGAACGAACTTTGCAATCGCGGTTGGGCGGCTTGGAGCCTTCCTGGTCCTCGACTCACTTTGGCAACGCTTTGATCGGGGCGGCCCAAGCGCTGATTGATTCGGGCAACAAGGATACGAACGATCTCGCCTCGGCTCAGATCGTCCTGATCAGTGACATGCAAGCGGGAGCACGCATGGAAGGCTTGCAAGGGTTTGAATGGCCGAAGCGATTTGCGGTGACACTCGACCCCGTGGAGGCGGAGGCCGCGGCCAATGCTTCGCTTCAGATTCTGGAGGATTCGACGCATGGCTCGAGCATGACGACGAATCTTCCCATCCGTTTGCGGGTACAAAATAATCCGCTTTCAAAAAAGGAACAATTCGAAGTGAGCTGGGCGACGGAGGCTGGATCGGTGGGAGAGAAGATGAATATTTACGTTCCGGCGGGCCAGAGCCGGACCGCGGTTGCGCCTCCTCTTCCAGCAGGCCAAAAACCAGACCGCCTGGTCTTAACCGGCGATGATGTGCCCTTTGACAATACCGTTTTTTTCGTCCCTCCCCACCTCGCCAAAATCAACATCGCCTTCCTGGGCAGCGACGCCGCCGCGGATGCAAACGGCAGTCTTTACTATCTCAAACGGGCCTTCGAGCCAGCCGGAACGAATACCATTCAGGTGAAGGCCTGGGAAACAGAATTCTCACTAAACCCTGGCGATACGGCGCTCGCGGTGGCGACACGAGGGCTCAGTTCGGACCAGGCAGGGTTTGCCCGGCAACTTTTGGAACAGGGGAAGACATTGTTCGTCGCGGCTCACGATGTGGAGACAATCAACGGCTTGAAGTTGCTCGTTGGTTCCCAATTGGGCGCAAAAGAAGGGGAAGTGCGCAATTACGCCATGCTGGGTCAGATCGATTTCAACCATCCGCTTTTCAGCCCATTCGCGGACGCAAGGTTTAGCGATTTCACCAAGATTCACTTTTGGAAGTATCGCGCTCTTGAGTGGGGCGGATTAACCAATGCAACCGTGGCAGCTCGGTTCGATAGCGGCGAGCCCGCTCTGGTCGAATTCCAGGTGGGACGCGGCCGGGTGCTTGTGCTGGCGACAACCTGGATGCCCGAGGATAGCCAACTGGCCCTCTCTTCGAAATTCGTCCCTTTGCTCTTCACCATTCTGGAGCGAAGCGCCGATATCCGGAACGAGCAACATCAATTCACGGTGGGCGATTCCATACCGCTCACGATGGATGGCAAGCCAGCCATGCAAATCCACGGGCCGAACGGGACAAAGGAACTTGCCGCCGGTGAAACCCAATTCAACGGCGCGGATGCTCCAGGCATCTATAAGGCCATGGCAAATAAGAATGGGGCGATGGAACCGGTCTTCGACTTTGCGGTGAATATTGACCCCGCGGAAGGCAAGCTGGGGCCGATGGCCCCGGATGATTTCCAGAATTTAGGTGTGCCGATCAGTGCTCCTGTCACTGCCCCCGTGGACCCCGCGCTCGCGGCGAAAAAGCAGCAGCACGTCCTCGACTCGGAATTGGAGGCCCATCAACGGCTCTGGCACGATTTGATTTTCGCCGGCACGATGCTGGTTCTTCTGGAAACGTGGGTGGCGATGCGGGCGTCGAGAAACTCCCAAGTCCTCACGGCCTGACGGAAGGCTGGCGTGGCGTTCCCCTTTACCCGCCGTCTGCCTCACCGAGTTCCACGTTCCAGTAGGCGATGTCGATGAAATGCTTCCAGCTATCGTGATAGTTCAGTCCGAAATTCACCTGGATAAACGGACGCCACTTCGGCCGCTTGGGCTTGCGAATCAAATGTATCCCCGCTTCGTAGGGGGTGCGATTCGATTTCCGCGTGTTGCACTGAATGCACGAGCACACGATGTTTTCCCACGTGGTTGGTCCGCCGCGATCACGGGGTATGACATGGTCGAGGTTTAAATCTTTCCGCTCGAAAATCTTGCCGCAATATTGGCAGGTATTTTTGTCGCGCTCGAAGATATTGTGGCGCGTAAACTTGACCTCTTTTTTCGGCATGCGATCGAAGAGGAGCAGCACGATCACCCGCGGCACGCGAATGCGGAATGAAATGGTGTGAATGCTTTCCGGATGCGGTTGCTCGTTGGAGAAGCTATGCCACTCGTTGAAGTTGTAGGTTTGGAACGAGCCGTCGGCGTCATTGAGCACAACCTGCGCATGCCCCTCGAACAAAAGAGTCAAAGCTCGACGAGCAGAGCAGATGTTAACGGCTTGCCAAAGCCGGTTAAGAACCAAAACTTGCTGGTTCAAATAGCTCATAAATCCTTAGATTTGCGGCGGAAAGTAACCAAAGCCTTGACAAGTGTCAATGGCTTCGTCGGATGGCTGAAGGATAATTTACAATCAGAGGGCGAGGTGAGGTTGGGAAAAGCGGCGTGGCGCTTCGCTTCCCGCCGCACTCCAAATAAAACCGTGGCGTCGAGAGAGGGCGGAAGTTTTTGAACTTCACGGGAAGGGCTCGGGAGCGTAGAATGCAATGATGTTTTCCAAACTGGCAGATGAGAGCGATCTTGCATAGCCGCATCGCAATGAAATGGCTGTTGGCAATGCTTTTGGCGGGCGGTTTCGCCGGGCGTGCTCAAGCGGCGCAAGGTGGGGTGGTTGGTTTTAATCGCGAGATTCGGCCGATTCTCTCGGAGAATTGTTTTCGATGTCACGGGCCCGACGAGAAGAAGCGGAAGTCAGGGCTGCGGCTGGATTTGCGAGAGGAGGCGTTGCGTCCGGCGAAATCCGGGGCGCGGGCGATTGTGCCGGGGAAAACGGAAGAGAGCGAGTTGGTGAAGCGGATCAGTTCGACCGACGTGGAGGAGGCGATGCCGCCGCATGATTCCGGGAAGAAACTAAGCGCGGCGCAGGTTGCTTTGCTTAAACGATGGGTGGAAGAGGGGGCGGTTTATGAGACGCATTGGGCATTCATCCCGCCGCAACGGGGCGAGGTGCCGAAGGTGGGCCGGGCGGATTGGGGGAAGAATCCAGTTGATAATTTCATTTTGGCAAGATTGGAACGGGATGGGATCAGCCCATCTCCAGTCGCTGATCGAACGACTCTAATCCGGCGGTTGAGCCTGGATCTGCTCGGTTTGCCTCCAAGCCGAGCGGAAGTGGAGACGTTTCTGCATGATGACCGGGCGGATGCTTATGAGCAGTTGGTGGAGCGATTGCTGGCCTCTCCGCATTATGGGGAACGCTGGGGGCGGCATTGGCTGGATGTGGCGAGGTACGCGGATTCCAATGGATACAGCATCGACGCTCCGCGTCATATCTGGAAATATCGCGATTGGGTGATCGAGGCTTTGAACCGCGACATGCCTTACGACCAGTTCGTGCTGGAACAGTTGGCGGGAGATATGTTGCCGCACGCGAGCCTGGAGCAGCGAATCGCCACGGGGTTTCATCGGAACACGCAAATCAATCAAGAGGGCGGAATCGATAAGGAGCAATTCCGGATTGAATCGATCATCGACCGGGTGAACACGACGGGGACGGCTTTCTTTGGGCTGACAGTCGGTTGCTGTCAATGTCATGACCATAAGTTCGATCCACTGACACAGAAGGAGTATTACGGGCTTTTCGCGTTTCTAAACAATGCGGATGAACCAGACCTGCCCCTGGCGTCGGCGCAGGATGTCGCGCGCGCAAATCAGATCGAAGCCCAGGTGGAGGCTTACCTTGAGGCGTTGCCGGAGAAAGACCCCGCGATTTATGACCGCATGGTGGCCTGGGAGCAAAGCCTGACTCCAGCACAAAGGCAGGCGCAAACGCAGGCGGTGAGAGAGTCGTTCGACGTGCAGTTCCCCGTGCGGCCCAGGGAGAAGCGATTGATCGTGCTGGCGGCGTTCGTCGATCAGGCAGCCGAAAACAAAGAGCACCGGGAAGCGATCAAGAAGTTGCGGTCAGCAAAACCGACGGTCTTGACGACGATGGCGATGCGGGAATTGGACAAGCCTCGGCGGAGTTATCTCTTTATCAATGGCGACTTTACGAGAGATGGCGGGACGATCGAACCTGGGACCCCGGCGGCGTTGCATTCTTTCCCCAAAGGCGGCACAACGAACCGGCTCGATCTGGCCAGGTGGATCGTGGATCCGCGGAATCCGCTCCTCGCGCGCGTGGCGGTGAACCGGATGTGGCAGGAATATTTTGGGAAAGGACTGGTGGCGACGGAAAACGATTTCGGCACTCAGGGCAGTCCGCCGACGCATCCTGAATTGCTCGATTGGCTCGCGGTGGAATTCATGCATCCTTCGAGTAAAAATGCGGTGCCCTGGAGCTTGAAGAACATTCATCGCCTGATCGTGAATTCCGCCACCTACAGGCAGTCTTCTCGCGCGCGGCCGGATTTGGCTGAACGCGATCCGGATAACAAATTGCTCGCCCGGCAGGGGCGGTTGCGGCTCGACGCGGAGGTGGTGAGGGATGTGATTTTGAGCGCGAGCGGATTGCTGCAAGAGAGGGTCGGTGGCCCGAGCGTTTTCCCACCCCAGCCGGATGGGGTGATGAAGCTGGGGCAATCCCAGCGGGCCTGGAACGCGAATGCGGGGCCCGATCGTTATCGCCGTGGACTCTACACGTTCTATTGGCGGGCAACGCCGCACCCGGCTCTGGCGGTGTTCGATGCTCCCGATGCGTTCAGCGCCTGCACGCGGCGCATTCGCTCGAACACGCCGTTGCAGGCGCTCACGCTCTTGAACGACCAGCAGTTTTATGAATTGGCTCGCGGCTTCACCGATCGAGTTTTGCGGGAAGGAGGGGAAAACGATCCGGCTCGCCTCGATTACGCCTTTCAACTTTGCCTGGCCAGGACCCCCAGTTTGGCGGAGCGGCGCATTTTGGAAAAATTGCTCGCGCAGGGGCGGAGGGAGAGCGGGGGCGGGGCGCAAGGCAAAGCCGAGTTCGAGGCGTGGACGAATGTCTCGCGGGCTTTGTTAAACCTGGACGAGATGATTACTCGGGAGTGATGCCATGAATACGTTGGACCCAGAAGACCGTTTGCGGGCATTGACTCGACGGCGCTTTTTCAGCCGTTGCGGGCTGAATTTGGGCGGACTCGCGCTCGCTTCCTTAATTGACGGACGCAAGCTCCTGGGCGCGGAGAATCCCCCGCGGTTGACGCGGCCGCACTTCAAGCCCCGCGCCAAAAATGTCATTTACCTGTTCATGGCGGGGGCGCCCAGCCAGTTGGAATTGTTCGACTACAAGCCAAAGCTGATCGAATTGAACGGGCAACCCGTGCCGCAATCGCTGATCGAGGGAAAGCGTTTCGCTTTCATGGGGAGCAGCCACGGCACGAAGCTTTTGGGGACCCGGCGGCATTTCGCGCAGTATGGGCAGGCGGGGGCCTGGGTTTCCGAGGTGTTCCCATTTACTTCCACCATCGTCGATGACCTTACGCTGGTTCACTCATGCGCCGCGAGTCTCTTCAATCATGCCCCGGCCAAGCTCTTCATGAACACCGGCTCGGGGCAGTTTGGGCGGCCGAGCATCGGCGCGTGGGTCACTTACGGGATTGGGAGCGAATCGCAGGATTTGCCTGGGTTTGTGGTGCTGCAATCCGGTCCACGAGGGCCGCGGGGCGGGGCGGTGAATTGGGGGACGGGATTTTTGCCGACGAAATATCAAGGAGTGCCATTGCGCGGGAACGGAGAACCGATTCTGAACCTGACGCGGCCCGAAGGAATCAGCTCCACACGGCAGCGGGAGACAGTGGATGCGATTCGGGATTTAAACCTGAATCGGGCGGTCGAGACGGGTGATCCAGAGATTCAAACACGAATCGCGGCGTATGAGATGGCCTACCGCATGCAGAGCAGCGCGCCGGAGTTGATCGATTTGTCGGGCGAGAGCAAAGCAACGCTCGATCTCTACGGCGTGGAGAAGGAAAAACCTTCTTTCGCGCGCAATTGTTTGCTCGCGCGACGATTGGTTGAGCGAGGGGTGCGGTTCGTGCAGCTTTACCATACGAATTGGGATAGCCACGGTGGGCCCGGGGAAAACTTGCAGAACGATTTTGACAAGGTTTGCCGGGATGTCGATCAGGCTCAGGCGGCTTTGGTTAAGGATCTAAAATCGCGCGGTTTGCTGGAGGATACACTCGTGATCTGGGGCGGCGAATTCGGGCGCACACCGATGGGCGAGAATCGCGAAACGGCCGGGCGGAACCATCACATCGATGCGTTCACAATGTGGTTCGCCGGTGGCGGGGTGAAGGCCGGGCATGTGCTGGGGAAGACCGATGAGTTGGGCTTCGGAGTGGTGGAGGATCGCTGCCACATCCACGATATCCACGCCACGATTCTGCATCTGATGGGGCTGGATCACACGAAACTGACCTTCCGTTTCCAGGGAAGGGATTTCAGGCTTACCGATGTGGAGGGGGAGATCATTCGAGGGATGCTTGCATGATTAAACTTGACCTTGGTCCTTCCTTAATTTACTTAGCAAATGTGAATTGGACGAAGAAAGATCTGCTGCTTCTGGGCTGCCTTGCGCGGCCCGGCTGGTGTGCTTTTCTTTAATCCTTTATCCAAACGATTTGAGAACCCACGGCCGAAGCACGGCGGTGGGTTTTTAATTTCCCACCACTGCGGCGGCGGCTCGGGAAATAAAACAAGAGACCAACGAGATGTATAAAGATCCTTCATCGAAATATGCCCCGTTCCGGCCAGTGCAATTGCCGGATCGCGAATGGCCCAACCGAGTGATCACACGCCGCCCCATCTGGTGCAGCGTCGACCTGCGCGACGGGAATCAAGCCCTCGCCGTGCCGATGAATGTCTCCCAAAAGCTCGAGCTGTTCGAGGCCCTCGTGAAGTGCGGCTTCAAGGAGATCGAGGTTGGATTTCCCGCCGCGTCGAACACCGAGTTCACCTTTATCCGCCGCTTGATCGAGGATGGGCGCATTCCCGACGATGTCACGATCCAGGTGTTGGTGCAGGCGCGCGAAGATTTGATCGAGAAGACGGTCCAATCGCTCGTCGGTGCCAAACGGGCCATCATTCACCTCTACAATTCGACCTCGCCCGCGCAACGGCGCGTCGTATTCGGATTGGGGAAGCCAGAGATCGTGAATATCGCGCGCAACGGCACCAGGTTTATAAAGGACCGCGTGGGCCGGCTGCAAGGCACGGAATTGGGTTTCGAATATTCGCCTGAAAGTTTTTCCGGGACCGAAGTGGAGTTTGCGCTCGAAATCTGCCACGCGGTCATGGAAGTGTGGCAACCGACTCCGGCCAGCAAAATCATTTTAAACCTGCCCGACACCGTCGAGGTGGCGATGCCGAATGTTTATGCGGACCAAATCGAGTGGTTTCGCAAGCATCTGCGGAATCGTGAATCGGCCATCATTAGTGTCCATACCCATAATGATCGCGGCACGGGCACGGCGGCGACTGAGCTGGCGATGCTGGCCGGGGCGGAACGAGTGGAAGGCACCCTCTTTGGGAATGGCGAGCGCACCGGCAATGTGGACCTGGTCACGGTGGCCTTGAATCTCTACATGCACGGGATCGATCCAGGCTTGGATTTTACCAATTTAAACTCCCTCTGCCAGATCTACGAACGCTGCACTGGCATGACGATTCCCCCGCGGCAGCCGTACTCGGGCGAGCTCGTGTTTACGGCGTTCAGCGGGTCTCACCAGGACGCCATCAAAAAAGGACTGGCGGAGTGGAATCGAGGGGGCAATTCCACCTGGGACGTGCCTTATCTCACCATCGATCCGAGCGATTTGAACCGCGAATATCGCGAGATTATCCGGGTCAATTCGCAGTCCGGGAAGGGTGGGGTGGCCTATTTGCTCGAAGCGGAATTCGGCATCGATTTGCCGAAGGATTTGCAACGCGAGTTTGGCCCGATTGCGAATATCGAAGTGGACCGGCTGGGGCGCGAAGTGACTGCCGAGGAGTTGAAAGCCATGTTCTGGCGGGAATACATCGAGCGCACCGCGCCTTGGAAACTCTTGAAGTTCCAGGCGGACGGATCCGGCGGTGCCTGCACCTGCCACGCCACGGTTTGGAACGGGCAGGAATCCACCCTCACGGGCGAAGGCAATGGGCCAATCGCCGCGTTCGTGCATGCCCTGCAAAACGGTGGCGCGCCGAAATTCGAGGTAACCAATTACCGGGAGCACTCCCTCAGCACCGGCGAGATGGCGAGCGCCATTTCCTATATCCAAATCAAGCTTGCCGACGGCACAACTCGATGGGGTGCGGGCGTTGACACAAATATTGAACTGGCGTCGATTAAAGCGGTGTTGAGCGCGCTGAATAGGGTTTAGGGACGTTTTCAGCGAGACATATCTCGTTGAAATGAGGCGCGAAACAGCAGGACGTTGCCCCAGTGCGATTATTTCTGACGGTCAGGAGCGCATTTTCTATGGAGGGCGGCGGGAAGCGGAGCGCCACGCCGCTTTTGCCTCGCAACTTCTGTGGTGTCCCGCCTGCTCTCGTCCCTTCTGAGGAAGTTCCATCCGACCCCGTCGAATGGCCGGTTCAATAATTTGGACTCGCATCGGTGAGGGCTGGCGCGTATCAATTCTACGATGCCTCATATCGCAATCATTGACTGGGCTGCTTCGCCGCAAGGGGATACGAATTCATCCATCGAGTGCCAGATCATTGGCGAGGCGGCGCGGGTCACGCGGACGTTGTGCGAGACGGATGCGGATTTCACGGAGGACATTCTTGCGGCGGACGCGCTCATCATCTGGCATAACATGCCGGTAACGGCGGCGGGGATCGCGCGATTGAAACATTGCCGGGCGATCATTCGCAACGGCGTGGGGTTCGACAGCGTGGATATTGCGGCGGCGCGGGAACGAGGGATCGCAGTCTGCAACGTGCCGGACTACGGCACGGAGGAGGTGGCGGACCACGCCATCGCGCTGGCCATGGCTTTTTGCCGGCAGATCATACCACTCGATGCCGAAGCGAAAAAGCTTGGTTGGAACATTCATGTGACCTCGAACCTTCGCCGGTTGAGCACGCTGACGTTTGGGATCGTTGGGCTGGGACGTATCGGCACGGCCACGGCGTTGCGGGCCAAGGCTCTCGGTTTTCGTGTGGTATTTCATGATCCATACCTGCCCAATGGCACCCACAAAGCGCTGGGGATAACCCGCGCTGGCACCCTCAACGAACTGCTCAGTCAAACGGATGTGCTTTCGATTCACTGCCCGCTGAACCAGGAAACACGGCATCTCATCTCGAGGCGTGAACTGGCGCTATTGAAGCCTGGGGCTTTCGTGGTGAACACGGCTCGGGGCGCGATCATTGAGAAAGAAGCTATTCTCATGGCCTTGCGCGAAGGCTCTCTCGCGGGCGCCGGATTGGATGTGATCGAGGACGAACCGTTGCGCACGGCCGAAGAGGCGGTCACGCCGAATCTCATCGCGACTTGCCACGCCGCTTTTTGCAGCGTGCAATCGAAGATCGAAATGCGAAGCACCTCCGCTCGCATTGCCCTGGCTGCGGTGCGTGGTGAACGTTTGGAAAACACGGTGAACGGAATTGTGTCTTAGCCCAGCATGGTTTGCCGATTTATGAACACTCAAAAATTTCGGGCCAGATTTTTGGTTGTTCTCGCGGCTCTGCTCTTTCTGGCCGTTCCCTGGGATAGCAGCGCCCAGCCGAGGATTGTGGGGGCAATTCCGCAGGTTACGGGGCCCCATCGGTTTCGGGAAGTGACGGTGAGCTTCTCGGAGCCGGTGAAAGCGGAATCCGCGGCCGCGGTCGGTAATTATTCTTTCGATGGTGGCACCGTTGTTTTGAGCGGGGTTCTTGCAAACGCCACGAATGTCGTGCTGAGCACGAGCCGCCTGAGCTTGGGAAACACTTACGGTCTCACCGTTAAGGGAATCGAGGGCACTGACGGAAAGGTGATGATGGCCGAGGCCAGGATTCAGGTGGCGGCGCGCTTGTTTTTGCCACTGGACTTTGGGCAGGAGACTTCCGGGTTTCAGGATGATTTCGATGGTCTAGTCCGAAATCCCTCTTGGGTTTCGCGGGGCGGGGCAGAGGATTTGTATCTGCAAACCAATGGGGTTCTGACCGTGCCGACCTTGATTGGGGATCCGAACCACCTGCTTTACGAAGCTCCGGGTTACAGCGCGGAAACGCAGGAGGTCCTGGCGCGGATGAGAGTGAAGTCGTTTGCGGACGGGAGTCGCGCGGGGATTGCCGTGGCGTCCAATCCGGCCGCGACGCATGCGGGAGAGGCGATCAATTTGGTTTTCAGTCCGAGTGCGCGGGATCGCGGCACGGGGACGCCCAGGCTGCGCTTGCTCAACGACTACCAGGCTTGGGGACCAGTCATCGTCGAGACCAATGGTGAGGAGCTGGTGTGGCAGCCCAACGCGTGGTATTGGGTGCGATTGCGGCAGGATCGCAAGAGCCCCGTGGGCGAACCAAACATTCATGCCAAGGCCTGGCTGGCGGATGGTTTGACCCCGGAACCAGAACGCTGGCTGGCGAATTGGACGCAGGAAGGCCGGAGCGGGTTTGCCGGCATCGAAGCCACGACCGGGGCAAACGTGGAGTTCGAGGTGGATTATTTCTTGTTGAAAGCCGGGGGATTGCCACGGATTACACCGGTGGCCGAGGTGTTCTCGACCGCGCCCGGCATTATCATCACCAGGGATGCGAAGTCTGCCACGGTTGGTCCCGGAGGCCTGGCGCGCTTTAGCGTGGAGGCGATCGGTCAATACGTTGATCATTTGCAATTCCAATGGGAAATGGCTCGGGCGGGCGCCACGGAGTTCACCGCGATTCCGGGAGGGATTAATTCCGACTACTCGGCCTCGGCGGCGGTGATGGCGGATTCCGGCAGCCGCTTTCGATGCGTGGTTTCCGTGGCGGGCCAGGCGGAAATCGCACGAACCAGCGCGGAAGCCAGCCTGTTCGTGGACGATGTGCCGCCGCGGCTGGTTTCGGCGCAAACCTTTCTGAATCCACGCCAGGTGATCGTTCGGTTTACCAAGCCCGTCGGGGCTGCCATTTCGGAGGCTAATTTTAGCATCGATAAAGCCGTTCACGTTACTGGGGTCGCTTTTGGTTCGCATCCCACCAGGTTGGTGCTGGAAACGAGCGCGAACGTTTCGGGCTCGAATCAGGTTCTGACCGTGACCGGCGTTCGTGATTCCTTGGGCAATGTCATCGCCGCGAATTCCAGGGTTCCGATTGTGGAGTTTCATCCGGAAGTGACGCAGCACGACATACTGCCGGTGCTGTATCTCCGCTGCACGGTTTGCCACGGGTTGCGCAAGCGGGAAGGGGACCTGGACCTTCGGACCAAGGCATCGATGCTGGCGGGTGGCAAGTCCGGGCCCGCGTTCGTTCCAGCGGAGCCGGACGCGAGCCTCATGTACAAGCGCGTGGTGAGTGGTGAATGCCCACCGGCCCGGCGAGTCGTGGAGGTCAGCGTGAAGCCGATGGAATCGAACGAAATCGAGATGCTGAAGAAATGGATCGAAACGGACGCGCCGGAAGTTCCGGATGCAGCCGTCGCGGTCGGCGAAGCGGCCCCGCGAGCAAAAGAAGCAGATCGTCAATTCTGGGCCTTTCAGCAACCCAAAGTCACACCGATTCCCCTGGTGAAGCATGGTGAGCGTGTTCGCACCGCAATTGACTCGTTCGTGCTGCGGAAGTTGGAGGAGAAAGGGTTAAGCTTCGCGCCGGAGGCGGAGCGGCAGGTCTTAATGCGGCGCGCCTGCCTTGATTTGACGGGCTTGCCACCAGAGCCGGACGAGGCCGAGGCATTCGCCGCCGATCCCGATCCCTTGGCCTACGAAAAAATGATCGATCGATTGCTGGCTTCGCCTCGCTATGGAGAACGCTGGGGAAGGCATTGGCTCGACGTGGCGGGCTATGCGGATTCCGAGGGAAAACGTGAACAAGATGAGCTTCGACCCGATGCCTATCGGTATCGCGACTACGTGATCCGCTCGTTCAATGCGGATAAGCCTTACGACCGTTTTCTTCAGGAACAAATCGCCGGTGACGAATTGGCGGACTACGAAAATGCCAAAGAGATCTCCGAGGAGATGTATGACAACCTCGCCGCCACCGGCTTCCTCCGCATGGCTCCAGATTCGACGGTGGCAAACATCACGGCGTTCGTGCCGGATCGGCTCGACATCATCGCCGACGAAATCCAAACGCTCGGGTCGGGAGTCATGGGGTTGACGATTGGGTGCGCGCGCTGCCATTCGCACAAGTTCGATCCGATTCCACAACGGGAATATTACGCCCTCTGCGCCGTCTTCAAAGGAGCCTACGATGAGCATGACTGGCTGATTCCGAATCAGCGAAGGCTTCCCTACGTGAGCACACGGGAGCGGCGCGAATGGGAGGCGAATGCAAACCGCATTAAAACCGCGGTCGAGGCTTTGAAAGTATCGCTCCAGGACAAGGATGCGGAGAGCAAAAAGGCGGTGGAGAAACAAATCGCTGACCTCGAGGCCCAGCGCCAGCCGGAACCGATGATACGCGCCCTCTGGGATCGCGGGGAACCCTTCCCGGAATACTTGCTGAAGCGCGGAAACTATCTGACACCGCAGGGATTGGTTGAGCCCGCGGTGATTTCCGTGCTCGCGCATGGCAACGGCGCCTTGGAGATCAAACCGCCCTGGCCCGGAGCCAAGAAAACGGGCCGGAGATTGGCGTTTGCCAAATGGCTCACAAGTCCCGGCCACCCATTGACCGCGCGGGTGATGGTCAATCGGATCTGGAAGCATCACCTCGAGAACGGAATCGTTAAGTCGCTTGGAAACTTCGGGCGCGTGGGGATTCCTCCAACTCATCCCGAGTTGCTGGATTTCCTGGCTTGCGAATTTGTCCATCAAGGCTGGAGCATGAAAGCGATGCATCGCTTGATCATGACCTCGAGCGTCTATCGCCAATCTTCGCAGCCTTCTCCGGAGGCGCAACGCGCCGATCCGGGGAACGATTGGCTCTCGCATTTTCCCTTGAAACGGATGGAGGCCGAGGTCCTGGCGGACACGCTTCTGCTGGTCGCGGGGCGTCTCGATGAGACTCGTTTCGGCCCACCGGACAGCGTGCAAGTGCGCGGGGATGGGCTCGTCACCGCCGTCGGAACCGGGCGCGGCTGGCGCCGGAGCATTTACGTGCGGCAACGCCGGAAGGAAATCCCAAGCATCCTCGAGACCTTCGATCTGCCGCAGATGAACCCCAATTGCCTGGGCCGCTGGAACTCCGTCGTGCCGACCCAGGCCTTGCATCTGATGAACAATGGCCTGATACACGAACTGGCTGATTCGCTGGCCGCGCGGGTTGTGGCAGAATCTGGCCCCAATTGCACCAACCAGATTCGGAGGCTTTACCGGATTGCCCTCAATCGGCTTCCGTCTCCCGAAGAGGAAGCAGCCACTCTGGCATCGCTGGAAAGGCTGACCGCCAAATGGGCCTCTGCGGGAGGAGAAGCAAAGACCGCTGAACCAGCCCCCTCCCAACGCGCGTTGGCCAATGTTTGCCATGCCATCATCAATTCGGCGGAGTTCGTTTTCGTTGATTGATCCCGATTTATGATTCACCCCAATCAATCCAGTCCGCTCAGCTCGGGTCCGCCGATCAATCGGCGCAGCTTTTTCCAATCGGTCGGCGGCGGGATCAGGGGAGCCGCTCTCGCCTATCTTTTCAGCCGCGATTACTTCGGCGGCGCGGGGACTTTTGGCCATGAAGCCGCAGGCGCGGCAAACCCCGCCGTCCCAAACCTTAAGCCCAAGCCTCCCCACTTCGAGCCCAAAGCGAAGGCTGTCATTCATCTTTTCATGAATGGCGGGCCCAGCCAGATGGATTTGTTCGATCCAAAAGAGGAGCTGACGCGCCATCATGGGAAGGCTTACTTCAATAAAATCGCAGGCGAAGTGGAAACGCCCACGGCGGCGGGAGCGTTGATGCGCAGTCCGTTCGCCTTCAAGCAGCATGGCAAGGCGGGCACCTGGGTTTCCGAGCTCATGCCACACCTCGCGAAGCATGTGGATGACATCGCTTTGATCCGCTCGATGCACACCACCATCCTCACCCACGAACCGGCCATCTATAAGATCCAGTCGGGCCGGATGCTCCCGGGTTATCCCAGCCTCGGATCCTGGGTGGTCTATGGGCTGGGGAGCGAGAACCAAAGCCTCCCCTCCTACGTCGTCCTCGATGATCCATTGGGCCTGCCCGTCAACGGCGTGGAGAATTGGCAGGCCGGTTTCCTGCCCCCGGTTTATCAGGGGATGCGTTTTCGCGCCACCGGGTCGCCCTTGCTGAATCTCAAGCCCGAAGTGACACAGCCCCAGGACATCGTCGAACTCGAGCGAGACCTGCTCGCCCGGTTGGACCGAGCGCATGCGAAGAACAGACCCGGAAATCCTGCTTTGGAGGCGCGCATCTCCTCCTACCAATTGGCGGCGCGAATGCAGTTGGAGGCGACCGATGCCCTCGATCTCGCACAGGAGAGCGCGGCAACCCTGGAGGCCTACGGGCTCAACGACAAACAGACCGAGTCTTATGGAAGACGCTGCCTGATCGCCCGGCGCCTCGTCGAGCGCGGTGTGCGCTTCGTGCAACTCTACATCAACGGGCAGATCTGGGATAACCACGCGAACATCGCCGCCGATATCCGCGCCGCCTGTGATCGCACCGATAAACCAGTCGCCGCATTGCTCCACGATCTCAAACAACGCGGATTGATGGATGGCACCCTGGTCATCTGGGGGGGAGAATTCGGGCGGCTCCCCATCGCGCAGATGGCGGGCGATCTCGACGAGAAGAAAGCCGGTCGCGATCACAACAAGAACGCCATGGTCACCTGGATGGCTGGTGCCGGCATCAAGCCCGGAATCACCTATGGCTCCACCGATGAAATCGGCTTGGCCGCCGCCGAGGACAAGATCAGCGTGCCCGATTGGCACGCCACGATTTTGCACCTCCTCGGCTTGAATCACGAGGAACTGTTCTATGATCGCCTGGGGCTGAAGGAGAAACTGACTTCCGTTTTTGAAGCCAAGATCGTGCAGGGCATTTTGTCGTAGAACAGCAGCATTAACCGAGGCCGGCGGAATCTCTTCAATCGGTCATCGGTTCGTTTCTGGCAGCGGTGGTTGCGGGCATAGATGGAAGGTTCTCGATTGACTTTAGGAAGGCCCGAGCTTTGGAATCAGAAACTCCCAGCAGGCCCGGATTGAGCCCCTTCCGGCGTAAAAACGAGGTGGCCTTCACGTTTATAACAATCAACGTGATAATGCATAGCCGCGGGATGAGCGTTAGCACAGCGGCGCACACGATCCATTTCGTTTCCCAACCCATCGCGCGTAATAAGAAGATAATCAACACCGTGATCGAGACTCCCAGCAGATTCAGCGCGACAGGAATCATCGTGAGCATGGAACTGTCCTCCGGAAAGCTCAAGAACGGGCTGGCGACGATGAACACAGCGAAGACGAGAAATCCGATGGCGAAGAGAAGGCGGCGCTGGCCGCGGGCGACTTGTAAGATGTTTTCCGTAAAATCTTCCTCTGATGTGGGCCAGCCCGGACCTTTTTTAACCCCATGTCCATAAGCTCACATTACGATGAAAATGATGGCGTGAGACGGCAGTGGGAGTCAATCGGATAATGGTAAGGTGGAACCAACTCAGACAGTCCGGGTCGAATTAACCTTAAACCTTAAAACGGCAGGTGCAAAAGCTGGCTGCTAGGGAGCCGTCGCATCCCCAGCTTGCACCCACGCCTCATTAAAGTGCGCATGCTTGATGCTTTTGGCCGAGGGATCTCCATCCACGTCTTTCGGCAGATTCTTTTTTGCAAGATGATAACTATACGACGCATGCAGGGACCCATCCCGTGCCTGGATGATGCTTGGGTAGTGATAAGACCCCGCCTCGGGCCCTGGCTTCTCATATTCCAAATGACGTTTCCACCTCCAACTCATTCCCTCATCCTCGGAGATTTGGACCGCCAGGCTGTTGCGCCCTCGCTCGGTATCGTTGCTAATGAGAATCCAATGCCCATTTTTGAGTTTGTTCACCTCCGCTCCTGAACCTGGATTGGGCAAATCGCTGTCCGTCACTTCACTCCAGGTTTCACCTCGATCCTGGGAAACACTTTTGTGCAACCGTTTTGGTGCCGGGCCATTGTCGCGCATGAGCGTGAAGAGCGAGCCATCCGCTTTCTGCACGATGCTCGGCTGAATGTTCCCCAGGCCAATTAAAGGGCTGCTCGTGTGCCATGATTGTCCCCAATCATCCGTGATCGCCATCAATGAAAAACTAAAACCATCCGAATAAAGCGGCACAATCAACCTTTTGCCGCCCAGCACGAATGGGTGGGCTCGCGTCATCCAGCCTAATCGCCGCGAGAGCTTGTCCGCCGCTTGCGTTCGCAGACTTTGAAAGTATTTCTCCGCCCGCTCCTTGGTATCCTCCGGCAGCGGCCTGGATTGAGCCTCCTTTAGGAAACCCTCCACCGCTGCCTGGAAATCTTCCCCCGGCGTGAGATGCAGCACCTCACTCGTTTCCCATTGGGGACATCCATTCTTGTCGAAATGCTTTGTCGTCCGGTATTTCATCAATGCCGTTTCCCAACGATTCGCGAGGATCGTCGGCCAAAGCAGCCAAAGCCGGCTTTCCGGATCAATGAACATACACGGGTTCGTGTCCGGATATCCGGGCGTATCCGCCATCGTAAAGCGTGGACTCCAAACATGGCTGCCCTTCCGCAGCCTCGCCCCTTCGATTTTCACATCGTCCGCCGTTCGTTCACCCGATCCGTGAAACCAGCAAACGAGCAGGTCCCCCTTCGGAGTCTCGATGATACACGACGCGTGATTGTGCCATTTTTCGAGCGGGAAAATAAGTTCCGAAGTCAGAAACGGCTCCTCAACCTTGCGGCTTTCTCCCGAAGTGATCCGCAAAATCCCTAGCAAACCAAAAAGAGTGAGGAGGCTATGCAAAATAAGATGAACAATTATGGCGCAGGAGTTTTGGACGATGGCAAGGCGCTCGTGAGGCGCATATCCGCCGCGATCTGTAACGAACGAGCAACGCTGCAAGCGTTCAAAAGAACCAGCCAGAATGTTCAGGTTATTTCGCATAGCCTCCTAACGGCAACGAACTTCATAGGAATGTGCCTTTAAAACACATTCCCCCCTCCAGCGCGACCAAAAAAAGCGCCTGCTCTCGCGGCCCGTTCGTTCAAGGGTCATTTGGAAGGACACTTGCTCTCTCCGCCGTGTTACCCCCAACAATTGATCCGCGACTCTTGTTCAGGGCTTTACGAGGGCGTGATCGTTCCCGTACAAAAAAAAACAGGCTTGAGAAAAATCCCAAGCCTGTCCGAAACCCAAGAAACCGAAGCTGCAGTTACAAAGTGTGGCCAACCGTCGAGAGCGAGCAGGTCGGGTTGGTATCGACGTTCTGGTAAGTATAGGTGCCGCCGCCGGGGCACAGAGGAGCCTGGCTGTTCTTCAGGTAACCATTCACACCAGCCGTGTCCACCGTCGCGCCGGAGCTCTTCTTGTTTTCCAAGGCCCATTGCTCTTTAGCGCCATCAATCTGGTGGAGGTTCTCAATACAGGCATTCTTCTGCGCCGTGGTGCGGGCTTTGATGAAGTTGGGGATGGCGATCGCGGCGAGCAAGCCGATGATGGCCACCACGATCATGATTTCCACCAAGGTGAAACCCGCTTTGGAATTAGTTTTGATTTGCATGGTATTTTTTCTTTCTGGTCTTTTTATGCAGCCGCGAACGAGTGGTCGGCGGATTATGTATTAGTTCAATATTTTTTGTTCGCGTATTGCCGATTCACCGGCTACACAGGACTCCATGTAGCACCCAGTGTGCCAAGTGCAAGATTGATAAATGACCGGTATCTAACGCCTGCAGATGGCCAAACCCGCCGTATGAACAGGAAGACGAAAACCAACGCCACCGAGGAAGAGGAAAGGCCCGCGCTGGTGCCGGAGCTGCGGTTTCCGGAGTTTCGTAGGGCCAAGGGTTGGTCTGGCGAAAGGCTTGGATCAAAGCCGAAAAAAGTCGGAAGCCGCATCACGCCGACAGGTGGCGAGCAGAATTATGCCGCAATCCCTCCATTTTTCCATAAACCACCTGATTCTTTACACCACTACAGACGGCAGGAGCCAAATCTCGGTGACAGCGCGAAGAGCCGTTTGTCCCAACGGGACACTGCATACCAGCCCAGGGTTCAACCCTGGGAGCGCGCGATGACCCGTTTGTCCCAACGGGACACCGCATACCAGCCCAGGGTGCAACCCTGGGAACGGGAGGGTGAAAATGGATGCGTTCTGAAGGAACGCCGCATCGTCCGGGCGTTGGATATCGATGGCGCGGAATGCGGCGTTCCTTCAGAACGCGGGAATCGTTGGGCCATTGTTCCCAGGGCGTTGCCCTGCGCTGGTATGCGTGGCCCCGTTGGGGCCGGAATCACATGCCCGGCCGGGCATGAATCACGATGATCTGCCATGCCGCAATCTCTCTCCAACATCCTCATCCATTTGATCTGGAGCACGAAAGAGCGCCACTCTTGGCTGGAACCCGGCATTCGTGAAAAGACCCACGCCTTTCTCGCCGGGGCGGTGCGGCAAATGGATTGCGAGGCGTATCGCGTTGGCGGGGTGGGGGATCATGTGCATCTGGCTGTGCGCCTTTCCCGCACCTTGTCCGTGGCGGCCTTGGTGAAGGAAATCAAAACCGCATCGAGCAAATGGGTGAAGACGCAGGATGCCTCGCTTCATGACTTCTCGTGGCAACAAGGCTACGGGGCGTTCTCGGTGGGCATGAGTCAGAAAGAGACGTTGCTCCATTACATCGACAGGCAGGAGGAACATCACCGGACGCGGACCTTTCAGGAGGAATACCGCGATTTCCTGAAGAAATACGGCATCGAATATGACGAACGCTATGTGTGGGACTGATTCTCCATTCTTCCGTGAACGAGCTGATTCTTTACCCGACTGAAGAAGGGCGGAGCCAAATCAGGCTCATTGACAGCGCGATGAGCCGTTTGTCCCAACGGGACGCCGCATACCAGCCCAGGGTGCAACCCTGGGAACGGGATGGTGAAAATGGATGCGTTCTGAAGGAACGCCGCATCGTTTGGGCGTTGGATGTCGATGGCTCGGAACGCGGCGTTCCTTCAGAACGCGGGAATCGGGTTGCAAACAGACCGCTGAGATTCGCTCTAATCCCCCCAATTTCGTCCTGAGCCTCGGATTTCGAGCCAGATTTCGTTCCAAAATGGGTTTGAAAATGGTCCCGGAGCACGCCCCATTTCAAAATTAAAGGTTGACGCAAGAAGTGAATTTTCCTAGAAACTGGTTCCAACCCAACCACGAAGGATCAGCCCTTGGCCCAACCAAAGTCATCGAAGGAGGAAGCGGGTGGGAAAAAAGGATTTTCATTATGAACATCCGCCGCAACCCTCGCGTGGGCTTCCGTCCGAAGCTCTTGGACTTCCTCCCGACAAAACCATCGTGGGCTGCTCCGCACCCGGCTTCGAAACTTCGGGCCTTCACTTTGATAGAGTTATTGGTGGTGATCGCGATCATTGCGATTCTGGCCAGCTTGTTGCTGCCCGCGTTGTCAAAAGCAAAGGAGCGAAGCCGACGGTCGAAGTGCATCAATAATCTTCGGCAAATCGGGATTGGGATGAATATTTATGCCTTGGACAACGCTGAGAAAGTCCTTGAGGCCCGGGGAGGTGTGGTGCAAATCTGCCTGAATCCCCCCGAGAGAAAAGCCGCGCAGACCATTGGATTGGTTCTCAACACGAATTCGGTTGGAATTTGGACCTGTCCTAACCGGCCCACCTTCCCCACCTATGAAAAAGACTATGATCAGTGGGTCATTGGCTACCAGTATTTCGGCGGGATCACGAATTGGATAAATCCGCGAGGCGTTTTTCCATCGCGCAGCCCGGTCAAATTGAGCAGTTCCCAACCCGGCTGGACTCTGGCCGCGGATGCCGTGATGAAAGTGGATGGAGCTTGGGGCGGGGTGAAAGGCGTCACCCGTGACTCTGGATTCAAAGACATGCCGCAGCATCGCGACGCCGGCAAGGTTCCCGCGGGAGGCAACCAGGTTTTTGTGGATGGCTCCGCCCGATGGATTCGGTTTGAAAAAATGTTTTTCCTCCACTCATGGGATCCCGCGGGTCGACTGAGCTACATGTATCAGGATGATGTAGGCCCAAAACTGGAACCACTGCTCACCAGCCTCATGGCAAAACCTTAGAGCCTTTCTGAAAAAGCGGAGCGGCCCAGCGGCCGGAGATTTTGGTGCCTGGCGAGGCGGCTCGGACGGCGCATCCCCGCAGCGGGCTGTGCCGTTCGAGCCAACGCTGCCCAGCGCCAAAAGGGCCAGCGCAGTGCTATTCCCCATTTTCAGACAGGCGCTTAGTAATACTAGGTGAAGTGTTAAGACGTATCAAAACGCGTTTCGCACCATGGACACTTTCCTGCCAGATGAATGAGCCGAACCTGCAACCGTGACCTAATCTGCGGGAGCGTTGGAAAGGTCGCACCAGAAGTTTTTTTTTACGCACGCCTGCTCGCTACGGAGGAAAGCAAAGGCCATCGTCACCAAAGTCACATGATGATGCCATCCCAGCCAATGGCGGCCTTCATAGTGATCCAAACCCAGTTCCTCCTTGAGTTCCCGGTAATCCATCTCGACCCGCCAGCGCGCACGCGCGATCTTGACCAGCCGCCGCAATCCCACCAGTTGCGCACCCAGTTCCGCCAGCCAGTAATCGGTGGGAGCCTCCGCTCCTTCCGGCCATTCAATCAACAACCATTCCTTGGCCCGCTCGGGGTGCTCCGAGCGGAGCCATCCATGCGCCGCCCAGACCTCGACCTTGGCAAACCTGGAGCTCATCGGCCCTTTTGTTCCCTGCCTCCAGGTGATGTTGTGCCAGGCCGATTTGGGCAATCCCCTGGCAACCTCGGCCAGGGTTTGAACCTCGGGCAAGTCTTTTAAGAGAGCATGCTTGCGAGGGCGTCCCGCCGGCTTGCCCGGAGGCAGGGGCGCCGAAGCGGGGTCGCTCAACCAGACCTTGGTCGTCGGTTCAACTGCCACGGCGTAGTGTAATCCGCGCTGGCGCAACCCGGCGCGAAAATCGAAATCGTTGCCATAGGCCGAATCAGCCACCACCGGCAAACGGGGCACATCCCACCCCAGCATCTGATCGACCAATTCCAGGGCCAGTTGGTTCTTGCTCCGATAGACAATCTCTTCAGGTATCTTGCCCTCGCTCCGGCGGGCCGGGGTTTCCAGCCATGACTTGGGCAGGTAGAGCCGCCAACCCAAGGGGCAACTGACCTCGCTCGTGCTCCAATGCAGGCTGACGGCCACCTGGCAATTGGCGATCTTGCCCAAAGCTCCGCAGTATTGGCGCGCCACCCCCACCGACGCATCTCCCGCCTTGGGAAAAGAGGTTTCATCAATCATCCATACTTCGGGATCGGCCAGCAAATCGACCATCTTCCCGGCCAGGAGCCGTTGAATCTCTTCCACGGCCCACGGGCTTTGGCCGACGAACTGGCGCAAAGACTGAACATCGGCTCCGCCGACCCGGCCGGCCATCGGCTCGATGGACTTGCGGCCGCCCTCCATGAGCAGGCCTTGCAAATAAACCTTGGCCCAGCGATGGCGCTCGCTGCGTCCGAGCGAAATGGTCACATCGTCCAGAAACCGGTCCAGCCGTTTATCCAGTGCGTCAACTCCATCAGCATTCACGGACCGACGTTAGCCAAGATGAAAAATCATGTCAATATACTTAACCTAGTATTATTAGAAAGTTGGATTGGAGAAAAGCGATTTCTTCGAGGTGACGCTGGTTTCTTTTTCGAATTGAATTTCCTGCAAGTCAACTTTTGCACTCTTCCAAACGGCGTAGTGAACCTGCCCGAAGAGCGAGTACGGAAAGACATGGGGGGATGGTTGGCGAGCACGGCGCGGCGACCAAGCACATCGCTCACGATCTGTAAGGGAGGCGCAACAAAACCAGTGCCATGCCCCGCCGCCAAACTCTGTAGGCCGGGTGCCCCCACCCGGCGTCCCTCGGCACCACAAAGCCAGCGCCGTGCCGCCAAACGCCCCGTCAGGGCTTTCCGTACACGCTCTAAGAATCCACCCCAGGCCGCCTCACCAATATCTTCGTCGCTGTCCAAAAAAGGCACCATTGTGATACCGGTCTTGGCTTCCGCCGAATGGGACAAATCCAGCCCTCCAGCCCTCCTCCATCCGCTCAAATTACTTCCGCTTCCCGCCATCAAAACCGGGGGCGAATTTGCTACTGGATGACACTTACACTCCCCGCCCAATCTTTTTCTGGGCGGCTGGAAAAAAGTGCGCGGTGCAAATACCAGCACGCGACGGCGGCAGCGAGATGTTTGATTGGATGTCCGCCCATCATTTGGAGGGCTTCTGCAATGGGACGGTCGCAGGCTTCGAGAAGTTTGGCGGCGACGTAGGCGGCGGCGGCGAACCAGAGAAAGCGTTGTTCGGAGTTTTTGCGGCGAACGAAAATCAAGGCGCCGAGCAGGAGGGCGACCGTTCCGAATTGGACGATGCCGTAGGGCGTGAGATTGCCGTGGCCGTGCGCCTCGGTCCAGCGCCAGTAGCAGACGGAGGCGGCGCTGAAGAAAAGAACGGGCCACAGAAGGGCGGCTCCTGATTTCTGATTGAAGCGGCTGGAAATGATTGCGGAGATCACGCCGCTGAAGGCGATGGTCATGGGCAGGCGATCCCAGAAGAGGCGTTCGTTGCTGGGCATCCAATGGTAGTAGGCGGAGCCCAAAGCGGTGAGGAAGACACCGAGAATGAATACGTTGGCGGCGGAGTCGCGCCGACGGTTTTTGTCGAACCACGCCATCAGCGCAACGATCAGGAATGGAGCATTGGAGATGACATTCCAGAAATTGGGGATGTTGGAGATGGTTTGTTGCGCGGCGAAATTGTGATACGCAGGGTCTTGAGGAAAGGCGGGGAGAACCAGTGAGAAAATGGCAAGAGTGATCAGCGACGCGAGCCATCTCAATTTCGATCTGTCCATGCAGGTCTCAGTCCTTCAGTCCTCGGAGAGCGCAGCAGCAGTCTGAAAAAATATTCGGCGATTCATGTTCAAGGCGAGGCACCCGAATCTGACGATTCGTCCCCCGATCGCGAGGCTCCGGATACCACGGCCCACAGCGTGGGCGGGTGACGTGTAGGAGGAGAAGGATTTGGTCATAAGTCCTATTTAGGGTGATCCAGGAGCCCAGCCTGAAAGACGAATTCTTTCCCTCGTGACGCGGGGTCCCACCCGGTTGCTATCGCATTCTGAATGCATTCGGCCAACCGCCGATCGGGAATGCGAAAATATGGGCGTTGGGGCCTGCCGACATAGCGATCCGTCGGTTCAAATTGCAACAAAAGATGCCGACGATCCAGGTCTTTGTCTCGAACCAAAATAGCCAATCCGACAATCCCTTTGTGTCCACTGCCCGTATTAGCGTGGCCTTCCTTGTGAGCGATGCTCCAAAGGAATTTGGTTCCATCAACTTGGATGAGACCTCCTTTCGTGGGATCGTTTCTCATCCAAGGAGATTATTTAAGAACGGCAAATAACTCAAGAAGCCGCTTGGCAACATCTTCCGAGAGGTTCTCATCGACAACGAGCCGACGGGCGGCGGAGTAAACGAAGTCGAGATGCCGCCGCACCAGTTCCTCGAACGATCGCTCATCCCGCCTTTCGGCGAGGTCGCGAAGAAGTTGCTAGTCCGTGCTGTCGTTCACTATCCCATGTTAACCACCGAAGGGAAAAAGGGACAGATTGGGATTGGTTTGGGTCGGAAATAACACGTTTCCCTCCTGCCCTTGAAACAAAGCCTCGAAGAGGTTTCGGATGTCAGCCCGAGGTTGTTTCCCGGAAAAAGCGGAAGCGCAGGGAAACTACCTCGGGTTCAGCCGCGGTGCCCGTCAACCCTGAAGGAGTTGTGGACAGGGCGTAATGCGAGGTGGCCCCAAAATCAATGCCGGACGCATGCGGATTAAGTTCCGGCATCTGGCCGCTGGGGCGGAAAGGCTGCCCGGCTTGGGCAGAAGATTTGCGGCCAGCGCGACCCGTGCAAGTGTCAGTCCTAGCTATTTATACAATTCCCGCATAAATTCCACAACCAAAACAAGTTGCAATTGGATCTCAGCTCGCCATTTAGTTGGACTTTTCCCTTTTCCAGTAGTTTCGGAACTCAAGGTTCACCAATCCGAGGCTCCAGCTTGCTTCATTGAGCCCCTTCGCATCTGGCAACTCCCAAGAACACCGTTGCATCACTCCTAATAACGCGTTCTTCAGTGTCATGTCCAGCGCGGGCCGGCCGGGCCGATTCCTTCGAGTTTGCGGGCGCGGCTACTGCCCAAATCAAGTTCCTCCGGCAGCTCCCGCAAGCGCAGTTTACTTTGCTCGCCTGGCATCACGATTGGAAGTGCTTGGGCACTTGAGCTCTTTTCTTCTTCTTCGTGCTCTTAGCAAGGGTTGGTGAGCCTTTTCCCGCCATGCTTTTGTCGTCCCCAACCCAGTCCATCACATCAAGTCCACCGCCTTCCCCTCCCAGTCCCTATCCAGTCCCTGCCAGTCAACTTAAATCCTCCGCCAAGCACAGAAAAAGTTAAACCAATTCCCAAACAGAAATTTCTTAAAGATTTTCTTTGACATCAATGAAGAATTCCTATAAAACATACTACAATATGAATACATCATTTTTACCGACCGATCCGACCTGCGACGCAGCATACCAAGAAGACCTGCGCCCATTCCACGCCTCCATTCACGCCTCCGTTTCTACCCCTGACACAAACTCCAAAAACTCCCCAAAACCCTTGACACAAAACCCATTTGTGTCAGCCAACTTGACACAACCCCTCCTCATTACCAACTACTTACGCCGACTCTCGCTTGAAAATCTGAAAAACTTGACACAAAAGAAAATCATGAAAACCAAAGTAGAAAAGAAACAAAAAATGAATACTGAACCCATCCCTCCCCACCTCATCGAGGCTCAACGCACCCCCATCCTCCCAACCCTCGCCGCCGAGCGGAACTTCCAATTCACCAAAATTCATTTCGACCCCCTCATTGATCGAGAAATCCACGCCCTGCAACCTTGCACGCATGGAGCAGTCTCACCATCCTCCGGCTCAACGGTACGCTCCGTTGATGCCTAATCTTGTTCGAAGGTGAACATGCTGACCGGGGCTTTGCGAATCAAAAGCACGTGAGTGTCGGCGAAGACCGCATTGGCTCGTCGCTTCGGTCCCTTCTTCTTGGTGATGCCCCGGTCCATTTCAGCGCTCGCTTCGTTGCCGCCGCTGTGGCGATAGCAAACATTCCCCGAGCCATTTCCATCGGGGTAAAGCCATGCGTCCCAGCCATCGGTATCCGCATACAGGATAGTGCCGACGACGTCTTTCACGTGGCGAGAGCCTTTGTTTTTCTCCCCATTGTTGATGTAACCGTTTTGGGCGTAAGAGAGATAGCCCCAAAACCCACCTTCGCGCATTCCATTGCCGATACCTTCGCCGACCTGAGCCTTCTGCACGCTTGAAGGACAAATAAAAATGCCGCGTCCGGACACGGTGTCCTTTTGAGCGAGGAACGGCTGGAGCTGCCGGTACCAGATTGGAGGAGTGGGAAGCGCGAGGAGATCCGCGGGCGGCCAGCCGATCGGATAGACCTGGTTTTCTTCATCGAACATCATCGCGGCCATTCCGAGCTGCCGTAGATTGTTTTGGCAGCGCGCCGTCCGGCCTTTGTCCTTGGCGCGTCCGAGCACGGGGATGAGGAGGCCCGCGAGGATGGCGATAATCGCAACGACAACGAGGAGTTCGATCAGGGTGAATCCTGATCGCTTCATCACGAAAGGAATAGACGAGGGAGCAGAGATGGTTCGGGTCAGGACCATTGCGACGCATGGTAGTGAAAACAGAAGGACACGCCAGACTTCTTTTTCGAGCCAAGGTTTGTGCCCGGCTGGACAGAATGAGAATTGGGGGCAGATTCGTTTCGCGCAACGTTTGCCGGCAGACTGGCGTGCTGGTCGAAAGCCCCGAAATTGCGGAATAAAACCGGTATAAAATACCCCTTGCATCCGCGGGCAATCACCGGTAGTTTGCGCGCCCCTTTGGCAGGGTTGGTAGCTCAGTGGTAGAGCAGTGCCCTTTTAAGGCATTGGCCGTGGGTTCAAGTCCCACCCAACCCACCAATTTAGCCCTTCCGAAAAACTGGGAATGCGTTCAAAAAGAAGACCGATTTTGAGGCCAATCCACACGAAGATCCGGGGCTTGCTGGCTTCGACGGGAGTCTGGATTCTTGAACCGATTGCATTTGCCGCTTGTTCTGTTACCCCGGCTGGATACCTTGGCGAAAACCTTCAGCCGAATTTCCGGTGGAGAGAATCTCGGCTTGGGTGGAATTTCTGAAACAACGAAAACGTCATGACCTCGTTATCCAGACGAAACTTTATGGAAAAAATCGCGATCGCATCAGGCGTGGCCGGCATTCTGAACGAAAACATGCCGGAACTTGCGGCAAACCCCTTGGGCTTGCCCATTGGCAGTCAGGTGTGGCCATTGCGGTCAATGCTCAAAGACTTTCCGGCCTTTGCGAAAATGATCGCTGGCATTGGCGTGACGCGGCTGGAGCTTTGTTCGCCCATCGGTTATGGGGATGAGTTTTCCTCGTTGGCAAACGCCAGGGAAACCGCCCGCATCATGGCCGATCATGGCCTCAAATCCGAGAGCTCGCATTTCACGATGGGAGAACTGAGGAGCAGCCAGCAGAAGAGCCTCGAGTGGGCGAAAGAGATTGGGATCACCCAGATCATCACGGCCACCCTGGGGGAGGGGAACGGTGGCGACCATCCGACCCTCGACCAGGTGGCAAGAGCGGCTGACGAATACAACAAAATCGCCGCCATCTCCGCTGCCGCCGGCTTGCAGCAAGGTTTGCATAACGAGGGTTTCGAAGTGTCGATGGTTGAGGGCAAACGTACCTACGACCTCCTGTTCGACCTGCTCGACCCCAAGTTGGTGAAATTTCAGTTCCAGATGTCCACGATCGCGGCCGGCTTCGTCGCCGCCGAATACTTCACCAAACACCCAGGCCAATTCTATTCCATGCATCTTCAGGACATCGATATGAATGCCCCCGCTCCGGCTTCCGGGCGCCGCCCGCAAGTGCCGCTCGGCCAGGGCAGCATTGATTGGGTTAAAACCTTCACGGCGGCGAAGGTTGGCGGAGTGAAAAACTACTTTGTCGAGCAAGATTGGGAACTGACGCAAAAGAGCGTTGCCTACCTCAAAAAACTGAAGGTTTGAGCCCCGTTGGGCCTACCGGCGTAAAATCAAGCGGTGATCCACGCGTTTGGTTTGGTGATACTCGAGCGGGGGAAGATCCGTGAGGGTGGGAGACTCGGTTTCATTAAGGATTTCCCGTGCGAGTTTTTGCAGGGCGGTCCAGCGGGGCCATTCAAGCTTCGGGGCGTGGATGATCTGGCGGAGGGTGCTGCGCCACTCGATGATAATGCGGTCGACGTCGCCGGGACCGAGAAATTCACCCACCCAGGTGTGTTTGGCGAGAGGGTTTTTGTGCACTGCGGCGACGACTTGCTCCGCGCCGGAGCCATATTTGGTGGGGATTCCATTTTCGAGGTAGCCCGGAATCGAGAGCAGCCCGAACCGCTGCTGGCTCACCATGCCCAGGCGTCCGGCCCAGCGGTGCTCCTCGCCCGAGAAGCGATATCCCGCGTCGAGATTCGCCAGGTCGTAAACCAATTCATCTATTGGGTACGTTTCATCTTCCAAAGCGGCCGCGACCGCGAGCCCATCGCCATCCCTGAAAAAGCTCACGAGCCGGCCGCGCCGCGTCGGGACGCCCCGCTCATCGATGAGATGCAACCGCCGCCAGAGGAGCGCCACTCCCGTGGTTGTGGGAAGCTGCCGGCACACGGGAACATACGGGCAGATCGAGCAATCCGCGGGCAGCACTTCGCGTTCGATCGGCTTGTACAGAGCCTGGCGGTGTGAGTCGACGGGAACGCGAATGACTTGCTCGGCGAGGCTTAATTCGGCCGTGATTTTATGGGGCAGCGATTGAAAATGCACGACGGGTGTTTTTGACTCGGCCAGCCTGCGTTGGATCAATGGAGCAAGCTTGCTTTCCCAGAGTGACTCGGGGGCCTGGCGGCTGGGCCAATTGATGAGCCGCCGGATCCATTTCGCGATGACCAGGTTGCCGTCCTGCAAACGATCCGCCACGGTGATGCTCCTCCCATAGATTCTGCCCTCGACCCCTTCGCTCAATATCACCATGTTTCCGGTGCCAATTTTTTCGAGAGCACTCGCTTCAGAAACGAGTGGCTTGAGGCGGAACTTCGGCGTTTCGACGGCCTCCATTTGGCTGGGCAAACTTTCGGCGCTGGCGGCCTCCTCTCGCGTCTCCATTTTGACCTGGGAAGGCTTTTGAGGCGGCCGGGTTTGATAAAGCACGGATCCCACCGGGACTTCCGTGGGATCTGGATAGCTTTCCCAAACACCTCGGCTATTCAGCATTTGCCGGACGCGTTTGCGCACGTGCCGGGCCCGCTCCGCGTCGGTTTGCAGCCGGCAGGGAACATCGGGATGGCGCAGTGATTCCTCAATTCCGAGCATGATCGGCTTGGTGCTAAAGAGCCGTTCCTGGATGCGAATAGCTTCGGCAAATGGGGGCCGGTCCTGATCAGCCGCCACGCTCATGAGCCCGAGGAGCGCACTCCAATCGACCGTGCCACCGCGCAAAAGATGCGATGTGTGAGCCTCGAAGAGCCGTATGCCGTTAGAAGTAACGAGGACAAAGCCTGTTTCATCGAGGCCCCTCCGTCCGGCTCTGCCGAACATTTGCAGGATTTCGTCCGACTTGAGGGGCTGCTCGATCCCATCGCGCTTGTACGATTCCCCTGCCAGCGCCACGCTGCGCAACGAAAAATTGATGCCGGCGGCCAGGCCCATGGTGGCGACCACCACTCGAAGCTGTCCCGCTTTCGCAAGCGGCTCGATCACTCCGGCGCGCGCGGCATAGCTTAGTCCACTGTGATGAAAAGCCACTCTGCTTTTCAGCATGCGCGCAAGGTGGTCGCCCACCACGAGACGCTGGCGTTCGCTCAACGTCAGGGGATTGGGAATAGGCAGGTTCCGCGCCAGCTCCGAAGCCAGCGATTCGGCGGCCTGACGGCGCGGCGCGAATATCAAAATCGGCCCCAAGTCTTCAGCCAAAGCCTTGGCCACGGCGCGCGGCCAGGGCCCATGGATTTGGGAGGGAAGGTTGTAATGCAAGTTCGCGAGCGAAACCTCATCCAGCGGGACTGGGCGAAAATCGGTCTTTACCAGGATCGCTTTCCGCCCCAGGCGGGCGAACCACTTCACGATGTCCTGAGGGTTGGCCACACTGCCGCTGAGGAGCAAAAGTTGGGTGTGGGGCGGCGTCATGGCGAGAGCCAGCTCGTAGTTCAAGCCGCGATCCACATCGCCGAGCATTTGGTACTCATCCACCACCAGCAACGCGGGCCCTTCGCCGCGCAGGAGTCTGTTTTTTTGGGTCTCGAGCGTGGCGACGAGAATCGGAGCATCGAGATTTTCGGATAAATCGCCGGTAGCGATGCCGACGTTCCAACCCCGTGCGCGCCACTCGGCCAGCTTATCGTTGGCCAGAGCCCGTGTGGGCACCGTGTAGATGGCCTGACCACGGTTTTTGCCTGAATTTGACCAAAGCTCGAAAATGAGCGTTTTGCCAGCTCCAGTGGGTGCGTGGACGACTACGTCCTTGCCATCGCGCAAGGCCTTCACGGCCTCCTGCTGCCAAACATCGGGAATCATGACCGTGTTCAGCGCGGTCAATCTCTCGAGCTGTTCGGCGATCGTCCCCATGCGGGGAAAGATAGCTCAACCCGCCGTGAAGTGATGGAATTTTTTTGTGCCGGAGCGCACGGAACGGGTTTCTCCCTCGGATTTTTGGCGATTTGCTGTAACCGATCCCTGGGGGCGCAGTCTTTCAATAAGGAACCGTCAGCGAACTGGTCCGCGGTCTGAGGTCCAGGCGGCGACGAAAAAGCTCGCTTACCGTCGCCCGGAAGTTTAAGAAGTGATCGCCTAGCACCTGAAACCGAACTAATAATGTCTGCCCCGAAAAAACGCAGTTGGGGAGGATTGGTATTCCTTCTCGTCATTCTCGCCGCGGCCGGCGGTGGAATCTGGTATTGGAGGAAAAACTCCACGGCCAAAAAACCGGTTGAATTCAAAACGGCCGAGGTGGCGCGGGGTGACATCGTGCAGATCGTCACTGCCAACGGCCAACTCAGCCCGGTGAAGAACATCCAAGTCGGCACCCAAGTCTCCGGGATCATCGAGGAAATCATGGTAGATTTCAACTCGCACGTGACCAACGGGCAAGTGATCGCCAAGATCGACCCTTCCACTTACCAGCAGCAAATCACGCAGGCGGAGGCCGATTTGGAAAATGCCCAGGCGGCACTGGAGTATGCGCAACTCAATTTCGATCGCGCGAAGCCTCTCCGCGCGGGTGATCTGCTTTCCGCCTCCGATTACGATAAGACGGTGGCCGACCTGCACCAAGCACAGGCCGTGGTGAAGACTCGCATGGCCTCATTGAACAAAGCCAAGGTGGATCTGGAGCGCACCACGATTTACGCGCCCGTGGATGGCATGGTGATTTCGAGGAATGTCGATGTCGGCCAAACCGTCGCCGCCAGCTTCAGCACTCCAACTCTTTTTCAAATCGCGAACGATCTGCGAAATATGCGGATTGAAGCGATGGTATCCGAGGCCGATGTTGGGGGAGTGGATGTGGGGCAAACGGTGAATTTCGCCGTGGATGCCTTTGTGAATCGCCAATTTTCAGGGAAAGTCTCCCAAGTGCGCTTCAACCCGGTAACCAATCAAAACGTCGTTAATTATACCGCGATCGTGGATGTGAACAACGCCGATCTCAAGCTGCGGCCCGGCATGACCGCTACCGCTTCGATCATCACCGGAGAGCGCAAGGGGGTGTTGCGCATCCCCAACGCGGCTTTGCGATACCGCCCCACCGATGATCTGCTGCCAACGAAGAACACGAATATGGTCGCGAGCGCGGCGAAGGGACCGGCCTCCGATTCCAAAGCGGTAACGGCAGACACGGCCCGGCCACCCTCCGGAGGCGGCGAGGGCAGGGGGGGAGGAAGCGGGATGAGCCAGGAAGAACGTCGTAAGCGGTGGGAAAGCATGACGCCTGAACAGCGGGAGCAGTTTGCCCAGAGACGGGGACAAGGTGGCGGAAGCGGGCGCCCGAGAGAAGGAGGGCAGGAAGGCCCCGTGACGCGCACTGTTTATGTGCTGGATGGAACGGCCGCGGCGGGCACTCAGCAAAAACTGAAGCCTGTGACGATCAAAGTCGGAATTTCGGACGCGAATTACTCCGAGGTGCTTGATGGCCTCACGGAAAAAAATGTCGTCGCCACCGGCGTGGTGATGCCTCTCGGTGCCATGCCCACGCAACAAGGCAATAGTCCTTTCGGCAGCCCGTTCGGCGGGGGGGCACGTCCTCGTTCACGTTAAAACATTCCGATGAACGCGGTCATCAAACTCGAGAACTTCTCGAAGACATACGAAACAGGCGAGGTGCGGGTGCATGCCGTGCGCGGGGTTTCGCTTGAGGTTCTGCCCGGCGAGTTCGTGGCCGTCATGGGCTCCAGCGGTTCGGGTAAATCGACACTCATGAACACGATCGGTTGTCTGGATCGCCCGACCGGTGGCAAATATTGGCTGGATAATGTGGATGTAATTCAGCTTGATCGAAATGAATTGGCCAATCTGCGAAATGAAAAAATTGGCTTCGTCTTCCAGGGCTTTAATCTGCTGACCCGGACGAGCGCGGTGGAAAATGTGGAATTGCCGTTGCTCTATGCCCGCAATCTGAGCGGTCGCGAGCAGTATAAACGGGCTATGGAAGCCTTGGAAATGGTGGGGTTGGGAGAAAGGGCTTTGCACCACCCCAATCAGCTTTCGGGAGGCCAGCAGCAACGCGTGGCGATTGCTCGGTCACTGGTGAACAAACCGCGCCTGCTCCTCGCGGATGAGCCAACGGGCAATCTGGATACCCAAACCAGCATCGAAATCATGGGCCTGTTTCAGGATTTGAACCGGCAAGGCATGACCATCGTCATGGTCACCCACGAACTGGATATCGCGCACTACACCAAGCGTATGTTGATCATGCGCGATGGCAAATTGATCAAAGACGAACCTGTGGCCAACCCGCTCTCCTCGACGGAAGAACTCGCCAAGCTGCGAGCTGAGCAATCCGCTGTCGCTCTCGTCCCATGATGATGATTATCGCCATCCTGAAAATTTCGTTGCGCGCCTTGCGCCGAAACACCCTGCGCACGTTGTTGACGATGCTTGGCATCATCATTGGCGTGGCCGCCGTTATTGCTACCTTCAGCATTGGCAACGGCGCCAAGGCGCAGGTGGAAGCGCGCATCGCGGCCATGGGGCAGAATGTGGCCATGGTATTTTCGGGCAATGTGACTCGCGGCGGTGTCAGCATGGGGTTCGGCAGCGCGGGCACGCTCACGCACGGAGATTACGATGCGCTGCGCAAGGAGGTTTCGGGTCTGGTCGGAGTCAGCCCTGAGGTGCGGGCCAACGCCCAGGTCGCGGCGGGCAACCAAAACCTCAACACCTCGGTTATGGGTGTGGGCGAAGACTACGCCTCCGCTCGTTCCTGGAAAATATCGAGCGGTGCTAATTTTACTGACCAGGATGTCCGCAGCGCCTCGAAGGTCGCGGTCATCGGGAAAACCACTGCCACCACTTTGTTCGGGGATGGTGACCCGGTCGGCCAGGTGATTCGGATCAAAAACGCACCTTTCACCATTGTGGGCGCACTGGCTCCCAAGGGCATGAGTATGTTTGGCAGCGACCAGGACGATGTGATCCTCGTGCCTTACACCAGTGCCATGAAGCGCCTTTCCGGGGGGACCAGCTTTCGATCCTTTGTCGTGCAGGCCGCTTCTCCTGATCTCCTTCCCCAAGTCCAGGCCGATATAACCGATCTGCTCCGGCAACGGCACAAAATCCGAGACGGGGCTGACGATGATTTTAATGTTCGTACCCAGCAGGAAATCTCCGAGGCAGCCAGCGAGACCTCCAAGACCATGACCTGGCTGCTTGGCTCCGTCGCCTGCGTTTCGCTGCTCGTGGGTGGTATCGGGATCATGAACATCATGCTCGTGAGCGTCACGGAACGCACTCGCGAAATCGGCGTGCGCATGGCCGTGGGAGCGCGCGGCAACGATATCCTCCTGCAATTCCTCGCCGAAGCCATCACCTTGAGCGTTCTCGGCGGCCTGCTTGGCATCGCCCTCGGCGTTGGAATGAGCCGGATCGTCTCCGCCAAAGCGGGCTGGGTCACCCTTGTCTCTTCCGATTCAATACTTCTCGCGGTAATCGCTAGTACGATCATCGGGATCTTCTTTGGCTTCTATCCGGCGCGCAAGGCTTCCCAGTTGGATCCCATCGATGCCTTGCGTTACGAATAGCGCGAGCTCAACAGTTTTGATATTTCCAGTTTCGAGACTTTCCTTCGGCAAGCCATTCCAAGGCCGTCGCCAGCCGCTTTTGTCGCGTCTCTTCGCGCTTCGCTTCCGTCAGCCACTCCACGTATTCCTTTTTGTGGCTATAGGGAAATTTAGCGAACGCCTCCCGCGCTTTCTTGTTCGTTGCGAGCGCCGTGGTTAGATAATCCGGAATGACCAGCTCCTTTTTGGTTGCTTCGGAATCCTTCTTCTTCGCCGGGCGTTTTACTCCCGCGTCATTCACCCTCACGGCCTCCTTGATGCAGGCGATCAGAACTTTATCGCTCGGGAGCGACTTTAAAGAAGTTATTCCCTTGATTGAACCCATGCCCCCTTTTTCTTCCGAAGGGATCGATCTTTTGATCGGTTCCGCAAACTGGTTGTACTTCCAGAAGTACAAATTGCAGTGCGCCTTATACGCCGCCACCTGGCAAAGAATACCTTTGTGGCCGAAGGAAGGGTTGCTCCACTTCAGCGATTCCTCGACATCGGGGCAGGCCTGGTGGATCAGCTTGCGCAGGTGAGTCAGAATTGGACGGGCAAACTCAGGGCTTTGGGTTATGTAAGCATCGACTTCGGTGGCGGTCATAATCGTAAAGTTTTGGGCATACTTTGGCCGGGATTGGAGCATGTCAAGCCTCGCGAGGGAGTCGATATTGGGCGTGAAAATAGGTGAAGCGAAGACGATAAACTTTTTATGGTTAAGTGGCTTCGGCGCGCCGCAAACAACGACGTGGGGAATTCTTTAGCTTTGGCTCCTACAACGATTCTGCCCCCCTGGAGCTAGGAAGGGCGGTATGAAGCGTCATGGCATTTCTGGCAGCAGTTACTTCGGCAGGGGGAGGAAAAAGTGTTGGTTTTGCTTCGAGAATCCTTGGAAAGCGAGGTTTAAACTAGCTCAATGAGAGCAATTCTGTGCCTGATCGTGGTAGTTTTTATCGCCCGCTGTTGGAGAGTGGTGGCAATCCCTCTCCACTGAGAAGTCACCGTGGAACGGCAATAACAGCCGCCGCCGATCCTTTAACCGCGAAAATCGATCAATATTCTGGAGTGACTTTGAAACCGTGGATGCTGCTGATTACTCCATTGCGGCGACGCCCGATTTGAAAGTTAAGGAACCACTGGTCGGTTATCGCGACGGTGACCCTTCCGAAATCCCCCTGCACGTGGTTCGATGAATCAAGCAATGGAGCGTAGCATAAATAGCTAGGACTGACACTTGCCAGAACGACAGCAATCCAACCTCTGGCGGAGAGTGTGAACGTGTTCTTCATGGCGTGGTGAAGCGGCCTAACGACCCAAGCTCAGCGACCCGGCGCAGGGGAGGCAACGATTGCAACCGCGACGCTCCCGCCGGGTTCGCTGCAGCGCATGGTTAGGCCGTTGGTGTGTGATGCTCATCGCCGCAAAGCTAATAGAACAATGTCCGTGCTGCCAGCGACAAGGGTGTAACCGGCCAGAGTCAACAGCAGCGACGTGAACGTGAAACAGCCAGCACGCAAGACGCGCGGCCAACTCGACAAGCGGACGCCTCTGTCCAAAAAGAAGACGTGGCTGACGAATGGAACGAGAAGCGCGACCACTGCGATGGTGCTCGCGAGCCAAAACGGAAGCCGCTCATCGCAAGTGACGAGGAAAACAACGAGACCTGCTTGCCCGATAAACACCCAAAACATTCTTTTGAGACTGGAGCGCATGGAACGGTCTAACGACCCAAGCTCAGCGACCCGGCGCACGGGACGCAACGGTTGCAACCGCGATGCTCCCGCCGGGTTCGCTGCAGCGCATGGTTAGACGTTTCGGGTTTGTGTGATCTCATTCCATCTCTGGTCTTTTCGTGTTGCTGGCAATACCGGACTGGTGGACGCATCTGTGGCAAGCTCGCCGCGAAGGAGCGTGGTGAAGCGGTCGCTGATAAGCTCAAACCACTCGATGGGCAGGTCTGCCCCAAATGAGCCCTTGAGTCCAAGCCCATTTAAGAACGTGGCAGGCACGTATGATCCAAAAGCTCGGAGGCTCTGAATGCTGCGCTCTGATGCGCGAAGTGTGGCCGCGACGCGATCACTATCCGTAAGAAAATCGTCGAGCGAAGGCGAGATGCAGCCAGAGAAAAACCCAGCCGAAACAAGTAGCCACTTGTCGCGCAGGTCGTGCTGCCAACCCGGCTTATGAACGTCGTCGTCCATGTGGAGACTGAGGACGCGAAGCCACGCCTCAAGGAGTCCATCACGACTCCAGAAGCCCTTTCCGCGAAACTCTGTGAATGAACTGCCCATCGTGTGCGAGAAACGCCTAACGACCCAAGCTCAGCGACTCGGCCCACGAGACGCTTCGATTGCAATAGTGACGCGATGGCCGGGTTCGCTGCAGCGCATGGTTAGGCGGCGTCCTCATGTCTTGGGCAAATCATTTGCGGCACTCCGGGTGATGGTAAACGTCCCGTCTTTGTTGTCCACAAATACAAGGCTGCCTGCACTAACTCGCAGCTTCTCTGCTAACCATGGCTGGACAATAACTTTGAGGCAGTCTCCATCAATCTTACCAATCCCGCGAGCAAATGGCGCGAGCTTGTCGCCACCAGCTTCAAGTGGAATGAGAAGCATAAGCTGGCCATCAATGCTCTCAAGCGGGCCTTCAAGTGAAATATAGTCTGCCATAATCTAAATGGGCGGGAGCCGCCTAACGACCCAAGCTCAGCGACCCGGCCCACGGGACGCAACGATGGCAACCGCGACGCTCCCGCCGGGTTCGCTGCAGCGCATGGTTAGGCGGCGTTCTCATGTCATCAGTGTAAATCCTTCCGCTCTCGCTCCGCAAGCAACACCGACAGACGCACCAAGGAAGGTGAAACGTCTGCGGCAGGCACACCGAACGACTCGACTGTAGAGAGAACATTTCGGAAGCCGGCGGCAAGCGGTCCAATGCTAACGCTGTCCTCAATCGCCGCGAGAACGTCTCGGGCGTAGCTGAGACTCGAAGCGGGAACGGCAGTGGCGGCAGGCGTCCTAGACCACGCCTCGACCTCAGACTGTGCTGAGTCGATCAATCGGTTGAAGTCTTTGAGTCCAGGGACTGCCATAGCTCGTAAAGCCGCCTAACGACCCAAGCTCAGCGACCCGGCGCACGGGACGCAACGCTTGCAACCGCGACGCCCCCGCCGGGTTCGCTGCAGCGCATGGTTAGGCGTTCGGTCCCTTGATGGTCTCATAAATCTTCTCAAGTGGTAGCACCTCTGTCCCAACGGGAACATCATCTTTAGTGAGGTCGTGTGGGAGCAAAATCGGGGTTGCGATCTTCGCTGGTCGCGTGCGATACGAAATCATCTCAATCTCTTTGACGAACGTGTCTATCTCTCTGCCGGAGGGCGTTCGCAATCGGATGCGCGCTCCTCGATTTACATTCGGGTCTCCTGGCTCGCAGGGAAGACCGGGGACAAGCACGCAGCCTCGGCCCTCAATCTGAAACGTATCTGCTACTGTGAAAAGATGCAGCATGGCGAAGACGCCTAACGACCCAAGCTCAGCGACCCGGCGCACGGGACGCAACGATTGCAACCGCGACGCTCCCGCCGGGTTCGCTGCAGCGCATGGTTAGGCCGCGTTGTCATGACGCGAACTCCTCAGCGTCTGGAATCAGGGACTGCTCGATCCACGCCGCGAGTGTATCGAACAACGTCGTGCTCGGCCAGTCTGGCCGCGCCTCTCGCTGGTAGGTCAAATGCACAACGGCAAAACTCGGTGCGGACTCTCCGAGATGAAACAAGACATCGTCGCGGTCCTGGCGATAGCCGATAGCCGTGACCGAACGCCCAAACAAAACGTGTCCGGAGCACATCTCCCGGTGAATCTCCGACTCAGCCTTCGCAGCGTAGTCGGGTGAAATAGCGTGCCACGGCTCGCGCCACTGAATCTGAGATGCGTCGAACTTGCTCATGGCGTGTGAAGCGGCCTAACGACCCAAGCTCAGCGACCCGGCCCACGAGGGCGTCCGATTGCAACCTGGACGCGATGGCCGGGTTCGCTGCAGCGCATGGTTAGGCGCGGTGTTTGGTGTTAATGAACGCATCCAAAGCTGCATACTGTTGTTTCTGGGCCGCCTCAAATCTGGCGCGCTCCTCCTCGGAACGCCATCTCAACTTCTTGGTCTCTCCCAAATCTTTCTTGATACGGTAGGACCAATCCAGATTCAGTGCGGTCTCTGGACTGCCCCAACCCTCCGCAAGAGAAACCAACTCCGCCGCAAACTCCTGTGCCTGCTGCTCCGAAACGTCGAACGTCTGGACGATCAATTTCTGAACGTCGCGAACGAGAGGTGTGATCGGGAATATGCTCATGGGCGAGCGCCTAACGACCCAAGCTCAGCGACCCGGCCCACGGGACGCCACGATTGCAACCACGACGCTCCCGCCGGGTTCGCTGCAGCGCATGGTTAGGCGGCATACTCATACAAAATCAGTGATACAACGTGAACCAAGTAAAGGCAAACATCGCCAGAATGATGCACAGCAAAAGCGCGAGTGCCTTAACAAAGTGGTCAACGACAAATCTGACAACTCGGTCAATCCACGCTGGCAAAAAGACTGCCCAAATAACTCCGAGAACCCCGCACAAAAAAACTGCAGTGACAATCTCCATGCCGACGTGAAGAAATAATCTGGAAAGCAAATCCTTGCTGTCACCCGAATGGTCAATCGTGTAATACAACCAAAGTCCGCCACCGGTCGGAATCATCAGCACAACCGAGAGGAAAACAGCAAAGCATCTGTCTTGAATGGTGCGATTAAACATACTCACGACCATGCCGCCTAACGACCCAAGCTCAGCGACCCGGCGCACGGGACGCCACGCTTGCAACGGCGACGCTCCCGCCGGGTTCGCTGCAGCGCTTGGTTAGGCCACATCATCGCGACGCTCCTGTGGCTCTGTCGAATGCCGTCTCAATGGCGCGCTGCTGCACCGTGCGGTCCGGCGACTCCAGTGCGGCAAAAAAGCTCTCGACCTCTGATGCTGATGCGCTCTCGACGAAGGCGCGCTGCCACTCTGGACGAACCTGCCAAATCGGATGCTGACGACCGCAGCCGCGTTCGTAAGAAATCGGATAGTGAGTAATCGTCGTGCCGCACCAACCCCACTGATGCGTGTGTGTCGGCTGACGCGTGGCAAACCAGCGTGAGTAATCCGTCTCCTCCACTCGCACTGACTCGCCGCCAAAGAAAGTGGTCTCGTGCTGAACCGCACGACAACGAACGCAAGTGTAACTCGTCGTGGAGCGATAGCCGTGCGCGAAAGCATACCAAATGGGCACTGCGGCGGCAGCCAACACAACCAACAGAATGGAGAGGCGCTTTCGCATGTGGCCTAACGACCCAAGCTCAGCGACCCGGCGCACGGGACGCAACGATTGCAAACCACGACGCCATGCCGGGTTCGCTGCAGCGCATGGTTAGCCCACGGGTTTCTATTCATACTTCTTCTCCTCCGTCTCCAACTCGGGGGGCAAGCTGCCCCACTGCTCGCGACCACGAACGAACATGACGCGCATGGTAAACCCGCCTGCATATTTACCAGACTCCGACTCGATCTGCCAGTCCACTAAATCAGAGACGGGATGAGTGTGCAAACGCTCAAGACGACCGGTGTGCGTGACAGGCGGCGTAAGATAACGAACCTCCATTTGCGAATCACGAAACGACAAAACCTCCGCCCACAAAAACTCCGTCGTGCCCGAACTCGAAACGAACGGAATCTTGACGCGGATGCCGCAGTTCGGCTGGGCAGCCAACTCTTGGAAACGAGAGACACTCTCCTTGGCCTTCGACGTGGCCTCGTACATCAAAGGGTCATCTGGCGCAATCGAAAGCGGCGGAACGGCTGGCCGTGCGATGTGGAAGAAGCGCCACCAAATGAAAATCACCGCGACGATGACGAGGGGAATGATGATGAATTTCATGAGGCGCAGGAAGTGGGCTAACGACTCAAGCTCAGCGACCCGGCGCACGGGACGCAACGATTGCAACCGCGACGCTCCCGCCGGGTTCGCTGCAGCGCATGGTTAGGCCGTTGTGCTCATCGTGCGTCGTCCTCCTCGTCGAGTCTGCGGTGCGCGGACAATGGACTGAACGGTGAATCTTTGGGCTGGCTCGGAACCGGTGGAGCAGCCGCGTCAGGCTCGACAGGCTCGATGCGCAACAACCGAACTCCCGGAAGCATGTGTGCTCGAAAAGCGCGCTCGGCATCTCTGACGGAAGCCGCCGACATCTCGTAAACGTCCGGCTTGCCGCACGCCTCCCAGTGGAGTCGGAATTTGATCATCGGTTTCATGGGGTGTGAAGCGGCCTAACCATTGATTATGTGTGGCTCAATTCCTAGTAAGTTGATACTGGTTGACTAATAGAGAATTTTTTCCTATTCTTATTATCATAATTCAACAATAGAACCATGGTTGAAAACAGTCAATCGGCAAATTACGGGCGGCGGGAGAGCGGGGACCGCCAGCCCGTCCCGAGCTCGAGGATCATCCCCAACCCCAAGCTCAAACTCCTGGATCAGGTGCGCGAGGTGCTGCGGCTCAAACATTACTCGATTCACACCGAGCGCAGTTATTGCGATTGGGCCCGGCGGTATGTGCAGTTTCACGGGATGAAATCCCGTGACGACCTGAAGGATGGAGAGGCCAAAATCGAGCAGTTTCTGAGTAATTTGGCGGTGCGGGGGAAGGTGGCTGCCTCGACGCAGAACCAGGCGTTCAACGCCCTGATTTTTCTCTACCGGGAAGTGCTTGGGCTGGAGTTGGGAACGATCGAGGCGCTGAGAACAGACCGCCCCGTGCGCGTGCCGGTGGTGCTGACGCCGGAAGAGGTCAAGCAAACGGTGACAACACTGTCGGGGACGCCCCAGTTGGCGGTAAAGCTCTTGTACGGCAGCGGCTTGCGCTTGATGGAGGTGCTGCGGCTGCGAGTGAAGGATGTGGACTTTGGGATGAAGCAGATCACGGTCCGGGATGGCAAAGGGGCCAAGGACCGCTATACGGTGCTGGCCGAGGGGGTCATCCCCGTCCTGCAGGAACATTTGTCGCGGGTGAAGTTGACCCATGAGGAGGATCTGCGCGCCGGGCAGGGGGAAGTCTATTTGCCGGACGCGTTGGAGCGGAAGTATCCCAAGGCTGCGAAAGAGTGGAACTGGCAATATGTGTTTCCGGCCCGGGGATTCTCCACGGATCCCCGCTCGGGGGTGGTGCGGCGCCATCACGTGGACGAAGCCACGATCAACAAGGCGATCAAGGCGGCGGCGGCGCGGGTGGGGATCACGAAGCGCGTGTCGAGCCACACGTTTCGGCACAGTTTCGCGACGCACGCATTGCAGCGCGGGGCCGATATCCGAACTGTTCAGGAATTGCTGGGGCACAATGACGTTTCGACGACCATGATCTACACGCACGTCTTGCGGGTGGGTGGCGCCGGCATGAAAAGCCCGCTGGATTGCCTGTAACGGTTCGGTGGTTCAGCGGTTCAACGGCTGGGTGGGCAGATCGCAAATCGCAAATGGCAAATGGCAAATGGCAGATCGCAGAGAGTACGATCAACGGGAATGAGGGAGATTCTCGCGCAGAGGCGCTGAGCTTGTGGAGAGGAGGAAGAAGCGATTATCAATTAGCCTGGGGTTTCGTCCCGGCCGGCGGTTCCTGGCGGTTGGGTGGTATAACGGTTGAATGTAGTGTCATTAGCTGGGACTGACGCTTGCAAGGCAAAGCAGGACGCCGGGGGAGAGCAGCCGGCCTTCGATTTTGCCTGGCTCGTTTTTGGAATCAAGGCGAAGCTGAAATCGCACATCGCACATCGCAAATTAATCGAGGGGGAGGGATTCGTGCTGGCGTTGGGTGCAGCGGCGCCAGTGGGTGTAGCCGGTTTTTTTGGCGAGGGCGATGGCTTCTTCGAAGTTTAGGCCGACTTCGTTGGGGGCGTGGGCGTCGGAGCCGAAGGTGAGGGGGACGCGGTGTTCCCAGGCGAGTGCGAGGAATTGGGGGCTGGGATACATTTCTTTGCAGTCTTTGCGGAGGCCGGCGGTGTTGATCTCGATGGCGACATCGTGCCGGGCGGCAGCTTCGAGGAAACGGCGGAAGAGGGGGGTGCAATCTTCTTTGGGATAATAACAGAATTTTTTACAGAGGTCGGCGTGGCCGATGATTTCGAAGAGTTTGCTTTCGGCGGCCATGGTGAGGCGGTCGAAGTACATGGTCCAGACTTCGAAGGGGTCGTGCTTTTTCCATTCGGAGAGTTTTTTGGGGTTGTCGAAGTCCCATTTGCCGGAGACGTAATGGACGGAGCCGATGAAGTAATCCCATGGATGGCGAGCGGCGAGTTCTTTGATCCAATCTTCGTGGCCGGGGACGTAATCGACTTCGAGGGCGAGTTTGATCTGGAGGTTGGGGTAGGTGGCTTGGGCTTTGCGGACTTTTTCGACGTATTCGTCGAGCTGGTCGGAGCGCATGCGCCAATCGTCCCAATCGACCTGGCGCATGGGGCTGTGATCGGAGAGGCCGATTTCGGTGAGACCGAGGGAGAGAGCGTGCGCGGCGTACTCGACAGGTTCGCCCACTGCATGGCAGCAGAGGGGGGTGTGCATGTGGTAGTCGGCTGGTTTCATGGAGCTCAGGCGGATGGAGAGGCGGGGCGTCGTTGGAAGTTGTTTTGGGCGAGGATGCGCCAGACCATGCCGAAGGCTTCCTGGACGATGTCGCCAGACATTTTAGACCGTCCTTGAAAGCGGTCGGTGAAAATGATGGGCACCTCGGCCACGCGCATGCCTTGCCGCCATATTTTGTGGGTCATCTCGATCTGGAAGCTGTAACCATTGGAGCGGATGGAATCGAGATCAATGGATTTGAGCGTGGCACGGCGGAAGCATTTGTAGCCGCCGGTGGGGTCGGTGAAGGGCATGCCGGTGATGATCTGAACGTATTTGGCGGCGCACATGCTCAAGAGGAGGCGCTTCAAGGGCCAGTTGATGACGCGAATGCCATCGGAATAGCGGGAGCCGAGGACAAGGTCAGCGCGGCGGGCGGCTTCGAGGAAGGAGGGAATGTCGCTGGGGTTGTGGGAAAGATCGCCATCCATCTCGAAGATGAATTCGTAAGGATGCTGCAAGGCCCAGGCGAAACCCGCGCAGTAGGCGCGGCCGAGGCCATCTTTGGTTTTGCGATGAAGGACGTGGACCCGAGGGTTGGCGCGGGCGAATTCGTCGGCCATTTGCCCGGTGCCATCGGGGGAATTGTCGTCCACCACCAGCATATCGACCTGGACGGGAAGGTTCATCAAACGGGCGACGATATCGGGCAGGTTATCCCGCTCGTTGTAGGTCGGCACGATGACGATGGTTTCGGATGGCATGCTTACGAGATAGTTAAACGGCTTGGGGCTCGAAAACAAGTTGGGAGTGTGCGGTCAGTAAGGTCATCCGAGCAGGCTCTGAAAGTTTACGCTGGGATCCGTTCCGCCCGCAGGTAAGGCTGGAGTGCTGGGGGGATGAGGATGCTGCCGTCGGGTTGTTGATGGGTCTCGATGAGGGAAACGAAGAGACGGGCGAGAGCCGTGCCACTGCCATTCAAGATATGGGGGAAACGGTTTTCGCCGGTGGAGGATTTGTAACGCATATTCATGCGGCGGCTTTGGTAGTCCTCGCAGTTGGAGCAGCTCGAGACCTCGAGGTATTGGTTTTGGCCGGGGGACCAAACCTCGATGTCGTAGGTTTTAGCGCTGGCGAAGCCCATGTCACCGGTGCAGAGGAGAATGACACGGTAGTGGAGGCCCAGTTGCTGGAGGACGGTTTCGGCGTTGGCCACCATTTTTTCGAGTTCGTCGTAGCTTCTTTCGGGCTGAACGATTTTGATCAGTTCGACTTTGTCGAATTGGTGGACACGAATCATGCCGCGAGTGCCGACGCCAGCCGCGCCTGCTTCAGCGCGAAAACAGGGGCTGTAGGCGCAATAGAAGATGGGGAGTTGGTCTTCTTTTAGGATTTCTTCGCGGTGAATATTTGCGACGGGGGCTTCGGCGGTGGGGACAAGGTAGAGGCTGCCCATGGTTGCGGTGTCCTGTCCTTCCTGCACGGCGTAGGCTTGGTCGGCGAATTTTGGAAACTGCCCGACGCCGACCATGCAATCGCGGCCTACAATGTAAGGAGGAGAGACCTCGGTGTAACCGTGTTGAGTGGTGTGTAAATCGAGGAGGTATTGGATCAGCGCTCGTTCCAGGCGCGCCCCCCAATTCGTATAGAGCAGAAATCCGCTTCCGGAGAGCTTGGCACCACGGGCGAAATCGACCAGCTTTAGTTGGTCGCAAAGTTCGATGTGGGTTTTGGGTTTGAACTTAAATTGGGCCTTTTCGCCGAAGGTTCGAATCTCGGGATTGTCTTCCGCGGACTTGCCAATGACGACGCTCGGATGAGGCGAATTCGGAATGCGGAGAAGCAATTGGTCGCGGGCGGTCTCAACCTCGGCCACGGTTTTATCGAGCGAGGTGATTTTTTCGCCGATTTGGCGTGTTTCGCTCTTGCGGGCTTCGGCTTCATCCATCTTCTTCTGACCGATCAAAGCGCCAATGTCTTTGGAGAGGCGGTTGCGAAGTGATTTTAGTCCCTCAACCTCGACGAGGAGAGCCCGGCGTTTTTCGTCCAGGGCAATGACTTCGTCCACGCGGGCTTCCTCCCCCGTGCCTCGAGCGGCCAGCCGTTCCCGCACCTGGGCCGGATTATCACGAATCAATCGAATATCTAACATCGGCGGCAGTATAGGGGGCGAGTCGGCGGAGGGCAATCTTGCGGAAGGATTCCTGCTAAAATGAAATTCTCGTTTTACGAAGTTGCTTTCGAAAAGGTTTTGCTTAAGCTACGACCATCCGACATGCGCAGAAGTATTAAAGCGTTCCTTTTTGTGTCCGCGATCCTCGTTGCGGCGATTACTAATTTTGGGGCAGAGTTCAAGCTTTCCAATGGGGATATCCTTCGTGGTGAAGCTGCTTCTTTCACCGACAATGGTTTAGTCGTGCGCTTGGAGTTGGGAGGATTTTCCCCTCGCTACGGGTGGGGCAAATTTACGCAGGAGACACTCAGAGAACTTCAGCAGAATCCCCAAGCCAAAAAATATGTTGATCCGTTTGTAGAGGTGCCCGAGGAGGTGAAGCTGGAGAAGGAAAAGGCGAAGAAAAAGGAAATCCGAATCACCGAACCCAATAAGATACCGCTTTACGTTGGGAAACCTTCTTTGTCTTCGGGATTTTTCACGTCGGTTGGCATTCTGCTGCTTTTGGCCTTGTACGGAGCGAATCTCTATGCGGCGTTGGAAATCGCCCATTTTCGGGCGCGTCCGGTGCCTTTGGTGATGGGCGTTTCCGCGGTCGTCCCGGTGGCGGGCCCGCTGGCTTTTTTGGCGATGCCCGCGGGAGATCGAACTGCTCCAGAGCCTGCTGCTAGTGCCCCAGAGCCGGCGGCAGCGGGAGATGGGAAAGTGGCACCGGGACCCGCTTCAGGGATGGGGCTGGCCGCGCACGAGGCCCCTGGCCAAAAAGGCGGAGCGGCCGCGTACTCGCAGGTTTACAATCGAAGCAACACCACTTTCGACCGGCGATTTTTTGAAACCAAGTTCACCGGGTTTTTCCGAGTGGCGCCGGCGGATTCCGAAAAAGACCTGGTGCTCGTGATCAAGGCCGCCAAGAATGAGTATGTCGGGAAGCGCATTACACGGATCTCGATGACCGAGCTTCATTTACAACTTCTGCGCGGAGGGACGGAAGCCAGCATTAGCTTCGGCGAAATGGTGGAGGTTTCGGTGCGCCATAAGGATGCCAAAGCGTGACAAACATTGAAACCATGGAAACCTCGAAATATCGAGCCATCCTCCTCTTCGGCGCTCCGGGGGCAGGGAAGGGGACCCAGGGTAAAATCCTAGGCACGATTCCAAACTTTTTCCACTGCGCTTGCGGCGATGTATTCCGCAATCTGCGGATCGACAACGAGTTGGGGCGAATCTTTTTGGAGTATTCGAGCCGGGGCGAACTGGTGCCCGATGATGCGAGCATACGTCTTTGGCGCAACTCGATCCAGGGGAGCCAATCGCTGGGCCGTTTTCATCCGGAGAAAGACACGCTGGTGTTGGACGGCATTCCAAGAAACCGGACCCAGGCCGAAATGCTTTCTGAAACCCTGGATGTGCGCGCGGTTCTTTATCTGACCTGTCCGGACATGAGCAAACTGGTCGAACGACTTCAACGTCGTGCTCTGCGCGAAAATCGATTGGACGATGCGAATTTGAACGTCATTCGCGCTCGTTTGGAGACTTACGAGAAGGAAACCAAGCCGGTGCTCGATTATTATGGCAAGGATCTCGTGCATACTGTCGATTCGACGCAATCTCCGGTGAAGGTCTTGATGGACATCCTCAAGATCATCGCTCCCGTGCCGCTTTGAGATGGCGCTTCGGATTGTATTCATGGGCACCGCTGAACTGGCCTGCGCGAGTTTGCGGGCTCTGAGTGAATGGCCGGGCTGCGAGGTGGTGGCGGTGGTGACCCAGCCGGATAAGCCTCGGGGGCGGGATTTACAGGTGCTTCCTTCCGCCGTAAAAGCTCTGGCGCAACAATTTGCGCAGCCCGTTCTCCAACCGTTGAAGGCAAGGGAGGAAGCTTTCCTCATTCAGCTTCGAGAGACGAAGCCTGACTTGATTGTGGTGGTGGCTTACGGGCAAATCCTCCCGGCTGCGTTGCTGGGAGTGCCAAGATATGGGGCCATTAATGTGCATACCTCCCTGCTTCCTCGTCATCGTGGGGCGGCTCCGATCCAGTGGGCCATTTTATCCGGGGACAAAGAGACCGGTGTGACGATCATGCAGATGGACCCGGGATTGGACACGGGGCCGATCCTGACGCAGGCGCGGACTCCGATCTCTCCATCGGATAACTCGCAAACATTGCATGACCGGCTCGCCGAGGTGGGCGCGGAGCTTCTGGTTTCCACCATTCCGGGATTCGTGGACGGTAGTATTGTGCCGATTCCTCAACCGGCGGAGGGAGCGACCTATGCGAGGAAGATTAGCAAGGAAGATGGGCTTTTGAATTGGGCGGAACCCGCCGAGATGTTGTGGCATAAAATCCGAGCGTTTACGCCATGGCCAGGAGCTCATACTTTTCGGAATGAGGAAGGCAAACGGAGATTGGTTAAGATCTGGGAGGCGATTCCTGTGGAAGGCGAGGCCGCACCCGGAGATGTGATGCGTGCCAGCAGCGATGGCTTCGTGGTGGGATGCGGAAGGGGTGTATTGGAAATTCGAGTGCTCCAGCGGGAAGGCGGAAGACGACTTTCGGCGCGAGACTTCCTCATGGGGACTTCGATCTCCGCGGGCGAGAGGCTCGGCTGAAAGCCTCAACCAGCCGCGAGTAAAGGGGCAGCTTTCAATGCCTGGTCAATGTTTGATTCCACGCTAATTCCATCGACCAAAGCCATGAGGCGTTGTCCATATTCGACGAAACTGTCGAACATATCTTTCTCGCTGGCTTTCACGGTCGCGTCGTGAAACACAACGGCGATGTGGGGTTCGATTGAGATCGCTCCGGAGTAGTTGGAGTCGATGAGGTCCTTCAGGATATCGCGGACGCGCCCTTGACCTTCACCCGGCATTTTGTAATCGGCGTCATTTTTGGTTGGATTCCAAATGACGTCTTTGATGTGAACATGCTGGATGAAGGGCTTCACGTTAATATAGAACTCCCATGGGTCCTGCTTGGGCCACGGCTTGGGTTTGGACCGGTCCTCGTTGAAGAGGGGATTGCCGGTATCAAAGACCAGCTTCAGGCCCGGCACTTTTTCGAGAAGTTCGAGAGTGAACGGCCAGCCCATCCCGCCGTAATTCATGCAATTCTCGTGGACGGGCTGAATGCCTTCCCCGAGGAAGATTCTGCAAATTTCGCGCAGGCGGTGGAAGCGTTCCTCGGCCATTTGATCTTCCTCGGGGCGGACCGCGAAGCTCATGATGCGAATGAATCGTGTGCCCAGCCGCTTCATACGGGGAAGGGCACGGCGGGCTTCAGCCAGCGATGAATCACCGGGCTGATCTATTTTTTTGCCCCAATTGGCGATCGCGGAGCCGAAGCAATTAATTCGAATGCCGGCGGCGTTGACCTTATCCAAAAGGATGTCGAAGGCCTCATCGGGAATATCGTGGATATTGCCTTTGGGAAAGCCGGTCACTTCAACATTCCGCGCCTCCAGATCGTGCCAACCGAGAGTTTTGATCGCTCGAATCTGGTTATCAATCGAACTGGCGGCTTCATCGCCAATACCGGAGAAATAGTGCATGGGAAGGATGATAACCAATCGGACGGCTTGGGCAATGCCGGAATCGCAGCCCCGTGTCGGCTCGGCAAAAGTAAGTAGTGGAATGCCTGAGATCCTTTTAGTGGGTATTCTTATAATATTTCAAAAGAAAAGATTGGAATATCGTTGACACTAAAACCGATTTCTGCAAATACTAGCGACGCCTTTTTTGAACGGGAGGCAGAAGAACTGTCCGCTAACAAGCTGGTTAATTGGTAATGCCTGGAAGCAGTACGCTTTTGGAACAGTTGGAGCCTCGTATCTTACTCGATGCGGCTTCGATGGTAAGCGCGGGCCAGTTTACTTCGGGAGCAAATCTCGAATCTTCACTGACTCCGGGGCTTCACAGCGACACCCCCACGGCTCCTTCCCATCTCGAATACAACCCGAGCGGCGACATTCAGGCTGATCTCCTTGCGGGTGCCCAGCCTTTGCAGGCTTTCTCCGCGTCCACCACCGCGACCGATAACGCCACCGGTTTGGAAACTCCCACGCCGCCCGCGACACCGAAAGCCGATGGTCCTACTCAGAATTCACCGGAAACTCCCAACCATGCGGTCCACCTGGGAACCGCGGGGGTGCTCGACTCGAATGGCTCTCCCAACATCCAGCACGTCTCGGGATTCACGCAGGGCGAAGGGGAATCGACTGAGGTTGAAATCGCGGGGCCAGGAGCGGCTGGCGCCGTCAACGGTTACGATCAGATCCAAGTGACCGGGTTGGCTACGCTGGGAGGCCAGTTAAAAATCACTTTATTAGGCGGATTTGTGCCGAGCGTAGGACAGACTTTTGATGTCATGACCTGGAGTTCGCACACAGGTGAATTTGCGGACTGGCTGGGAACAGCAGTGCCGGGGCATCCAGAACTTGCCTTTCAACCGGTTTATAACAGCGGAGGCTTGCGGCTTCAGGTGATCCAAACGCCGCTGTTGAGCGCCACGGCTGAGAGCGCTGTGACGACTGGATTGAATGCGATGTCGCAGGTGACGACCGCGATCAACAGCATTTCGACTCTGGCGCAAAGCCTCCCCTTGATCGGCAGCTCGATCGGGAGCATTGCCAATATTGGATCCGGATTCGCCAACGCGGTTTCGAATAAGATAAATGCCTTAATTGCCTTGCTACCGCGCGAATCTTCAGTGACGGAGTTAATCCAAGGGCTCGATGGCACATCGGTAGCTGGATTTACGATCAATATCGAGGGTGTTTTAGGTAATTATGGGGCGACTTCCTCCGATCCGTTCTCGTACGATATCCATCTTTCTTTGACTCCCACCACGCTGAACAGCGCTTTGACGAGCGTGGCAAATTCCGTTTTCGGTGCGGTTTTTGGTGGACGTCCGAGTGTGGCCGTTCATGGGAACATCGATTTGGATTTCAGCTTTGGCTACTCAAGCGGGTTCTATGTGGACATTCACCATATCGAGGCCGGAGTTGAAGTGACGGCGAGCGGGACGGGGGGTGGGAATTTCAATTTCAGCCCTCCGGGGAGTCCTGTCTCGCTGGCCTTGGGCAACTGGTCCGTTGACTTGGAGGCGTCCGTGACCGCGACCCCAGATGATTCGGTCTTGAGCGGTGGTCGTATCACCAGCACGACTCTTTCGAACATCGCAGGTGGAACAATCCCGGTTCAGGATGCTTTTAACCTGACCAAAGAAGGAACGCTGAATGCGAGTTTTGCTTTGGTCGGGAGTTTGAATGTCCTTGGGATCAGCGCATCGGCGGTGACGACTTTGAGCATCCAGTCCAGCGACATCTTCAGTGGTGACGAGCCCGACGTCACGCTGGAAGTGAATGGCTCGATCAGCATCTTCAACCAATCGTTGTCGGGCGATTTCATTTTCCGAAAGACCGTGACCGACACGACTATTTCGGCGACGAATGTGTCCCTCGATCTCAAGGCGGGAACCGGCGCGGGAGCAAAAAAAATTCTCCATGCTGAAAATGGGACGGGAGAGTTCCTGCTCGTCGACGGCGATTTGGCGGGCACCGCGAGCTTAAGCATTACACAGGGCCCGGACATCCCGAATATCTCGATTACGGGGACTACGCTGAGCCTGGCCTTGAACGAGACGAATACGGCGGTGCCGACGATCAATGGGGTGCCGGTGAATCTTCCCGCGGGAAATTATTTCCGATTGTCCGGTAATACGACGGTGGCCTTAACCACTCCCCAGGTCAGCTTGAGCGGGGCTTTCAGTTTTGAAAGCTACGATCCGACTCCCGGGGCTCCTTCCAGCGGAGACGAGATTGTGACCGTGAGTGGAACCGGTTTGACTTTCGATTTGAAGGCGGGCTCGGTGGCGGGACTTCATGCCACGAACGTCTCGGGGGCGTTTATCTTGAATGAGCAGGGGATGGCGGGGACGGCTCGAGGCGATGTGACTTTGGTGGTGCCTGAGGTCGATCTGAGCGGCACTTTCGATATTTTGATCAATGACGGAAACCTGGCCGTGAATCAAACCGTGAGCGTTAACGGAGTGGATATCACGGTGAATGTTCCCGCTGGCCCCTACATTCGCATCATGGCGAACGACGCCCTGCTACGAGTGGCGACGGTCACACTTTCCGGGGATTTCGTGTTCGAAGAGAAAAAGACGACCCCGGACAACCAGGACGTGATCACCGTCAAGGCGAGCAACGTCTCGCTGGAATTGGGAACGACGACTCTGAATCTTGTCCATATCACAAACGGCGCGGGGCTGTTCATTCTGACCGACGCCGGTTTGGCCGGGCAAGCAAGTGCGTCGATCACTTTGGGTGTGACGGCGGTTTCGCTTCTTTCCAGCACAGTGGGATCCGAAGCTTGGAATTCACGTGACTTGAAGTCGCGGCC
>JADMIO010785007.1_pt1 | contig 56027 bp, 58 predicted proteins | sample 8958161 | NCBI WGS metagenome assembly JADMIO01 (sample SAMN16585339, study PRJNA669376) | soil metagenome | isolation source: Crop rotation soil | place: USA: Cullars Rotation, Alabama | collected 2011
CTTTCCCCGCCGACCCGCTCGCGCGCATGCAGCCGGGCGCGCAGCGCGAGCTCGTCGCGCTGTTCGTGAGCGAAGCGCGGCGCCTGCACGAAACGCTGCACCGCGCGCATGGCGAGGGCGATGCGCAGGCCGCCGCCATTGCCGCGCACACGCTGGCCGGCGCGTCGAGCTACTTCGACACGGGCGAGCTGCCCGCGCTTTGCCGCCGGCTCGAAGCCGCCGCGCATGGGGGCGACCTCGACCGTTTCGGCGACGTGCTCGCCGAGTTCGACCGCTCGATCGCTCCGGTGCTGCACCAGGTCCAGCAGGCCGGCTGAAGGGCTGTTGGCCGCGCGCATTGTGCGCGGCGCCGATTCGCGGCACCATCGTCCCATGACCGCATGGCAGGACTGGGTCGGCCGCACCGAAACGCTCACCGACGACATCACGGCAGCGCCGGTGCGCGCGCTGTCGGCGACGCTCGATCGCGACGACCCGCCACCCGTGGCGGGCACCATCGTCCCGCCGCTCTGGCACTGGCTCTATTTCCTGCCGATGCATCCCGCGCGCGAGATCGGCCCGGACGGCCACGCGAAACGGGGCGGTTTCCTGCCGCCGGTGCCGCTGCCGCGCCGCATGTGGGCGGGTGGCCGCCTCGAATGGGACAACGCGAACCCGCTGAAGGTCGGCGACGAGGCCAGGCGCACTTCACGCATCGTGTCGGTCGCCGACAAGCCGGGGCGAACCGGGCAGCTCGTGTTCGTCACCGTGCGGCACGAAGTGCACAACGCACAGGGCCTTTCGCTCACCGAAGAGCACGACATCGTCTACCGCAACGCGCCGCAGCCGGGCGATGTGGCCCCGGCCCCGACCGCCGCGGACCAGGGCGCGCCCTGGCAACGCGAACTGGTGCCGGGCGACGTGCTGCTGTTCCGCTACTCGGCGCTCACGTTCAACGGCCACCGCATCCACTACGACCGCCGCTACGTGACCCAGGTCGAAGGCTATCCGGGCCTCGTCGTGCACGGGCCGCTCATCGCGACGCTGCTCGTGGACCTCGTGCGCCGCAACACCGACGCGCCCTTGAAGCGGTTCGAGTTCAAGGCCGTGCGTCCGTCGTTCGACGGGCAGCCCCTGCGGGTCAACGGCAAGCCGTCAGCCGACGGCAAGAGCATCGCGCTCTGGTCGCAGGACAATGAAGGCTGGCTGACGATGAAGGCCACCGCGGAAATGGAATAGCGCAATGACGAGCGAGAAGTACCAGGACATCCGTGACGCCGTGCGCGCCCTGTGCGCGCAGTTCCCCGACGAGTACCACCGCAAGGTCGACGAGGCCAGGCGCTACCCGGAGGAGTTCGTCGACGCATTGACGAAGGCGGGCTGGATGGCGGCGCTGATCCCGCAGGAGTACGGCGGCTCGGGCCTCGGCCTCGCGGAGGCGTCCGTGATCATGGAAGAGATCAACCGCGCGGGCGCCAACTCGGGCGCGTGCCACGGCCAGATGTACAACATGGGCACGCTGCTGCGCCACGGCTCCGCCGAGCAGAAGGACAAGTACCTGCCGAAGATCGCGGCGGGCGAATGGCGCCTGCAATCGATGGGCGTGACGGAGCCGACGACCGGCACCGACACGACCAAGATCAAGACCGCCGCCGTGAAGAAGGGCGACCGCTACGTCGTCAACGGCCAGAAGGTGTGGATCTCGCGCGTGCAGCACAGCGACTTCATGATCCTGCTCGCGCGCACGACGCCGCTCGCCGAGGTGAAGAAGAAGTCCGAAGGCATGTCGATCTTCATGGTCGACCTGCGCGAAGCCGTGGGCAGCGGGTTGACCGTGCGGCCGATCCCGAACATGGTGAACCACGAGACCAACGAGCTGTTCTTCGAGAACCTCGAGATCCCGGCGGACAACCTGATCGGCGAGGAAGGCCAGGGCTTCAAGTACATCCTCGACGGCCTGAACGCCGAGCGAACGCTGATCGCTGCCGAATGCATCGGCGACGGCTACTGGTTCATCGACCGCGTGACGAAGTACGTGAAGGAGCGCGTCGTGTTCGGCCGGCCGATCGGCCAGAACCAGGGCGTGCAGTTCCCCATCGCCGAGTCGTACATCGAGGTCGAGGCCGCGAACCTGATGCGCTGGGAAGCCTGCCGCCTCTTCGACGCTCACCTGCCGTGCGGCGCGCAGGCGAACATGGCGAAGTACCTCGCGGCCAAGGCGAGCTGGGAAGCGGCGAACGCGTGCCTGCAGTTCCACGGCGGCTTCGGCTTCGCGAGCGAATACGACGTGGAGCGCAAGTTCCGCGAGACGCGCCTGTACCAGGTGGCGCCGATCTCCACCAACCTGATCCTGAGCTACGTGGCCGAGCACATCCTCGGCCTGCCGCGCTCGTTCTGAGGCCGCCATGACCCGCCCCCTCGACGGCATCACCGTCGTCTCGCTCGAACATGCAATCGCCGCGCCGTTCTGCACGCGCCAGCTGGCCGACCTCGGCGCCCGCGTGATCAAGGTGGAGCGCCCCGGCGCCGGCGACTTCGCGCGCGCCTACGACACGCGCGTGAAGGGACAGGCCTCGCACTTCGTCTGGACCAACCGCTCGAAGGAAAGCCTCGCGCTCGACCTGAAGGACGAACACTCGCTCGCGCAGCTCAGGAAGCTGCTGGCCAGCGCCGACGTGCTCGTGCAGAACCTTGCGCCCGGCGCCGCCGCGCGCATGGGCCTGTCGTGGGACGCGCTGCACGCGCAGCACCCGGAGCTCATCGTTTGCGACATCTCGGGCTATGGCGACGACGGCCCGTACCGCGACAAGAAGGCGTACGACCTGCTGATCCAGGCCGAAGCGGGCCTGCTCTCGGTTACTGGCACGCCGGAGACGCCGAGCAAGGCCGGCAACTCGATGGCGGACATCGCCGCCGGCATGTACGCCTACAGCGGCATCCTCGCCGCGCTGCTGCAACGGGCGAAGACCGGCGAAGGCAGCCACATCGACGTGTCGATGCTGGAGTCGCTCGCCGAGTGGATGAGCTTCCCGATGTACTACGCGTTCGACGGCGCAGCGCCGCCGCCGCGTACCGGTGCCTCGCATGCCGCTATCTATCCATACGGGCCGTTCGAAACGAAGGACGGCGCCGTCATCCTCGGCATCCAGAATGAGCGCGAGTGGGCGGTGTTCTGCGACAAGGTGCTGGGCAACGCGCCGCTCGCGCGCGACGCGCGCTTCGATGCGAACGCCAAGCGCAACGAGCACCGCGCGGAGCTGCAGAAGATCATCCTCGGTGTGTTCGCGGGCCTCTCGACGGTGCAGGTCGAGCAGCGCCTCGACGACGCGCAGATCGCCAACGGCCGCATGAACGACATGGCCGGCGTGTGGGCGCACCCGCAGCTGAAGGCGCGCGAGCGCTGGCGCACGGTCGGCTCGCCTTCCGGCGACATCCCGGCGCTGCTGCCGCCCGGGCGCAACAGCAGCTTCGACTACCGCATGGACGCCGTGCCGGCCGTCGGCGAACACACGCAGGCGATCCTCCGGGAGCTGGAGGGCAAGCCATGAGCCACCCCGGTGCCGAACTCGCCGGCTTCGCGGCTGGCCTGCGGTTCGAAGACATCCCCTCCAACGTCGTGCGCAAGGCCGAGGACCTGCTGGTCGACTGGTTCGCGTCCGCCGTGGCCGGCCACGGATCGCGCCCGGTCGAGTCGATCGCGAAGTTCGCGCGGGCGATGGGACCGAACGACGGCCCGTGCGAGGTGATCGTCACGCGCCGGTTCACCACGCCGTACTTCGCGGCGATGGCGAACGCCGCCGCGTCGCACGTCGCCGAGCAGGACGACGTGCACAACGGCTCGGTGTTCCATCCGGCGACGGTCGTGTTTCCTGCAGCCGTTGCGGCGGCGCAGGCGCTCGGCGCGTCGGGACGGCAACTCATTGCAGCGTCGGTCGCGGGCTACGAGGCGGGCATCCGCGTCGGCGAATTCCTCGGCCGCTCGCACTACAAGGTGTTCCACACGACGGGCACGGCCGGCACGCTGGCCGCCGCGGCCGCGGTCGGCAACCTGCTCGGCCTCGATGCGCAGCAGATGCGCCATGCGTTCGGCTCGGCCGGCACGCAGTCGGCGGGCCTGTGGGAGTTCCTGCGCACCGCCGCCGACTCCAAGCAGCTGCACACCGCGCACGCTGCCGCGGCGGGGCTGATGTCGGCGTACCTCGCCAGGGACGGCTTCACCGGCGCGGACCGCATCTTGGACGGCGCGCAGGGACTCGCCGCGGGCATGTCGAGTGATGCCGATGCGCGCAAGCTCACCGAGGGCCTGGGTGCGCGCTGGGCCACGGCGGAGACTTCGTTCAAGTACCACGCCTCGTGCCGCCACACGCATCCGGCCGCGGACGCGCTGGCGCTGGTGATGCGGGAGCACAAGCTCCAGCCGGACGACATCGCGCGCGTCGTCACGCATGTGCACCAGGGCGCGATCGACGTGCTCGGCCCGGTCACGGACCCGAAGACCGTGCACCAGAGCAAGTTCTCGATGGGGACAGTGCTCGCGCTCGTCGCGAAGTACGCGCACGCGGGGTTGCCGGAGTTCGAAGGGCATTTCCGCGACGGCGACGTCGTCGCGCTGCGCGACCGCATCGAGATGGCGCTCGATGCCGAAGTCGACGAGGCCTATCCGCGCCGCTGGATCGGCAAGGTGACGGTGCACACGGCTGACGGCCGCACGCTCCAAGGGCGCGTCGACGAACCGAAGGGCGATCCGGGCAACACGCTTTCGCGCGACGAGATCACGGCCAAGGCCCTGCAGCTCGCGGCGTTCAGCGGCGGCGCGACGCAGGGCGAGATGCGCGCGAGTGTCGAGCGGTTGTGGGGCCTTGCGCAGTGGGAGCGCGTCGGGCCGCTGCTGGCGAGAGGGAGTGCAGCATGAAGATCGTCGAAATCCGCGAGAAGACGCTGCCGATCAGCTCGCCCATCCGCAACGCATACATCGACTTCAGCAAGATGACGCTCAGCCTCGTGGCGGTGATCACGGACGTGGTGCGCGGCGGCAAGCCGGTGGTTGGCTACGGCTTCAACTCGAATGGCCGCTACGGCCAGGGCATGCTGATGCGCGAGCGCTTCATCCCGCGCGTGATGGAGGCCAGCCCCGGGTCGCTGCTCGACGACGCCGGCACCAACCTCGATCCGCACCGCATCTGGGCCACGATGTTCACCAACGAGAAGCCGGGCGGGCACGGCGAGCGGTCGGTGGCGATCGGCACGATCGACATGGCGGTGTGGGATGCCGTCGCGAAGATCGCGGGCCAGCCGCTGTTCCAGCTCCTCGCCGATCGTTACGGCGATGGCCGCGCGGACCGCAAGGTGTTCGTCTACGCGGCCGGTGGCTACTACTATCCCGGCAAGGACGACTCGAAGCTCAAGGACGAGATGCGCAGCTACCTCGACCGCGGCTACAGCGTGGTGAAGATGAAGATCGGCGGCGCCCCGCTCGACGACGACCTGCGCCGCATCGACGCAGTGCTCTCGATCCTGCAGGACGGGCAGCGCCTGTGCGTCGACGCGAACGGCCGCTTCGACCTCGACACGGCCATCGCCTACGCCAAGGCGCTGTCGCGGTACAACCTGTTCTGGTTCGAGGAAGCCGGCGACCCGCTCGACTTCGAGCTGCAGGCGGCGCTGCGCAACTACTACCGCAACCCGATGGCCACCGGCGAGAACCTGTTCTCGATGCAGGACGCGCGCAACCTGGTGCGCTACGGCGGCATGCGCCCCGACCGCGACTGGCTGCAGTTCGACTGCGCCCTGAGCTACGGGCTCGTCGAGTACCTGCGCACGCTCGACATGCTTAACGAGCACGGCTGGTCGGCCAGCCGCTGCGTGCCGCACGGCGGCCACCAGATGTCGCTGAACATCGCGGCGGGCCTGGGGCTCGGGGGCAACGAGTCGTACCCCGACCTGTTCCAGCCATTCGGCGGATTTCCGGACGGCGTGAAGGTGGAGGACAGCTACGTCACGCTGCCCGAGCTGCCGGGCATCGGCTTCGAAGGAAAGGCCGACCTGTACCGCGAGATGGCGGCGCTGTCGGCCTGAGCAGCGCGCCGCGCCTCACTCCGCCTTGATGTTCGCTTCCTTGATGATGCGCGCGTTCGACGCGTGCTCGCGCTCGATCAGCGCGGCGAACTGCTGCGGCGTGCCGGGGCTCACCACGTTGTCGAGTTTGCGAAGCTGCTCCTGCACGTCCTTCTCGGCCAGCACCTTGTTGATGTCGGCGTTCAGGCGGTTCACCACCGCCGCCGGCATCGACGACGGCGCGTAGAAGCCGAACAGCGATGTGAGGTTCGCTTCGGGAAAGCCGAGTTCCGCGAGCGTCGGCACTTGCGGCATGTTCGGCAGGCGGCGCGGGCCGGTCACCGCGAGCACGCGCAGCTTGCCTTCGTCGATCTGCCCGTTGATCGCCGCGAACGGGTTCGCGACGAACAGGTCGAACTGGCCGCTCACGGCGTCGGTGACGAGCTGCGTGCCGCCCTTGTACGGCACATGCGTGAGGTCGGCGCCCGACTTGCGGCGGATCTGCTCGATCATGATGTGGCCGAGCGTGCCGTAGCCGGAACTCGCGATGCTCACCTTGCCGGGCTCGGCTTTCGCCTTCGCGATGGCGTCGGCGAACGTCGCGCCCTTGAAGTGCGGCGTGGCGATCACGTACACCGGGGAATACATCACCGACGCGACGGCGTCGAAATCCTTCACCGGGTCGTAGTGCACCTTCATGATGTGCGGGTTCAGCGTCAGTGGACTGATCGCGGCGAACGCCAGCGTGTGGCCGTCGTCCGCCTTCGCCACGGCGTCCATGCCGATCGTGCCGCCGGCGCCGGCGCGGTTGTCGACGACCACCGCCTGGCCGAGGAGCACGCGCAGCTTCTCGGCGATCATGCGTGCCACCACGTCGTTCACGCCGCCCGCGGGATAGGGCACGATGATCTTCACCGCGCGGCTCGGCCACTGCGCCTGCGCGCGAGCGCTCCACGGCAGCAGCGCGGCGGCCACGGTTCCAGCTGCAAGGCCCAAAGCTTTTCGGCGCGATGTCATGGGAAGCTTCCTCGTCGGGTCAGGCCTGCTGCTCGAACCAGCGGCGCACCAGCGTGTCCCAGAAGCTTGCGCCCCGGCCGAGGTTGTCGTCGTTGAAATCGTACGCGGCGTTGTGCAGGTTCACGCCCGGCTTGCCGTCCGGGCCGTTGCCGATGAAGCCATAGGCGCCGGGCACTTTCTCGAGCATGAAGCCGAAGTCCTCGGACGTCATCGCCGGCAGCACGTCGTCGTGCGCGTTGCCCGCGCCCACCACTTCGCCCATCACGCGCGCCATGAAACGCGCCTCGTCGGGCGTGTTCACCGTCGTCGGGTAGCCCGGCTTGATGATCACTTCCGCCGTCGCGCGGTGCGCCTGCGCGATGTTCGTGCTGATGCGCTGCAGGCCTTCCACCAGCTGCTGCAGCGTGGCGGCGCCGAGCGTGCGGCAGGTGCCGTAGATGAACGCCTCGTTCGGGATGATGTTCTCCACCGTCCCCGACTCGATCTTGCCGACGGTGACCACGGCGCTGTCGAGCGGGTCGACGCCGCGCGAGACGAGCTTCTGCAGCTCGCCCACGATCGTGCAGGCGATCGGGATCGGGTCGATCGTCGTGTGCGGCTGCGCCGCATGGCCGCCCTTGCCGCGGATGCGGATCTCGAAGCGGTTGGCCGACGCCATGATCGGGCCGATGCGCACGCCCATCTCCCCCGCCGGCAGCGCCGGCCAGTTGTGCAGCGCGAATACCGACTTCATCGGGAACTTGTCGAAGAGGCCGTCTTCCATCATGAAGCGCGCGCCCGCCCCGCCCTCTTCGCCGGGCTGGAAGATGAAGTGCACCGTGCCGTTGAAGTCCGGGTTCTTCGCGAGCAGCGTCGCGCCGCCGAGCAGCATCGTCGTGTGGCCGTCGTGCCCGCACGCATGCATGCGCCCCGGATTGGCGCTCACGTAGTCGAAATTGTTCACTTCCTGCACCGGCAGCGCATCCATGTCGGCGCGCAGGCCGATGGCGCGGCCGGGATCGCCGGCATTCGGCCCCATTCCGCGCAGCGTCGCCACCAGCCCGGTGCCGCCCATGCCGCGATGGATGGGCAGGCCGAGCGCCTGCAGCCAGGCGGCCACCTGCCCGGAAGTGCGCGTTTCCTCGAACTTCAGTTCCGGATGGGCATGCAGGTCGCGGCGGAACTGGATGAGCTTGCCGATATACGGCGTGACGTCGGGCGGTGTTTGCATGCGCTTGCGCGGCAGGGCATGGGGCCTTGCGCGGAAAAAACCATCTTAGTCCTTCGGCGCACGCCGGTGGGGCGTGGGGAGATCGGGGCGCATGCACCCGCCGTCCCCCCCGCGATTGCCAAGGGGCGGCTTCGCGTGCACGATAGCGCGGCCATGTCCTTCCTGTGGCCCCAGTCCCTCTGGCTGATGCTCGCGCTGCCCGTGCTGCCGGCCCTGTACGTGTGGCTGATGCGCCGGCGCAACCGCTCGGCCCTGCGCTTCAGCAGCCTCGGCATCGTGCGCGCGGCGGCGCAAGGCCGCAGCTGGCGGCGCCACGTGCCGCCGGCCTTGCTCCTCGTCGCGTGCTGCGGGCTGCTGCTCGCGGCGGCGCGGCCCGTCGCCTCGGTGCCGCTGCCCTGGGCGCGCAGCTCGATCATGCTGGCGATGGACGTCTCGCTCAGCATGCGCGTCACGGACGTGAAGCCGACGCGCCTGGTCGCGGCGCAGGACGCGGCCAAGCTGTTCCTGCGCGACCTGCCCAAGGAGATCGAAGTCGGCCTCGTCACCTTCGCCGGCAGCAGCCAGGTGCTGCAGCGCTCGACGCTCGACCGCGAGGCGCTGGTGAAGGCGATCGACGGCTTCCAGATGCAGATGGGCACGGCCATCGGCAATGCGATCGTGCAGTGCCTGGCGGAATTGTTCCCCGAGGACGGCATCGACGTGGGCGAGATGACCTTCGGCAGCAAGCCGCGCGGGCGCAGCCTCGACGACAAGGTCAAGCCGCCGCAGAAGCAGGTCGCCCCCGTGGCGCCCGGCTCGTACAAGTCGGCGGCAATCATCCTGCTCAGCGATGGCCGCCGCACGACGGGCGTCGACACGCTGGCCGCGGCGAAGATGGCGGCGGACCGCGGCGTGCGCATCTACGTCGTGGGACTCGGCACCGTGGAAGGCGAAGCCTCCGGCGCTTACGACATGCCGATCTACCTCAAGCTCGACGAGCCGACGCTGCGCGAAGTGGCGCGCATGACGGGCGGCGAATACCACCACGCGGGAACGGCGGAGAAGCTGCGCACGGTGTACGAGACCTTGGGCTCCCGCGTGCAGGTGGTGACGCGCGAAACGGAAGTCAGCGCGCTGCTCGCGATGGCGTCGGCGCTCGTCGCCGTGCTCGCCGCCGTGCTGTCAATGCTCTGGTTTCGCCGGGTCGTGTGACAGCGCCATGCGCTGCGCCTTCGCGATGCGCGAGGGCAGCACGAGCTGCACCAGGTACAGCGGCCGCGCCTTCGATTCGCCGAAGATGCGGCCGATGTACTCGCCGAGCACGCCGATGAAGAACAGCTGGATGCCGCCGAGGAACAGCACCGTGACCATCAGCGTCGGGTAGCCGCGCACCACGTCGCCCCAGATCAGGGTCTTGGCGATGATCCACGCGCCGGCGACGAACGCCAGCAGGGCGATGGACACGCCGACGTAGGTCGCCAGCTTCAGGGGCGCCGTGGTGAACGACGTGACGCCTTCGAGCGCGAAGTTCCACAGCTTCCAGTAGTTGAACTTCGTCGAGCCCGCGGCCCGCGGCTCGCGCCGGTATTCGACGGCGACGGACGGATAGCCGACCCACGCGAACAGGCCCTTCATGAACCGGTGCTGTTCGCGCAGTTGCCCCAGCGCATCGACGGCGCGGCGGCTCATGAGCCGGCAGTCGCCCGTGTCGGGCGGGATCTGCACGCGGGAGATCTTCGCCATCAGCTGGTAGAACGCGGAGGCCGTGGCCTTCTTCAGCCAGCTCTCGCCGTCGCGGTCGGTGCGCCGCGCATAGACCACGTCGAAGCCCGCTTCCCATTGCCGCACGAACTCCAGCAGCAGCGAGGGCGGGTCCTGCAGGTCGGCGTCGAAGATCGCGACCGCATCGCCCCTGGCATGGTCGAGGCCGGCCGTGAGCGCCGCCTCCTTGCCGAAGTTGCGCGAGAGCGCGATGGCGCAGACGCGGTCGTCGCGCGCGGCCAGCTCCTGCATGATCGCGAGCGTCGCGTCCTTGCTGCCGTCGTCGACCAGCACGATTTCGCAGTCGTAGCCCGGAAGCTGGTCGAAAACCGCCGTCATCTTCTCGTGGAAGAGCGCGAGCACGTCCTGCTCGTTGTACGCCGGCACCACGACCGAGATGAGCTTCTTCATGCGCGGTAGGTCCATGATCGGTGCAGCACATAGGTGAGCGGCGGCACGGTCAATACCACGCACGCGACACCGACGGCCGGCGAGTAACCGTGGGCATCGGCGATGGCCGAGACGATCACGGTGAGCGCGCAGCCGAGCAGGGACACGGTGAGGAACTTCGCGAACGTCGTGCCGCCCATCGGCCTGGCGAAGCTCCACTTACTGTGCAGGACGAACGAGCCTGCCGTGGCGACGCAGAACGCGATGCCGTTGGCAAGCGGCGGGTTGTACGCGATGAAGCGCAGGAAGAGGAACACGACGAGCACGTGGGTGGCCGTCGCGAGCACGCCGGTGACGCCGAAGCGCCCGAGCTGCTGCCAGGGAATCGCACGGATCATGTCGCTTCCCACGCGCATCTCATGGGCGTGGCGCTTCGCCCGGCACGGCGGGCTCCTGCGTGCAGGCCTGCGTGACGGCGGCGGTATCGTTCGTTGCCTTCGGCCCGTTGAAGGTGACGAAGAACTTCGGCGCAGGCGCGGCGCAGAACTCCTTCTTCAACTGCGCCTCGGGTTTCTCGATGACGAAGCGCAGCGTCTCGTCGTGCCGCTGGATCCGGACCGAGTCGCCGGAGCGGTAGGAGAACGGGTTGTGGTATTCCTCGAGGCCCGCGATATACACCGTGGACCCGCGCGGGAGATCGCCCATGAGGCTCGTGAACGCGGCGAACTGCTCCTGGATCGCGCCTGTCCGCTGCCGGTAGAAGCCGAGGTGGTTCTTGTACATGTCGGTGCCCGGCGGCGCAACGATCAGCGCGGCCGCCATGGCGACGCCCGCCACCTTCCACAGGAAGCCGAGGGAAAGCAGCGTGGCCACGGCGAGCGCGAGGAAGAAGTGGGGCGCGTACAGGTACAGGTTGTCGCGGTGGGTGGTGAGCATCAGCGTCGGGCCGAGGAGCACCGCGAAGCCAACCAGCGAGACGCCGATGGTGCGGCGCGCGGCGGGCGACGCGATGGCCGCGGCGGCCAGCAAGCCAAGCGCGGCGTACGGCACCCACTGGCCGAAGTACTCCGCATAGAGCGCCACGGTGACGTAGTGCCAGAGGTTCTTCGGGATGTCGAGGATGTGCAGGCCGTACGTGTTGTCCGCCGCACCGACGACGCGCGTCGTCGACTGGTACAGGATCAGGGCGTAGGCGGCGAGCACCGTGACCATCACCAGGACGAAGCCGGAAAGTTCCTTCGCCAGCTGGCGCACGTTGCGCCGCTCGAGGAAGTAGCCCATGAAGAAGACCAGCACCGGCAGCCCGATGGCGAATTCCTTGGTGCGCACGGCGAGGTAGTAGGCAACCGTCGCCAGCGCGAGCCAGGCCAGCGGCCGGCCCGTGCTCGACGACTGCCACAGGCGGATCGCGAGCAGGCAGAAGAACGCGCCGAGCAGGTCGAACATCGCCGCAGTCCAGAACACTGCGTTGTCCGCGACGATCCAGGTGCCGGCGAGTGCGGCCGCCGCAACAGCCGCCGGCCGCCCCACATACCGCGCACCGATGAGATAAAGCAGCACGCAGTTCGCCGCGTGGATCGCCATCTGCGCCCACTGGAAGCTCTTCATCTCGAGGCCGAACACCGAGTAGAGGAGCTTGATCGCGAGCGCGCCCACGGGGCGGTCGTTGTAGATCACTTGCGGGAGCGGCACACCGCCCAGCATCTTGTCGAGCGGCTGGAATGCCGACAGGTACAGCCAGTACCAATCGTCGGCGGTGAAAAAGTGGCGGGCCGCGATCTCACCGCGGTTCGCGTAGAAGATCAGCGCCCCCAGCAGCGCCACGACAGCGCTCGCGCCAACCAGTGAATTGTTCTTTTGCAAAGCCGGTGATTCCTCTCTCGAGGAATTATGGCATCGCACCAATATGACTTTATGCGTCAGATCACCTTCGCGCGCTCCAGCAAAAGGTCCCGTTCCCGCGCGTTCGACGCAAGCCCCGCCGCGCGCCGGAACTCCGCGCGCGCCTCGTCCGCACGGCCGAGCTTGGCCAGCAGGTCGCCGCGAACGCTGGGCAGCCACTGGTAGTTCCTGAGTGCCTTGTCGTCGCGCAGCGCATCGACGATTTCCAGCCCCGCCGCGGGGCCGAAGGCCATGCCGACGGCGACGGCACGGTTGAGTTCGACGACCGGTGAGGGCGACACCTGCGCCAGTGCGTCGTAGATGGCGGCAATGCGCTTCCAGTCGGTGTCATCGGCGACGTTGGCGCGCGCGTGGCACGCCGCGATCGCAGCTTGCAGCGCATACGGGCCGAGCGCGCCGCCGAGCGACTCGGCCCGCTCGAGCGCGGCAAGGCCGCGTCGGATGAGCAGCCGGTCCCAGCGCGCGCGATCCTGCTCCAGCAGCAGCACGGGCTTGCCCGCCGCGTCGATACGCGCTTTCGCGCGCGAAGCCTGCAGCTCCATCAACGCGACGAGCCCATGCACTTCCGACTGCTGCGGCGCGAGCTCCGCGAGCATGCGGCCCAGGCGCAGCGCTTCGTCGCACAGCGCGGGGCGCATCCAGTCGTCACCGGCCGTGGCCGTGTAGCCTTCGTTGAACACGAGGTAGATCACTTCGAGCACGGACGCCAGGCGCGAGCGCAGCTCCTCGCCGCGCGGGACTTCGAACGGCACTTTCGCTTCACCGAGCGTGCGCTTGGCGCGCACGATGCGCTGCGCGATCGTCGGCTCCGGCACGAGGTACGCGCGCGCGATCTCGTGCGTCGTCAGGCCGCCGAGCAGCTTGAGCGTCAGCGCGACACGCGCTTCCGTCGACAGCACCGGGTGGCAGGCGGTGAACACGAGCCGCAGCAGGTCGTCGCCGATCTCGTCGGCGCGCGCGTCGTCCAGGCCGTCGACGAAATCCGGCACGACCAGCGCTTCCTGCGCTTCGAGATCATGGCCGATCTGCTCCAGCTTGCTGCCCAGGTTCTTCTCGCGCCGCAGGCGGTCGAGCGCGCGGTTCTTCGCGGTGCGCATCAGCCAGGCGCCGGGGTTGGCGGGCACGCCTTCGGTGGGCCAATGCTCGAGCGCCGCAACGAGGGCGTCCTGCGCGAGTTCCTCCGCCAGCCCCACGTCGCGCACCATCCGCGCGACGCCCGCGACGATCTTCGCGGACTCGATGCGCCAGACGGCGTTGATCGCTTCATGGACGGCAGAGTGCATCGCGGGGAGGCGGCCGTCAGGCCTGCGGCGGCGCCGCGTTCGGGTCCATGTACACCAGCTCCCAGACGTGGCCGTCGAGGTCGGTGAAGCCGTGGCCGTACATGAAGCCGTGGTCCTGCGGCGGATTGGGCGACGTGCCGCCGGCGGCGAGCGCCTTCTTCACGAGCGAGTCGACTTCCGCGCGGCTGTCGCACGAGAGGCACACGAGCACTTCGGTCGCCTTGGTCGCATCGACGATCGGCTTCTTCGTGAAGGTCTGGAAGAACGGCTCGACGAGCAGCATCACGAAGATGTTGTCCGAAACGACCATGCAGGCGCCCTGGTCGTTGGTGAACTGCGGGTTGAACGAGAAGCCGAGGGACTTGAAGAACGCCTGCGAGCGTTCCATCTGCCTGATCGGCAGGTTGACGAAGATCTGGCGTGTCATGGCGGCTTCCCTCACATCCCGATCTTCTTGAAGCGCTCGAAGGTCTCGGGCTGCGTGACGCCGACGAAGTCTTCGTCCTCGTACAGCTGCCGCACCTCGATCTCGGCCGGCTTGCCCTCGCCCACCGGGTTGGGAAAGCGGCGGGACCACTCGAGCGCCTCGGCCGCGCTGCGCACCTGGATCAGCGTGTAACCCGCGATCAGCTCCTTGCTCTCGGTGAACGGGCCGTCGATGACCTTGCGGTTGCTGCCCTCGTAGCGGACGCGCCAGCCCTTGCTGGTGGGATGCAGGCCCGCGGCGTCGAGCAGCACGCCGGCCTTGGCAAGGTCCTCGTGGTAGGTGGCCATGGCCTGGAACAGCGCCTCGGCGTCGGGCGGGAAGCTGCCGGCCTCGGAGTCGGGCGTGGCCTTGACGATGATCATGAATTTCATGGGGTGCTCCTGGGTGGTTGTCGGGAAGCGCGACCTGCGCCTCTGACTCCACGACGACCGGGCGCGGGCGGAATCGACATCCGCCGCCTACTTATCGCATTAGGTAAAGCACGGGCCGACGGCGCGCACCTCGACCGTGGCCCATTCCGCGGCGGGGCATTCGCCGGCGATCGCCAGCGCTTCCTCGCGCGTGGCGACGTCGACGAGGAAGAAGCCGCCCACCATTTCCTTGGCTTCGGCGAAGGGGCCGTCGAGCACCTGCGGGCGCCCGTTGCTCACCTTGATGCGCGCGGCGCGTTCGTCGAGCGAGGAGAGCGATTCGACGGCCTTCAGCACGCCCCTTGCCTGGAGCTTGCCGGCGAACTGCACCATGCGCTCGTACACGGCCTCACCCTCGGCCTGCGTGCGCTGCTGGCGCTGGCCGACGGGTTCGTGGATCAACAGCATGTAGCTCATGGCGCGCCGCTCCTCGTGGAAAGACGCGCCATGATAAGCGGCGCTGCGCCGCCGCGCTTCGCGCGAAGCGCGCTCAGACGATGCGGTAGGTTTCCCAGCGGCTCGTGCCCGAGACGACGAGCGGCTCGAGTTCCTTGCTCCACTGCGCGTGCGCGGGCAACGCGGCGAGCTTGTCCCACACGCGGTTGAGCTCGGAGAGGTCCTCGATCACGTGCTCGGTGACGATGGAGGCTTCGAGCGCGCCGATCGAGCCCGTGAGCAGCCTCGTGCGCTGCGCATCGACACCGGCTTGCGGGCCGATCTCGCGCAGCCAGCGCTTCATCGATTCGATCACGGCCTGCTTGTGGCCGAACTTCGCGTCAATGGACCAACGGGCGACCATCATGGCTTGGCTCCTTCAGGTGGCTGCGGCATGCCGGCCGGCGAACCGCAGGCCGACAGTTATACGCCCCGCCCGGCGCCCTTTCAAGTCCGGCGCCGCTACTGCATCGACATGCGCTGGAAGCGGGAGACGGCGTGCACCGTCTCGTCGGGCTTTTCGATGCGCGCGGGGCGCTGCTGGCGCCGCAGGTCCGCCGCCGTGATGTCCGTGTGCATCTCGAGCGCGTCGGCGCCCGCGACGATGCGCTTGACAGACACCTGGCCGCGCTGCGCCGCGATGTTCGAATCGACGATGGTCTGCTCGAGGCGGTCGGGGCCGACCCAGCGGTAGGTGCCCGACGACTTGAACTGCGGGCCGTCGAGCGACCACTTCATGTCGCAGCCGAAGCGCAGCACGTTCTCGCCCTTGAATGGCACCGAGGAGATCTGCCGCTCGTTGACGTAGCGCGAGAGCTCGACGTGGCGCCACGCGCCGATGACCCACTGGCTGGGCGCGGAACGCTCGGCGCTCGCGGCCGGGCACTTCGGGTCGGTGGCGGGCTGCTGCGCGAAGGCGCACGTCGCGGCGAGGCCGGCCAGCAGGACAACAAGGAGCGGTTTCACGCGCTCAGTCTACAAAGAAATCCGGGATGAAGTTCTTGGTGCCGGGCTTGACGGCGTACTGGTCGAGGTCCGTCACGCCGTGCGCGGCCAGCACTTCGTCGTCGATGAAGAAGTTTCCGGTGCTGGTGGAGGCGCTGGTGGAGGCGCTGGTGAGGATGAAGTACGCCGCGTCGGCCAGGATCTGCGGCGTGCGGCACATGTCCAGGTCCACGCCGGGGATCATCTGCAGCGCGGCCGTCGCGATCGCGGTGCGCGGCCAGAGGCTGTTCACCGCGATGCCGTACTTGGCGAATTCGCCCGACTGCCCGAGCGTGCACATGCTCATGCCGTACTTGGCCATCGTGTAGGCCGTGTGCGGCGCGAACCAGTGCTGCTTCATCGACAGCGGCGGCGACATGTTGAGCACGTGCGCGCCGCCGTTGGCCAGCGCCGACTTCTTCAGCTGCGGCAGGCAGGCCTGCGTGCACAGGTAGGTGCCGCGCGCGTTGATGCCGTTCATCAGGTCGTACCGCTTCATCGGCGTGTGCTCGGTGTCGGTCATGCTGATCGCGCTGGCGTTGTTCACCAGGATGTCGATGCCGCCGAACTGCTCCACCGCCTTCGCGATGCCCGCGAGCACCGCTTCCTCGTCGCGGATGTCGATCGCGAGCGGCAGCGCCTGCCCGCCGGCTGCGCGAATCTCGTCGGCCGCGCTGTAGATCGTGCCGGGCAGCTTCGGGTTGGGATCGGTGGTCTTGGCGGCGATCACGACGTTGGCGCCGTCGCGCGCGGCGCGCTTGCCGATGGCCAGGCCGATGCCGCGCGAGGCGCCGGTGATGAAGAGGGTCTTGCCTTTGAGCGTCATGGTCACACCTTCGAAAAGTCGGGCATGCGTTTCTGCATGAATGCGCCGAAGGCCTCCTTCGCCGCGGGCTCGCCGAGCATGCGACCGAAGCTCTGCCCTTCGTCGCCCATCTGCTGCAGCACCAGCTGCTGCTGGCCCTTCTTCATCAGACGCTTGGTCTCGACCAGCGAGCTGATGGGCTTGGCGGCGAGCTTGCGAGCGACGCCCTGCGCCACGCCGTTGGCTTCCGTCGGCGGCACGACGCGGTTGACGAGGCCCACTTCGAGCGCCGCTTCGGCCATGAAGGGCTCGCCGAGCAGCAGCGCCTCGGCGGCGCGGTGATAGCCGAGCATCTGCGGCACCAGCAGGCTCGACGCGGCTTCGGGGCAGAGCCCCAGGTTCACGAAGGGCATCGAGAACGCGGCGTTGTCGCCCGCGTACACGAGGTCGCAGTGGAACAGCATCGTCGTGCCGACGCCGACGGCGGGCCCGCACACCGCGGCGACCAGCGGCTTGCTGAACGTCGCGATGCCGCGCAGGAAGCGGAATACCGGCGAGTCCATGCCGGCGGGCGGATGGTTCAGGAAATCGCCGATGTCGTTGCCGGCGCTGAACACCGTCTCGTGGCCCTGGAACACGACGACGCGGATCGCCTTGTCGGATTCGGCGGTGGCGAGGGCATCGGCCATCGCGCCATACATCGCGGCGGTGATGGAGTTCTTGCGCTCGAGGCGGTTGAACGTGATGGTCATCACGCCGGCTTCGCTGTGGACGAGGATGTCTGTTGTCATGCTATGCCTTCTCCAGTGCTTCCTTGACGAAATCGAGGCGGTCCTGCCCCCAGTACATGTGCTCACCGACGAAGAACGTCGGCGCGCCGAAGATCCCGCGCGTGACGGCTTCCTGCGTCACGGCCTTGAGCCGCTCCTTCACTTCGGGGTCGGCGAAGAGCGCGAGCGACTGCTCCGGGTCGAACCCGGCGTTGCGCAGCACGGCGCCGACCACGGCCGGGTCGTTCATGTTGCGCCCCTCGACCCAGATCGCGCGGTACATCGCGTCGACGAAGTCGTGGAACCGCCCGGGCTCGCGCATTTGCAGGCCGATGGCGCCGCGCATCAGCATCAGCGTGTTGATCGGGAAGAACGGGTTGTGCGCGAACTCGACGCCGTAGCGCGCGGCGAAGCGCTCGAGGTCCGCCAGCATGTAGCGGCCCTTGGGCGCGACCTCCATCGGCGACTTGTTCGACGTGGCCTGGAACACGCCGCCCAGCAGCATCGGCCGGTACTCGACCTGCGCGCCGGTCTCCTTCGCGATCTTCGGCAATTGCGTCCACGCGAGGTACGCCGCGGGGCTGCCGACGTCGAACCAGAACTCCACGGTCTTGGCCATCAGAATTTCTCCATCCAGGGTCGCAGGTCCAGCTCGTGCGTCCACGCGTCGCGCGGCTGCGTGTGCAGCATCCAGTACGCCTCGGCGATGTGGTCGGGGTTGAGGATGCCGTCGCGGTCCTTCGTCGCGTAGCGCTCCGGGAAGTTCTCGCGGATGAACTCCGTGTCGATCGCGCCGTCGATGATCGTGTGGCACACGTGGATGCCGCGCGGGCCGAGCTCGCGCGCCATGCTCTGCGCGAGCGCGCGCAACGCGTGCTTGGCGCCGGCGAAGGCCGCGAAGTTGGCCGAGCCGCGCAGCGAGGCCGTGGCCCCCGTGAAGATGATCGTGCCCTTCGGTTCAGCGCGCGCGACCATTCGCTTCGCGACCTCGCGGCCATTGAGGAAACCCGAGAAGCAGGCCATCTCCCAGATCTTCAGGTACTTGCGCGCCGTCTCGTCGAGGATGCTGCTCGGCACGTTGGCGCCGATGTTGAACACGAGCACCTCGATCGGGCCGATCGTGTCCTCGATCTCGGTGATGAGGCGCACCACCTCGACCTCGTTGCGCGCGTCCGACGAAAAGCCATGCACCTTGCCGCCTTCGGCCTCGATGCGCTCGATCGTCGGCCTGAGCTTGTCGAGGTTGCGGCGCGTGGCGCAAACGGTGTAGCCGCCCTTGGCGAAGCGCCGCGCGACGGCGCTGCCTGTCGCATCGCCGGCACCGACGACGAGCGCCACGGGGTTGCGCGTTTCGGCCATGCTCATTCCTTGTAGTACACGACCTGGTGCGAGGTGGCGAGCAGCTGGCCCGCTTCGTTCCACACCTGCGCCGACTGGTCGAAGTAGCCATTGTGGAAGGCCTGCGCCTGCGCCTGCCCGAGCAGGTGCCCCGTGCCCGAGGCTTTCAGTTGGGCATCGCCGGCATGGAAGTACACCGTCATCGAAACCGTGCCCAGCGGCGTGAAGGTGGAGCGGCGCAGCCAGATACGCGGGAAGAACACGTCGCACATCGCGGTGAGCGACGCGAAGTCGAGCGGCCGCGGCGGGTTGTCGCGCACCCACAGCTGCGTGCGGCTGTGGTTCGCGTCGGCGCCGTTCCATGTTTCGGGAAAACCTCCGGAGACGAAACGCATCTCGTAGCGGTTGATCCACTCGACGCGCCCGCGCCGCGCGGATGCGGGAGGCGGCACGTCGGACACGCGGGGCACCGGGGGCATCGGGTCGCTGGCCGGCGTCCAGGTCTCCCGGCGCGCGGCGGTCACTGCGGTGGCCGTGGCGACGATGGCCTCGGCCTGCCGGACTTCGACGAGCCAGTGCTGCGTCGACCGGTTGGTTCGAGCCGGCTTCGCTTCGACCGCGAATTCACCATCGGCGAGCGCCGCCGCATAGTTCACCGTGAAGGCCACGGGTTCACCGAGACGTTGCGGATGCAGCAGCACGGCATTCAGCGCCTGCGCCGCCGTGACACCGCCGAACGGGCCGATCATGTTCGCGTACGGCGCGCTCGTCCGGCCGCGGAAGAGGTTGTCGCCTGCCGGTTGCAGCGAGATGGCCGCGTCGAACGCGTGGTCGCTCATGCGGTGGCCGTCTTCGTGGAGGGCAAGGCGGCGAGCCACGCGGAGATGCGCGGCCACATGCGCGTTTCCTGGTCGGTGCGGAACGGTCCGAAGTGGCCGAGGCGCCGCACGCCGAGTTCGGCGGGCGCGAGGCGCACCACCGCGCGCGGCGCATTCTCGTACAGGTCGACGAGGCTGTGCGTGCCGGCGAGCGTCATCAGCTCGTCGTCGGTGATCGACACGGCCTGCACGGGGAAGCGCGCGCTGGCGTACTGCGCGCGCACCGCTTCGCCTTCGGCGCCGACACTGTACTTCGGGTTCAGGCACCACTTGCGCCATTGCATGACGACACCCGAAGGGAGGTCGCCGACCTTGCGCAGCTTGCGGCCGGGGAAGTAGCCAAAGATTCGCGTGGCGAGCGGCACGAGCACGAACCAGAAGTACAGCACCATGCGCTTGAGCTGCGGCGCGTTCTCGCGCCAGTAGCCGCTGCCCGCCGCGACGCTGAGCATGCCGCTGACCTTGTGCTTGTTCGTGAAAAGGCCCGGCAGCTGCGCGCCGAGGCTGTGGCCGAGGAGGTAGAGCGGGCGCTCGGGCAGCGCGGCATGCGCGGCGTCGACGGCCGCCTCGTAGTCGCGCGTCCAGTCGAAGAGGTCGGCCTGGTAGCCCTTGAGCGCGCGGCCGCTCGGGCCCGATTCGCCGGAGCCCCGGTAGTCGAACGTGGTGACGCGCCAGCCCTGCGTGGCGAGCCACTGCGCGAACGGCGCGTAGTAGTCCTGCCGCACGCCCATCGCGCCGCCGATGACGACGCTGCCGCGGTCGGGACTGTCGGGCTCGAAGACGCGCGACGAGAGTTTCGTTCCGTCGGCGGCCGTGATCGTTTGCGCTTTCATCGCTCGCCTTTGTCGTTGCCGGCGATGGTGGGTCAGACGCGCTCGAAGATCCCCGCCGCGCCCTGGCCCATGCCCACGCACATCGTGACCATGCCGTACTTCAGATTCTTGCGCTGCAGCGCGTGCACGACTGTCGCGGACCGGATAGCGCCGGTGGCGCCGAGCGGGTGGCCGAGCGCGATCGCGCCGCCCATCGGGTTCACCTTCTTCGCGTCGAGGCCGAGCGTGTTGATCACGGCCAGCGACTGGGCGGCGAACGCTTCGTTCAGCTCGATCCAGTCGATGTCGTCCTGCTTCAGCCCCGCGTAGCGCAGCGCCGCGGGAATCGCCTCGATCGGGCCGATGCCCATGATGTGCGGCGGCACGCCGCGGCTGGCGTAGCTGACGAATCGCGCGAGGGGCTGGAGGCCGAAGCGCTTGATCGCCGCTTCGCTCGCGAGGATGAGCGCGCCGGCGCCGTCCGAGGTCTGCGAGCTGTTGCCGGCCGTCACCGAACCGCGCGCGGCGAAAACGGTCTTGAGCTTGGCGAGGCCTTCCACCGTGGTGTCGGGGCGCGCGCCTTCGTCGAGGTTGACGGTGCGCGTCTTGACGTCGACCTTCGCGGACTCCAGGTCGACGCTGCGCTCGGCGACTTCCACCGGCGTGATCTCGTTGGCAAATTCGCCGGCCTTCATCGCCGCGAGTGCCTTCATGTGCGACTGGTACGCGAACTCGTCCTGCGCGTCGCGCGAGACTTTCCACTGCTGCGCGACCTTCTCGGCGGTCAGGCCCATGCCGTACGCGATGCCGTAGCTCTCGATGTCGTCGGGGTTGGTGAAGATCGTGGGCGACAGCGAAGGCGAGTTGCCCATCATCGGTACCATCGACATGCTCTCGGTGCCCGCCGCGATCATCACGTCGGCTTCACCGACGCGGATGCGGTCCGCCGCCATCTGCACCGCCGACAGGCCCGACGCGCAGAAGCGGTTCACCGTGATGCCGCCCACGCTCTTGGGCAGTCCCGCGAGCACGGCGCCGATGCGCGCGACGTTCAGCCCCTGCTGCGCCTCGGGAATCGCGCAGCCGCAGATCACGTCCTCGATCGACTTCGGGTCGAGCCCGGGCACCTGCGCGAGCGCCGCCCGCAGCGCGTGCGCGAGCAGGTCGTCGGGCCGTGTGTTGCGGAAGTACCCGCGGTGCGAGCGGCCGATCGGCGTTCGGGTTGCGGCGACGATGTAGGCGTCCTGGATTTGTTGGGTCATGGGAGGCTCCTGTCTTGCATTACTCCCTCCCCCTCTGGGGGAGGGTTGGGGTGGGGGCGCGCACGTCATCGAGTTGCCCCGCGATGACTGTCAGCACCCCTTCCAGATTCCTGAATGGCTCGTCGGTCGCGAAGCGGATCACCCTGAATCCCTGCTGCGCAAAGAACGCGGCCCTGCGTTCGTCATGGTCCACCTGCTGCGCATGCTGCGATCCGTCGAGCTCCACGATGAGCTTGGGATCGAGGCACGCGAAGTCGGCGATGTAGTGGCCGAGGGGATGCTGGCGGCGGAATTTCACACCGAGCTGCTCCGCGCGCAGGCTGTGCCACAGCTTGCGCTCGGAGTCTGTCATGTCGCGACGAAGGTCGCGAGCATGCTGTTGCGCTTTCGATGTGGATTGGTTCTGCATATGCCCCCACCCCTGCCCTCCCCCAGAGGGGGAGGGAGCAAGAGAGACTCAGTTCCGCACCGGTTTCCCCGTACTGAGCATCCCCATGATCCGCTCCTGCGTCTTTTCGTGCGTGAGCAGCGAGCAGAACGCCTGGCGTTCGAGCGTCATGAGGTACTCCTCGGTCACCATCGTGCCGGCGTCGACGTCGCCGCCGGTCACGACGTTGGCGATCAGCGAGGCGATGTGGAAGTCGTGCTGGCTGATGAAGCCGCCGTCGCGCATGTTCACGAGCTGGCCCTGGATCGTCGCCTTGCCGCTGCGGCCGGCGACCGGGAACTGGCGCCTGTGCGGCGGGCGGTAGCCGGCGTCGTACATCGCCTTCGCTTCCCTGATCGCCACGTAGAGCAGTTCATCCTTGTTCGGCACGATCACGTCGCTGTCGAGCAGGTAGCCGAGCTTGCGCGACTCGATCGCGCTGGTGCCGACCTTGGCCATCGCGGCGGCCGTGAAGCCTTCGGTCAGGAACGGCAGGATGTCCTTGTGCGTCGACTGCGCCTGCGCTTCGGCGGCGCGGCGCGCGATGTACGTGAGGCCGCCCGCGCCGGGCACCAGGCCGACGCCGACTTCGACCAGGCCGATGTAGCTCTCCATGGCGGCGACGCGCTTGGCGGAATGCACCGCGATCTCGCAGCCGCCGCCGAGCGCCATGCCGCGGATCGCGGAAACGACCGGCACGTTCGCGTAGCGCATGCGCAGCATCGTCTGCTGCAGGAAACCTTCTGCGTCCTCGATCGCGCTGATGCCCACCGCGATGAACGCCGGCAGCATTGCCTGCAGGTCCGCGCCGACCGAGAACGGGTCGTCGCCCGACCAGACGACGACGCCCTGGTAGTCCTTCTCGGCGAGTTCGACCGCGAGCTGCAAGCCTTCGGCCACTTCCGGGCTGATCGCATGCATCTTCGTCTTGATGCTGGCAATGACGATTTCATCGTCCATCGTCCACAGGCGGATCGAATCGTCCTCGTGCAGCGTCCTGCCGGCCGTCTCGAACTTCGGCTCGGCGCCGCCGATCACGACTTCCGGGAAGTGCTGGCGCGAATAGACGGGCAGCACGCGCTTCGGCTCGAACTTCTTCGTCGTCGGGTTCCACGAACCCTTGTCGGTGTGCACGCCGCCCGCATCGGCGACCGGCCCCTTGAACACCCACTCGGGCAGCGGCGCCGTCGACAGCGCCTTGCCCGCTTCGATGTCTTCCTTGATCCACTGCGCGACCTGCAGCCAGCCCGCTTCCTGCCACAGCTCGAACGGGCCCTGCTTCATGCCGAAGCCCCAGCGCATCGCGAAGTCGACGTCGCGCGCCGTCTCCGCGATCGAAGCGAGGTGCACGGCGGCGTAGTGGAAGCTGTTGCGCAGGATCGCCCACACGAACTGGCCTTGCGCGCCTTCCGATTCGCGCAGCAGCTTCAGGCGCTCGCTGGGCGCCTTCTTCAGCATGCGCGCGTAGACCTCGTCGGACTTCTCGCCGCTCGGCACGTACTCGTTCTTCTCCAGGTCGAAGCGCAGGATGTCGCGGCCGGCCTTCTTGTAGAAGCCGGCGCCCGTCTTCTGGCCGAGGTTGCCCGCATCGAGCAGCGCCTTGAGCACCGGCGGCGTCGAGAAACTCGGGTAGAACGGGTCCTTCGCCTCGTCGAGGTTGTCCTGCAGCGTCTTCACGACGTGCGCCATCGTGTCCAGGCCCACAACGTCCGCCGTTCGAAACGTGCCGCTCGACGCGCGGCCCATCTTCTTGCCGGTGAGGTCGTCGACGACGTCGTAGGTCAGGCCGAACGTCTCGACTTCCTTCATCGTGGCGAGCATGCCGGCGATGCCGACGCGGTTCGCGATGAAGTTCGGCGTGTCCTTGGCGCGCACCACGCCCTTGCCGAGCGCCGTCGTCACGAAGGTCTCGAGGTCGTCGAGGATCTGCGGCTGGGTCGTCGGCGTCTTGATCAGCTCGACCAGGTACATGTACCGCGGCGGGTTGAAGAAGTGGATGCCGCAGAAGCGCGGCTTGATTTCCTCCGGCAGCGCTTCGGACAACTTCGTGATCGACAGGCCCGAGGTGTTCGACGCGACGATCGCGTGTGGCGCGACGAACGGCGCGATCTTCTTGTACAGGTCGAGCTTCCAGTCCATGCGCTCGGCGATCGCTTCGATGACGAGGTCGCAGTCCTTGAGCAGCTCCATGTGCTCTTCGTAGTTCGCCTGGCCGATCAGCGCCGCGTCGTCGGCCACGCCCAGCGGCGAAGGCTTGAGCTTCTTCAGGCCCTCGACGGCCTTCGTCACGATGCCGTTCTTCGGCCCTTCTTTCGCCGGCAGGTCGAACAGCACGACCGGCACCTTCACGTTGACGAGGTGCGCGGCAATCTGCGCGCCCATCACGCCTGCGCCGAGCACGGCGACCTTCTTCACGTTGAATCGACTCATACTTTCTCCATCTTGTTCCCTCCCCCTCTGGGGGAGGGTCAGGGTGGGGGCACGGTCAGCTACTGCGCCTGTTCATGCCCCCACCCCTGCCCTCCCCCAGCGGGGGAGGGAGAAATTCAGTTCACCCTCACCCAGGTCTGCGTCCGGCCGAACGGCCCGAACGACCCGCGCACTTCGAGCTTGCGGCCGCCTTCGACCGGCGTGAGGCGCAGGCGGTACTCGCGGCCGTTCTCGGGATCGAGGATCTTGCCGTCTTCCCACACGTCCTTGCCTTCCGCCTTCTTCGCGCCGCGGATGATCTCCAGGCCGTCGAGCGGCTTGTCCTTGCGCTCGTCGCTGCACTCCGTGCACAGCTCGCCGGGCTTGGCGCTCTTCGCGATGCGCTTCTCGATCCGGCCGTTCACCACGCCGCCCGCTTCGACGATGCGGATCTCGGCCTTGGCCTCGCCGGTCTTGTCGTCGATGTTGCGCCAGAGGCCGACAGGCGACATCTGGGCGAAAGTTGAAGTCGCTGCAATCGCCAAACCGATAGCCGTCATTGCGGGCTTGAACCGGAATCCAGTGGCTTTGGCGGCGCCGAAGAAAGACGCTGGATCCCGGGTCGAGCCCGGGATGACAAGGGTCTTGCTCATGCCAGCGCCGCGTCCGTGTCCATCAGCACCTTGCTGCCCGCGCGAGCCGTGCGCATCAGCGTCGCGGTCTCGGGGAACAGCTTGGCAAAGTAGAAGCGCGCGGTCTGCAGCTTGGCCTGGTAAAACGGGTCGGTGTTGCCTGCGGCGATTTCGCGCAGCGCGACCTGCGCCATGCGCGCCCAGAAGTAGCCGTGCACCAGGTGGCCGGCGACGCGCAGGTAGTCCACCGCCGCAGCGCCGACTTCATCCGGGTTCTGGAACCCCTTGAAGCCAATCTCGGTCGTGAACTTCGTCATCTGGTCGCCGAGGTAGGCGATCGGGTTGATGAACTCGGCCATCTTCTCGTTCACGCCTTCCTCTTCCACCAGCTGCGCGACGAGCTTGCCGAACTTCTTGAGCGTCGCGCCGTTGTTGCCCAGCACCTTGCGGCCCAGCAGGTCCAGCGACTGGATCGTGTTGGTGCCTTCATAGATCATGTTGATGCGGTTGTCGCGCACGAACTGCTCCATGCCCCATTCCTTGATGAAGCCGTGGCCGCCGAACACCTGCATGCACGCGTTGGTCGCGATGTGGCCGTTGTCGGTGGAGAACGCCTTCACGATCGGCGTCAGCAGCGACAGCATCTCGTCGCTGTCCTTGCGCACCTTCTCGTCCGGGTGGTAGTGCGCCTTGTCGAGCAGCACCGAGCAGAAGATCGCGAGCGCGCGGCCGCCTTCGGCATACGCCTTCGCGGTGAGCAGCATCTTGCGCACGTCGGGATGCACGATGATCGGGTCGGCCGGCTTGTCCTTGGCCTTCGGGCCGGAGAGCGAGCGCATCTGCAGGCGGTCCTTCGCGTAGGCCAGCGCGTTCTGGTACGCCACCTCCGTGAGGCCGAGCGACTGGTTGCCCACGCCCAGGCGCGCCGCGTTCATCATCACGAACATCGCCTGCATGCCCTTGTTCGGCTGGCCGACCATGTAGCCGGTGGCGCCATCGATGACGATCTGCGCCGTGGCGTTGCCGTGGATGCCCATCTTGTGCTCGAGGCCGCCGCAGTGGATCGCGTTGCGCGCGCCGAGCGAGCCGTCCTTGTCGACCAGGAACTTCGGCACGATGAACAGGCTCACGCCCTTGATACCGGGGGGCGCGTCGGTCAGGCGCGCCAGCACGAGGTGGACGATGTTGCTCGTCATGTCGTGCTCGCCGGCGCTGATGAAGATCTTGTTGCCGGTGATCCTGTAGCTGCCGTCGGGCTGCGCCTCGGCCTTGGTGCGCATCAGGCCCAGGTCGGTGCCGCAGTGCGGCTCGGTGAGGCACATCGTGCCGGTCCACTCGCCGCTCGTCATCTTCGGCAGGTAGGTCTTCTTCTGCTCGTCGGTGCCGTGCGTCGAGAGCGCCGCATAGGCGCCGTGCGTCAGGCCGGGGTACATCGTCCACGCCTGGTTCGCGCTGTTGAGCATCTCGTAGAAGCACTGGTTCACCACGAGCGGGAGGCCCTGGCCGCCGTAAGCCGGATCACAGCTCAATGCGGGCCAGCCACCCTCGACGTACTTGTGGTACGCCTCCTTGAAACCCTTCGGCGTCGTGACCTCGTGGGTTTCCTTGTCCAGCTTGCAGCCTTCCTCGTCGCCGCTCATGTTGAGCGGGAACGTCACTTCGCTCGCGAACTTTCCGGCCTCCTCGAGCACCGCGTTGATGGTGTCGGCGTCGGCGTCGCCGTACTTCGGGATCGCCTTGAATTCGTCGGCGACCTTGAGCACTTCGTGCATCACGAACTGCATGTCGCGCAGGGGCGGGGTGTAGGTGGGCATGGCGATTACTCCTTCGTTGACGAGGATCTGGTGGATCTGGCGCGGGACGGCAGGCGCGCGGGCAGCGCGTCCTTGGCGCCGTACAGCCGCAGGATGTTGTCGAAGCCCGCGTTGGCGCGGTCGATCGAGCCGGGGTTCTTGAGGAAGCGCGCTTCGTAGTGCAGCGCGAGGATAAGGCCGTGAATCTCGAAGAGCAGCTGGTCGACGTCGACGCCGGCACCGATGTGGCCCTCTTCCTTCGCCGCCACGACGGCGCGGCGCATCGCGGCGAGCCACGTCTTCACCGAGCCGACGAGCGCGTCGCGCACCGGCCCCGTGCGGTCGTCGAACTCGACGGCGCCGCTGATGTAGATGCAGCCCGAGTCGATCTCGATCGAGGTGCGCTTCATCCAGTTGGCGAACAGCGCGCGCAGGCGCGGCAGTCCGCGCGGCTGGTTCATCGCGGGGTAGAACACTTCTTCCTCGAAGCGCGTGTGGTACTCGCGGATCACGGAGATCTGCAGCTCCTCGCGCGAGCCGAAGTGCGCGAACACGCCCGACTTGCTCATCTGCGTGACTTCGGCGAGCGCGCCGATCGACAGGCCCTCCAGGCCGATCTGCGTGGCCAGGCCCAGCGCCGCGTCGACGATGGCGGCCTTGGTCTGCTGGCCCTTCTGCATGGCGCGCCCGTCGCGCGGCGCGCGGCCGTTCTTCAACGGGATTTCGGTGACGGACATGGGTTCAAAATAAAACGAACGATCGTTCTATTCTGCATCAACCAAGGCGCGGGCGCACCCGTGATGGCCCTTTAGAGCCGGGGGCCTAGCAGGGATGAGGGTTTCTACGGAAGGCGCGGTTCGCGCGCTTCTTCCTGCAAGGCGGCCGTCACCGGCTCGGCCCCGCGGCGCAGCTTGCGCACGACGCGCTGGCCGATCGTCCAGAACGGCAACGCCTGCTGCACGAAGAAGTTCACGGGGTACTTCGGGTCGCCGAAGTCGTCGGCGTAGCGGTCCCTGGGGTAGTAGGCCGTGCCGAACAGGTAATCCATGAAGCAGAAGTCACGCGAGAAGTTCTTGTCCACGGCTTCCGGCGCATTCGAGTGGTGCCACGCATGAAAGTGCGGATTCCCCAAAAAATACCAGTGGAAGCGGGGGCCCTTGACGTTGCTGTGGCCGTAGCGGTCCATGAAGCCCTGGAACATCGAGTACGCCATCAGCGCGTCGAAACGCGCGCCGAGCCACGCGGCCAGCACGATGTACGGCAGCGCGAACATCGCCAGGTCCAGCACGTGGAAGCGCGAGGTCATGAGCGAGTAGTACGTGGTGGAGCTGTGGTGCACGCGGTGGAACTCCCACAGCCACGGCACGGCGTGCGTGAGGCGGTGCCACCAGTAGAAGCTCACTTCGCTGATCAGCATCAGCACGAAGAGCGTGACCAGCATGCCCTGCCCCGCGAGCAGCCCCGCCCCGGGGACGACGCTCATCGCCGGGATCAGCCACGAGGCGATCGTGCCGATGATGAAGGCGCGGATGTACGGCTCGTACGTGTGCAGCACGTCGTACGCCCAACCGCGGTTCAGCAGGGGCGTCGGGCGCGTCGGGAACAGGCGCTCCAGGACGATGATCAGGAGGAACCAGCCGTACGCATTGAATTTGTCAAGGTACCAGAGCCAGTTGTCCACGAATCACCCTTGATTTGGGCGGGCGCCATGCGGGTGGAAGGCACCCGCGTTGGCCCGCTTTCAGCGTGCGCGGATTATAAAAGCCGCGCCCGTTTTCTCAAACCTCTGGGCCAGTCCTACTTCAGTACACCGAGGTCGGTTAGCCGCTGGCGGACTGCATCGACCAAATCGGGAAGCGATGGCGCATGGAGACTCGACTTCCTGAGAAAGCCATTCCACTGCTTCTGCTTGGCGGCGTCTTCGGAAAACTCCCTGCTCAGGCCAAGCGGCGTTTGCTGAGTCAGTTCCATCTTGCGGCGCTCAAACGTCGCCGTAATTGCCGCAAGCAATTGAGAGGCATCAATGCCATCTTCGATGAGCAGCACATGGAGATCGAAATAGTCCTTCATTCGAGAGTTCGCCATCCCCAGGAGAGTGATGGCGTGAAACTTCTCGGCGACGACGGTGTACTTCGGGTAGGCGCGTAGATGCGGCGCAGGCAAATCATCGAGGAGGATGGAATATCGGACCTGTTCCGGTCCTGGGGTCACCGCATCTCCGAAGCCGATATCCACCTGGAGCGGGATTCGCGCACCATCCAGCCTGGCCAACAAATCGACGCGCACGCCACCGTAGGCACCCTCTTTGCGTATGTCTGTGGCTTTGACGGATCCGGCGTCGAAATGAATCCCGTCTTCCACGGGAATCTCGCAGATTTCCTTGAAAGCCATCTCCGCAGTCGCAATGTCGTCCGCGCCGAAGCCCAGCAAGTCGGCGTCGCGTGTAGGGCGCTTCGCAACGCCGTACCAGATCGAAAACAGCAAGGCCCCTTTGAGCAGGTAGTTTCCCGAGTGCCGCGATATCGACAGGCGGTACAGCAAGCGCTCGAGCCCGAACTGAGTCAGTACCAGATTGAAGTCCTGCTTGCCCTCATCGGCACGATTCTTCAAGCGAGCCCGGATGGATGCAGCGGATTTCTTGCTCATGCGGCCATCCCTTCGAGATAGGGACGCATGACATTGGTCACCCGATCGATGGCCGCGCAGTGCCACAGATCGTCCATCTTGAATTTGCGCTTCTCCCAACCCTCGCGCAGCGCTTCGAGCGCGACGTCAGTGCCGATCTTGTTGCGGTACTTGAAGGCGTCAGCGATGGTCTTGGCCACCGTAAACACCCGAACCTTGACGCCTTCGATGACGCGCTCCTCAACGCCCTCGGCGAGAGCAGCGCCTGACATGCGAATCGTCCGCAGTGCCGGTTGGTCAAAGCGGGGCGCGGGGTGGTTTTTCGGAATGGCCAGCCAGACCTCGGACGGGGACTGGGTGCCAATGTCGTGCATGCGCAGCGCCGACAGAAGGCAAATGACACCTTGGGGCACTCGAAGCGCCACTTCGGCCACCGAGCGATGTTCACTCAGCGACCGGCCCGGCACGCAATACAGGCCGCGGCTTACGCGTTCGAGCTTTCCTGCGGCCACCATTCGGCCAAGGACAGCCGTGGGTATCGATCGTTGCTGGACTTCACGCGCGCGCAGCAGCGGCCGTGCCCTTGCGAGCGCAAGGACCTGTTGTTCGTAAGTGCGGGCAAGACCGGCCATGCCCTAGTCTGTTGCATTTTTTATACCTTTGTCAATAAAGGCATAAATAACGCAACACGTTGGCCGGTCCTCGAATCGACGACTAAACCTTGAACGGCACGACCACCTGGCGCTGCGTGCCCAGGCCCTGGATGCCGAGTTCCATCACGTCGCCCTTCTTCAAATACATCGGCGGCTTCATGCCCAGGCCGACGCCGGGCGGCGTGCCGGTGGTGATGACGTCGCCGGGCATCAGCGTCATGAAGTGGCTCACGTAGCTCACGATCTTGGCGACGTCGAAGATCATCGTGCGCGTGTTGCCGGTCTGCATCCGCTTGCCATTCAGGTCGAGGAACATGTCCAGGCGCTGCACGTTCTCGATCTCGTCGGGCGTCACGAGCCAGGGGCCGATCGGGCCGAAGGTGTCGCAGCCCTTGCCCTTGTCCCATTGCGGGCCGCGCTCGAGCTGGTACTCGCGCTCGCTCACATCGTTGATAAGGCAGTAGCCGGCGACCATCGCGAGCGCGTCCTTCTTGGCCACGTAGCGCGCGCGCGTGCCGATGACGACGCCGAGCTCCACCTCCCAGTCGGTCTTGGTCGAGCCGCGCGGCAGCATCACCGGGTCGTTCGGGCCCTGGATGCAGCTCGTCGCCTTCATGAAGACGACCGGTTCCTTCGGGATCGGCACGCCGGACTCGGCGGCGTGGTCCGCGTAGTTCAGGCCGATGGCGATGAACTTGGGCACGTCGGCCACCGGGCAGCCGAAGCGCGGCGTGCCGCGCACGAGCGGCAGCTTCGCCGGATTGACCTTGCGCAGCTTCGCCATGCCGACGGCGCCGAGTTGCGCCGGCCCGATGTCGGGCACCACGCCGCTCAGGTCACGCAGCTTGCCTTCGAGGTCGACGAGTCCGGGCTTTTCCTTGCCGGGGTTGCCATAACGCACGAGTTTCATTTTTTTCCTGGGTTGTTAATAGGTGGAGCGGCCGCCGGACAGGTCGAACACCGCGCCCGTCGAGAACGAGCAATCTTCGGTGCACAGCCACCCGACGAGCGCGGCGACTTCTTCCGGCGTGCCGAAGCGGCCCATCGGGATCTTCGAGAGCATGAACTGGATGTGCTGCTCGGTCATCTGGTCGAAGATGGCGGTCTTCACCGCCGCCGGCGTCACGCAGTTCACGCGCACGCCGGTGTCGGCGAGTTCCTTGCCGAGCGACTTGGTCAGCGCCATCACCGCCGCCTTGCTCGCGCTGTACGCGCTCGCGTTCGGGTTGCCGTCCTTGCCCGCGACGGAGGCGATGTTGACGATGCGCCCGTAACCGGCCGCGCGCATCACCGGCACGACTTCGCGGCAGCAGTAGAAGAGGCCGTTGAGGTTCACCTCCATCACCTGCCGCCACTCGTCGACCGGGTAGTCCCAGACCTTGGTGTTCGGGCCGGTAATCCCGGCGCTGTTCACGAGCGCGTCGATGCTTGCGCTGTGCCCGAGCGTGGCCTTCACGGCGGCTTGCACCGACGAGTGGTCGGCGACGTCGACCTTCACCGCGCTCGCCTTCGCGCCGAGCGTGCCCGCCGCCTGTTTCGCCCCGGCTTCGTCGCGGTCCCACAGTGTGACGCTGCCGCCCGATGCGAGCAGCCGCTGGGCGATGGCGTAGCCGAGGCCCGTGGCGCCGCCGGTGATGACCGCGTGGCGGCCGTTGAAGTCGAGCTGGTTCATATCGTGATGCCTCCGTCGGCGGCGTAGGACTGGCCCGTGACGAAGATCGATTCGTCGCTCGCGAGGAACACGACGAGCGGTGCAATCTCGTGCGCCTGCGCGAGGCGCCCCATCGGCTGGCGCGCGACGAAGGCCTTGCGCGCGGCTTCCGGGTCGGCGTTCGCATTGATGCGGTCCTGCAGCGACGGCGTGTCGACGGTGCCGGGACAGATCGCGTTGCAGCGGATGCCGTCGGCGACGAAGTCGGCGGCGACGCTCTTCGTGAGGCCGATCACCGCGGCCTTCGTCGTGCCGTAGATGAAGCGGTTCGGCAGGCCCTTGATGCTGCTGCACACGCTGGCCATGTTGATGATGCTGCCGCGCCCGGCTTCGAGCATGCGCGGCAGCGCCGCCTGGATCGCCCAGAACTGCGCGCGCACGTTCAGGTTCAGCGCGAAATTCCACTCCTCGTCCGTGCTCTGCAGCACCGTGCCGCCATGCACGAAGCCGGCGCAGTTGAAGAGGACGTCGATGGCCGGCATCTCGGCGATGACGCGCGCGATCGCGGGCTTGTCGAGCACGTCGAGCCGCACGGCCTTGATGCCGGGCGAACCTTGGTACGACGCGAGCAGCTGCTCGTTCACGTCGGTCGCCCACACGGTGGCGCCTTCGGCCGCCATGGCGAGCGCGCTGGCGCGGCCTATGCCTTGCCCGGCGGCGGTGACGAGGACGGTTTTTCCGGCGAGGCGGTTGCCGCCGGAGGGGCTGGGGGCCAGGGGCTGGGGGCTGGGGGAAGTCATTGGGGGTTTTGCCGGATGCGGCGAAGGCAGCAACACCCCATATTAATTGGCCTGACCACTTGTCCAATTACGGCAAACCCGTAGCCCCTCGCCCCTGGCCCCTCCCCCATGCCCCTGCAGACCGTCGAGCCGCAGCGCCTCTACCGCCAGATCGCCGAGCAGCTGCGCGCGCTCATGACGTCGGGCGAGTTCGAGCCCGGCGCGCGCCTGCCCGCGGAGCGCGACCTCGCCAAGCAGCTCGGCGTCAGCCGGCCTTCGGTGCGCGAAGCGCTGATCGCGCTCGAAGTCGAAGGCTGGGTGGAAGTGCGCACCGGCTCCGGCGTGTACGTGCTGGAGCGCAAGCACCGCTCGCGCGCCGGCGACCGCAAGGTGCCCGCCGCCGAGTGGGGCCCGCTCGAGCTGATCCGCGCGCGCCGCGTGATCGAGGGCGAGATCGCGTCGCTGGCCGCCACGCAAGCAAAGCGCAAGGACATCCAGGCGATCGCCGCCGCCATCGATTCGATGGCCGAGGACGCCGACCGCGGCGTCGCGCCGCTGGCCGGCGACAGGGCCTTCCACACCGCGATCGCGCAGGCGTGCGGCAACGTCGTGCTCCTCGAAACCGTCCAGACCTTCTGGGACGCGCGGCACGGCCCGCTCTTCGAGCGCCTCGGCGACTACTTCGAATCCGTGCCCTCTTGGCGCAAGGCGATCGGCGAGCACGAAGTGGTGCTCGAGGCGATCCGCGGGCACGACGGCGACGCAGCACGCGCCGCGATGCAGCAGCACATGGACAAGTCCCATTCCCGATTCAGCGCGAGCTGGCGCCGCGCCAATCATTCGTAGACCCGCCAGCAGGAACTTCCACAGGAGACATCGAATGCAGAAACGTTTCGCGCTCAAGACCATCGCCGCCTGCGCAGCGGCAGCCGCCGCGCTCGGCCTGCCCGGCCTGGCGCAAGCCCAGACCAAGCTCAAGTGGGCACACGTGTACGAGACGTCCGAGCCGTACCACAAGTGGTCGGTATGGGCCGGCGAGGAATTCAAGAAGCGCACCAACGGCAAGTACGAGATCCAGGTGTTCCCGGCCTCGAGCCTGGGCAAGGAAAGCGAAATCAACCAGGGCCTGCAGCTCGGCACGGTGGACATCATCCTGACCGGCGCCTCGTTCGCGGCGAACTCGTACCCGCGCCTGGCGGTGAGCTACTACCCGTTCACGTTCCGCGACGCGGACCACGTGATCAAGTACGGCAAGAGCGACGTCTTCAAGGAGCTCACCGAAGGCTACAAGAAGGCCACCGGCAACACCGTGACGGCACTCACGTACTACGGCGCGCGCCATGCCACGAGCAACAAGCTCTTCACCAACTGCGACCAGATGAAGGGCCTGAAGATGCGCGTGCCCGATGCGCCGGCCTACACCGCGCTGCCGCGTGCTTGCGGCGCCAACCCGACGCCGATCGCGTTCGCCGAGGTCTACCTCGCGCTGCAGAACGGCACGGTGGACGCGCAGGAGAACCCGCTGCCGACGATCGAGGCCAAGAAGTTCTACGAGGTGCAGAAGAACATCATCCTCACGGGCCACATCTCCGACGCGCTGCTGACGGTGATTTCGCCGAGCACGATGGGCAAGCTCACGCCGGCGGAACAGAAGATCCTGGCCGACGTCACGCAGGAAGCAGCCGTGCACGCCACGGAAGACATCCGCAAGCGCGAAGGCGAGCTGGTCGACGAGTTCAAGAAGAAGGGCATCAACGTGGTGACGGTGGACCGCAACGACTTCCAGCAGCGCGTGCTCAAGGCCATCACCTTCGAGTCCATGAAGCTGGACAAGAAGGACTGGGACCGCGTGATCGCCATCAAGTGATGCCCTGGCCCGTTCGGGCTGAGCCTGTCGAAGCCCTTCGACAAGCTCAGGGCGAACGGCCGTGGCGGACCAGTACGCATGACCACGTCCATTGATGACCTCCCCCAGGTGATGGGGGACGACGGCGAGTTCCACGCGCAGGACGAAGCGGTGGACCTCTCCGGCACGCCGCTGGAAGGCTGGGTCGCGCTCGGGTTCTTCTGGATCCTGGGCGCGACGGTGTTCTACCAGTTCTTCACGCGGTACGTGCTGAACGACTCCGCCGCGTGGACGGAGGAGATCGCGCGCTACCTGCTGATCGCCACCGTGTTCACCGGCGCGACGATCGGCGTCGTGAAGAACAACCACATCCAGGTGGATTTCTTCTACCGCTTCATGCCCAGGGGCATGGCGCGCGCGATGGCCACGGCCGTCGACGTGATGCGCATCGCCTTCTTCGCGGCCGCCACGGTGCTCACCGTGATGATGATGGTCAAGCTCGGCAGCAACTCGCGCATGACGATGGTGGACCTGCCGATGAACTGGGTCTATGGCGTCTGCATGCTCGGCTTCGCCGCCATGGCGTACCGGTCGTTGCTGGTCGCCATCGCGCACCATCGCCGCGGCTACACGGTGCTCGAGCGCCCGGAAACGACGATGGAAGACCGCTGACGCGGCCCTGCCGTCCCCAGAAGAAAACCAATGCTCAAAGTCCTCTTCCTGCTGCTCATGGCGAGCGGCCTGCCCGTGGCCATCGCCATGGCGGGCTCGTCGCTGGTCTACATCCTGTGGACCGGCAACCTGCCGCCCTTCGTGGTGATCCACCGCATGGTCAGCGGCATCGACAGCTTCCCGCTGCTGGCCGTGCCGTTCTTCATCCTCGCCGGCAACCTGATGAACAACGCGGGCATCACCAACCGCATCTACAACTACGCGCTCGCGCTGGTGGGCTGGATGAAGGGCGGGCTCGGCCACGTCAACGTGGTGGGCTCCGTGGTGTTCGCGGGCATGAGCGGCACGGCCATCGCCGACGCGGCGGGCCTCGGCACGATCGAGATCAAGGCCATGACGGACCATGGCTACGACAAGGAATTCGCCGTCGGCGTGACGGCGGCCTCGGCCACGCTTGGCCCGATCATCCCGCCGAGCCTGCCCTTCGTGATCTACGGAATGATGGCGAACGTGAGCGTCGGCGCCCTCTTCCTCGCGGGCATCTTCCCCGGCCTGATGATGGCGGTGCTGATGATGCTCACCGTCGCCTACTTCGCGCACAAGAACGGCTGGGGCGCCGACGTGAAGTTCGAGTGGCCGCGCGTCATCAAGGCGTTTGCGGAAACGGCCGTCGTCGCCGGCTGGCCGCTGCTGCTGTGGGTGCTGATCACGCAGCTGGACTTCCCGCCGCGCACCACGGTGCTCGTCGGGCTCGTCGTGCTGTTCGCCGCCGACAAGGTCTTCAAGTTCCAGGCCGTGCTGCCGATCATGACGCCGGTGCTGCTGATCGGCGGCATGACGACGGGCATCTTCACGCCGACCGAAGGCGCCATCGCCGCGTGCCTGTGGGCGATCGTGCTCGGCTTCTTCTGGTATCGCACGCTCAACTGGAAGATGTTCGTGAAGGTCTGCCTCGACACCGTCGAGACCACGTCCACGGTGCTCTTCATCGTCGCCGCGGCAAGCATCTTCGGCTGGATGCTGACGGCCACCGGCGTCACCGCCGCGATCTCCGCATGGGTGCTCGGCTTCACGCAGGAGGCGTGGGTGTTCCTGCTGCTGGCCAACCTGCTGATGCTGTTCGTCGGCTGCTTCCTCGAGCCGACGGCGGCGATCACGATCCTGGTGCCGATCCTCGTGCCGATCTGCAACCAGCTCGGCATCGACCTCGTGCACTTCGGCCTGGTGATGGTGCTGAACCTGATGATCGGGCTGCTGCACCCGCCGATGGGCCTGGTGCTCTTCGTGCTCGCGCGCGTGGCCAAGCTCTCGGTCGAACGCACGACGATTGCGATCCTGCCGTGGCTCGTACCGCTGCTGCTGTCGCTCGCGTTGATCACGTATTTCCCCAAGGTCGTCCTGTGGCTGCCCAAGGCCTTCTATTGAGTGCATGACATGAACCCCTTCATCCGCCTCCACCCCGCCGACGATGTGCTGATCGCGCGCAAGCAGCTCGTGGGCGGCGCCACCGTCGAGAATGTCACCGTGAAGGGGCTGGTGCCCGCGGGCCACAAGGTCGCGACGCGCGCCATTGCCGCGGGCGAGCCGGTGCGCCGCTACAACCAGATCATCGGCTTCGCGAGCAAGCCGATCGCGCCGGGCGAGCACGTGCACACGCACAACCTGGAGATGGGGAATTTCGAACGCGACTACGCCTTCGGCGCCGACGTGAAGCCGGAGCCCGCCAGGCGCGAAGCGACGTTCATGGGCATCAAGCGCGCGGACGGGCGCGTGGGCACGCGCAACTACATCGGCATCCTGTCGAGCGTGAACTGCTCGGCGACGGCGGCGAGAGCGATCGCCGACCACTTCTCGCGCCAGAACCATCCGGAGGCGCTGGCGGATTTCCCGAACGTCGACGGCGTCGTCGCGCTCACGCACGGCACGGGCTGCGGCATGGACACCGAAGGCCTCGGCATGCAGATCCTCGAGCGCACGCTCGCTGGGTACGCGACCCACGCGAACTTCTGGGGCGTGCTGGTCGTGGGCCTGGGGTGCGAAGCAAACCAGATCAACGCGTGGCTCGCCCATTCGAGCCTGCGCGAAGGCGAAACGCTCAAGGTCTTCAACATCCAGGACACGGGCGGCACGCGCAAGACCGTGGAGAAGGGCATCGCCCTCGTCAAGGAGATGCTGCCGCACGCGAACCAGGTCCAGCGCGAGCCGTGCAGCGTGTCGCACATCACGATCGGCCTGCAGTGCGGCGGCTCGGACGGCTACTCGGGCATCAGCGCGAACCCGGCGCTCGGCGCGGCGGTGGACATCCTCGTCGCGCATGGCGGCACGGCGATCCTTTCGGAGACGCCCGAGATCTACGGCGCCGAGCACCTGCTCACGCGGCGCGCGGTCCAGCGCGAAGTGGGCGAGAAGCTGGTCGGCCGCGTGAAGTGGTGGGAGCACTACACCGAGGTCAACGAAGGCGAGATGAACAACAACCCTTCGCCCGGCAACAAGGCGGGCGGGCTCACGACGATCCTCGAGAAGTCGCTTGGCGCCGTCGCCAAGGGCGGCACGACGAACCTGCAGGCCGTCTTCGAGTACGCGGAGCCGGTCACGGCGCACGGCTTCGTCTACATGGACACGCCCGGCTACGACCCGGTGAGCGCGACGGGCCAGGTGGCCGGCGGCGCGAACGTGATCTGCTTCACCACCGGGCGCGGCTCGGCCTACGGCTGCGCGCCCTCGCCTTCGCTCAAGCTCGCCACGAACACGGCGCTGTGGCAGCGGCAGGAAGAAGACATGGACATCAACTGCGGCGAGATCATCGACGGCAACGCCTCGGTGCAGGAGATGGGCCAGCGCATCTTCCAGCTGGTGCTGGCGACGGCTTCGGGCGAGCGCACGAAGAGCGAGCAGCATGGCTACGGCCAGAATGAATTCGTGCCGTGGCAAGTCGGCGCAACGATGTAGGACCATGACCAAGACATTCCAGGCCAGTGAACTCAGGACGAAGGTCGCAGCCGTCTTGAAAGCGGCGGGCAGCAGCGACGACGAATCGAAGCGGGTCGCCGACAACCTCGTCTATGCCAACCTGAGCGGCCACGACTCGCACGGTGTCGGCATGGTGCCGCGCTACGTCGACGCTTCGATCGAGGGCGGCCTCAAGACGAACGCGAAGGCGAAAGTGCTGCTCGATGCGGGCAGCATGATCACCGTCGACGGGCAGCGTGGCTACGGGCAGGTCGTGGGCGAGGAAGCGATGCAGCTCGGCATGGCGCGCGCGGCGGAAACGGGCAGCTGCATCGTCGCGCTGTCGCAGGCGCACCACCTCGGGCGCATCGGCCACTTCGCCGAGATGGCCGTCGCGCGCGGGCTGGTGTCGATCCATTTCGTGAACGTGCTGTCGCGGCCGGTCGTTGCGCCCTTCGGCGGCGCGGATGGGCGCTATGGCACCAACCCGTGCTGCATCGGCGTGCCGATGGCGGGGCGCGAGCCGTTCGTGCTGGACTTCGCGACGAGCCGCGTCGCGCAGGGCAAGATGCGCGTCGCGCACAACGAGGGCCGGCAGGTCGACGAGGGCTACCTCATCGACGAGCACGGCCGGCCGACGACCAACCCCGGCGTCGTCGTCGTGCCGCAATCGAACGGGCTCTTCGGCGCGCTCATGGCCTTCGGCGAGCACAAGGGCTACGGCATGGCCGTCGCGTGCGAACTGCTCGGCGGCGCGCTCACGGGCAGTGGCACCTGGCATCGCACACCGGACACGCGGCGCTCGGTGGTGAACGGCATGCTCACGATCCTGATCGACCCGGCGAAGCTGGGGACGAAGGAAGCCTTCGAACAGGAGGCGCTCGCCTTCGTCGACTGGCTGCGCCAGAGCCCGCCCGCGCCGGGTGCGGACAAGGTCCGCATCGCGGGCGAGCCGGAGCGCGAAGCGCGCGTCAAGCGCGAGCGCGAAGGGATCGCGGTCGATGACTCGACGTGGGGCGAGATCGAGGAAGCAGCGCGAAAAGTGGGCCTGTCACTGAATTGACTTGTCATGCCACCGGCAGCGCCGGAATCGCCCGCACCACATTCCCCGCCACCGGAAAAATCCTGTCGCCCGCGCGCGGCTCGATGCGGTGCATGCCAGTGAAGCTGCCGAACGCCGGCAGCACGCCGATGGCGTTGCCGGGCAGCGCGCCACTGTCGTCGCCGAACCAGAAACACGGCAGGCGCAGGCGTTCGAAGGCGCGGCCGCTCACGCTGATGCACGGATGCCAGTGGCCGGCGATCACGTAGGCGCCCTCGACGGGCCGCGGATGGTGGCACAGCGCGAAAGGCCCGAGCCGTAGCGGCTCATCGACGACGTTGAAGCGCAAATGCGCCGGCGGATCACCCGCGCGGTCGTCGTGGTTGCCGCGCACCAGCGTGAGCTCGATGTCGTGGTGCCGCTCGCGCCAGGTCGCGATGCCGTCCATCGTGCCCTTGGCATGCGAGCGCTTCGAATGCAGGAAGTCGCCGAGGAACACGATGCGGCGCGCGCCGGTCGATTCGAGCAGTGTCGTGAGCGTGTCGAGGTTCTCCGTCGTCGTCCCGCTGGGCACGGGCACGCCGAGCTTGCGGAAACTCACGGCCTTGCCGAAGTGGGCATCGGCGATCAGAAGGGTTTGCTGCGCCGTAAGAAAGGCCGCGCCACTGGGATGCAGGACGATGTCGGCGCCGGCAACGGATGTTCGAAGCATGGGGTACTGCATTGTCTCCCTCACCACCGGGGGAGGGTTGGGGTGGGGGCGCCTTCGTCAAGGCAGTGCCTGCGCAAAGGTGCCCCCACCCTGCCCTCCCCCGGAGGGGGAGGGACAAGTCAATTCACAACATCCGCGCGAGCGAAGCCTCGAGGTGTTCCGACGGCGCGCGGCGAAAGCCCGAGCGCGCGAAGCGCTGCAGCCGCCCGACGACGAAGGCCGTGAGCAGCGAGGCGCGCACCTGCGCGTCGAGGCTGGGCGTGGCGGAGCCATCGCCGTCGCCGGCGGTGCGCAGGCTCTGCTTGAGCGTGGACTCGATCTTGTCGAAAAACTGGTTCATGCGCTGCTGCAGGCGGTCGTTCTCGAACACCAGCGCATCGCCGACCATCACGCGCGTCATGCCGGGATTCTTCTCCGCGAACTGCAGCAGCATGGCGACCGTCTTGGCGGCCTGCGTGGTGCCGGCCTGCTCGCGCTCGGCGATCTGGTTGACCAGCGTGAAGACGCTCTGCTCGATGAACTCGATCAGGCCCTCGAACATCTGCGCCTTGCTGGCGAAGTGGCGGTACAGGGCCGCTTCGCTCACTTCGAGCCGGGCGGCGAGCGCCGCCGTGGTGATGCGTTCCGAGCCGGGCTGCTCCAGCATGGTGGCCAGCGCCTGCAGGATCTGCACCCGCCGCTCGCCGGGCTTGGGCCTTTTGCGCGCAGGTGCTCCGGCGTCCTGCTCGACCGGGGAAGAAAGGCTGCTGGTGATCGGCTGCGCGTCGGGCATGGCTTGGAAGTTTGTGAGTCCGGCAAATTCTCGCACAGCCCATCCTAGGGTTTTCGGCAATCACCAATCCGCATTTTTGCGGCTTGCACGCCAAGTGCGCGCTTACCCCGCGAAGGCCAGCGTGACCTTCAGGCCGCGTCCATGGGCGCCGGAATCGAGCGCGAGCTGCCCATGGTGGACGCGCGCGATCTCGTCGGCGATGGCCAGGCCCAGGCCGTTGCCCTCGCCCTGCGTGCCGCGCACGCGGTAGAAGCGCTCGAGCACCCGCGCTCGCTCGGACGGCGCGATGCCCGGGCCGTCGTCCTCCACTTCGATGAAGGGCTTGTCGCCGCGGCGCCCGCAGCGGATCGTCACCGTGCCGCCCTGCGGCGTGTACTTCACGGCGTTGTCGACGAGGTTGCCGAGCAGCTCGCGCAGCAACCACTCGTGGCCGAGCACCTGCACCTGGTGCGCGTCCAGGCCCAGGTCGATGTGCTTGGCCGTGGCCGCATCGAGGTGCGATTCGAGCATCGACTCGCACACATCCTTCAGCGCCACAGGCTGCAGCGGCTGCGCCTGCATCGTGCGCGCGTCGGCGCGCGACAGAGCGAGGAGCTGGTTGGCGAGCTGCGATGTGCGCCGCGTCGCGCCACGCAGCTTGCTCACGTCGGCCGTCGGCAGCTCTATCGTGTCCTTCGAGGCCGGGCTGGCGTTGGCCGCCTCGGCCCACGCCTCGACCTGCGCCTGCAGGCCCGCCAGCGGCGTGCGCAGCTGGTGCGCCGCGTCCGCGATGAAGCGGCGCTGGCTCTCGGCCTGCGCGTTCACCAGGCCGAACAGCCGGTTGAGCGACTTGACCAGGGGCCGCACCTCCTCGGGCGACGCGCTCTCATCGATCGACGACAGGTCCTTGGGCGAGCGCCGCTCCACGGCTTCGCGCAGTTCGAGCAAGGGCCGCAGCGCGCGCTCGACGGCCCAGCGCACCGCGAATGCCGCGAGCGCGACGAGCACCAGGTTCGGCAGCAGCACCTTGAACAGGATCGCGCGCGCCCATTGCTGGCGCGGGTCGGTGCCGTCGGCGAGCGACACCACCACTTCGCCGACCACGGTGGGCTGGCGCTGCCGCACGATGCGCCAAGTGGTGCCGCCATGCTCCTCGCTATGGAACTCCGGCTCGGTGTTGGCGGGCGCGAGCCCCGTGAGCCAGGGCTCGCCGCGCAGCGTCTTGCCGTCGGCATCGGCGATCGCATAGGCGGCCGTGTCGGGCGCGTGCTTGAGGAATTCATCGAGCGCCGGCGGCAGCAGCAGCACCGGCGGGTCGCTCGGCCGCTGGCCCTCGGCGATGATCGAGTCGGCCAGCAGCGGCACGAGGGACAGCAGCCGCTGGTCCTGCTGCGATGCGACGTTGTCGGCGGAACGGTAGTCGAACCAGGCGTTGAGCAGCGCGAGCAGGATCAGCGGCGCGATCAGCATCACCAGCAGGCGCCGGCGCAGGCCCGACGTCACGCCCGGCGTTTCCGCGCCGCGCGCGGGCTGGGTTGCGTCGCCCATGAAGCGCAAGCTCACGCGCCGCTCGCCTGCGCCAGCTCCAGCCGGTAGCCGAACCCGCGGATCGAGCGCAGCGCCACGCCGTGCGGCTCGAGCTTGCCGCGCAGCCGCGAGATGTAGACCTCCACCGCGTTCGGCGTGATCTCCTTGTCCCAGCCGGTGAGGGCCTGCAGCAGCTTGTCCTTGCTGGCGGGCTTGGGCGCGTTGATCAGCAGGTACTCGAGCACGGTCCATTCGCGCGGGCCGAGCTCGATCTGCACGGCCTGGCCGCCGTGGCGGGCGAGCGCGCGGCGGTTGGCCGTGTCGAGCTCGATCGGCCCGAAACTCAACACCGCGGACGTCGCGGCCTGCGAGCGGCGCAGCAGCGCGCGCAGGCGCGCCAGCAGCTCGGGCAGCTCGTAGGGCTTGATCATGTAGTCGTCGGCGCCAAGGTCCAGGCCCTGCACCCTGTCGTGCAGCGCATCGCGCGCGGTGAGGATCAGCACCGGGATGTCGGGGTTCTTCATCTCCGGCCGGCGCAGGCGCCGCGTGAGCTCCAGGCCGTCCATGTGCGGCAGCCCGATGTCGATGATGGCGGCGTCGAACACCTCGTTGCGCAGCACCTCCTCGGCGCGCTCGCCGCTGCCGACCCAGTCGACGGCGTAGCCGGCATCGGTCAGGCCCAGCTTGATGCCGCTGGCGACCATCACGTCGTCTTCCACCAATAGCAGCCGCATGGGAATCTCCAGTTTGGCGTATTTTCGCCCGAGCGCGGCCGGCCGCCCGAACACGCGCAGATAGAATGGCCCGCCATCCATCGCCCCTGCCCGCAGCCGAGAATGCCCCTCCCGCCCGTCACCCAAGGTCCCGTGGCCGTGGTCATTCCCTGCTACAAGGTGCGCCGGCACGTGCTCGGCGTGATCGCGCAGATCCCGGACGACGTCGCGCAGGTGTGGGTGGTCGACGACGCGTGCCCCGAGCACACGGGCGACCACGTCGAGGCCGAATGCCGCGACCCGCGCGTGAGGGTCGTGCGGCTCGAGAAGAACGGCGGCGTCGGCGCCGCGGTGATGGCGGGCTACCGGGCCGCGCTCGCGGCCGGCGCGGCCATCATGGTCAAGATCGACGGCGACGGGCAGATGCCCCCGGCGCGCATCCCCCAGTTCATCACGCCGATCCAGCAGGGCCTGGCCGACTACACCAAGGGCAACCGCTTCTTCGACCCGGAGAGCCTCGCGGAGATGCCGGGCATGCGCCTCTTCGGCAACCTGATGCTGTCGTTCCTCACCAAGGTGTCGAGCGGCTACTGGCACATCGTCGACCCGACCAATGGCTACACCGCGATCGACGCGCGGCTGGTCGCGCGGCTGCGCATGGACAAGATCGCCACGCGCTACTTCTTCGAGTCCGACCTGCTGTTTCGCCTCGGCACGCTGCGCGCCGTGGTGCTCGACGTGCCGATGCGCGCCGAGTACCCGCACGAGGAGTCGTCGCTCTCGATCAAGCGCGTGATCGGGCCGTTCCTCGCCGGGAACGTGCGCAACTTCCTCAAGCGCATCGTGTACATGTATTACCTGCGCGACTTCTCCCTGGGGTCGCTGCTGCTGCCGCTGGGCATCCTGCTCACCGCGTTCGGCATCGGCTTCGGCGCGGTGAAGTGGGCGCACCTGATGGCGCTGGGCACCGTCGCTTCCGCCGGCACCGTGATGCTCGCCGCCCTGCCGCTGATCCTGGGCATCCAGATGCTGCTGACCTTCGTGCAGTTCGACGTGCAGAACGTGCCGCGCGTGCCGGTCGGGCCGCTGCTCGGCGCGATCGACGATGCGGCGTGGCGCGCGGGGACCGACTCGGAGATCTAGCATGGACCTCTGGCGCTACGTGCGGAAGCAGAAGCCTGCAATGCTGGACGGGATGCGGGCGCAGTTCGAGGCCGCCCAGCCCTTCCCGCATCTCATCGTCGACGACTTCTTCACCCCGGAATTCTTCGCGCGGCTGCAGCAGGATTTTCCGGGCCCGGGTCTGGGCTACGACCGCTTCTGCATCGAAGACGGCGGGCAGGTCGGCACGAACTACGCGAACGGCGAGGTCGCCTCGTTTCCCCCGGCCTTCAAGGAGCTCGATGCCCTGATGCAGGATGCCGGCTTCCAGCGGCTCGTCACCGCGATGACCGGCGTGGAGCAGCCCGAGTACGACGCGACCTATTTCGGTGGCGGCATCCGGGAGTCGCGCTCCGGCACCTTCCTGCCGCCGCATCTCGATTTCAACCACCACCCGCTGACGAAGCACCATCGCCGGCTGAACCTGCTCTTCTACCTGAACGAAGACTGGAAGGAGGAATGGGGCGGCAACCTGCAGGTGCACCGCGACCCGACCGTCTTCCGCAGCAACGACAGCCTGGTGCACTCGTACCTGCCGGCGCGCAACCGTTGCCTCGTGTTCGAGACGTCGGAGACGTCTTGGCACGGCTTCGACCGCCTCCGGCTGCCACCGGGCATGACCCGGCGCGCGTTCACCGTCTACTACTACACCCGGCACCGCCCCGACGAAGCGAAGATCCAGCTCCACAACACCGAATATGTCGAGCCGCCGCTGCCCGCGCACCTGCGGCCCGGGCATGTCCTGACGGAAGAAGACGTCACGCTCCTGCACGAATACATCACGCGACGCGATGACCGCATCCGCATGCTGTACAGGTTGCGGATGGAACTCGATGCGAAACTGCGCAACGCGACGGTCTTCGCGTTCAGGACGCTGGCGCATCGCGTGCTCTCGCGAGCCAAGCGCGCGATCCTTCGCACGCCGCGCGCGCCGTAACGCGGCGGCCGGCCCGCGCGGGCTTCAGCCGTCCGTGCGGGGCGCTGGGCGCGCGCCCCGCAAGCGGAACCGGGCTCCGGAGAACCTTTGCTTCAGCGCCAGCGAAGGCTTCTCGATCAAGTGCCACGACACGATGCCGCACAGGAGCGCGAAGGCGCCGCCGAGCAACGCATTGGCCGTATTGCCCGAGACGCCACCCATCGCTATGAGCGCCAGTTGCTGCGCCGGCCAGCCGTACAGGTACACGCCGTATGAGTAGTCGCCCACGCGGTTGTACCAGTCGAGCCGCGGCACGAACGCCGCCGCGAAGACAAGGCACGGCAGGAGCCCCTCGTACAGCACGAGGAATGCCGGCTTGTTCGCCAGCACGAGGGCCACGGCCAGCAGCGCCGCGATGAACCAGCGGTTCAGGCGGATCGAATCGCGGTTGATCCATGCGAGCGAGCCGACCAGGAACATGACGGCCGAATGCAACTGGTACTTGAAGGCGAAGTTCGGCCCCTCGGTCCAGAGCACGTACTCGCTCGCGGCGAAGAGAATCAGGCCGCAGAGATTGATCACCGCGCGGCGCGGCAGCAGGCCGAGCAGCGCGGCGACGAACACGCCGAGGTAGAGCCGCACTTCGACCATCAACGACCAGATCGAGCCGTTCACGGCGTGGTCCGGCAGCCGCTCGAAAACACCCGGCAGCCAGAAGCGCGCCGAATAGGCGGTCGCGTTGACCCAGAAATAGTCCCATGTCTGCCGGGACCAGTAGGCGTCGGACGCGGTGGCGAGCGGGCCCAGCACCAGCACGCTCAACGCGACGCACACGACCAGCGCCGGGTAGATGCGCAGGATGCGCGAGGCCGTGAAGAAGACGAGGCCCTTGCCGCTCATCGCGCTCGCCGTGACGAGGAAGCCGCTGGTGACGAAGAAAACATCGACGGCCGCGGCCCCGAGGTACTTGCCCGTGAACATCGTCACCGGGTCGAGCGGACCATGGCCCGTGATCGCCGGCGCGTGCGCGCAGATCACCGCCAGCGCCGCCAGCAGGCGCATCAGGTTGAAGTTGTTGCTGCGCCTTTCGAACAGCTCCCCGAGCGTCGGCGTCATCCGTGGTACGAGCGGAACCATGCCGCGAATTGCGCCAGCCCGTCCGCGAGCGGCGTGTGGGGCGTGAACCCGACCCACGCCTCCAGCGCCGCGTTGTCCGCGCACGTTGCCTCCATGTCGCCCGGCTGCATCGGCAGCAGGTTCCTGGTGGCGGCGCGGCCGAGCGCCCGCTCGAGGGCTTCGATGAACTGCAGCAGCGGCACCGAGTCGTGGTTGCCGATGTTCAGGATCTTCGCGGGCGCCTGCGCGCCCTGCGCCACAGGCGGCTTGTCGAGCACGCGCACCACGGCTTCGACGGCGTCGTCGATGTACGTGAAGTCGCGCAGCATGCGGCCCTGGTTGAAGACGTCGATCGCGCGGCCTTCCAGGATCGAGCGGGCGAACGACCAGTACGCCATGTCCGGCCGTCCCCAGGGGCCGTACACCGTGAAGAAGCGCAGTCCCGTCACCGGCAGCTGGTACAGGTGGCTCGCGGCATGCGCCATGGCCTCGTTCGCCACCTTGGTCGCCGCATAGAGGCTCACCGGCTGGTCGACGCGGTCGGTCTCGCTGAAGGGCAGCTTCGCATTCGCGCCATAGACGCTGGAGCTGCTCGCATAAACGAAGTGCCCGACGCGTGCCTCGCGCGCCGCCTCCAGCACGTTGGAGAAACCGACGATGTTGCTCTGCACGTAGGCGTGCGGGTTGCGCAGCGAGTAGCGCACACCCGCCTGCGCGGCGAGGTGGACCACGCGGTCGAAGCCGCGCGCGGCGAAAAGCGCCGCCACCGGCTCGCGGTCGGCGATGTCCATCGGCTCGAAGCGGAAGTCCGCATGCGCCGCAAGGCGCTCGACGCGCCGCTGCTTGAGCGTCGGGTCGTAGTAGTCGTTCAGGTTGTCCAGCCCCGTCACCTCGTCGCCGCGCGCGAGCAGCCGCTCGCACACGTGCATCCCGATGAAGCCGGCCGCGCCGGTGACGAGCACCTTCATCGGCCGATGGCGTGGTATTCGAAGCCGCGCGCGCGAACGAGCGCGGGGTCGTAGAGGTTGCGGCCGTCGAAGATCACCGGCGTCTTCAGCGCCGAGGCGATCGCGTCGAAGTCCGGGCTGCGGAATTCCTTCCACTCGGTGACGATGACGAGCGCGTCGGCGCCGTCGAGCGCCGCCATCGCGCCGTTGGCGTAGGTGAGCCCCTGCACCGGGCCTATCGTGCGCTGCGCCGCGACCATCGCGGCCGGGTCGTACGCAACGACATGCGCGCCCGCGCCGAGCAGCGCGTCGATGATCGAGCGGCTCGGCGCCTCGCGCATGTCGTCGGTGTTCGACTTGAAGGCGAGGCCCCACAGCGCGAAGCGGCGGCCGGCGAGCTTCTCGCCGAAGCGCTGGCGGATCTTGGCCGGCAGCACGCGCTTCTGGTGGTGGTTCGCCTGCTCGACGGCGGCGAGCACCTTCAAATCCATCTCCGCGTCGTGGTGCGCCGTCTTGAGCAGCGCCTGCACGTCCTTCGGGAAGCACGAACCGCCGTAGCCGCAGCCGGCGTAGAGGAAATCGTAGCCGATGCGCGGGTCGGAGCCGATGCCCTTGCGCACCGATTCGATGTCGGCGCCGAGCTTCTCGGAAAGGTTGGCGAGCTCGTTCATGAAGCTGATGCGCGTGGCGAGCATCGCGTTCGCGGCGTACTTCGTCAGCTCGGCGCTGCGCCGGTCCATCAGCACGAAGCGATCGTGGTTGCGCTGGAACGGCGCGTACAGCTCGCGCATGAGCGAAATCGCATGCTCGTCGTCGCTGCCCACGATCACGCGGTCGGGCCGCATGAAGTCGCCCACCGCAGCGCCTTCCTTGAGGAACTCGGGGTTGGACACGACGGCGAACGGCACGGGCGCCTGCCGGTGCGAGAGCTCCCACGAGATCGCGGCGGCAACCTTGTCGCCGGTGCCCACCGGCACGGTGCTCTTGTTGACGATGACGCGGTAGTCCGTCATGTGGCGGCCTATCGCGCGCGCCGCGGCGATCACGTACTGCAGGTCGGCCGAGCCGTCCTCGCCCGGCGGCGTGCCGACGGCGATGAACTGCAGCAGGCCGAATTCGGTGGCGGCCTGTGCATCGCTCGTGAACGACAGGCGCCCCGCGTGGATGTTGCGCACGACGACTTCGCGCAGGCCCGGCTCGTAGATGTGCACTTCGCCGCCGCGCAGGGCCTCGACCTTGCGCTCGTCGGTGTCGAAGCACAGCACGTCGTTGCCCACGTCGGCGAGGCAGGCCCCGCTCACGAGGCCGACGTAGCCCGTGCCGATGACGGTAACTTTCATGGGTGGGTCCGGGTCAGTGCGAGCGGATCATCGTGCCGTAAGCCTGGTCCGTGAGGATCTCGAGCAGCATGGCATGCGGCACGCGGCCGTCGATGATGTGCACGGAGTTCACGCCGCTCTTGGCGGCGTCGAGCGCGCCGGCGATCTTCGGCAGCATGCCGCCGGAGATGGTGCCGTCGGCGAAGAGCTCGTCGATCTCGCGCGCGGTGAGGTCCGTGAGCAGCTTGCCCGACTTGTCGAGCACGCCGGTCGTGTTGGTGAGCAGCACCAGCTTCTCGGCGCGCAGCACCGTGGCGAGCTTGCTCGCGACGACGTCGGCGTTGATGTTGTAGCTCTCGTTGCCCTCGCCGAAACCGATCGGCGAGATCACGGGGATGAACTGGTCGTCCTGCAGCGCCTTCACCACCGAAGGGTCGATGCTCACGATGTCGCCGACCTGCCCCACGTCGTGTTCCTTGGTCGGGTCCTGGTTGTCGACCATCTTGAGCTTCTGCGCGCGGATCAGCCCGCCATCGCGGCCCGTCAGGCCCACCGCCTTGCCGCCCGCCTGGTTGATCAGGCCGACGATGTCCTGCTGCACTTCGCCCGCGAGCACCCACTCGACGACTTCCATCGTCTCGGCGTCGGTCACGCGCATGCCCTGGATGAATTCGCCCTTCTTGCCGAGCTTCGTCAGCGCCGCCTCGATCTGCGGCCCGCCGCCGTGCACGACGACCGGGTTCATGCCCACGAGCTTGAGCAGCACCACGTCTTCGGCGAAGTCGGCCTGCAGCTCCGGGTCGGTCATGGCGTTGCCGCCGTACTTGATGACGAGCGTCTTGCCGTGGAACCGCCGGATGTACGGCAGCGCCTGCGCCAGGATTTCCGCCTTGTCGCGCGGCGCGATGTGGTTCAGGTCAGTCATGGGCGAAATTGTGCCACCCGTCAGCGGCGCAGCCACCGGGGGACTTTGAAACGGATGATGCTCGTGTACGCCCAGACGTAGGAGATCACGAACGCGAACGCGCAGATCACCAGGGCCGTCGAGTTGTTCCAGAACAGCACGGCCGGCAGCACCGTGAGGACGGCGAAGCCCCACAGGTAGGGCGAGGTGCGGTTGTTGCGCATCAGCATGCGGCGCGCTTCGTCGTCGTCGAACACGCCGCGCACGATGCGGCGGTAGATGAGCTGGTGGAAGTGCAGCGCGTCGGCCACGCCCGGCGACTGGCCGCGCATCGTCTTGCGGTAGATGGAGAACATCGTCTCCCACACCGGGTAGATCAGCAGCAGCAGCGGGAACCACGGCGAGACGGCCGGGTGGCGCATCACGAGCTGCACGCAGCAGATCGCCATCACCACCCCCCACAGGTACGCGCCGCCGTCGCCCGCGAAGATCAGGCCGCGCGGGTAGTTCCACACGAGGAAGCCCGCCGTGCCGCCGGCCAGCACGAGCACCGTCGCGGCGAGCTGCCTGTCGCCCACTTGAACCGCAACATAGGCGAGCGCAAAGCAGCAGACGATGGCCACCGTGCCGGCGAGGCCGTTGTAGCCGTCGATCAGGTTGAAGGCGTGCGGCAGGCCGCTGATCGCGAAGATCGCGAAAGCCAGCGCCGTCCAGTGGTAGTCCTTCAGCACCATGTCCACGCCCGGGATGCCCAGGCGCGGCACCGAGAGGCCGAGCAGCCCGACGGCCAGCATGGCGGCCGCCACCGTGAGCAGCAGCCGGTACACGGCCGGCAGCCGCTGCGTCATGTCCTCGATCGTGCCCGCCGCCACGGTGAGCAGCGAGACCAGCCATATATAGAAAGCGTCATCGATGCCGATGCGCAGCTGGTTGGGCAGGTTCAGGCGGTCGGAGATGACCATCCACGCCCAGCCGGCGGAGCAGCCGGCGAGCATGCCGAGCCCGCCCACGCGCGGCACGTGGCCGGCATGGAACCGCTGGACCATTTCGGTGCCGTAGCCCTGGGCGTACTTGCGGCCGTAGCGAATGAGAAGCCCGCAAGCCAGGAAGGCGCTCGCGAAGCACAGTATCAGCAGGAAAAGCATGCCGCGCTATTGTCGCGGCATTTTGCGGGGGTGCTCAGCGGTTGGCCGGGACCGCGGTGATGCCCGCCAGGTAGCGGCGCAGGACCGGGCCCGTCCACAGGCGCCACAGGCTCTGCAGGTGCCACGCCAGGTGGTTCAGCTCCTTGCCGCTGCTGCGCACGGCCTGGTGCACCACTGCCACGTCCACGCGCCGCAGGCCCAGGCCCGCCAGGCGCAGGCGCAGGCAGAAGTCCGTGTCTTCGCAGTACATGAAGAAGCGCTCGTCGAAGCCGCCGAGGCGCCGGTAGTTCTGCGAAGGCACCAGCCAGAAGGCGGCGCTGACCCAGTCGATGTCGCGCTCGGGTTGCTTGAGCAGGTGGCGGCGCAGGAGCGCGGTGGGCGTGACGGCTTCGCGCTCGTTGTCCTGGCGGCTGCCATCGGGGTTCAGGAGCTTCGGGTACGCGAGGCCGATGCCCGGCTCGCACGCCGCCGCGACGAGCGAGCGCCAGAGTTCGGGGCCGGCGAGCTTCACGTCCGGGTTCAGCACGCAGAAGAACTCCGAGTAGCAATGCTCGAAGGCCATATTGTGGTTCGCGCCGAAGCCGGCGGGCCGCTCGTTCTTCAGCTCGGTGAAGCGGAACGGCCAGCCTTCGGCCGGCGCCTGCAGCAGCGGCTCGTCGATGTTGTGCGTGACGATGACATGCTCGATCCAGCCGCCATGGCTTTCGCACAGCTCGTGCAGCAGGGCCTGGACCATCGCGGTGTGGCCGTGGCTCACCACGGAAACAGCGATGCGGCCCCGCGTGACAGGCTGGGCAGAAGAGGGGGCACTTACAATCGGGGCGATCACAAAGCTATGCCAATACAGGGAAAAACATGATTCTAGTGACAGGCGGGTCTGGTTTCATAGGCTCCGCCTTCGTGCTTGGCTGGCTGGGCTCCTGCGAGGAACCCGTCGTCAACCTCGACCTGCTCACGTACGCGGGGCACCCGGGCAACCTTGCCGCCGTGTCGAACGACGCACGATACACCTTTATCCACGGTGATATCGGTGATTCGGCGCTCGTTGCAAGGATTCTGGCCGAACACCGCCCCCGCGCCATCGTCAATTTCGCGGCAGAAAGTCACGTAGATCGCTCGATCTCCGGCCCGCTGGCCTTCGCGCAGACCAATGTGGTCGGCACGCTCAAGCTGCTGGAGGCCGTCCACGGCTGGTGGCGCACGCTGCCGCCGTCCGCGTCGAGCGAGTTCCGCTTCCTGCACGTTTCCACGGATGAGGTGTTCGGCTCGCTCGAACCCCATGCGGCGCCGTTCACGGAGACCCACCGGTTCGAGCCCAACAGTCCGTATTCGGCTTCCAAGGCCGCTTCCGACCACTTCGTGCGGGCCTGGCACCACACGTTCGGCCTGCCGACGCTGACCACCAACTGCTCGAACAACTACGGGCCGCGGCAGTTCCCCGAGAAGCTGATCCCGCTGATGATCCACAACGCCCTGCAGGGCAAGCCGTTGCCGGTCTACGGCGACGGGCGGCAGGTGCGCGACTGGCTGCACGTGGACGACCACTGCAACGCGCTGCGCGCCGTGCTCGAGCGGGGGCGGCCGGGCGAGTCCTACAACATCGGCGGCCGCTCCGAGCGCACCAACCTCGCGGTGGTCGATGCGGTGTGCAAGGCACTGGACGCGCTCAAGCCGCGCGCCGCAGGCCGTTACGCCGAGCTCGTGACGCACGTCCAGGACCGCCCCGGCCATGACAGGCGCTACGCCATCGACGACAGCAAGATCGCCGGCGAGCTCGGCTGGGTGCCCGAAGTGAAGTTCGAGGACGGCATCCGCTCCACCGTGCAGTGGTACCTCGCCAACGAAGCGTGGGTGGAGTCGGTCACCAGCGGCACCTATCGCGAATGGGTCGAGCGCCAGTACGAGGGCCTCGCGCACGCGGCATGAAGATCCTGCTGCTCGGCGCGAATGGCCAGGTGGGCTGGCAGTTGCGCCGCAGCCTCGGCGTCGTCGGCGACGTGACGGCGCTGCATCGCACGAGCACGCCGCTGGCCGTAGACCTCGCCTCGCCGCAGACGCTGGTCGAGAGTGTTCGCAGGGTGCAACCCGACGTCATCGTCAATGCGGCGGCCTACACGGCCGTGGACCGCGCCGAGAGCGAGCCCGACGCCGCCTTCGCGATCAATGCCACGGCCTGCGAAGTGCTCGCAGCCGAGGCCCAACGCACCGGCGCATGGCTCGTGCACTACTCCACCGACTATGTGTTCGACGGCACGGGCGAGCGCCCGTGGGTCGAGACGGACACGCCGGCACCGGGCAACGTGTACGGGCGCAGCAAGCTCGCCGGTGAAAGCGCCGTCGTCGAAGGTTGCGCGCGGCACCTGGTCTTTCGCTGCAGCTGGGTGTTCGACACCTGGGGCCAGAACTTCCTGAAGTCGATCCTGCGGGCGGCGGCGCAGAAGGAGTCGCTCAACGTGGTGGCCGACCAGTGGGGCGCGCCGACCCGCGCGGCGTTGATTGCCGACGTCACCGCCCATGCCCTTGCCCGCCTGCGCCCCGAGCAGGCCGGCATCTATCACCTGGCGCCCACGGGTTTTACCAATTGGCACGCTTACGCGAGGCTGGCGGTCGAGGAAGCCGCCGCGCGGGGTGTGACGCTCGTCACGGCGCCGGAGCGCGTGAATGCGATAGGCTCTGCGCAGTACCCGGTGGCCGCGCCGCGGCCGGCCAACTCGCGCCTGGACACGGCGAAGCTGCGCGCGGCCTTCGGGCTTGCGCTGCCCCCGTGGCAGGACGGCGTGCGGGCCGTGGTCGCCGAGCTGGCGGCGCGGGCCGCGCAATGAAGAATGCAGGAAACAAGAAAAATGGCGTCTGAGCGAATTGCGCGCAAGGGGATCATCCTGGCCGGCGGGGCCGGCACCCGGCTGCACCCGGCCACGCTGGCGATTTCCAAGCAGCTGTTGCCCGTGTACGACAAGCCCATGATCTATTACCCGCTGGCCGCGCTGATGCTGGCGGGCATCCGCGAAGTGCTCGTGATCAGCACGCCGCAGGACACGCCGCGCTTCGAGCAGCTGCTGGGCGACGGCAAGGCATGGGGCATGCGCTTCGAGTACGCGGTGCAGCCTCGGCCCGAGGGCCTCGCGCAGGCCTTCATCATCGGGCGCGAATTCCTCGCCGGCGCGCCCTGCGCGCTGGTGCTGGGCGACAACATCTTCTACGGCCACGACCTCGTCAAGCTGCTGAACGAAGCCGACCAGCGCCCCGACGGCGCGACGGTCTTCGCGTACCACGTGAAGGACCCGGAGCGGTATGGCGTGGTGTCGCTCGATGCGAACGGCAAGGCGCTGTCGATCGAGGAAAAGCCGGCGCGCCCGCAGAGCCACTACGCGGTGACGGGGCTGTATTTTTACGACGCCCAGGTGTGTGACATTGCAGCCCGTGTAACACCCTCGGCACGGGGGGAACTCGAGATCACCGCCGTGAACCAAGCCTACCTGGACCGTGGGGAGCTCAACGTCCAGACCATGGGCCGCGGCTTCGCGTGGCTGGACACCGGGACTCACGAAAGCATGCTGGAAGCCACGCAATTCATTCACACGCTCGAAAGCCGGCAGGGCCTGAAGGTCGCCTGCCCGGAAGAGATCGCGTGGCGCAACGGCTGGATCGACCGCGACAGGCTCCTGGCGCTGGCCGAGCCGATGTCCAAGAGCAGCTACGGCGAATACCTCAAGAACATCGCCCTCGGGGCGCTCTGACCCCATGCTGAAAGCGACAGCCACGCGGCTGCCCGAAGTGCTCGTGATCGAGCCGAAGGTGTTCGGCGACGAACGCGGCTTCTTCATGGAGAGCTGGAACGAGGCCGCCTTCCAGCAGGCGAGCGGCGGGCCATGGCGCTTCGTGCAGGACAACCACTCGCGCTCGGCGCATGGCGTGCTGCGCGGGTTGCACTACCAGCTGCGCCAACCGCAGGGCAAACTGGTGCGCGTGACGAGCGGCCGCGTCTTCGACGTGGCGGTGGACCTGCGCAAGGGCTCGCCGAACCTCGGCCGCTGGGCCGGCGTCGAACTCACGGCCGACAACCACAAGCAGCTGTGGGTGCCGCCCGGCTTCGCGCACGGCTTCCTCGTGCTCTCGGACAGCGCCGACTTCCTCTACAAGACGACCGACTACTACGCGCCGCAGCACGAGCCTTTCCAGCACATTGGGATCCTAAGCTTAGAATTCCACGTGGACAAGTTGTCGCGGCCGCTTCTATAGTGTCACCTAAATACTAGTGACTCCAGCGTAACTGGACTGGCCACAGTTAGGCCGCAAATGTAATCACACTGGCTCACCTTCGGGTGGGCCTTTCTGCGTTCGCGAGTGGACCCGATAAGCTCATGGAGCGGCGTAACCGTCGCACAGGAAGGACAGAGAAAGCGCGGATCTGGGAAGTGACGGACAGAACGGTCAGGACCTGGATTGGGGAGGCGGTTGCCGCCGCTGCTGCTGACGGTGTGACGTTCTCTGTTCCGGTCACACCACATACGTTCCGCCATTCCTATGCGATGCACATGCTGTATGCCGGTATACCGCTGAAAGTTCTGCAAAGCCTGATGGGACATAAGTCCATCAGTTCAACGGAAGTCTACACGAAGGTTTTTGCGCTGGATGTGGCTGCCCGGCACCGGGTGCAGTTTGCGATGCCGGAGTCTGATGCGGTTGCGATGCTGAAACAATTATCCTGAGAATAAATGCCTTGGCCTTTATATGGAAATGTGGAACTGAGTGGATATGCTGTTTTTGTCTGTTAAACAGAGAAGCTGGCTGTTATCCACTGAGAAGCGAACGAAACAGTCGGGAAAATCTCCCATTATCGTAGAGATCCGCATTATTAATCTCAGGAGCCTGTGTAGCGTTTATAGGAAGTAGTGTTCTGTCATGATGCCTGCAAGCGGTAACGAAAACGATTTGAATATGCCTTCAGGAACAATAGAAATCTTCGTGCGGTGTTACGTTGAAGTGGAGCGGATTATGTCAGCAATGGACAGAACAACCTAATGAACACAGAACCATGATGTGGTCTGTCCTTTTACAGCCAGTAGTGCTCGCCGCAGTCGAGCGACAGGGCGAAGCCCTCGGCTGGTTGCCCTCGCCGCTGGGCTGGCGGCCGTCTATGGCCCTGCAAACGCGCCAGAAACGCCGTCGAAGCCGTGTGCGAGACACCGCGGCCGGCCGCCGGCGTTGTGGATACCTCGCGGAAAACTTGGCCCTCACTGACAGATGAGGGGCGGACGTTGACACTTGAGGGGCCGACTCACCCGGCGCGGCGTTGACAGATGAGGGGCAGGCTCGATTTCGGCCGGCGACGTGGAGCTGGCCAGCCTCGCAAATCGGCGAAAACGCCTGATTTTACGCGAGTTTCCCACAGATGATGTGGACAAGCCTGGGGATAAGTGCCCTGCGGTATTGACACTTGAGGGGCGCGACTACTGACAGATGAGGGGCGCGATCCTTGACACTTGAGGGGCAGAGTGCTGACAGATGAGGGGCGCACCTATTGACATTTGAGGGGCTGTCCACAGGCAGAAAATCCAGCATTTGCAAGGGTTTCGGGAAAG